>QWBY01000240.1_pt1 | contig 41636 bp, 22 predicted proteins | sample 1972471 | NCBI WGS metagenome assembly QWBY01 (sample SAMN09866722, study PRJNA288562) | Human gut metagenome isolate term6_stool, whole genome shotgun sequencing...
TTATCAATAACTTATCTGAAAATTATTCAGCAGGTTCTTCAGCTAATAAAGCAGAAGTGTCAATATCTTCGCTAGTTTCGATTTCAAAGAACCAACCTTTACCGCGTGGGTCTTCGTTTACAAGTTCAGGTGCATCTTCTAATTCTTCATTGATTGCAACGATCTTTCCACCAAATGGAAGTGCAACTTCAGATACAGATTTTACAGATTCAACTGTAGCGATTTCTTCGTCTGCATCGAATTCATCGTCAACTTCTGGTAATTCAACGTGAACTACGTCACCTAATTGTTCTGCAGCAAAAGCAGTTAAACCAACGCGAGCTTTGTTAGCTGCTAATACTTCGATAAAATCGTGTTCTTCTGTGAAAAATACTTCTGACATTCTAAAAATCCCCTTTTCAAATTATTCTATAAGTTAATTCTAACAAATTTCTTGAGTAAATGAAAGTCTTTACAGAATTTATTTTGATTCGCTTAGCCAATCTTTCTTAGTTAGCTCTGCTTCAACCTCTTTACCACGAACTTCAATCACTACTTTATCGCCCACTTTATATGTTGCGTTTACACGAACAAATCCTAGAGGGTATCCTAACGTTGGTGATTTAGTTCCGGAAGTAACAACACCGATCACTTGACCATCTGTATTACGAACTTCCATACCGTGGCGAGCAATTTGTTTGCCATCAATCTTGAATCCACGTGAAGCTTCTTTGTCAGCTGTTTCTTGAGCACGGTATTTAGCAATTGCTTCTTTACCAATATAGTCTGCTTCTTTAGCTTTTGGAACAGCAAAAGCAATTCCTCCAGCAATTGGGTTCACTGACTCATCAAAGTCATTACCATATAATGGCAATCCAGCTTCTAAACGTAAAGTATCGCGAGCACCCAATGCACATTCAACAACGCCTAGATCTTGACCTTCTTTAACAAGTTGTTTCCAGATATCTACCATGTGTTCAGCTGGGATGTATAATTCGAATCCTGCTTCCCCAGTATAGCCTGTACGTGAAATTTGTACACGTTCATGACCGCCTACTTTTTGATCTGCTTTATAGGCATAATATTCGATTTCTGAAAGGTTAGTATCGGTTAAACGAGATAACAATTCTTCAGCATTAGGTCCTTGAACAGCGATTAATCCCCAGTCATAAGTTTCATCCGTGATTTCTACTTGACCGTCTTGGTTATGATCATTCATCCATTTAACAATCTTTTCGCGGTTAGATCCGTTAGGAGTTGCCACAAATTCATCGTCATTCTTGCGGTAATAGATCATATCATCTAACATACCGCCATCTTCTTTACATACAGCTGTATATTGAGCTTTTCCATTGTAAGTTGCCTTATGAACATCATTAGTAATTAAACCATTCCACCAGTCATAAGCGTTCATCTTACCAGATTTAACACGAACTTCACCCATATGGGAAGCATCAAATAGACCAACAGCTTCACGAACTGCTTTATGTTCATCAGCGATCTTAGTGATTTGGATAGGCAATCCCCATCCACCAAAGTCTGTGATTTTGCATCCTTTTTCAATGTAATAGTCATACATTGGGGTTTTCTTTAATCCATCTTCCGTTAATTGTACTTGTGTCATAAAAAATGCTCCTATTCTTTATTTTAAAACGTCTTTAACTTGATCATAATAGCGATCAATTTGATCGGATAAAGCGGGTATCTTTTCATCAGCCAAAGCAATATACTCTGCCTTAATGGCTTCATCTGTAATTGAGCTACCATTTATATAGAGATTCAGCCGTGAAGAATGAAGGGCCGACCGTAACAACTGTAAGCCTACGCCCACATCTGAGATAATCATCTTTTTAATCAAAGGTAAAATGGCGTCAAAATCTTTCAGAACCTTTTCAGTTTCTTTGATTAAATCTAGTGGAGGCTGCGAAGCAATGACTAATCCCTCTTGAATGGCTGCTTGTCTAGCTTCCTTTTCACTATCTGTTTCACGAGGCATACCATAAGCTCTCGAAAGGGGTTCGAATTCACTCGCATCACGATCAATGATTTCTTACCGAATAATTCTGTGATGAGCATAGTGGAAGATCCTAAGAATGGCGGATTATGGTTTGCTACTCAGAGGGGGTTACTATATATAAAGGAAGAGGAAAATTATCATAAGATTTTTTCGTTATACGATGGCATTCCCGGATATATTTTTAATTCTCCGGTACAGATAACGGATGATAATACGGTTTGGTGGGGAAATGAACGAGGATTGGTCTGTTATGATGCAGTAAAGAGCTGGAGTGAGATAGGAACAAAAAAGGTCCAGCCTCCCGTGATTACTTCCATTTCAGTCGCAGGCAGACCTTTGTGCCCGGGAGAGACATTAATGCCCGTTTCTGCTCCATTTATAGATGAGGTGTTTCTGTCTGTAAATGATAATAATATTTCATTCACTTTCTCAGCCTTGAATTATGCAGTGGAGAATACGGATTTATACGAGTATTGTTTGGAAGAATATGATAAGGAATGGAAAACTTTGATGAAAGGAAATCAGGTTTCTTATACAGAACTTCCTGTTGGCGATTATATGTTTAGGGTCAGGGCGGCTTCCAATCCTGCAGCAATAAAAGCGGTAAGGGTGGTTGTTGCCGGAAATACGCCTTTTATAAGATGGATTGTGGTGTTAAGTGTAGTCGTTTGTTGTATTCTTATTTATTTTTACTCCAGGTTATTGGGGATGTATCGCACAATGAAGGAATATATAAATAAAAAGACGGAACCATCCGAAGAAAACCGGAAAGAAAAATATCAAAAATCAAGGATGGAAGAGAAAACGGCCATGCTCATTATTGGGAAACTGAATGAGTGTATGGAAAAAGATCGGTTATATTTGAATCCTGATTTAAAGTTGCAGGATGTGGCAAAAGTGGTGAAATGTAATACTGGAGAGTTGTCCCAAGTGCTGAATATGTTTATGAATATTGGTTTCACGGATTATGTTAATAAATATAGGATAGACGAATTCATAAAAAGAATACAGGATAAGTCTGCCTCCAGATATACCTTGGTTTCTTTGTCGGAACAATGTGGTTTCAGTTCCCGTACTTCTTTTTTTCGTTCGTTTAAGAAGTTTAAGGGAATGTCACCTGCCGAATATATAAAGGAACATGGGATATTTATAAAGTAGCGTTTGGAATAGGGGTGTTACTCTAGTGATTGGATAGAAGAAGAGAGTTTCATATTTTTTTGAAACTCTCTTTCTTGTTGTGTAATTTGTTGATTCATAGTGCTGTATGGTCTTTTTGTTTCATCTAGTAGGTTGGGATTAATCCTACTTTACAAGATGGTTGAAAAGACATTTCAGTTTCTAATTTTGCTGATAGAAAAATATTTTTATCCATTAAAGAAACTGATACGATTATGAAAAGCAGAACTTTTTTTACTCTTGTTTTTATCTTTTTAGTTAGCATAGGATGTTTTTCGTGTAAAACGACTGCTACTGATGATTTTCCTGTTGATTCGGAAATTGCGTATTGCCGGTCTCAGGCTATGCGGACGCTGGTTTCTATTCCTTCGTTAGATAAAATTCCTAATTCTATGGATTTAGATAGTATTAAATGGCGTTATACACAGGCAGGCTCTTGGACTTGTGGATTTTGGCCTGGTATCCTTTGGTATTTATATGAGGATACTAAGGATAATATGTGGAGGGAAGCAGCAGGAAAAGTAACCGATATGATTGCTCCCTTGGCTTACAGGAAAGCAAAGAGTCATGATTCCGGTTTTATTATGATGTGTAGTTTGGGCAACGGTTATCGTTTGACAGGAAAACCGGAATATAAGGAAGGATTGCTGCATGCCGCAGATTCTTTGGCTATGCTTTATAATCCTGTTGTGGGTACTATTTTATCTTGGCCTGGAATGGTGAAAAAGGAAAACTGGCCGCACAATACTATTATTGATAATATGATGAATTTGGAACTTTTGTTTTGGGCTGCGCGGAATGGAGGGGGGCAGTATTTGTATGACATTGCCTATAAACATGCGGAAACGACTATGAAACATCAATTCCGTAAAGATTATTCATGTTATCATGTAGCGGTGTATGATACGCTGGATGGTCATTTTATAAAAGGAGTTACCCATCAAGGATTGAGTGATGATTCTATGTGGGCCCGTGGACAGGCATGGGCTATTTATGGATATACCATGGTATATCGTGAAACACATGATGTGCGTTTTTTGGATTTTGCTCGGAAGGTATCGGATGTCTATTTGTCCCGTCTTCCTGAGGACATGATTCCTTATTGGGATTTTAATGCTCCGGAATTATCCTCAGGTGAACCGAAAGATGCATCGGCTTCTGCCATAACAGCCTCTGCTTTATTGGAACTTTCTACCTATATAAATGATAGTGATTCTGCATTTTTCTATCGGAATAAGGCTGTGGAAATGCTTCAGATACTATCCTCTCCGGCATACCAGGCTCGAAATAAAAAAGATGCTTTTTTATTGCATTCGGTTGGGCACATGAACAAGGGATGGGAAGTTGATGCTTCTATTAGTTATGCAGATTACTATTATTTGGAAGCATTGGTACGATTGAAACGTTTGAAAGAGAAACAATCTGTTTTGGCTAATTTATAAAACCATTGTTAATCCATCTATATTATGAATACACAATCTGTTAATACCAGTCTTTATCAAAAAGGGGATATCTCCTTGGAGAGAATTTATGGAAAATATAGGAATAGTTTTATTAGATATGCCGGAAAAGTGCTATCTGATGAATTTTATGCGGAAGATGTAGTGCAGGATGTATTTACAGGATTGTTTCAGCAAACAAATTATTTTGTGTCTGAAATGGCTGCATTAAAATGTATTTATATTGCTATCTATAATCGTAGTATTGATATGTTGCGTCATAAACAGATTGTGCAGCATTATGAAACTGCACATAGTGATAAAAAAAGGGAAGAAGTCAGTATTGGTGAATATAATGAGTTGCTTACTAAAGAATTTTTTATAATAGTTGAAAATGGAATAGATACTTTACCACCTAAATGTAAACAGATATTTGTAATGAAAAGTAGAAAATCACTTTCGAATTCAGAAATAAGTAATCTTTTAGGTCTGTCTTTTCGTACGGTTGAAAACCAGGTTTATATTGCCCGTAATGTATTACAAAAATATATTGACTCTTATTTATGCTCTTAAATTGATGATAATATGAAAAGACTATTTTTAGGAATTTTAGCAATATGTTGGGTTATTGGTGTGAAGGCGCAAGAAGTGTTCTCACCTGATGGTAAAATTAATGTGCGATTCTTCTTGTCGGAAAAAGTATCAACAGGAAATCAGAGAATGTATCCCGAGGGGACTCCTTATTATGAAGTTTTATATGATAAACATTCGTTTTTACTTCCATCACGCATGGGGTTCGATTTACTTGGAACGGCTGAAATGAAACATTATTTTAAAGTCTCTGATATTGAATATGCCGAACATAATTTTGTTTGGAAACCCTGCTATGGTGAGAAGCAAGAATATCCCGATAAGTATAGGGAGATGAAGGTCATGTTGGAAGAAACATTGTATCCATATAGGAAATTGTATGTCATCTTTCGCACTTATAATGAGGGAATAGCTTTTAGATATGAGATACCTTATCAGAGTGGCTTTGAAAAAGTGGTAATTGACAAGGAACTTACCGAATTTGCTTTTCCCAAAAACACTTCGGTATGGGAGTCTCATGGGCATGAAGGCAAATATTATAAAGTATATCCTTTTGAAGTAAAAACGGATTGTGAACTTCCATTGACATGTCAAACTCCGCAGGGAGTTTATGGTGCTATAATGGAAGCTGGGAATAACCATTATCCACGTGCTTACTTGGAGGCTCCTTATAGGAAGGAGGATATTTTACGCATCTCTTTACGGGGTGAAGCTAAGGGAGAAAGAGGAATGGTCACTGCGTGGCGTGTTATAAGTTTGGCTGATGAGCCGGGTAAACTAATGGAACAGAATTATTTGTTGTATAATTTGAATGAATCTTGCAAATTGGCGGATACTTCTTGGATAAAGCCGGGAACAGCTATGAGGGAAACGACAATTTCAACCCCGGAGTGTTTGAAGATGATTGATTATTGTGCATCAATGGGGATATCATATATGATTTTGGATTGGGGATGGTACGGTTTGGCAAATAGTCATAAATCCGATCCTTCCATTGTTAATGTGACCAACCCTGCAACCGGACAGCCGATACCTAGACATCCGGGATTGGATTTGCCAAAAGTTATTAACTATGGAAAAGAAAAAGGAGTTGGTTTGTTCTTATATGTCAATCGCCAGGGCTTGGAACGTTATGCGGATAAAATATTTCCTCTTTATCAAAAATGGGGAATAAAAGGGATAAAACCCGGTTTTGTGAATGTTGGGAATCAGGAATGGCAAGAATGGATAGAAAGTATAGTGGCTAAAGCTGCAAAATATAATCTGCTGGTAGATATTCACGATGCTTACCGTCCGAATGGTTTTAGTCGTACTTATCCCAATTTGTTGACACAAGAAGGAATACATGGCAATGAACAAGTTCCTAATGCAGACCATAATACAATGCTGCCGTTTACTCGTTTTACCATTGGTGCCGGAGATTATACGCCCGGATATACTCGTAAGGATTTACAAACAACCTTTGCCCATCGTTTAGCTTTACCTGTCATTTATTATAGTCCGGCTCAATTTCTGTTCTGGAATGAAAAACTTACCGATGAACATAAACGACCGGAATTGGACTTTTGGAAGAATATTCCCACGGTGTGGCAAGATACAAAGTTCTTGCTTGGGGAAATAGGAGAGTATGCTGTTGTCGCACGCCGTTCGGGAACAACTTGGTATGTGGGAGGAATAACCAATACCAACGCACGCTGTTTGCAATTAGATTGTTCGTTTCTTTCTTCTGATAAAAAGTATATAGCGACAATTTACACTGATGATGTTGAAGTTCCTGGAAAAATAAAAATTACGACTCGAAAAATCACCTTAAAAACAAAACTTAGTTTTATGTTACAACGTTCAGGAGGTTTTTCTTTGAAAATAATGGAGTTATAAATTATAATACTTATGAAAAAATACATCTTATTCTATTTGTTGTTTTGCCTGTCAGTGGGAGGTTGGGCAAAAGACTTTGTCCATCCCGGCATTTTGCATTCGTCGGAAGCTTTGAGGCGTATTGCTGGCTTGGTGAAAAATGATGTTAATCCTTCGATGGGTTCTTTTAATAAATTGAAGGCTGAACCGGAGGCTTCTTATCATTATTGTATCCAGGGGCCTTTCCGCTTTATCAGTAGGAGTGGTGAATACGGATATACTAAATCTCCTTGTGAGGATGACTTTAACGCAGCTTATTATAATGCTATCATGTGGAATATTACGAAAGATAGGCGGCACGCTGATAAAGCAATGGAAATTATCCGGAATTATGCAGCAACATTAGAAAAAATATTTCCAATGGATGCACCTCTTTGTGCTGGTCTGCAAGGATTCATATTAGTGAATGCTGCAGAGATAATGCGTTATACTTATGTGGAAGAGCATAATGAGAATGGTTGGACATATAAGGATACTGAACAGACAGAAGACATGTTCAGGAATGTATTTCTTCCTATATTGTCAGAGTTCTATAAAACGAAACCTTACACCAATGGTAATTGGGGAATAGCTGTAACGAAAGCTCAGATAGGTATTTCCGTATTTTTAAATGATACAAAACTTTATGATGATGCTCTTGATTTCTTTTATCATGGAAAAGATAATGGTACTTTACCTAATTATGTAGCAGAAACAGGGCAAATACAAGAAAGTGGTCGGGATCAAGCACATTGTATGCTTGGTATAGGTTGTTTGGCTGAAATAGCAGAAGTGGCTTGGAACCAAGGAGATGATTTATATGGAGCCTTGGATAATAGGATTATGAAGGGGTGTGAATATTTATCAAAGTCTAATTTAGGATATGATGTGCCTTTCCATGTGTGGAAAGATTTGACAGGAAAATATTCTAATTGGCAGTCTTTGGGGCAGGCCAGTATGGGAGAGTTCAGAGCTGTGTTTGAATTACCCTATAATCATTATGTGGAACGGAAAAAGATGGAGATGCCATATACTAAAATGGTATTGAATCGTATCCGTCCTGAAGGAGCCGGATTTACCTGTGATAATCCCGGATTCGGAACTTTATTGTTCTATTTGGGAAAGGATGAGGAACGAGAACGAAAAGGTCGGATAAATGAAAACTTGAAAGAGAATTTATTCGGATGGCATTTTGCAGCAGCTTCATTAAAATTAAAAGGTGATAAGATGATGTTGATGTCTTCAGGTATATCCTGTAAAAAAAAGGGGATCATGTATGATGCTGGATCTTATCCCTATATTGCAATAAAAATATCTCATTTGCCTAAAAATCATAATAAAAACTGGTTTGCTCTGAGCTATAACGTGATGAGTGCTCCTGAGTTTTGGGTGTTTGGAGAGTCGGACGCTCAAATAATGGATGGGAATATATATGTGTTTAGTATTCACGGAGCAAAATCTAATAATGGAACAGAATTCTCAAAACGCCTTACTAACGTAACTTTATTAATGGATTTTGGTGAAACCGGAGGTGAAGGGGTAGATGTGGAATGGATTCGTTCGGTAGCGGATTTGGAGTTTTAATGCCGATAAGGTATAAAAAATAGGTTTTTGATTTGAGTGAAGAGGGAAGTCTTTTCGTTTAAGAAACAAGAGCGGCATAATGTTATTAACTTTAATATTTTAGTATTATGAACAACAAAGACAAATTTTTGATGTTTCTATCGTTGATCTGCTTGCCATTTGGTGAATTGGCTGCAGAGCAAATTGGAAACATGGAGGTATTTCCAATAAATCAGGAGATACAGCAAAATGTAAAAATCACAGGTCGTGTGATTGATGCTGGTGGAGAAGCGATTATAGGAGCTTCCATTGTGGAAAAAGGGACTACTAATGGCACTATTACGGATTTTGATGGAAATTTCACTTTGAATGTAAGGACGAATGCAAAGTTGGTTGTATCGTATGTAGGATATGTTACTCAAGAAGTTATGGTAACCCCTAATAAAGAGTTGAACATCGTATTAAAGGAGGATGCCGAAACATTGGATGAAGTTGTTGTCGTAGGTTATGGATCTGTTAAAAAATCAGACTTAACGGGTGCTGTTGCTTCAGTTTCTACAAAAGATTTAATACGGAGTGGTAATACGGATGCGGTAGGGGCTTTGCAGGGAGCTATGTCAGGTGTACAGATTTCACGTTCCAGCAGCAAACCGGGAAGTGAATATAATATCTTAATCCGCGGATTAAACACAATCAGTGGCAGTACTTCCCCTTTGGTGGTTATTGACGGTGTTCAAGGCGCATCACTTTCCAATGTAAATCCGGATGATATTGAACGTATTGATATCTTAAAAGATGCTTCTTCTACAGCTATTTATGGTTCACGTGCATCAAACGGAGTTGTATTGGTTACTACAAAACGAGGGAAAAAAGGTACTGCAAAAATCAATTACAGTGGTTATGTCGGTTTTCGTAAATATACAAATCTTCCGGATATGATGTCAGGCGATGAATATGTACAGTTGGCTCGTGAGTCGGTTCGTGCGTCAAATAATAATGTCTATAAGTCTGATAGCGAGATTTTTACTTCTTCCGAATTGAAGGCTATTGAAAACAATAATTATTTTGATTGGTTGGATGCTGTCACCCATACGGCTTTGATGACCAATCATACGGTTTCTGCTGCGGGAGGTAATGAAGTGACTACTTATGCTATTTCAGCAGGTTATTATTATGAGGATGGCATGGTGGATCCCGAAGAATATTCACGTTATAACTTGCGTGCGGCTGTCGATATACAACCGAAAGATTATTTAAAATTTGGAATTAATCTGTATGGAGCACATACAGTACGTAATACGGGTACGGGTATTTTGACTACAGCTATGAGAATGCGACCTACCTATCACCCAACTAATTTGGTTACCGGGGAAGAGGAAACTAAATATTCTAACGGTCGATATAATCCCTTACTTACACAAAAGAATGCGACAAATAAAAATAAGAATTATAATATGATGGGTAACCTTTATTTAGAGATTCTCCCGGTAAAGAATCTTTCTTTAAAGACTACTTTCTCTCCCAATATACGTTTTTATGATGTCGGACAGTATCTTGGATCTTATACAGAAAATCGTGGTGGGAATTTGGCAAATAGTAATTATGCAAAAAATAGTTATACCAATTGGATGTGGGATAATCAGATTAGCTACCGTTTTGAGAAGAAAGAGCATCGTTTTGATGTGATGGGAGTTTTTTCAATGGTGCAAAATCAAGATGAATTGTTAAAAGGCATTGGCAATGAACTTTCATACAATTCATTATGGTATAATTTACAGGGAGGTACTACTAATAATTCGACTTCCGGATATACAAAAACCAGTTTGATGTCCTATTTAGCCCGAGCTAATTACTCGTTTCGTGATAACTATTTTGTAACGGCAAGCATTCGTTTTGACGGTTCTTCAAAGTTAGCTAAAGGTAATAAATGGGGTGCCTTTCCTTCGGCTGCTTTGGCATGGCGTTTGTCCGGTGAAGAATTCTTAAAAAATGTTGAATGGCTTGATAACTTAAAAGTCCGTTTAAGTTATGGTCAAACAGGTAATGATAACGTAAAAGCTTATCAGACTGAAGGGGCTACTAGTGCCGTTAATTATTATATATTTGGTACGACGGATGCGCAAGGTTATGTTCCGGGTAATATGCGTAACCCCAATTTAGGATGGGAACGTACTACCGAGTACAATGTAGGTTTGGATTTCGGTTTTTGGGGGAATAGGATTTCAGGTAGCGTGGAGTATTACAATCGTTTGACCAAAGATTTGATTATGAATAAAACGATTCCGGTTACCACTGGTTATACTTCAGTAACAGCTAATGTTGGTTCTGTACGGAATACCGGTATAGAATTTTTGATCAATTCTGAAAATATACGTACCAAAGACTTTACTTGGCATACTCAATTTAATTTTGCCTATAATAAAAATAAAATTGTAGATTTGGCTTACAAAGAGGACCTTTCTCCTCGTGGATTATCTTTGCAGGGTATGGTAGGTGATTATAATAATTTGTGGATTATTGGTCAGCCCATTGATATTAATTTCAGTATGATGACTCAAGGGGTCTATCAACTGGATGAAGAAGCGGAGGCTGCTAAATATGGTGCGCGTCCCGGACATTATAAACCGTTGGACTTGAATAAAGACGGAGAAATAACTGATGCCGACCGCGTTATTAATGGTAAACATACACCAGACTTCACTGGTGGTATGACAAATACCTTTACATATAAAGATTTTGATTTGTCATTCCAATTATCATTCCAAACTGGTGCAAAAGTATATAACCAATACTTGGTTTCTTTTGCTTTGGAATATAATACACAGAATTTTAATAATCTGCGCCGGGAGTATTGGACGCCGGAAAATCCCACTAATGACTTTCATCAGCCTAGTAGTAGCGATCCTTATGACCGCGACAAAGGCCGTAGTGATACATGGAATAGGGATGAGTCAAAAGCTTGTGCGTCACATCGTCTCGGGTCTACTGATTATTTGAAAATCAATTATCTTTCTTTGGGGTATACTTTTAATGGTAAATGTATTAAAAAGATGAATTTAGGGAACTTGAGGATTTATGGAACTGTTCAAAACCCTTTTATCTGGACTCGTGATAAATATGCATTCAACCCCGAACAAATGAATGTTGCTATCGGCAATACAGACTTTATGACATGCAACGCTATTTTCGGTGTAAATGTGGGATTTTAATTGAAGAACTTTAAAATAGAAAGAGACTATGAAAACAAAAAATATATTTGCAAAAACATTATTCCTGACGGTAATGTTCGTTATTCCCGGATGTTCGTCGTTCTTGGATGAGGAGAATATCGCCGGACAATCTGCTGAAGAATATTTTGCTACGGCTGTAGGGTATGAAAGCTTGATAAACGGTTGTTATAACACATTGAAGTCTGTGTATAACACTACTAATTATAATGTGATATCTCAATTGGGCACGGATATTGTGACGCAGAACGATATAGACGCACCTAGTCTTGCAACTTTAAATAAATATATTTTATATCAAAGTGATAATGGTTTTGTTTATACTCAATGGACAAATTTATATGCAGCTTTGAAGAATGTTAATGCTGCTATTGATCGTGCTTCTAATGTAATAACTAAAACTCAAGATCCACGTGATGGTATGGATGAGTCCATTTTAGCTAAGCGTGTTGCTGAAGCTAAATTCTTGCGTGCACTCTATTTATTTGATATTGTCAGAAATTGGGGACAGGCTCCACTCATTTTGCATGAACCAACTGAGGTGTCAACTGTGTCGCAGCTTGATAGTGCTGATAAATTTTATGAGCAGATCTTGACGGATTTAGGGGATGTTATGAATTCAGCTCTGCCTATGAGGCAGTCGGCGAGTGAATATGGACGTGTTTCTAAGGCTGCTGCTAAACATCTTCGTTCATTGGTTTATCTTACACGTGGTTATCAATCTTATAGTGTGGCATCTGATTTTACTAATGCTTTGGCTGACGCTGAAGATATAATTCAAAATTCGGGGCATACATTACTTTCTGATTATGCTCTTGTTCATCGGCAGACGAATGAAGAGAATGATGAAATTATTTTCTGTGTGAATTTTGCTAATAAAGATAAATATTGGGGGAATCTTTGGTCAGAGTTTTATATGCCTGTCTATCGGGAAGGTTGGGTGGATTTAGCTCCTGACAATATGTATGGCGCGGATGCTGCAGCTTATACAATTATGCCTACCAAATATACCTATCTACTTTTTAATTGGAAAAAAGATCAACGTGCGCGGGTAACATTTATGTCACCTTATAATGGTGATGCTACTACTTCTATTGATGGACGAACATGTGGAAATAATTATTTCCTAAGTATTAATGGCTCAGTGGTTCCAAAGGGGGAGCCTGTTATTTATTTTCCTGTTCCATTGGATGGCAGCTTTAATAATCATACTTATACACAGGCTGAGAAAGATGCTGCAAAACAAAGGGGGCAATATTATTTTAATTATCCATCTGGAACATTAGCTGAGAAATCTTATAAAAATGTTTCAAATGATGATTATTATATAAAAGGAAATCAAGGTGGTAATGCTGGTTCTCGTACATGGTTGCCCGTATGGAAATTCAAAGATGCCAATATGCAGCATGGAGGTACAGGTGGTTCTGTTGGGCATGGTTCGCGAGATATCTATATGTTCCGTTTAGCTGAAACTTATTTGATTGCAGCGGAGGCTGCAGTAAAAGCCAATGATAATGCAAAAGCATTGATGTATATCAATTTTATTCGCCAACGTGCATCGACTAACGCTCCTGAAGGTGGATTGCCTCTTTATTCGGGTACGATAACCATAGATGACGTGTTGGATGAGCGAGCTCTTGAATTATTTGGAGAGGTTTCTCGTTGGAATGATTTGACAAGAACAGGTAAATTGGCTGAGCGTGTATTGGAATATAATTGGGATGTTTCAAATATTAATGGTGCAGTTAAAACAGAGTTGAGTGCAAGTACTAATGCTAAATTTAGTCTTCGTCCAATTCCCCTTGCTTGGTTAAATTCTTTGTCTAACGGTCAGGAATTAGGTAATAATCCAGGTTGGGAGTAATGTGTTGATAATATAAAAAGATAATGTCCCGACAATAAACTGATAGTGTTGGGACATTATTTGTATAATGAAGAGGGTGAGTATGTATTTTTGAGTACATATATGGAGTAATCTATTATTCTGTAATGTGTAAAAAGACATCTTTTTGTAGATTTGAAAGTATAGAGATATTATGAAGACATTAATGAGAAAAATAATATTTATTCCTTTATGGATTTTATTGTCCATGGTATGTGTAAATGCGAAGGTGGTGGTATATCCTGCACCTGTATCTGAAACTTTGTCAGTCGATTATGTGATAGAAGTAGATGGAAAACCGATACCCGTATATACGGCTTTAACTCAACATCATGATAAGAAATATTCAATTGCGTATTTTGATTTTTCTGGAAGTGCTACTGTAAAAATAAAAAGTAAATTCTCTTTAGAAAAGTTGATAGTCTTGCCCAATAAATATGGTATTTGTCCTTCTATTCATCAAGATGAGGCTATTTTTCAATTAGATAAACCCTGTGACATTTCTTTTGAACCAAATGGTTGCAACAGTCCTTTACTGCTATTAACTAATGAGATAGAAAAAGATATTCCTTCTAAGGATAATCCGAATGTCATTTATTTTGGTCCGGGCGTACATAACCCGGAGAATGGGTTGATAAAACTGAGTAGTAATCAGACTCTTTATTTGGCTGGAGGAGCAATTGTGAATGCGGGCGTGGAAGCTACTGGAGATAATATTACTATTTGCGGTCGAGGTATTTTGGATTGCTCTGATTGGGAACATAATGCTGGACCTACCGATTATATGATTAATGCGAAAAATTGTAATAATTTCGTAATGAAAGATGTGATATTAAAAGGTGCTTTTTGGTGGACTATTGTTCCTCAGAATTGTGACCGAGTATTGATTGATCATGTTCGCTTGGCTGGCTCAAGGGTTGGTAATGATGATGGTGTGGACCCATGCAATTCGAGTAATATAACAGTACGTAATTGCTTTTTTCGTACAGATGATGATGCAATTTCTCCTAAAGGAATCACTCGCCAAGGAGGAGAAAAACTTTCAAAATCTGTAGAAAATATGTTAGTGGAAGATTGTGTATTTTGGGTGGATTTTGCTAATGTGTTTAGAATTGCTACAGAAAGCAGTTGCCCTGCGATTCGAAATTTTACAGCGCGGAATATCGATGTGATTCATTTTCCCAATCGTAATCAAGTGCAAATATTTTGGTTACATCCAACTGGAGAAATGGTTATGGAGAATTTGACTTTTGACAATATAAAAATTAATGGTGAGATTCCTTATAATTTGATTAAATTAACTCCGGCATTGAATTTGGTGGGAACTCGTCCTATAAAGCAGCCTACTCCCAATAATATAAAGGTGGGTTCGGGAAGACGTGGTATAGGTAGTCGGGGTTATGGAGAATTTGTAGTTGTACCATCCAATGGCCCATTTATTCATAATGTTACTTTTAGAAATATCAGTACGTATGGTGGAGAAACAGCTTATTGTAATGAAAGAGGATTTGTTTTACTTCAAGGAATTGATGAAGAACATGATGTTTCTAACATAACATTTGATAAAGTGAGTTATTTTGGTAATGTAATTGATGGAGAAAATAGTAAAGTGAAAAAGAACCAATATGTAAAACATGTACGATTTATAAAAGAATAAAATGATGAAGATATTATGTATACTAGGATTATGGATGGCATTTTCTTTATCCATTCTTCAGGCAAAAGAAATAAAGATGTCCTCGCCGGACGGTAAGTATCAAGTTACTTTAAGTGATGAGGGGGGAAATCTGCATTATTCTGTGAATTGGAATCATAAAGAAGCCATAAAGCCATCTTTATTAGGTATTAATGCCAATGTGGTTTGGCGTGACCAATTGGCATTGGGTGATATAACAACTGCTGAACAGGATACGGTGTGGCATCCTGTGTATGGAGAACGTAGCACCATTAAAGATCGGTATAAAGCTTGGTCGGTAGTCATTAATCGTCAGCACTCCCGTGAAAAATTGGTTTTGGATGTGCGTGCATACAATGAAGGTATCGCATTCCGTTATCGGTTTCCCGGTGGACAATATTTGAAGATCACCGATGAATTCACAGAATATACTTTACCGGAAGGAACGAAGGCTTATTTCACTGCTAGGGCCCAAACTCCCTATGAATGTTTACCGTTGGAAGGATGGTCCGGTGAATCAGATCGCCCATTGCTTCTGATATTGCCTGGAGGCCCTTATGTATGTTTGGGCGAAGCACAAGTGGTGGACTATGTGCGTACTAAATTTAAATTATCTGTTGAAAAAAAGAATACTATTCAATCTGCCATGTACGGTCCTGTAGAAGATATTGCGCCTTATCATACTCCTTGGAGAGTGATTATGTGTGCCGATAAACCGGGGCAGATATTGGAACACAACGATTTAATTTTAAATCTGAATCCTTCTTGTAGAATAAAAGATACTTCGTGGATAAAACCCGGAAAAGTGATGCGTGAGGTGACCTTGACAACAGAAGGAGGGAAAGCATTGGTGGATTTTGCAGTAAAACGCAATCTGCAATATATTCATTTTGACGCTGGGTGGTATGGATTTGAATATGACAAGGCATCTGATGCCACTACCGTGACATTGGATCCTCGTAGAAATCCGAATGTGAATGCTTTGAATCTGAAAGAAGTGGTAGCTTATGCAAAAAAACGGGGAATAGGAGTTATCCTGTATGTCAATCAACGTGCATTGCAACAACAATTGGATGAAATTCTTCCATTGTATAAATCTTGGGGGATAGCAGGTCTTAAATTCGGTTTTGTACAAGTCGGTTCACAAGTGTGGACCAAATGGATGCATGAGGCGGTAAAAAAATGTGCTGACTATGGTTTGATGGTTGATATACATGATGAATACCGTCCTACGGGATTCAGTCGTACATATCCTAATCTGATGACTCAGGAAGGTATTCGTGGTAATGAGGAATTTCCGGATGCAACCCATAATGTCACTCTTCCTTTTACCCGATTTGTGGCAGGAGCGGCAGATTATACCATTTGTTATTATCGTCAGGATTTCGGCCGTTTGAATACGGATAAGGATAATTATGGAGTTCCCCGTTCAAAGTCCATTCAGACCACTCCTGCGCATCAGTTGGCGTTGGCGGCTGTTTATTATAGTCCGCTGCAATATATGTATTGGTATGATAAACCATCGGATTCTCAAGATGAACCCGAATTGAAATTCTTTGATGATATTTATACTACGTGGGACGACACTAAAGTATTACAAGGTGAAATCGGGCAATTTATCACTATAGCCCGTCGTAAAGGGGAAGAGTGGTTTATTGGTTCGATAACGAATAATGAGGCGCGTGCATTGCCGGTAAGTTTGGATTTTCTTCCTGAGGGGAAAAATTATGTTGCAGAGATTTATACAGATGGGGAGAGGTCAATAAAGACACGTACCAAAGTAAAATGTTCTCGATATAGAGTAAATTCAATGACAAAATTGAATTTTGAATTGAAAGCGTCAGGCGGTTCCGCTGTGCGCCTGATACCAGAAAAGGACGTAAATAAGAAATTAGGAAACTACAAGAAACAAAAATTATGATTCCGGAAAATAATAGGTTACAACGAATTTTTTTTATATTTATAGGTTTGATCTTGACTTGTCGGACATTCGGAATGGATATCTGTGATAAAGTGGATGAGGACAAGAATTATATTGATTTGGTGAATCCTTTTGTTGACAGTCATCGTTCCCGGTGGTTTTTCTTTAGTTCAGCGTGTCGTCCGTTTGGTATGGTCAGTCTCAGTCCTGATACGGATACCGAGCACTCTTGGGGATCGGGATATCTATATGGCTCAAAACAAATACGTTGTTTCAGCCATGTTCATAATTGGCAGATGTCCGGAGTGGCAGTGATGCCCACTGTTGGAGAATTTAAAGGACATTTAGGAATGAACGCCTATCAGTCGGCCTTTACTCATGACGGAGAAATAGCTAAGCCGGGGTATCATAAAGTGAGGCTGACAGACTATGATATAACGGCGGAACTGACCTCTACTATGCGTGTAGGTTTTCATTGTTATACTTTTCCGAAAAGTGATTCCAGTTATATTCTATTCGATACGGGAGCTTTTCTGGCACATGGGCCTACGGCCTATTCGGAAGTATGGAAAGTAAGTGACAAGGAAATTGCCGGATGGGAAATTATGGAACGTACGGGACGCCGTCCTAAGGATACACCTGTCTATTTTTACGCACAATTGAGCAAACCGATGGATGAAATAGTGTCTTGGCGTGAGGGGCGGCTGGAACCTGACAGTAATCCGGAAAGAATATCGGGTAAGAATGCCGGTATGGCAGTTCGGTTTAAAACAAGAAACGACGAAAAAGTAATGCTGAAAGTCGCGATTTCGTATGTCAGTGTAGAACAGGCACGTAAGAATATGCTGGCAGAACTTCCGGGTTGGGATTTTGAGCAAGTGAAACAGGCCTCTTTTTCTGAATGGAATGATTGGCTTGGAAGGATAGAAGTGGAAGGCGGTAGCAGAGAACAGCAAATAAAACTCTATACGGATTTGTGGCATGCCTTATTGGGACGCCATGTAGTCAGTGATGCCGATGGACATTATATGGATATGACTTCCGACTTTCCGCGCATACGGCAAATTCCTTTAGGAGAAGATGGAAAACCTTTGTATAATCATCATAACTTTGATGCATGGTGGGGGAGTCATTGGTCACTAAACATACTCTGGTCTATGGCATATCCTGAAGTTATGGATAATTTCTGTAATACAATGACAGATATGTATCAAAACGGAGGTCTGATTCCCCGTGGACCATCAGGAGGAAATTATACGTATGTGATGATTGGCGATCCGGCTGTCTCTTTTTTCGCTTCAGCCTATAATAAAGGAATCTGTAATTATGATGCGGAACTGGCCTATGAAGGTTTGCGAAAGAATGCTTTTGTGGGAGGGATTCGCGACCACGCCGGTTATGAGCATAGCAAGACCGCCCATTCCGGCGGTATGAAATATTATGAAGAACGGGGGTATGTGCCTGACGGACGGAAAGACGTTGAAGGGATGCATATTACCGGAGCTTCCATGACATTGGAATATGCCTATCAGGATTGGTGTTTGGCTCAGATGGCGAAAACAATGGGAAAATTACAGGATTATGAGTTTTTTATGAAACGATCAAAGAATTATCGTCACCTTTGGAATCCGGAGAGTGGCTATATGCAGCCTCGTGGAATAGATGGCGACTGGTTGCCTTGTTTTGACCCGTTGGAGTTGACGGAAAAAGGAGGATTCTGCGAGAGTAATTCTGCTATTTATTCACACTATGTTCCGCACGATATGACAGGACTGATAGAACTTTATGGAGGTGCTGACAAATATATTGAAAGATTGAATGCGAATTTTGAAAAAAGTGAACCGTATGGATTTTTCCGTTCTAATAAAACAAAGGAAGGAAATTGGACAGACTATGGCAATCAACCGGGGACTGGAATGGCCCATTTGTTTAACTATGCAGGCGCACCTTGGCTTACTCAGAAATGGGTACGTAAGGTCAAGGCCGCTTATAGTGATGTGACCCCTTATGGAGGTTATCGGGATGATGAGGACCAGGGGCAGATGGGAGCGTTAGGTGTCCTGATGGCTATCGGATTGTTTGAAGTAGATGGCGGCTGTGCGGAAAAGCCTTTTTATGAGATCACGTCTCCACTTTTTGATAAGGTTACTATTCATTTGGACAACCGTTATTATCCCGGCAAGACATTTCAAATTATAACGGTAGGAAACTCGGCTGATAATATGTACATTCAGCGTGCTTCCTTTAATGGAAAAAAGTGGAATAAATGTTGGTTTTATCATGAGGATTTTATTAAAGGAGGTACTTTGGAGTTACAATTAGGAACAACACCCAATAAAAAATGGGGTATAGAAGAATTTCCTCCTTCCTCTGTGTCTTCAGATAAAGATTGAAAATCGGAATGAATCATCTTGTGGTTTCTAACGAAATCAACGGAGCTTGTCATACCTGGACACCGATAAAGAATCTGTGTACACATAAAATAGATGTAAACAGATTCTTTACCAGTGTTTTAATGAAGGGCTGTATGTATTGCAGTTTGAATGCTCTTATCATTTTTATTTGTGATACTAACAGGAGGGATTAGGCCGATGAATTGTAATTGTATTACGGTGCAATTTCAAATCGTCCGTGCAGTCTGATATCTGTAGAAGAGGAGCCGATCATTACTTTAAACTTACCCGGTTCCACACGGAAATTCATATTCTTGTCCCATAATCCTAAATCTTGTGGACGCAATCTGAAATGGACCATTTGCTCTTCTCCGGCTTCCAGACTGATACGCTCAAAACCACGTAGGACTTTGGTATAGGTAGTGACGCTGCTGACTTCATCCCGCAAATAAAGTTGTACCACTTCATCTCCTTTTATTTTTCCTGTATTCTTGATTTTACAACTTATATTTATATCTCCTTGTACTCCTTGACGTAATGGCGAGATCTTCAAATCACCATAACTGAAAGTCGTATAGCTTAAACCATGGCCGAAAGGATAGAGTACTCCATAAACAGATGTGGAAGAACTTTCATCCGATCCCGGTTTGAAAGGAAAAGCAAAGGGAATCTGTCCTACAGATTTTGGGAAAGTCACGGCAAGCCTTCCTCCCGGATTATAATCTCCGAACAAAGCTTCTGCCACGGCTTGGCCGCAGAATTCCCCAGGGAACCAGGCGTGCAGAATGGCAGGTACATGGGCTGCTGCATAGTTTATGGAAGAAGCGCGTCCGTCGAGCAGCACTAAAACGACCGGTTTTCCGGTTGCACAGACAGCTTTTAAAAGTTCTTCCTGCCTTCCGGGAAGATTAAGGCTGGTCCGTGAACGATCTTCTCTGACTGTCAGTTCGTTGCCGCCTAATACCATCACTACCACTTCGGCTTGTTTGGCTGCATGAATGGCTTCCTCCATTAATCGAGCTTCCTCTGTTGTTTTCGGGAAATCAAGAACTTCACTTTCAGGAAAATGAGGATCTATGATATCACATCCTTTTCTATAAATCACTTCTGTATGGGGCAATCGTTCTTTTATGCCTTGGTAAACGGTTTTAATAGGCGCATTGGCAGGGCCGTACCGGCAAATCAATTGAGTCCGTTCATCGGCATTGGGACCGATAACAGCGATAGAACGGAGCGATTTGGATAAAGGAAGCAGATTCATTTCATTTTTTAATAATACAAGTGACTGACGGGCTGCTTCCAATGATACAGCCTGATGTTCCTTGCTATGGACGATTTGTTCCGCTTGTTTACCATTACCCCGATAGGGATTGTCAAATAATCCCAGCCAGAATTTGACACGAAGTATCTCGGCTACCCGTTTGTCAAGAGTTTCCTGAGAGATTTTACCGTCGGCAACAGCTTTACGAAGAGGCAAGATAAAATCAGCAGGCGGAGTGAAATGGGTACGGATATTCAGTCCTGCATTGACAGCCTGCGCTATTCCGTCTTCGTATGTATTCGCCACTTTATGTTTACTGGAGATAAATTCCACAGCTTCACTGTCCGATACGACATATCCTTTAAATCCCCATTCCTGACGTAATATTTCAGTCAGGAAATGATAACTTCCCGTAATGGGCTCTCCGTCATAGTCATTATAAGAACTCATCACTCCCAATGCTCCGGCTTCTTGAAATGCCATCCGGAAAGGTTCTATATATAAGGTACGCATTTCTCGTGGAGCTACGTGTGGATCAGTCCGCGTCTTTCCGTCACGCCCACCTACCGGAATGCTATAAACTGCAAAATGCTTTGGAGTAGCCACCAGGTTATGTTTTTGCAGACTGGTAATCATTTGTTTTCCCAGTTCTCCTACTAAATAAGGATCTTCTCCGTATGTTTCCACGCATCTTCCCCAGCGAGGATCTTGGGCGATATCAAGGATAGGAGAATAGATATTGGTATACCCCAGCGCTACAGCTTCTTTGGCTTCCACTTCACCGATACGGGCTATCAGCTCTTTATTCCAAGTAGCGCCCTGTCCGCATTGGGCGGGGAAATAAGTTGCCCGGTCATGACATAATCCGCGAATACCTTCATTGGTGAAATCTACGGGGATGCCTAAACGTGTTTCTTCTACAAACCAGCGTTGAATGGCATGCTTGGCATCCACATGTTTGGTGTAGGGAAAAGAATATTCGGACTTGAAAGTTCCCAGTCCGTTATGTTCTTCATCTATGTTCCCTATTCCGTCTTTCCATACCTCTGTTTTCCAATTGTCTTGGGGCAGGGCATCTTTCAGTACACGTCCTGAACCATAGAGGGTAGCCATCTGGCAACTTTTTTCTTCCAATGTCATTTGTGAGAGCAAGTCTTGTACCCTCTCTTCCAGTGGGGCTTTAGGATTTTCATATAGATCCATTTTTCCATTCTTGTTGAAATCTATCCATCCTTTGTGATAAATTCCATCCGGCGTATCTCCTGATACTTGTGTACAAAACAGGAAAGAGGCTACTGTAAATAAAGTGTGTTTATTCATGTTATCTAGGTTTTGTATATATGCTTAATACGTACAAAGATAGAATTTTACTCATCTCTCCGGAAGATATTCATAACTAAAGTTGAGTGTTTCTTGATTGTGATTCGTCTTTGTAATAAAAGTGAAGATAACTATGAAACATGTATTTTTATTTGGAATATTCGGTTGGTTCTTATCATTTACGCTTGTCGCACAAACAGGAATCTGGCAATGGTCCGTACCCGTTCGTAATTTTAGCACTCATCCCAAGAATCCTGAGTCAAGGGCTTACTTGTGGATTCCCAGTCAGTGTGAACAAGTAAAAGCAATCTTGGTTGCCCAACACAATATGGAGGAAATTTCTATCCTTGAAGATGAGGTTTTCCGGCAGCGTATGGCTGAACTTGATGTTGCTCAAATATGGGTATGTCCTTCTTTCAATCACGGATTTGATTTTACGGATGGGGCATGGGAAACTTTGGATGGTCTTTTGGCAGATCTTGCTGAAGAATCTGGATATAAAGAGTTGTCTACAGCTCCTTTAATAGCTATAGGACATTCGGCAGCTGCTAGTTGGCCTTATTATCTTGCAGCCTATAAACCGGAACGTACATTGGCATGTATTTCTGTCAGTGGTCAATGGCCATATCATCGTGATAAGTGGTTATGTCCAGATATTTGGGGTGAGCGTAACATCAATAAAATCCCTTGTCTGGAAACCATGGGAGAATATGAATCAGCACATACATGGAGCAATGAGGGTTTGAAAGAACGTAAGGAACATCCATTGCTACCTTTAAGTATGTTGGCCTGTCCTGCTGAAGGCCACTTTGCCTATACCCCGGAAAAAGCACAATATATAGCTCTTTATATTAAAAAGGCAATGTACTATGGACATGTGGATCCGACAAAGGAAGGATGGTTGATGGAGCGATGGAAAAAAAATGAAAAACCTTCTTGTATTCCGGCACCGGTAAATCAATTTAAAGGTGATCCTGCACAAGCTTTTTGGTTTTTTGATCGTGAGATGATAGAGGCTACTTTGGCGTATCAATCCCGATATTACAATATGAAGCCACAATTGGTAAGTGTGTCTCAAAACGGAAAAACAGTATCCCAACAGAATACTCATTTACAAGTTCACCCGGCTTTTATGCCACAGGAAGATGGTATCACATTTCAATTGACTCCTGTTTTTCTGGATACTGTTCCAGGAGAAAGCCCCCGACTTTCCAATTGGACTGATTTACCTGTCGGAGCATCTATTGGTCATGCCGGAAAATCCCCTGTCTTGCAGATGATTACCGGTCCAGCTGTTTTAGTTGATTCTGTGACATTTCGAATTCAATGGAATCGGGGAACTTTATGGACGGACAAAAAATCGGATATTGTTTTTTCAATAACTCATCCGGGAGATAAAGAATATAAACCGGCTGTTCAGCAAGCTCAGATTACAATTCCGGTTAAAAATAGGGAAGGACAGCCGCAACATATTGAATTTGCAACGTTACCGGACATAAAGCGTGGTACTAAGTACGTTTCTTTATCTGCTGTTTCCAGTTGTGGCTTGCCGGTTGATTTTTATGTAGAATCGGGACCGGCTTATGTGGATGGTAATCGATTGATATTAACTGCTATTCCTCCTAAGGCTGCTTATCCGGTGAAAGTGACTGTGATAGCCTGGCAATACGGAAAAAACTCATATCCAAAGATAAAGACAGCAGAGCCGGTAAAGCAAACATTTTATATTCAATAATTTAAAACTGAAGATATGAAGAACATCAGAATTTTGGTAATGAGTCTCTTTTTGACAGGTAATCTTATTCATTTATCTGCTCAACAGGTATCTGAGAGTGATTTTCATTCAAATATGCATCCCCGGATTTTTGTAACTGCGGGCGATAAAGAAAAACTGTTACAAAAAATAGAACAAGTAGGTTGGGCTAAAGATATTTATGAAAGCCTTAAACAGGAGGTGGACCCTATACTTGTTATTCATAAGAAAGATCCTAGTTATGTTATTTCCCGTATGCAGATGCATTGGGAACCTGGAAAAAGATATACTCATTTTTATACAGAAGGTAATTTTATCCCTCATAGAGAAGGTAATGCCAAATATCCTACTGTACGAATAACTTATGGGCGTGCCGCCAGTGGTTCTGTACCTTTGGCTCCATTGGATAAAATCATTCCTTATGGAGATGGGGCTTTGACTAAACCTGTTAATATGGATCGTGGTATTGTGAAGTTGACCGATGCCAGTATGAATACACTTTCACAATTAGATCAGACTATACCTTATGATACCGTACCCTTTCATAAAACTGGATTAGGTACTGAGACCGTAAATCGTGCCTTTATTCATTTAGCATGGAAATCTTCTATTCTTTATTATTTTACAGGTAATAAGGATTATGCGAAACTGTCGGCTGATATTTTATGGAATTTTGTGCGTGGTGCATCCCAACAAGAACAGGTAAATCCTGATTTTGAAAAACGTACCGGAGGAAAGCATAGTTCCAATGGATACCTTTCTTTTGAAACGTTGGGGGATACCCGTCATTTTGCTACTCTTCCTTTGGCATACGATATGATTTATAATTACCTGCATCAGGAATATTTTGATTTGGAACAGTTTACAAAGGGTATTTCCGGTGAAATGTGGGCTCCTGCACATACTGAAGGAAAGGAGTGGGCATTACAACGTTTTGAAATCATGTTCAAACGGCTCATTGAAAATAAACTGAATCGTGGCGGCGCCTTACATGGTAATTGGAATACGAATGAACATCAGTCGGCCATGCTTTATGCTTTGGCATTGGATGCCGATACATCTTATGCGGATGGAAAAGGGCGTGCTTATTATGTGAATAAATTAATTTATGGCCCTACTACAGATACTCATGGAGCTTATGTGGATGTTTTACGCGCCAATGTCAGTCCGGCTACCGGATTATGGCCTGAGGCACCGGCTGGTTATGGACAGGGATCCATTTCTCAATTGATTCGTTTCGGGTTTATTTATTACAAGAATGGCATTGATTTGTTGTCTAAAGACCCGTTATTGAATAAAATGTCAGGTTCTATGCCTCAAATGCTTTTTCCTAATGGGTATGTGACGAATTATGGAGATGCGTCTTATGCGGGGATTAATACAGATCAATTGGAATTGATGATGGCTTATTCTAAAGAAAAGAAAGACACCCTTCGTGAAAAGCAGTTTGCTGCGCTGATGAAATATGCCAAGAAACGTGAATTGATAAATGAATTTTATTATTCGTTATTTTTCTATTTGCCAGAACTACCGATGGTAAAAAGTGAACCTAAATTGGAACGTACTTCTTACTCATCTGTATATTCATTGATATTTGAGCGTAACAATGCACCTGATTATCGGGATGCTTTAGCCTTTACTTTGATGGGCTTTGGCAAAGATACAGGTCATCGTCAGCCTAATGGTATGAATATGGAACTATATGGACGTGGGCATGTCCTGGCTCCGGATCAAGGGATTGGTCAAGACTATTGGAGTCGGGATACCCATGAATATAAAATAAATGTGGCAGGTCATAATACTGTCAGTCCCAATGGTAAAGGAGCGGATAATAATATGCCTCAAAATTTGGAAATACTTTGTGCGGAACCAACAGTAAAAGATGGTGGAGCTCCTGCGATGGAAATCAGTCCGAATCACCAGTTTATAGAAGCAGCCAATCATTTTTATACCAAAGAGCTGAAAGCTGAACAGCGTAGGATGTTATCCATTGTTCGCACTTCTCCTAGAAATGGATATTTTGTTGATATTTTTAGTTCGAAGATTATAGATGGGGAAAATAAATATCACGATTATATTTATCATAATATGGGGACTGGTTTTGAAATGTATACTTCGCAGGGGACTCCATTGCCTTTGACAGATGCTCCTTTAGATTCTTTATCAGGAAAAGGATATAGTTATTTCACAACTTTAGGTTCTTTGGAAACTGATCAAGGTTTCCGGACAGATTTTCATCTAGGAGTGGATGATACTCACATGAGCATGTTTATGCTTGGTGCGAAAGGACGCACTGTTTATCAGTTGAATTCTTTATTTAATCATCGGTATTATGAGCCTTCATTGCGGCAGCTTCCTGTACCGGCGGTATTGGTCCGTCAGGAAGGTGAGGCATGGGATAAACCTTTTATTGCAGTATACGAACCTTATGGAAATGGTGCTGAACCACAAATAAAATCTATTTATAAAGGTAGGACACAGGAACAGGGTGGTATTTCCAAATTAACTGTGAAGTATCGACAATCTGGACTCGTGGATCATATTGTGTATTCTGTTTTACCGGAAAATGAGGCTGATTATATGGGGATGAGATTTAAAGGTACTTATAGTGTCCTCTCTCTTGATGGGAAAAAGATGAAGTCTCTTTATATAGGGAATGGTATTTCCTTTATTGTGAAAGAATTAAAGGTGGTGTCTGTGTCCGGAGAACCGTTTAATGCATATTTTGAGCTACAAAATGGTATCCTTTCTTATATTTCAGATAAAGAATTGTCCATTATAACTCAATATGATTTGAAGAAGCAGATTATAAAATGATTCATTTGGATTGAGTGGAAGATTTATATTAAGCGTTTTTATATAAAAGAAAAAATTGAATTATGAAAAAGATAGTTTGTCTTTTATCATTCATAATCATTCCTTTCTGTATTCTAGCACAGCGTGTTTCATATTCATTAAATGATTCATGGCTGTTTTTTAAAGGGCAAGCAAATGTTATGACACCAACCGATAATTGGCAGGAAGTTACCTTACCTCATAGTTGGAATATGGAAGATGGGCAGTATAGTGGAAAAAATCGGTTAGATGATAACGGACATGCCCAAATACAGAGAGGAGATACGGTTTCAATTGTGGATCCGGCTATAAAATTTGGCTATTATCGGGGAGTGGGGTGGTATGCCCGTATAATCAACATACCTGTAGAATGGGAAAAAAAACGTATTTTTGTACGTTTTGAAGCAGCAGGTCAAGTTGCCCGTGTGCATGTTAATGGGCAGATGCTGGGGGAACATCGAGGGGCCTTTACCGCTTTTTGTTACGAACTAACCCCTTATATTATAATAGGAAAAGCAAATGAGCTTCGTGTAGAAGTGGATAATATCCAACGTCAGGATATTCCTCCTTTGTCTGGTGATTTTAATGTAAACGGAGGTCTTTACCGACCTGCACAATTAATAGTGACAGATCAGGTGTGTGTATCACCTTTAGATTATGCTTCTTCCGGAGTTTATATCACGACTAGAAAATTGGATGTTGATAAAGCTACAGTTGAGATACGTTCATTGGTTAATAATGGAGTTCATGCTGCCATGAGTAATAAGCCTGAGGTATCTGCGGAGGATGTTGTTGTTGAAACGGTTATAAAAGATACTGCTGGAAATGCTGTGGCTACGAAGCGAACCTTTAGAACTATAGAACCTGACTGTACAAAGGAAATCATTCAAGAATTGAAGATAGAGAACCCTCATCTATGGAATGGTAGAAAAGATCCTTATTTATATCAAGTAGAAGTAAATGTGTTACGCAATGAAAAAATAGTGGATCGTATTATACAGCCTTTAGGATTACGTATTTTTCGAATTGATTCGGCTTTAGGCTTTTTACTTAATGAGCAACCATATCCTGTTTATGGTGTAGGTCGTCATCAGGATTTTAAAGACAAAGCGTGGGCGTTGACTGAAGAGGAAAATGAACTTGACTATTCTATCATAAAAGAAATGGGAGCTACGGCTATTCGTTTTGCGCATTATCCACAGAGCCAAAATATGCATGATATAGCTGATAGGGAGGGATTTTTGGTATGGGATGAAATTCCACTTGTTAATGAAATAAGACAGGATTATGGCGCTAGACAGAATGTTTGGATAATGATGAAAGAGATGGTAAAACAATTATATAATCATCCTAGTGTGGCTTGGTGGGGTATTTATAATGAAATAGAAAATTTATATACCCCTCCTTCGGAGGAATTTTTAATTAAACTGCGTGATGGAATACGGGCTCTAGATCCAAGTTGTCGTATTATAACAGGGGCTAGTGATCATGGGTTACGTGCACACAACTTGGTTCCTGAAGCTACTTGTTTTAATAATTATCCAGGATGGTATCATGGTAATTACCCGAAGGAGGAAGGTTATACAGGAGAACATTCACAATTCTCTAAATGGATACAAAACAGGGCAAAAGAGATAGGTATGCGTACTGCAATTTCAGAATATGGGGCTGGAGGAGACTATAATCAACACTCAGAGGGAAAGCCATATAAGCCTCAACCGGCGCATGGTGGACCTTTTCAACCTGAAGAATGGTTGGCCTATGTGCATGAAGAGGATTGGCGGATCATGAAGGACAACGATAATTTATGGGGAACTTTTCTGTGGGCGATGTTTGATTTTGCAAGTTGTATGCGTAATGAGGGCAGCGTTCCTTCAATAAATACTAAAGGAATTGTATCTCAAGATAGGACAATAAGGAAAGATCCTTATTATATGTATAAAGCTAATTGGAATAACGAACCAATGGTATATATTGCATCTCGTCGCGCTATAAAAAGAAAACTAGCGGTAACAGATATAAAAGTATATAGTAATTGTCAGGTAATAACATTGAAAGTGAATGGGGAAACAGTGGGGTGTATGCAGCCTGATGATATCAAAGTTTGTTTCTTTAATAATGTATTGTTAAAAAAGGGTAGTAATCAAATAGAAGCGATAGGAAGCACAGTGCAAGGTAATGAACTTGTAGATACTTGTGAATGGATTTTGGAATAATAAAAAACTAATATGATGAGAAAATATGAATTATTGTCATCAGATAGATTTAAACTTGATGTTAATAGTTTGTTGACTGGAAATGTTGGCTAATAATTGTATATATATGAAAAATACCATTTTATTGATGTGCTTGCTTATAACAAGTGTATTGTATGCCCAAGAGTATCCTTTGTCGGTAAAACTGCCACAAGGTCATCCTCGTTATTTGACGAACAGCAATGGTAAAGCCGAAACGAAGAAGTTGATAAAGAAAGAACCGTGGGCACAGGAAGTGTTTGAAAAGTTAAAGCAACGGACAGACCAGTATGCTGACCGAGGCCCGGAATGGCTTACTTCCCGTTTACAAATGTATTGGAAAACTCATGCAACGGAAGTATATATTAAAGGAGAATATTATGATCATGCAGGAGGAGAAAAGGCTCCGGTTCCTACAGTGATGTATACAGGTGCGCGTAGTCATGGAACAAACTATGTCCGTCCCAAGTTGGACGAGCTGAAGCCTTATCAGGAAGATGTTCGTGGTATGTATTTGGTTAATGGAATGTTGGAAGGTAAACCATATGAGTGGGTGAATATTAGTAAAACCGGAAATATTATACAAAACATTAATGTAGAAATCTTAGGTATAGCTCGTGATGCTGCTTTTTTGTGGTGGATAACCGAAGAAAAGAAGTATGCTGAACTAGCAACTTCAGTTTTTGACACTTACATGACCGGAATTTATTATCGCAATGTTCCCGAAGATTTGAATCATGGTCATCAGCAAACATTGGTTGGTATGAGCAGTTTTGAAGTGATACATGAAGGAGCATTGGATGCATTAGTACCTTTGTATGATTTTCTGTATGATTATTTGAAGGTTAATAAGCCGGATAAAATGGATATTTATGCTGCTGCCTTCAAAAAGTGGGCGGATAATATCATAGACAATGGAGTTCCCCATAATAATTGGAATTTAATTCAGGCACGTTTTATCATGAATATCGGATTGATTTTAGAAGATGACAATCAATATACCGATCGCAAGGGACGGGAATATTATATAGACTATGTATTGAATCAATCTTCTATCCGACAATGGTCACTTTCGGAATTGGCTGATTATGGTTTTGACAAGAATACAGGTATTTGGGCGGAATGTCCCGGCTATAGCTGTGGTGTGGTGGCTGATTATGCAGACTTTGTCAATTTGTTTGATCGTAATTTGAATATGGATTTGACCAAACACATTCCTGTCATACCAAAGGCGATAGCTGCAACTCCACAATATTTGTTTCCTAATAGAATGATTGTTGGCTTTGGAGATACGCATCCCGGCAAGTTACGTACTGATTTTTTTGAGCGTATGATCAGTAATGCACAAAAATATGGTAAGAAAGAACAAGAAAAGCAATTTACATCCATGCTAAAGTTGTTTAATCCTTCTTTTGCCAGATCGTCTGCTGATAAAAAAAATGTACGTGTGGCTGTTACTTCCTTTTTCGGTGATAAACCTTTGATAATTGATGATAAAATTTCCGTTGGGAAAATAGATGATTATGTAACTCCTACATTCTATGCTCCCAATGTCAGTTGGTTTGTTCAGCGCAATGGTATGCATCCTCGCCATAGTCTGATGATATCATTGAATGCCAGTAAGGGCAATCACATGCATGCCAACGGTATCAGTATGGAACTTTATGGTAAAGGTCTGCCTTTGGGGCCCGATGCCGGAATCGGACTGACCCTTTATTCCGGTCAGGATTATTTGGAATATTATAGTCAGTTTCCTGCCCATAACACCGTTTGTGTAGATGGAATATCAGCCTATCCGGTTATGAAAAGCAACCATGCATTTAAGTTATTAAACTGCTATCCTCAAGCGGGAAAGAAAGTGGCATATCAGCCTGTCAGCTATAGCGATATGCTTTTTCGCGAACCAGAGTCACAGGCAGATCAAAACCGCCTGATGAGTATTGTGACTACAAGTGAAACCACAGGGTATTATGTAGATATCTTTCGTAGCAAGAAAATAGAAGGAGGTGATAGAATGCATGATTATTTCTATCATAACATGGGACAAGTCATGAATTTAACGGCTGTTGATGGGACGGATTTGAACTTGCAACCAACAGAAGAATTGGCTTTTGCTGGAGCAAATCTTTATACCTACTCTTATTTGTTTGATAAAAAGAGTGCTTTGACGGATAAGGATATTCGTACAGTTTTTACCATACGAATGTCTGATAAGGATGATATCAGTATGAATATGTGGATGAAAGGGGAGAAGGAGCGTAAAGTCTTTACAGCCTTGAGCCCTATGACGGAGGGATTGAGTCGTACACCAGATATGCCTTATCATATAAAGGAACAACCTACCCTTACATTTGTAGCCCGTCAAGAAGGAGAGGCGTGGAATCGTCCGTTTGTAGCTGTCTATGAACCTTCATCCGTGAAAGAGCCCGGTAATATTGTTTCCGTTACTTTTCCTGAAGTTCAGAGTGAAGAGAAAGGAAGTCATATAGGTATTTGTATCAACCAGAAAGATGGACGTGTGGACCATATTCTGTCTTCGGACAATCGGTCGGATATATGTCGATTAGGACAGATGAGTGCATCGGCTTCTTATGCATTATGGGGCGAAAAAGAAGGAAAAGATTGTATGGCTTTCTTGGGTGGAGGTACTTTTTTACAAACACCTCAGATTATGATAAAATCTGTTATACCGGTCAATGTATTGTTGGAATCAAAACAGGGTAAATGGTGTTATACAGCATCAAATAATTGTACAATAATTATAAAGGGAAAAGAGTTTCAAGTCGAAGCTTCTTCTGATTTAAGTGAGATTAAATAACAGAATAAATATAGATACTGGTTAAAATTCGGCTACTTTGAGACTTTTTCAAAGTAGCCGAAATCTTTTTCGTGTTTATTAGTAGAAGTTTTAGTGCTTTTTGTTATATTTGCTTCACTTAGGTGTATTAATTTGATAACAAGCGCAATATAATGAAAAACATATTAAAATATATTTTGACGTTCTTCTTTCTATTTGCTTGCATCGCTGTTTATCCACGTTCTTATTCCTTTCGTGGTTTGTCTTTGACTGAAGGACTGTCTGATCTGGTAGTGAATGCTATCTATAAAGATTCTCTTGGTTATGTATGGATTGGTACAGGTAATTCGCTCGAACGTTTTGATGGAATTCATATTAAGCATTATCTTATTGTCGGTGATGATGAAAAATTAAAACGTGTGAATGTTATTACAGAAATGCCAGATAACCAGATTTGGATGGGAAATGGTATGGGATTATGGCGTTTGAATGAAGAAAAAAATGACTTGGAACCTATTGCACGTGAAACAATAAATCATGGAGTGCATTCATTGTTGCATGATGGGAAAGGGACTCTTTATATTGGTACTGAAGCGGGATTGTTTATTTATAGAAAAGGAAATATAAAAAAGATTTTGATTGATCCTAATGTATTATCTTCGGCAAACTCCATTGCCGGATTGAATTTGGGAGAGGATGGAGTACTTTGGTTGGCTACAGGTAATGGCCTTTATTCATTGCAGCTTTCGAATGAAAAAATAAATTCATATCATAATGTTGTGAATGATAAACATGTTTGTTCCTTTAATAATATAGCCCGTGTGGGTAGTAAACTTTATATGGGGACTATGGGACAAGGTATAATCAGTTTTGATATACATTCTAAAACTTTTGAACGCTTTGTTGATGTGGGATGCAATGTGATATCTTCCTTATCCAGCGATGGGCGGAGTTTGTTGTATGTCGGTACGGATGGTAATGGTGTGCATTTTGTATCTACGGATAAGAAGAAAATAATCCGTTCCATGCGACATGAAACAGGTAAAGATGATACATTACGTTCTAATTCAGTGTATTCGGTACTGGTAGATAGAGATGGTTTGATTTGGGTAGGATTTTATCAGCAGGGGCTTGACTATACTTTGTATCAGAGTGGCTTGTTCTCTACAAATACTTATTTTCCTTTTTTTAATTTGAAAGATATGTCAGTACGTGCTCTTGTCATCAGAGAACGTGAGAAACTGATAGGTTCACGCGACGGACTTTTTTATATTGATGAAAAAAATCATCGTTTTAAAAGTTTCAAGATTCCACAATTACGTTCCAATATGATTTTTTGTTGTTTGTTTTATCAGGGTGAATATTATATTGGAACCTACGGAGGAGGAATGTATATTCTCAATCCGCAAACTTTGATGATAAGAGATTTTGAATCTGATGGAAAAATGCCTTTCAGTAAAGGTCATATATTTTGCATTAAACAAGACTATGATAACAACCTGTGGATTGGTACTTCAATGGGAATTTTTTGCTATAAGGACGGTAAGAGGATTGCGCATTATACTAGTGCCAATTCTAAACTTCCGGATGGAAATGTTTATGAAATCTATTTTGATTCTACGCAAAAAGGATGGGTCTGTACGGAGAATGGGATGTGCATATGGGATCCTTCTACGAAGACATTAAAAACAGATGTCTTTCCTGAAGGGTTTATAGATAAAGAGAAGATCAGAGTGGTGTATGAGGATTCTAACCATGATCTTTATTTCTTTCCGGATAAGGGGGCTTTATTTATTTCTGATTTGTCTATGACAACTTTCAGACGTTTACCTCCTGGTACTCCTTTAGAGGGAAATGATGGAATGTTTGTGATAGAGGATAATGAGAAATGGTTGTGGTTTGGTACGAATAATGGTTTGATCCGTTATGATAAAAAGGATAATTTTATTCCTTACAATTTTGTAGATGGTATCCCCAGTCCTATTTTTACCCTTTGTCCTCCTGTACATGATAGTAAGGGAGGAATATGGTTTGGAAATTCCAAAGGCTTGTTATATTGGGATGCTGTACGTATGAATAAAAAGAAATTGAATAATTATTTTATTTCAATAACCGATGTGTATGTGAATGGTAAATCAACACTTCAGCCTGTCTTCAAAAAAAGTAATCAGACCGAAATTTTGTTGGAACCGTCACAGAAAAATGTGACTTTCTGTTTTTCCGATTTCAGTTATACATCTCCTGCTTTCATGGCATATGAATATCAGTTGGTTGGTGAGGATACCAACTGGGTGGCTGTAACGGGACGTTCGGATGCAACTTATTATGATTTACCGTCCGGTACTTATACATTTAAAGTCAGACGGATGGGAGATCCTGATTCAGAAATGCAGATGACGGTTAAGATCGCTTCTTCTATCAGTATATGGGGTATATTATTTATTGTAATAACAGTAGTGACTGGGAAGTATTGTTTTTGGGGTCAAAGGAAAAAGAGAATGGAAAGAAAAAGAAAAGAACAAGTGCCTGATTCTGTTAAAGTCACAGAAAAAAAAGTGCAACCAGTTGAAGGATCTCACATTGTGGTGGAAGAGAAATACAAAACAAATAAGGTAAGTATAGAAGAGTGCAAACGATTGGTAGAGAAATTGGAAATTATCATGCATAAGGAAAAGCCTTATACCAATCCTAATTTGAAAATTGCTGATTTGGCCGTTTCCATAGGTACATCATCTCATACTTTGTCTTATTTGTTTAATCAATATTTAAACCGTAATTATTATGATTATATCAATGATTACCGTATAGCTGAATTCAAGCGCTTGGTGGAGAAAGATGAATATGCTAAGTACACTTTGAGTGCTTTGGCGGAGTTGTGCGGATTTAGTTCACGGGCTTCCTTCTTCCGATATTTCAAAAAAGCGACTAATATCACTCCCAATGAGTATATCCGAAGTATTGGGAAAAACAATGAATAACCTTGCTTTTTCTTGTTGAAAGTATCAAATTATTATGTGATACTGATAGCTATAAGTTCTTAATCTGTTATAAAATAATGGATTAAGAGCTTTTTTGTCTAGAGTAATGATGTGAGATTGATTAGAACTGAGAAAATACTTTTTTTGTTTTCTCATCTTCTATATTTGCATCTGTAAATGTAACCCAAAAAGCTGAGAACATGAAAAACATAACCATGAAATCTACTCAATTAATAGAAGATTCTTATACGAATTATCATCATTCAATCTATCTGTATATCTATTATAGGATAGGAAATAAAGAAGAAGCAGAAGATTTGGCACAAGATGTATATGTGCGGCTGATGGATTACAACCGGATACTATGCTTGGAAACTATTAAGTATTTTATTTTTACCATTGCCCGTAATTTAGTGAATGACTATTTACGTCGCTATTATAAAAGACAAGAAGTAACTTCTTATATATATGAACATACGGTGGCTTATACGAATGAGACTGAAGCCCGTGTGGTGGCAGATGATTTGGAAGCGTGTGAAAAACATAGATTGTCTTTACTTCCTCCACAACGTCGTATTATTTATACAATGAGTCGTTTTGAAAGTAAATCGATTTCAGATATTTCAGAGGAACTAAATTTGTCGCATCGTACTGTTGAGAACCATTTAAGGATAGGACGACATGAGATGCGTGAGTTTATCAAACAATGTATATAATAAAATAAAGACTATAAAATTGTTAATTTTAAATTTTAAGTTTATGAAGAATGATTTTTTTAAAATTTCATCAAAAAGAATCTTATTCTCTATGATGATGGCTTCTGCATTGTTGGCAGGTAGTCCGCAGGCTATATTTGCTGGGGTGAATGAAATACAGGCTGTTATGCAGACTGGAACAGTGAAAGGTCAGGTAGTGGATGTTCAAGGTGAGCCTATAATTGGTGCCAGTGTTTTGGTGAAAGGTACTACGAATGGAACTATTACGGATTTTGATGGTAATTTTACATTAGGAAATGCTACCAGAGGAACATTGGTGGTTTCTTATATTGGTTATAAAGCCCAGGAGGTTATAATAAAAGGAAGGAATTTGGTAAAAGTTGTACTTCAGGAAGATTCTGAAATTTTGGATGAGGTAGTAGTTGTAGGTTATGGTACTCAGAAAAAGGCTACATTGACCGGTGCTGTTTCTGTGATTGATGCAGATGAGACTTTGAAAGGGCGTGCTACTACAAATGTTGCTACTTCTTTGCAGGGGACTATTCCGGGATTGACTATTACTCGTACTACTTCCCGTCCTACAGAAGATCCTACTCTTTCATTACGTGGAGGCATCTCTACTAATGATAATAAGCCTTTGATTTTGATTGATGGTTCTGAAGCATATACGTGGGAATTGAACACGATTAATCCTAATGACATAGAAAATATTTCTGTTTTAAAAGATGCTTCTGCATCTATTTATGGTGCGCGTGCGGCAGGTGGTGTTATTTTAATTACGACTAAGCGTGGCAAGGCGGAGAGATTGACTGTAACTTATAATGGAGCTGTTACGGCTAATTTTCAGGGAAAGAGATATCCGGCAGCTACAGGTTCTGAATGGGCAAAGATGATGTTAAGTGCAGCTCATGAAGATATTAATGGATCAGTGTGGTCCATTATGGATTTTACAGAAGATGAGTTTAAAAGAGTTGCTAATAATGAGGCTTTTGATTGGACTACAAAGAGTGGAATTAAATATCGAATTGATCCATTGAATGCCTACCAACCTGATTATGTATACGGTACGACATGGAGTCATAATCATAATTTGAGTATTTCTGGTGGCTCAGAGAAGATACAGACTAAAACGTCTATAGGTTTTGCAGATGATCGTTCTATTATTAAAGTGACTTATGATGGTCAGAAAAAATATAATTTTCGTAATAATACAGACTTTAAATTAGGGGATTATGTGAAGTTAGCAACTAATATTGCTTACGACAACCGTTATAAGAATGTTCCTTCTAAAGGGATTGGCTTTGGTTTACAAGATTTTTATGTATTTCCTCTTTATACAGAGGATGGTACGAAATATTATGATAACTTTGGAGGAAATAATGTACTTGCCCATTTGACAGAAGCGGGACGCACAAAAAATAAGTTTGATTCATTTCGTTTGGGGGGGAAAATAGATATAGATTTGAGTTTTTTGCATTCATCATTAAAAGGCTTGTCTATAAGTGCGAAGGCTAATGTTCGTCAAGATCATACAAACTGGAGAACTATTAATAAAACTATACAAATGTATGATTATTATACAGGTGAGGTTACCAATAATGCACAGACAAGTTCCCAGTCTAAAACTCCTCAAATGTATGAAAATAATAGTAGTAATTTATATCAAGATTATGAGTTTTTCTTGAACTATGATCGTACTTTAGATAGGCACCATATTGCAGTGATGCTTGGTAATACAAATGAATTACGTGAAAATCGCTCCTTGACTGTACACAGGACAGCAAGTTCAAATCAAGAATTGGAAGACTTGAGTGTGTATGATGCATCTAGTACGGAATTGGTAAGTAATGATGATTGGGGTAAAACAGAACAATATAGGTGGGCTTTCGTCTCTTTCTTGGGAAGAGTGAACTATGATTATGCGGGCAAATACATGATTGAAGGAACTTGGCGTCGTGATGGTTCTTCGAAATTGGTAAAAGAGCAACGATGGCAAAACTTTTTTGGAGTTTCAGGAGGATGGAGAATTTCAGAAGAAAATTTTATAAAAAACAATATAACTTGGTTGGATAATTTGAAGGTACGTGGATCTTGGGGAGAAGCTGGTAATTTGAGTTCTATTGGTAACTATGAAAGTTTTGCAACGATAGGAACAGGTACTACAATTTTTGGTACCACTCCTGGATTAGCCAATACTGCATGGATTGGTGGAATCATTGATACTTCACGTACTTGGGAGCGTGTAGAAACTACTAATATAGGTTTGGATTTTGGAGTGTTGGGTAATAGATTGAGTGGTAGCTTTGAATACTATTGGCGTAAAAATAAGGGAATGTTGATGTCCATCACTTATCCTAAAGTATTGGGGGCATCAGCGCCTGCCACAAATTCTGGAACTTACAAAGCTGAGGGATGGGAACTTGCTTTAAATTGGCAAGATCGAATCAATGAAGATTGGAGTTACAATATAGGTTTTATATTGGCTGATGCTAAAACGGAAATTGCCTCTTATGAAGGAGCTATTTCTAAAAAAGCAGGAGTTAATAAGATTGTAGAGGGATATCCGATGAATTCTTTGTGGGTATATAAGACTGATGGATTGTTCCAGAACCAATCAGAAGTAGATGCATATTATAGTCAGATGACTGGCAATGTTTCTGGTTCTAAACTGACTTCTGTAAAACAAGGTACTGATAATGCATTAACTCCGGGCAGCGTGCGTCGCGTGGATTTAAATGGAGATAAAGATATTACTATTGATGACTTATATTACTTTGGTGATATGGCTCCCCATTATACATTTGGTATAAATTTGGGATTGACTTACAAAGGGATTGATTTTAGTGCATTTTTCCAGGGGGTTGGACAGCAATATAATATTCGCAGTGGCCAAATGGGATGTGCTTTCTGGTCAGGATGGACAAATACAAATGGTTACTTCTTAGGTAATACTTGGACTTCAGATGATAATCCTTATTATCCTGGTAATCAAGGGGATGATGTGTTTCCCGTAATGTCTCGTAATGGTAACCGTAATACATGGAACTATAAGGATTATAATGATTTAAATGTGATGAATAATTGGTATGTGCGTTGTAAATCTATTCAGTTGGGATATACATTACCGAAGAGTTGGATTTCTAAAGCAGGTATACAAAACTTACGTGTATGGTTAGCAGGAGAAAACTTGTTTGATATTTCCAATGTGAAAGATGGGTTTGACCCTGAAGCAAATTATGAAATGGGTACATATAGTGGTTTAGAAGTCTTCTCGAGTTCCGTTTCTTTTGGTTTGGATATAACTTTCTAATAACTTAATAAAAATGAATATGATGAAAACGAATAAATATATAATAGTTTTGATTTCTACTGCACTATTTTCTTTGACTGGATGCACAGACTGGTTAGAGCAGGAACCAATGTCACAAGTAACTACAGCTGTATATTTTAAAAATGCTGAACAGTTTCAGAATGCTGCTAATAAATTGGCGGATGAATGTTATGGATTTGGACGTAATTTCACGAGTAACGAAAGTTTTAGTATTTTCTTTGATTATGGAACAGATTTAATTGGTCGGAGTTCAGATGAAATTTCAGGTTTAAATGGTGCACCTACTTCTGAATCTTATTATGAGAAATCTTACAAGGCTCTTCGAAATATCAATAATTTATTGGATCAAAGCAAAAATTATACAGGGACAGAAAATATTGACCAACCTGTAGGGCAAGCTTTATTTTATCGTGCATTTTGGCATTTCTTTTTGTTGAAACGTTATGGAGGCATAACTTTAGCTACTTATGCACCTGAGACTAATAGTGATATGATTCTGGCACCACGTAACTCACGTTATGAAGTTGTACAACAGATTCTTGATGATTTAGATGAAGCTATAAGTCGTTTAAAAAATACCACCAAGTCTTCTACAGGAAATAATGGACAGGTAACAATTGAGGCTGCCAATGCATTAAAAGCTCGTGTTTGTCTGTTTGAAGGAACTTGGGAAAAATATAATGGTAGAGGTAACGCTGATGAGACTAACGGTGATGGTATCCAATCGGGAGCTGGTACGGTAATTCCTGATAATTATCCATCAATAGAATCATTGTTGACCATGGCTAAGGAGTGTTCAGGTAAATTTGTAGAAGGTGGGGAGTATGGAAATGAGTATGCTGTATGGATGCCTGATGAAGAACTGTCTGGTTATGAAAATCAAGCTGCCTATTATTATTTTATTTTGGAGGATGCTGCATCTAATCCTTACGGACTTGACAAATCATCCAATGATGAAGCTATTTTTCGTTTAATTTTTGATTATGATAAAAACAAAAAGTCTGGACAGAATCTTTCTCATACGGCACCAGTAAGTGGGACTCGTAAGTTAATGGATATGTTTTTGTGCAAAGATGGTCTTCCTGTACATAAATCTAAATTATTTAATGGATATAAAGGTTTGAATACGGAGTTTGAAAATCGTGATAGCCGTATGACTGCATTATTTAAACGAGTAGATTATTGTTATTGGGGATATGCAGGTTCTGGTAAAGGTAATCCGTCTGATTATACAACTACTCCTGATTTAGGCAATGGCGGTATTGGTTATATTCCTAAATTATCAGCTTATAGTGCTAATGATATTGCTTATGAAGGACGTAAATTTGTATTTGAAAGAAATCGGAAAACGGAAGAAGAAGCCTTTGATTATAACCATATTCGTTTACCGGAAATGTTGTTGACTTATGCAGAAGCAGTTTATGAACTGAATGGAAATATAGACAACTCAATTTTAGACAAGACTATCAATGTAATCCGTAAGCGTGCCCATATTGCTGATTTAACAAATGAGTTAGTAAATAATTACGGATTAGATATGTTGGAGGAAATTCGTCGTGAACGTGCTATAGAATTGATTGGTGAAGGTTTTCGTTTTTCTGATCTATGCCGTTGGGGAATTGCCGAACAGGAAATTAATCGCCCTAGATGTTCTTACTATATTTCTGTAAACGGACAACCTAATGAATTGGGACAATCAACCTATTATGATCCGAGTCAATTTACGACTTATATAACTGATGAGGAAGAAGCACAGTCTGTTTATACAGAAGGATTACCTACTTTAAAAGCTGGAGCTCTAATTATGGAGAAGGTAAATAACAGGGTATTTTCGAGGAAAAATTATTTGCAGGCAATACCATTGGACGAAATTGCTTTGAATAGTAATTTGAAGCAGAATCCGAATTGGTAATCATAAGTGCGATAATAGGAAAGAGGAGGTATAGAAATGAAGAGGCTCAAAATAGAAAAATAGGATAGACTTACTTATACTCTATATTACAACATAAAAATCTCCTGCTTTTAGCCATCTAATTAAAATAAACGAAGGCTAAAGCAGGAGACTTTTTACTTTTAAGTTTCAATCTATAAGATTTTTACTTTAGCAATTCTATTTTGAGCCTCTTTATTTATATGATCAAGTACACATTTGAAAAGAAATTTTATATCGTGAGCGAAGTCAAAGCAAGCCCATCAAAATTCTTTCAAGAGTATACAATCTTCATGAGAACGAGATTCTTGAATGGGGCAGACTTTGGCTCGATGTTGCGCAACCTGCAACTTTCCATATTCAGCGCGGCTACGCAATTGGGTATATTTACTGTATTGCTGGTAGCCATTCTGATGGGATTTACTTCCAGGGAAGCGGCTTCGCTGGGGATTATCGGTGGTGCCAGTGGTCCTATAGCCATTTTTACAACTATAAAGCAGGTTCCTCATTTGCCGGGTCTGATTACCATTGCCGCCTATTCTTATATGGCTTTGGTTCCGGTGATTGTTCCGCTGGTGGTGAAAATATGGTGTACAAAGAAAGAGTTTAGTATTAATATGAAAGAGCAGGAAAAGTATCCTTCTAAAACGGAAATCAAGAACCTGCGTGTGTTCAAGATTGTATTTTCGATTGTAGTGACTGCTGTTATGGCGTTGTTTGTT
>QWBY01000242.1_pt1 | contig 41417 bp, 52 predicted proteins | sample 1972471 | NCBI WGS metagenome assembly QWBY01 (sample SAMN09866722, study PRJNA288562) | Human gut metagenome isolate term6_stool, whole genome shotgun sequencing...
CTTTTTTTGTGTGAAATAATTTGTGCAAAATAAATTTTTGTAAAAAATAAAATGTGCAATAAATATAACTGTAGACAGTTAAATTATTTTCAAGAAAAACGTTTTTTTCAAAGAATGAGTGATGTATTACGATTTGATGTGTAAAATTCTTCATAATATAAAGCGGTAGATAATGTTTTTTGAAATTTGAAATATTATGTTTTATTTCAATATTTTGTATAAACCTGATAAAACAAAATATTTATTTCAGAATAATCGGAAAAAGCTTATTCTTAAAATAAAATGTTGACGGATGTTAAAACAAATAATTTAAACAAAAATAAATTAATTCGTGAAGTGGAGCGAATAAAGCGTAAAAACGCCTGAAAACGTAAAAAAGTGGAAGTTTTGCAAAAATTATGATATAGTAATGAAAAAAAGCGGACACACACGGATGCGTGTTTTTAATTATAACAAAAATATAAACTTAAGAAATATTCAGTGTTTGTCGAACTTTAAACTATATGTAAAAATAAATATAAAGTTTTTATAAAATAGTTGCGAATAATTAAAAATAATAGTATTATTTAAAAGTTGAGCATTATAGAAAGAATACACAAGCAGTTCTTTACATGGTGCCGAAAAAACTATGAAGTGGAAGGTGGCCTGCGATGCAGGGGAATTTCCACGGAGCAGTTCATTCAAGAAATGAACGTAGGAGGTTTAGTATGTCGAAACAGGAAAAAATCAGAATTCGCCTCAAAGGCTATGATCACAAAGCTGTAGATCAGAGTGCGGCGAAGATTGCGGAAACCGCGAAGAGAACGGGATCTAGAGTTTCAGGACCGATTCCGCTTCCGACAGAAAGAAATGTGTACACAATTCTTCGTTCTCCGCATGTCAACAAAGACAGTCGTGAACAATTTGAAATGCGTGTTCACAAAAGATTGATTGACATTCTCGATCCGTCCAAGAAAACAGCAGATGCGCTGATGAGATTGGAATTACCGGCGGGTGTCAGCATTGAAATTAAAGCGTAAGGAGGTGCGAAATGTCTAAAGCTATTTTGGGAAGAAAATTAGGAATGTCTCAGGTGTTTGCAGAAAACGGAGATTTGGTTCCGGTATCTGTAATTGAAGTATTGCCGAACACAGTAGTTGCTGTAAAAACAGTTGAAACAGACGGTTATTATGCAGTTCAACTCGGATATGGCGCAATAAAAGAAAAACACCTTACAAAACCGTTGAAGGGTCAATTTGAAAAGGCCGGAGTTGCTCCGACAAAGTTCCTTCGTGAACACAGATTCTCGGAAAAACCGGCTTATGAAGTAGGCCAAACTCTGGCTGCCGATATATTCGCAGAAGGTGATGTTATCGACGTAGTCGGCATAAGCAAAGGTAAGGGTTTTGCCGGAACAATTAAACGTCATAACCATCAACGCGGACCGGAAAGCCACGGTTCAAAAAATCACCGTCAGACAGCTTCATTGGGAGCTCGTATGTCAGGAGGCGGCGGAAAGGTTTTCAAGGGTAAGAAGATGCCGGGCCACATGGGATGTGACCGTGTAACCGTGCAAAACTTGAAAGTGGTAAGAATTGATACCGCTCGTAACCTTATGCTTGTAAAAGGCGGAATCCCCGGACCTAAGGGCGGCCTTGTAAAAGTGCAGGAAGCCGTTAAATCTGCAAAATAATATTGTATGGAACAACAGAAAAATGTTCTGAAGAGGGAGGAAAATCTCAATGCCGAAAGTAACACTGTATAACATTGCCGGTCAGGCAGCCGGTGAGGTAGAGTTGAATGACAGCATATTCGGTGTAGAATATAACGAAGCTGTAATTCATCAGGCAGTTGTTCGTCAGCAAGCAAATGAACGCTTGGGAACACATGCCACAAAAACCAGAGGCCTTGTACGAGGCGGCGGTAAAAAACCGTGGAGACAAAAAGGTACCGGTCGTGCCAGAGTGGGATCAATCAGATCACCATTGTGGGTAGGCGGTGGTACAGTATTTGGACCCACACCGAGAAGTCATGCAAAAGGTATGACAAAAAAAGCACGTAGATTGGCAGTAAAATCTGCATTAAGCGAAAAACTTCGTGCAAATGAATTGATTGTTATCGACCAAATAAACTTCGAAGCACCGAAGACAAAACAGGTTGTAGAAATGATGAAAGCTTTTGAAGCAAGTAAAGCTTTAATTATAGACGGCGGAAAAGCTGTAGAAAACACGGTATTAAGTGCACGTAACATTCCGGGTGTAAAAGCAATCGGAACTTGCGGAATAAATATTTATGACCTTGTTCACTACACAAAGTTGTTTATGACACAAGAAGCAGTTAAACAGATTGAGGAGGTACTGGCATAATGGACGCACGTGATATCCTCATAAAACCGATTGTAACGGAAAAATCGACAGCTCTTATGGAAGAGGGAAAATATACATTCCAAGTACCGCTTAATGTAACGAAAATTGAAATTCGTCAAGCGGTAGAACAAGTCTTCAATGTAAAAGTACAGGCTGTGAATACCATGCGTTATGAAGGCAAGATGAAACGTCTGGGCCGCACTCAGGGTCGTCGCAGTGATTGGAAGAAAGCAATTGTTACACTCAAACCGGGCGAAACAATTGAACTCTTCGAAGGTTAAGGGAGGAGTAAACAATGGGTCACAAATCATTTAAACCTTACACCCCCGGACGCCGTCAGATGACTGTTTCAAGTTTTGATGAAATTACAACAAATAGACCGGAAAAATCACTTCTGGCTCCTATTCATAATCATGGCGGACGTAATAATTCCGGAAAGACGACAGTACGTCATCAGGGTGGCGGACATAAACGTAAGTACAGAATTATTGATTTTAAGAGAAATAAAGATAATATTCCGGCAACAGTTGCAACCGTAGAATATGATCCGAACCGTACATGTCGAATTGCACTTTTGAACTATGCAGATGGTGAAAAGCGCTACATTTTGGCACCGAAGGGACTTAATGTCGGAGACGTTGTAACAAGCGGACCGGAATCGGATATTAAAGTAGGAAACTGCTTACCGTTTGTAAATATTCCGTTAGGTACAGTAGTACACAACGTAGAAATGAAAATCGGTAAAGGCGGACAGATGGTTCGTTCTGCAGGAGCTTCCGCACAGCTTATGGCTAAAGAAGGAGACTATGCATTACTTCGTTTGCCGAGCGGTGAATTACGTAAAGTGCACATTCGTTGCAGAGCAACCGTAGGTGCAGTAGGAAATGAAGACTACGAAAACATTACCATAGGTAAAGCAGGAAGAAATCGTTGGTTAGGCGTAAGACCTGCAAACCGTGGTGTAGTAATGAACCCGAATGATCATCCGCACGGTGGTGGTGAAGGTAAATCACCGGTCGGTCGTAAGCGTCCGGTTACTCCGTGGGGCAAGCCTGCATACGGCGTGAAGACACGCGATAAGAAAAAGGCATCCACAAAATTGATCGTAAAGAGACGCAAGTAAGATAAGGAGGAGTAAAAGTGTCAAGATCCGTTAAAAAAGGGCCGTTTGTCGCATTCTCACTTGTAAAAAAGATTAATGCGATGAATGAAGCTAATGAGAACAAAATAGTAAAAACCTGGTCTCGTGCTTCTACCATCCTGCCGAGCTTCGTAGGTCATACGATTGCGATTCATGATGGAAGAAAACATGTACCGGTATATATAACTGAAGATATGGTAGGACATAAACTTGGAGAATTTGCACCTACTCGTACCTTCAAAGGTCATAACAAGAGCGAAAACGCTTAACGAGGAGGAAAAAGATGGAAGTTCAGGCAATAGCAAGAAATATCCGCATTTCGCCTCGTAAGGTTCGCGTTGTAGCAGACCTTATTCGTGGTAAAAATGTAGGAGAAGCGATAAATATTCTTCGTCATACCCCGAAAGCCGCTTCAAGTGTAATTGAAAAAGCACTGAAAAGCGCAATGGCAAATGCTGAAAACAATAATAATATGAATATTGATAATTTGTATGTTTCTACAATTTTCGTAGATGCAGGTCCGGTGTTGAAGCGCGTTCATCCCCGTTCTCGCGGACAAGCGTTCGCAATTATGAAACGTACCAGCATACTGACGGTGAAAGTTTCTGAAAAAGAATAATCAAAGGAGGGAAACGTTTTGGGTCAGAAAGTAAATCCGCATGGAATGCGCGTGGGCGTAATCAATGACTGGAATTCCAAATGGTTTGCAGAAAAGAATTATGCTGCACAGCTGGTGGAAGACACAAAGATTCGTCAATTTTTGAAAAAGCACCTCTTCGTAGCAGGTATTTCAAAAATCGGCATTAAGCGCGTAGGAAACAGAGTAAAGATTGCTATCTATACAGCCAAGCCCGGAATGGTTATCGGAAGAGGCGGTACAGGTATCGAAGATATCAAGAAAGCTTTAAAAACTGTTACAGATAAAGAAATTGATATTGATATATTGGAAATTAAATCCAGCGACTTGAGTGCTATTCTCGTAGGAGAAAACATAGCATCTCAGCTTGAACGTCGTATCGGCTTCCGTCGTGCCGTTAAACAGGCAGTAGGAAGAACAATGCGTAGCGGAGCAAAAGGAGTAAAAGTTACAGTATCAGGCCGTTTGGGCGGAGCTGAAATTGCACACTCCGAAAGCTATCGTGAAGGTTCAATACCGCTTCAGACATTAAGAGCAAACATTGACTACGGCGTGTCTGTAGCACATACAACATTCGGTGCAATAGGTATAAAAGTATGGATTTATAAAGGTGAACTTGCACCAGGACAGATGGTAGACGAAGCGGAAAATGTTCGTACAGGCAAGGAAAGAAACAACCGCAATGAAAACCGCAGAGGCGGAAGAAGAAGCGATCGCCGTCATAGAAATGCCGAAAGGAGTGATTCCTGATGTTAATTCCGAAACGTACAAAATACCGTAAACAATTTCGTGGACGTATGAAAGGAAGAGATCGTCGCGGAAACACTGTAACATACGGTGAATATGGATTAGTTGCTATGGAACCGTCATGGATTACAAGTAGACAGATAGAAGCGGCACGTATCGCTATGACACGTTACACAAAACGTGGCGGGAAAGTATGGATAAAAATATTCCCGGACAAGCCGGTAACGGCAAAGCCGATCGGAACCCGTCAGGGAAGCGGTAAAGGATCGGTAGAATACTGGGTAGCAGTTGTAAGACCGGGCCGCGTAATGTTTGAAATAGGCGGAATTCCGGAAGCAATGGCCAAAGAAGCATTGCGTCTTGCAGGACACAAGCTGCCGATCAAGACAAAATTTGTAGTTAAAGGTCAAGAAGTGGCAGGTGAATAAAATGAAGGTCAATGAAATTCGTAATTTGAGCTCTGCCGAATTAGATAAGAAGGTTGCCGGCTTGAAGGAAGAACTGTTTAACCTCCGTTTTCAACTCGCTACAGGACAGCTTGAAAACCCGATGCGTATTCGTGAAGTAAAGAAGACCATCGCCAGAATAAAAACTGTTCAGCGTGAAGAAGAATTGAAGGCTGCAGAAAAGCAGGCATAACGGTTTATCCAAAAGGAGGATCTCAACGTGGCAGAAGTAAGAAACGTACGTAAAGTGCGTCAGGGAACTGTTGTCAGCGACAAAATGGACAAGACAATTGTTGTAGCTGTTGAACGTAAAGTTCCGCACAAGAAGTACAAAAAGTCTATAAATACCACAACAAAATTCAAAGCACATGACGAAAACAACGAATGTCGTATCGGTGATGTAGTACGCATAGTTGAAACTCGCCCGTTGTCAAAAGACAAACGTTGGAGAGTAGAAAAAATCGTTGCCCGTCATAATTAATGTAATAAAAAAATAGGAGGATTGGCACGATGATTCAGCAAGAAAGCAGACTCAACGTTGCAGACAATACCGGTGCTAGGAATGTCCTTGTGATTAAAGTATTGGGCGGTTCTTTCCGCAGAAGCGGTAACATCGGTGATATAGTAGTTTGCACGGTGAAAGACGCATCACCCGGCGGCGTTGTAAAGAAAGGCCAGGTATTAAAAGGTGTCATCGTTCGTACAGTAGACGGCGTAAATCGTGCAGACGGATCACATATTCGTTTTGACGAAAATGCCGTAGTTTTAATCAAGGACGACAAGAGCCCGATAGGAACCCGTATTTTCGGACCGGTAGCAAGAGAATTACGTGAAAAAGATTTCATGAAAATCATCTCTCTGGCACCGGAAGTACTCTAAGGGAGGCACATAATGAGTCATAAAATGCACGTAAAAACCGGAGATACGGTAGTAGTAATATCCGGAAAAGATAAAGGTAAACAGGGAAAAATTATTTCCGCAATGCCCAAGGACAACAAAGTAGTTGTAGAAGGAATCAACATTGTAAAGAAACATATAAAGCCGAATCAGGCAAATCCGAAAGGCGGAATTATTTCAAAAGAAGCGCCTTTACATGCTTCAAATGTAATGATTTTAGATCCTGAAACAAAGAAACCGACACGTATTAAGAAAGTACAGCAAGAAGACGGAAAATATGTAAGAGCTTCCGTTAAGAGCGGTGCTATTTTAGATAAGGTTAAGTAACGGGGAAAGGAGGATAAAAATTGTCCAGATTACATGATTTATATGTAGAACAGATAAAGAAATCCATGTGTGAAAAATTCGGCTACACAAACGAAATGGAAATACCGAAATTGGAAAAAATCGTAATTAATATCGGTGTAGGCGAAGCGACAGAAAACTCCAAAGCAGTAGATGCTGCGGCATCAGATCTTGCTCAGATAACAGGACAAAAGCCGATTATCTGTAAAGCCAAGAAATCACTCGCATCATGGAAAATTCGTGAAGGAATGCCGTTAGGCTGCAAAGTAACTTTACGTCATGAAAAAATGTATGAATTCTTAGATCGCTTGATTAATATTGCACTTCCCCGCGTACGTGACTTCAGAGGAGTCAGTGCGGAAAGCTTTGACGGCCGCGGAAACTATGCAATGGGCGTTAAAGAACAGTTGATTTTCCCGGAAATCGATTACGAAAAAATCGACAGAATCCGCGGAATGGATATTATAGTAGTTACAACGGCTAGAACAGATGAAGAAGCTCGTGAACTTTTGAGACTCTTCGGAATGCCGTTTAAGAAGTAAGCAGGAGGACAATATGGCAAAGAAGTCTATGTTGGAACGCGAAAAGAAAAGAGAAATCGCGGTTCAGAAATATGCAGCCAAACGTCGTGCTTTGAAAGAAGCGGGCGACTATGAAGCTCTCAGTAAATTGCCTCGCAATGCTTCTCCGACACGTTTGCATAATCGTTGTAAATTGACCGGACGTCCCCATGGATACATGCGTAAATTCGGAGTTTGCAGAAACCAATTCCGTGACTTGGCATACCGTGGAGAAATACCGGGCGTTAGAAAAGCCAGCTGGTAATAAATTTCGGGAGGAGGATTAAATATAATGGTAACAACCGATCCGATTGCGGATATGCTTACTCGTATTCGTAATGCGAACGATGCATATCATGAAAAAGTAGATATGCCTGCTTCTAAAATTAAGGCCGCTGTGCTTGAAATTTTGAAAGATGAAGGCTTTATCCGTACAGTAGAACAGATTGAAGTTGAAAATCACAAAGTTTTGCGCGCAACACTGAAATATGGAGCAAACCGTGAAAAAGTAATTAAAGGTCTGAAAAGAATATCAAAACCGGGCTTGAGAATTTACGCAAACAAAGAAGAATTACCGCGTGTATTGGGAGGCCTCGGAATAGCAGTTATTTCCACATCCAAAGGAATTATGACCGACAAAGCGGCAAGGAAAGCCGGTTTGGGCGGAGAAGTTCTTGCGTATGTCTGGTAAGCAGTTGGAGGTATATAATGTCAAGAATAGGCAATAAACCGATTGCGGTACCGGCAGGAGTGGAAATCAAGATTGATGGACATAAGGTAACCGTAAAAGGTTCAAAAGGAACATTGGAACGTAATTTACATCCATTAATGGATGTAAAATTGGAAGGTAACGAAGTAATCGTTACACGTCCGAATGATGAAATTGAAAGCCGTGAATTACACGGACTTACCCGTACACTCATTCACAACATGATTGTGGGAGTTACCGAAGGATTCAAAAAGAAATTGGAAATCCAGGGCGTCGGCTACAATGCAAAGATGCAGGGTAAAGATTTAAGATTGGCATTGGGATTCTCACATCCGGTCATAGTAGTACCGCCGGAAGGAATAACAATTACAACACCTTCTTCAGTAGTAATTGAAGTATCCGGTGCAAACAAGGAACTGGTAGGCCAAGTTGCGGCAGAAATCCGTTCATGGCGTGAACCGGAACCATATAAAGGTAAAGGTATTCGTTATTCCGGTGAACATGTCCGCCGTAAGGCAGGCAAGACCGGTGCGACAAAGTAATCAGGGGGTAAACAGATATGCGTAAAAATGCAAGTAAGGCACAATTGGAACGTCGCCATCTGCGCCTTCGTCAGAAAATCTCCGGTACTGCCGCTCGTCCGCGTCTTAATGTTTACCGCAGTCTCGCCAACATCTATGCACAGGTGATTGACGATGAATCAGGTAAAACGCTGGTATCGGCAAATACCTTAGATAAAGAAATTAAAGCCAAATTTCCATATGGCGGCAATGTAGAAGCAGCCAAGGAAGTTGGAATTCTCGTGGCGAAAAGAGCTTTGGAAAAGGGCATCGAAGCGGTTGTATTCGATCGCGGCGGATGCATTTATCATGGAAGAGTGAAAGCTCTTGCAGAAGGTGCGCGTGAAGGCGGCTTGAAATTTTAAGGTAAAGGAGAAAACACATGCCAAGATTTGAAAAACAAGAATCCGACTTAAAAGAAAACGTCGTATTTATAAATCGCGTAGCTAAAGTTGTAAAAGGCGGTCGTCGTTTTTCCTTTGCAGCCGTAGTAGTAGTAGGAGACGGAAAAGGCAGAGTAGGATTAGGATTGGGAAAAGCTGCCGAAGTTCCGGAAGCTATTCGTAAAGGCGTAGAAGACGCAAAGAAAAATTTGATTACCGTAACACTTAAAAACGGAACAATTCCGCATGAAATGATCGGTGAATACGGAGCAGGAAGAGTATTCATGAAACCGGCGGCAGAAGGTTGTGGAGTTATTGCCGGAGGTCCGATTCGTGCAGTATTGACATTAGCGGGTGTTCGTGACATTTTGACAAAATCCTTGGGCTCTTCAAACCCGATCAACATGGTAAGAGCTACATTGGACGGATTGTCAAAATTGGAAGATGCTCGTAAAGTAGCAGCGCTTCGCGGTAAAAGTGTAGAAGAGATTTACAATTAACAGGAGAGCGATCATGAAGGTTATAATTACTTTGAAGAAAAGCGTGATCGGCTCCAAACCCGATCAAGTTGCAACTGTAAAGGCACTTGGTCTCAAAAAGACCAATTCCTCAGTAGAAAAAGAATTGACACCACAGATAAAGGGCATGGTGCACAAAGTCCGTCATCTGGTTGAATGTAAAGAAGCTGAATAAGAGAAGGAGGTGCACTAATGAAACTGCATGAATTAAAACCGGCAGAAGGCTCTACAAGAGTACGTCGTCGTGTAGGACGCGGAATCGGTTCAGGCATGGGTAAACAATCTACCCGTGGTGCAAAAGGACAAAATGCCAGAACAGGCGGTGGAGTTCGTCCGGGTTTTGAAGGCGGTCAGATGCCTCTGTATCGTCGTCTTCCGAAACGTGGATTCAAGAATATTTTTGCAGATGAATTTGCAATCGTAAACGTAGAATCCTTGAACTGTTTCGAAGACAATGCTGTAGTAGATCCGGCAACATTGGTAGAAGCCGGAATTTTGAAAAATGTTCGTGATGGTGTACGTGTTCTTGGAAACGGTGAATTGAAAAAAGCCCTTACTGTAAGAGCTCAAGGATTCACAAAATCCGCACAACAAAAAATTGAAGCAGCCGGTGGAAAAGCAGAGGTGATCTAATATGGGGTCTGCATTCGCAAATATATTTGCAAATAAAGAACTCAAAGATCGTATTCTGTTCACATTTGTGATGTTTGTCATCTTCAGGTTGGGAGTACATATTCCTGTACCTGGAGTTGACTCATCTGTTATAGAAAGTCTGTTTACATCCGGAAATATTTTCGGATTTTTGGACTTATTTTCAGGTGGAGCACTGAGCAAGTTTTCATTATTTGCAATGAGCATAACCCCGTATATCAACTCATCCATTATTATGCAGTTGTTAACCGCCGTAATTCCGACACTGGAAGAATGGCAGAAAGATGGCCAAGAAGGATACAAGAAAATACAAAAAGTAACACGTTACTTTACTGTAGTACTTGCATTCATTCAAGCCTTCGGAATGGCATATGCACTGCGTGCAAATAATGCGTTGCTGGACAACAGTTGGTTTTTCTTATTCTTTATCGTTATAGTACTGACAGCAGGAACATGCCTTTTGGTATGGATTGGCGAACAAATCACTGAAAAAGGTATAGGAAACGGAATTTCCTTAATCATTTTCTGCGGTATCGTAGCAAGATTTCCGGAAGCTGCAAGTACAATTGTGGATTACCTTAAAGTCGGTACGATAACACCGTTGCAAGCACTCCTTTTTGTAGTAATAGGACTTGCAATGATACTTGTGGTAATCGCTGTAAATGAAGCACAAAGACGTATACCCGTACAATATGCAAAACGTGTAGTAGGAAGAAAAATGTACGGAGGACACTCCACCTTTTTACCTCTCAAAGTAAATCAGGCAGGAGTTATTCCGATAATTTTCGCATCATCAATAATTATGATGCCGGTTACACTTGCACAATTTGTACATATAAATTGGGTGAAGTCATTAGCCACATTATTCGGTTGGGGCACATGGCCGAACACAATATTATACGGAATATTGATATTCATGTTTACATACTTTTACACAGCAATAACGGTAAATGTAAAAGACTTGGCCGACAACATGAAAAAATACGGTGGATTTATACCGGGAATACGTCCCGGAGAACCGACAATGATGTATATCGACAAAGTACTCACAAGAATTACACTTACAGGAGCGATATTCCTTGCCTTTGTAGCTATACTTCCGAACTTTATCGGTAATATAACCGGAATACAAGGAGTATACTTCGGAGGAACGGCACTTCTGATTGTAGTCGGAGTAGCATTGGAAACGATGCGTCAAGCACAATCATTGATGGTTACAAGAAACTACCGAGGGTTTTTAAAATAATTAAAAGTTAGAAGGAGTTGGGATCTATGTACATCTTATTAATGGGACCGCCCGGTGCAGGAAAAGGCACACAGGCAGAAAAACTCATTCGTGATTACGGAATCCCCCAGATTTCAACGGGAGACATGTTCAGAGCTGCCGTGAAAGCTGGAACCGCTCTGGGTATCGAAGCCAAAAGTTATATGGATAAAGGAGCACTGGTTCCCGACAGCGTAACAATAGGCATCGTTAAAGAACGATTACAGCAAGAAGACTGCAAAAAAGGGTGGATATTGGATGGATTCCCACGCAATACGGATCAAGCTCGTGCATTAGATAAAATTTTGAAAGAAATCGGAATAAAGTTGACATCCGTTATTACCATCAAAGTAGAAAACAAAGACCTCATAAAGAGAATTTGCGGACGAATGATGTGTAAAAAATGCGGTGCTTCATTCCACAAAGAATTCCGTCCTCCGGTAAGAGAAAATATTTGCGACAACTGCGGTAGTGAACTCTATCAGCGTGCAGACGACAACGAAGCAACTGTAGGACAAAGACTTGCAGTATACGAAAGCAAAACAAAACCTCTTATCGACTATTACAAAGAAAGCGGAAGCTATTGTGAAATAGACGGTAATCAATCTATGGAAGACGTATACAAACAGATCCAAGCAGCATTGGAGAAAGCGTCAAAATGATAACGATTCGTACACCGAAAGAAATAGAAAAGATAGCTGCTGCCAGCAAATTGACAGCAGATACACTTTCTATGTTGGCAAAAGAAGTCAAAGCGGGAATAAGCACGCTTGACCTCGACAAAATGGCTGAAGAATTTATAAGAGCAAACGGAGGTATACCGGCCTGCAAAGGATATGAAGGATACCCCGCAACACTGTGTACATCGGTAAATGAAGTCGTTGTACATGGAATACCTTCAGCAAAAAGAATTCTTCGAAAAGGCGATATAATATCAATCGATCTTGTCGTAGAAGTAGACGGTTACAAAGGAGACTCCTGTATTACCGTTCCGGTCGGCAGAACAAGCAAAAAGAACATGAAACTTATAGAAGTTACCGAAAATGCTCTTTTTGCCGGTATCAAACAAGCAGTCGTCGGTAATCATGTCGGTGATATCGGACATGCGATAGAGAGCTTTGTAAAGCCCTATGGCTACGGTGTACTCAGGGAATATGTAGGGCATGGTATAGGAACGGAAATGCATGAAGAACCGGAAATACCGAATTACGGTACTCCCGGACATGGTCCGCGACTGGAAGAAGGAATGTGCATCTGTATAGAACCCATGATTACAATGGGAAGTGAAAAAGTATACACCCTGAAAGACGGGTGGAGCGTACTCACAAAAGATGGACTTCCGTCAGCTCACATGGAACATACCCTTGTGATTACCGAAGAAGGACCTGAAATTTTGACATTGCGTAATTGAAACGTATTACGATATTGATAAATTCACAAAGTCAAAGGAGGCTCTCATGAGCAAGGAAGACGTCATTGAAGTGGAAGGCAAAGTAGTTGAAAAACTTCCTAATGCCATGTTCCGCGTCAAATTAGAAAACGGACATATCGTATTGGCACATATCTCGGGAAAAATGAGAATGAACTTCATTCGAATTTTACCGGGAGACAAAGTCACTGTCGAACTGACAGCATACGATTTGGATCACGGCAGGATAACCTATCGTTACAAGTAAGTAAGGAGGAAGCAAGATGAAAGTCAGACCGTCCGTCAAGAAGATGTGTGACAAATGTAAAGTTATAAAGCGTAAAGGCCGTGTAATGGTTATTTGCGAAAATCCGAAACATAAACAAAGACAGGGTTAATAAAGAAAAGGAGGTATAGAGTATATGGCACGTATAGCTGGTGTAGACTTACCGAGAGATAAGCGCGTTGAGATCGGCTTAACTTATATTTATGGAATTGGCCTTACTCTTTCCAAAAAAATATTGGCAGAAACAGGAGTATCCCCGGATACCCGTGTTAGAGATTTAAATGAAGATGATGTAGCAAAGATTCGTAATGCAGTAGGTGAATACAAAGTTGAAGGTGATCTTCGTCGTGAAGAATCCCTCAATATTAAGCGTTTGGTAGAAATCGGATCATACAGAGGTCGTCGTCATCGTTTAGGACTTCCCACACGTGGACAGCGTACAAAGACAAATGCACGTACACGTAAAGGACCTAGAAAAACTATTGCAGCAAAGAAAACTGCAACAGTTAAGTAATGTTGAAGGAGGAGAAACATGGCTACAGTAAAAAGTAAGAGAAGAGAAAGAAAACATGTAGAAACCGGTGCAGCTCATATTCGTTCAACATTCAACAATACGATTGTAACGATTACAGACTCCAACGGAAACACCATTTCATGGGCATCCGCAGGAGAATTGGGCTTCAGAGGATCACGTAAGAGCACACCGTTTGCAGCACAAATGGCAGCAGAAAAAGCAGCTAAAGTTGCAATCGATCACGGTATGCGTTCAGCAGACGTATTTGTAAAAGGACCGGGAGCAGGTAGAGAAGCCGCTATCCGTGCATTACAGGCAGCAGGCATTGAAATCAGCAGTATTAAGGACGTAACTCCTATTCCGCACAACGGCTGTCGTCCTCCGAAACGTAGAAGAATATAATTGCTTTTGCGTAAGAATTTTGGCGTCTTCTGGCGCAGAAGGAGGACTTTCGGATGATTGAAAATACAAGCTTCGCGATAAAGATTGTGGAACTGAGTGATGATAAACGTTATGGTAAGTTTGAATGTGAACCGCTCGAAAGAGGATTCGGTATAACATTGGGAAACAGCTTAAGACGCGTATTACTTTCATCATTAGACGGTGTGGCTATTACATCGATAAAAATTGACGGCGTACTTCATGAATTTACAACAATTGAAGGCGTTAGAGAAGATGTAACCGATATGATATTGAATTTAAAGAAAATTCGTTTCATTGCTCATGATGAAGCGGTATTTCCTATTCAAGTTCGTATAGACATAGATAAAGAAGGTATTTTCCATGCAGGAGACATGCAACTGCCGTCTGAAATAGACGTGTTAAATACCGATTTGGAAATATGCACTCTGGATGCCGATGCTCATTTAGGTATGGAATTGACAATCGACAGAGGTCATGGCTATGTTCCTTTTAACAAGAACAAGAAAAATGACGAAATCGGAATAATTCCTATCGACTCCATTTTTACTCCGGTTGTAAAATGTAATTACAAAGTCAGTGACACACGTGTAGGAAATGAAATGGACTACGACAAACTGACATTGGAATTGGAAACTGACGGATCAGTTAAAGTGGAAGATGCAGTGGCGCAAGCTGCAACCATTTTGATAAAGTACTTCGAAAATTTCCGGAGATTGGCAACCAAACAAATTCCTGAAATTGACGTTGATGAAATTGAGCCGGAAATCGAAGAAAAAGACGATTCACCGGACCTTTCAGTAATTCCGATTGAAGAATTGGAATTATCCGTTAGAGCGTTCAACTGTTTAAAGAGAGCGGAAATAAATATGCTCGACCAGTTAACCGACAAAACGGAAGATGAATTAACTCGCGTACGTAATTTAGGTAAGAAATCTGTAGATGAAATAAAAGAAAAACTCGCAGCATACAAAGGCTGGGGACTTCATCTTAAAGATAATGATGAGTAATAAATAGGAGGAAAGAAATGGCTCGTAGTAGACTGAGAAGAATCAGCGGAGCACGTAAAGCATTGCTTCGCAGCTTGGTTACATCTCTTTTCCAGTATGGCCGTATTCAGACCACTGAATCAAAGGCAAAAGAACTTCGCCACGTAGCAGACAAAATGATTTCCCTTGCCAAAAGAGGAGATCTCCATGCACGTCGTCAGGCTGAATCTTTCATTATGGACAAAGCGATAACCAAAAAGTTATTTGATGAAATAGGAAAAAAATTCACAGATCGCAACGGAGGTTATACCCGTGTACTCAAGTTGGATGCACGTTTGGGAGATAACGCACCGAAAGCAATCATTGAATTGGTAGACTAAAATAAAACGCTTTCCGAAAGGGAAGCGTTTTTCAATGCAAAAATTTTTTTGTTGATACTAAGTCAAACGGCATAATATAAATCAATAAATATAATACCTCGGTTGCATAAATAAGGTTCTATAATAAATTCGGATGCAAGTAAATAATATTCGTCTTCGATTTTAATTTATCGGGAAACCGATATAATTAATCACAATTAATCGAATATGAACTGATTTATGTAAATAAATGATGAAAGTTTTTTGTAGTAAAATTTATTGAGATTATTTTTGCTGCGGTGTCAAATTTCATAAAAGCGGTATACTTAAATACGGACAAATTAAAATTCACATAGGACAATACGAAATAAACGATATATTGTTTTGTTTTTTATTTACAATCCTTTTTATTTTGAAATTTTATTATGACAAATACATTTATATTTCCAAAATATAAGGAAAATAACAAAAACAACCCCAAAAAAGAACTATATGTATAAAATATATCAAGATAGAAGCATTACAATAAATGAATATTGCAACTTAAGCATATAGAATGTATACTGAAATACATAATTTATGAAAGGTAAAAATATGGTATTTTTAGAAATTTTGTGGGACGGAATACTTCCTCTTATAGTGCTTATAGGAGCAGGAATATTTCTTGATTCTAAATTTAAAATAGATTTAAGTACATACAACAAACTCATTATATGGGTAACATTACCATGCTTTGTTTTTTACGGAATATATAATTATATTCCTTCATACTCAAGCTTGGTACTTGTTCCGCTGGCGATAGTGCTTATAACTCTGCAATATTTTTGTTCAAGTATATTTGCAAGACTTTTTAAAATAGAAAAAGATAAAAAAACCATATTTAAAGCGATATCCACTTACTCGAGCATAGGATATATAGGAATATCACTTGTGATGCTTATTTACTCGAGAATGCCGTATATAGCGGATATAGAACAAAGTCTTATAAATGAAAGCAGAGGCACGATAGTACTTCTTTTGCTGATAATGCTTTCGGCGATATATATTTTTGAACTCTGTCAATTCGGCGAAGAAGAATTGTCATTCAAAAATACGATAAAACATATAATCAAGATGCCTTCAATATATGCAATCATATTGGCAATACTTGTAAAAACACTCGGTTTCCATATAGAAACAACATTTCTCTGGTCGATTATCAAACACTACATAGGAGCATTCATGATATTGGTACTGATATCTGTAGGAATGCAAATAAATCGTATCAAATGGAAAAAACCGGATAAATTCATGTATGTTTCCGCATTTGCAAAACTTATAATTAATCCTGTTTTGGCATATATAATTTTGAAAATAATAAATTTACCGAATCCGTTGGATTCACAAGTATTTTTCATATACTCATCGATATCAAGTTCATTTTTGACAGCTGTATATGCAAATGAACACGACAAATATAAATCGTATGTACTGCAATCGATATTGTTTAACACGATACTCGGAATAATTACAATGTCGACAGTAATATATATTTCACCTTACTTATTTCCTATAGGACAATAAAATGGAATTTTTACATATAATAATAAATAATATAGTGCCGCTTATTATATTTGTAGCGGTAGGATACTTGATGGATATAAAATTCAATCTTCAAGTGACCGCACTTACAAAACTTACATTTTATGTAATTTTGCCGAGTTTTATATTCTACAGTATCTATAATGCAAAAATAAATATAATGCTTCTGAACGTGTACTTTATAGCGATAGGGCAAATGATAATAGTAGGAATACTTGCCACCGTGGTAGGTAAGTTGAGGAAATTTGACAGCTCACGAATAGAAGCCATAAAGAACGGAACAATGTTTTCAAATACAGGAAATATAGGTGCCGCACTTATAACATTGGTATTTTCAAATGCACCGTTTATTGTGAACGGTAAAGCGATATACCTACCCGAAGCATTTGCAACATCCACGATGATACTCATACAAATGAATATGTTTTTGAACACATTGGGATTATACCAAGCCGGGAAAGGGAGACTTACACCTCAAGATGCGATAAAAGTTATATTTCATATACCGGTAATATACACACTTGCTGCGGTATTTGCCGTTAAATGGCTTGATATAGACATGACACGTACATTCATGTGGCCGGTATTTCAATACAGTGCGGCGGCTCTCGTAGCGGTGGTTATGACCGCATTGGGAGTGCAAATACATAGAAGCGTAATATCATTTAAACATTTTGACTCGTGGATTGCGTGCTTTTTAAGACTTATCATGGGACCGGTAACTGGATTTATTTTGATAAAATTTGCAAATATGTTCGGTATAAATTTTTCGCCGATTACCTGCCAAGCCATATTGATAATGTCATGCGCCCCAGCACCCGTAAACTCGGTACTTTATGCGATAGAATTTAAAAACTGTGTAAATTTCGCCACAGAAATAGTTACAATGAGTACATTTCTGTCAGTTATAACAATGCCGGCAGTTATATATGCGGCACGAATACTGTTTCCTATAAGTTAAAAACATTTATATAGGCAATTAGGCAATATTGTAAAAAGTGTTTGACATATAAAGCCATATCTATTACAATATTAATGTTATGGAAAGGTGTCCGAGTGGTTTAAGGAGGCGGTCTTGAAAACCGTTAACCGTGAACACGGTTCGGGGGTTCGAATCCCTCCCTTTCCGCCATTATAAAACACTACGAACAACGTGGTGTTTTTTTTATAGGAAGGAGGAATTGCATGAAGCCATTAGTTGAAGACGGATGGTCTTCACACGTAAGAAACATTGTAGGACTTTCTTTGGGCGCTGTAATATATTCCGCCGGTCTCGGTCTTTTTTTGGTTCCGAACAATGTAATTGACGGCGGTGTTACCGGTATTTCACTGTTGTTGCAAGCTGTTACAGGCATACACTTCAGTATACTGGTTGTATTGCTTAATATTCCTTTTTTCTACTTGGGATATAAAAGATTGGGTGCAAGGACTGCTTTGTACTCCGGTTATTCCATACTTGTATTTTCGATTGCCAGCCATATGCTTAAAAAACTTCCACCTGCAACTACCGATCCGTTTTTATCCACAATATTCGGAGGAATTATAATGGGTATAGGTATCGGACTTGTAATAAAATTCGGTGGTTCGACCGACGGCATAGAAATAGTTGCGATACTTTTGGATCGTAAAACATCATTTTCTGTCGGTGAAATAGTAATGTTTTTCAACTTTTTCATATTGGGTACATCAGGATTCGTTTTCACTTGGAACAGTGCAATGTACTCGCTTATTGCATACTTCATATGCTCAAGATTGATGGACAATGTCGCAACGGGACTCGATTCTTCCAAAGGCGTATTTATCATTACAAAAAATTACGATGCGGTATCCGATGCCATAGTGCACAGCATGGGTAGAGCAGTTACAAGACTTCATGGACAAGGCGGATTTTTGAAAGACAGCAAAGACGTGCTTTATTGCGTGGTATCAAGACTTGAAGTTATGAAATTAAAAATGGTTGTACGTGAAATAGACGAAGCCGCATTCTTGTCGGTATTTGACGTACAGGAAGTGCATGGCGGACTTATAAAAAAGACCAAAAGTCCGATTTAAAATAAATTAAAATTTAATATCGGTATAAAATGGAGAAATTTTTTCTCCGATATGTTATAGTTATGTATGAATATTAATCAAATCGGCATAAAGATATAAAATGCAAAATGCGCAAGTTTGAGATTTCGGGCTGTATATGATAAAATATACATTGCGATTTGTCTTATGTTGGTAAGATAAAAAGGTATCAATTTGTCGGAATACCGACTTAAGGAGGATTAATTTTTATGAAGGTAAAAGTAGAAGCACTGGATCAGCACAAAGTGAGTCTTCATATCGAAGTTGAGGCTGAAGCAGTAGCAAAGGGTTTTAAACAGGCTGTGTCACGTATTTCCAATCGTGTCAACGTACCGGGATTCCGTAAGGGAAAAGCACCGCGCAAGACTTTGGAAATGCGTTTCGGAAAAGCAATTGTTGCTGCCGAAGCACAGGATATCGTAATTAACAAAGCTATGAATGAAGCACTTGCTGAAAATAAATTGGTTCCGGTAACACAGCCGGATATCAAAGCTGATGTTTTCTCAGAAAAAGAAGGTGCTACTTTTACAGCTACATTCGTTAAGCAGCCCGATGTAAAACTCGGTGAATATAAAGGCTTGGAAGTTGAAAAGCATGACGTAAAGATTACGGATGAACAAGTAGAAGAACAACTCAAGATGGCTGCACAACAGAGTGCACGTCTCAAAGTGGTTCCGGAAGGCTCTGCAGTAGAAAAGGGCGACTACGTATTCATCGACTTCAAAGGAACGGTTGATGGAAAACCGTTTGAAGGCGGAGAAGGAAAAGGCTACCCGCTCGAAATCGGCTCCAACAGCTTCATTCCGGGATTTGAAGATCAGCTCAAAGGACACAAAGCGGGAGATGACGTTACCGTAAAAGTAAAATTCCCGAAACCCTATTTCAAGGCAGAACTTGAAAATAAAGATGCGGAATTTGCAGTACACATCAATGATGTAAAACGTAAAGAAGTACCGGAATTGAATGACGAATTTGCAAAGAGCGTCGGCAAATTCGAAACAATTAAAGACTTGAGAGACAGCTTGAAACAGCAGATGCAGCTTCAGGCAGTTCAGCAAGCTGAAGACATGTACCGTCAGGCATTGGTGGAAAAAGCGGTTGCAAATTCAGAAGTGGACATTCCGAAAGAAATGATCGATCAGAGAATTGACGAAATCATTTCCGAAATGAAACTCAATATGCAGGCAAGAAACCTCGACTTCGATACATACTTGAAAAATGTAAACAAGACTGAAGAAGAATTCCGTAAGCAATATGAAGAAAATGCGGCAAAAGAAGTTCGTCAGAGTTTGGTACTCGGTGCAATAGCGGACAAAGAAAAATTGACTGTAACGGACAATGACTTGTCAATGGAAGTATACTTCATGGCACAGCAATTCAATGCTGAACCGAAAGATGTAGTAAACATTATCAAGGAAGAAAACCGTGTAGGTATGCTCGTAAATAATGTACGCAGAAAGAAAGCTGCAGCATTCATTTTCGGCGAAGCAAAGAAAGATGAAGTCAAAGAAGTAAAAGAAGAAAAGACCGAAAGCAATCTTGCATCAAAAACCGTTAAAGAATTGAAAGCATATGCTGAAGAAAAAGGCATCGCTTTGGATTCAAGAGCAAAGAAAGCTGAAATTATTGCAGCAATCGAAGCGGCAGAATCAAAATAAAAAATAAATACAAGAAAGGAGACGCAGATTATACTGTCGTCTCTTTTTTTCAAAAAATGAAAGAAGGGATAATAATGGCATATGTTCCGATAGTAGTAGAACAAACCTCTCACGGAGAGCGTTCATATGATATCTATTCACGTCTGTTGAAAGACAGAATTATATTTCTTGACGGACAAATAGAAGACCATATGGCAAATGTAATTATCGCACAACTTCTGTTTTTGGAAGCAGAAGATCCGGACAAAGACATTCACTTATACATAAACAGTCCCGGAGGAGTGGTAACCGCAGGAATGGCGATATATGACACAATGCAATATATAAGACCCGACGTATCTACCATTTGCATCGGTTCATGCGCAAGCATGGCGGCGGTACTTTTGACATCCGGAGCAAAAGGCAAAAGATTTGCACTTCCTCACTCAAATGTTATGATTCACCAACCTTTGGGAGGAGTACAAGGACAAGCAACGGAAATAGAAATACATGCACGTGAAATTTTAAGATTACGTGACGAATTGAACGGAATTTTGGCAAAACATACCGGACAACCCCTTGACGTGATAAAAAAAGACACCGAAAGAGACAATTTCATGACAGCGGAAAACGCCTTGAAATACGGACTTATCGACAAAATTCTCACAAGAAACGAATTAACTGCAAAAGACTGAAGGAGGTATTTTGGATAATAAACGTAGAAAATCGCCGGAATGCAATTTTTGCGGAAGAACTGCAGACAAAGTCAGAAAACTTATTGCAGGACCGGACGTTTACATATGCAACGAATGTATAGATGTCTGTGCAAATATATTAAAAGAACAATATAAAGTAAACGAATCTGAATTTGAAGAAGAATTCAAGCTTCCGACACCGGTAGAAATAAAAGAGTACATGGATCAATACGTTATAGATCAAGAAGAAGCCAAAATTGCACTTGCAGTAGCGGTATACAACCACTATAAACGTATAAAATACGAAAAGGACGGCGGAAACGACGATGTTGAACTGCAAAAGTCCAATATAATAATGCTCGGTCCAACCGGCAGCGGAAAAACACTTCTTGCACAAACACTTGCAAGATTTTTGGATGTACCTTTTGCAATATCCGATGCTACAACACTTACAGAAGCGGGATATGTAGGTGAAGACGTAGAAAATATACTGCTCAGACTTATACAAGCGGCAGACTACGACCTCGAAAAAGCCGAAAGAGGAATAGTTTACATAGACGAAATAGATAAAATAGCAAGAAAATCTGAAAATCCGTCAATAACACGAGACGTATCGGGCGAAGGTGTACAACAAGCGCTCCTTAAAATACTGGAAGGAACAGTTGCAAACGTACCGCCTCAAGGAGGAAGAAAACATCCGAATCAGGAAATGATACAACTCGACACCTCGAAAATACTCTTCATATGCGGAGGAGCATTTGCAGGAATGGACAAAGTAGTAGCAAAACGACTGACAAGAAGTGCAGTCGGATTCGGCGCCGATATAAAGAAAAAAGAAGAAAAAGACGTAGCAAAAATATTAAATATGGTAGAACCCGAAGACCTTTTGAAATTCGGACTTATACCGGAATTTATAGGCAGACTTCCGATACTTGTAGCACTCAGTCCTTTGAGCGAAGATGCACTGGTGCGAATTTTGACACAACCGAAAAATGCATTGATAAAGCAATACAAAAAGTTGCTTAAAATGGACAACGTCGAACTTGAATTTGAAGAAAAAGCAATACGTGCGATAGCAAAAAAAGCAATTGAAAGAAATACAGGTGCAAGAGGACTTCGTGCCATTATAGAAAAAATAATGCAAAAAGTAATGTACGACATACCGGAAATGAAAGACGTGGAAAAATGTATAATAACCGAAGACGTAGTTGTACACAACAAGCAACCGGAACTGAAAAGGAAATAGTAAATGAAACGGGATATTTGAAATTATCCCGTTTTTTTGAATGAAAATATAATAAATCGAAAAAACAAAATTCGTTGACAATAAATAGCATGAATGATAGACTGAAAATAATATTTACCCGAAAAAAGCGCACAAAACCGAGAATTTCCGGTATCGATAAAAAATAAAAACAACATCGGTATTATATGTGGAAGTCGGAATATTCAAACAATCGGAGTGTATCTCTTTCCATTGGAAATGGAACGTTTTTTACTGTTTGTGCATAGGAGGCAAAAATGGAAAAAGAAAATAAAAACATCTCGATTGAAAAACAAGCGGAAGAACTGATACTCAAAAGTCGACACAATCACCAAAGCAAGCAAATCATTTTGTGGATTGCCGCATTGATTGTCGGAGGAATTCTGGGCGGACTTGGAAATACGATGCTCAACCAGATGTTTGCATTTGTTGCCACCGTATTTACACGACTGTTTCAATTCATAGCAATACCGACCATTTCACTCACCGTAATAACAACACTTGCATCAATAGGAGTAAAAAAAGACACCGGACGCATATTTGTACACGCACTTACATACACACTGCTTACAACAATATGTGCCGCTGCCATAGGACTTGCTCTATACATAGTTGTCGACCCCGGAAACTTACCGGTATCGCTTGTGAATGCAGGTGTCGAACAAGTACCTGAAAAACTGACACATATAAGTTACTATGATCACTTCCTTTCAGTAATACCGAATAATATATTGCAACCGTACTTGGAAGGAAATGCTCTCTCGGTGATCATTATATCCGCTGCAGTAGGGCTGTCACTTGCATTTATGCCCAAAACCGAAAATCACGCAGTATTAATCAAAGGAATAAAAGGACTGCAAGAAATATTGTTTGTATTGATAAAAGCGATAATTTGGGCGTTACCGCTCGGAATTTTGGCATTCTCGGCACAACTTTCCGCACAAATTGCAACCGGAATTATTGTAGGAGCATTGGGAAAATACACACTCGTTATAATTGTCGGAAACTTAATACAATTTTTTATAGTACTTCCCTTATACCTCCTTGCAAGAGGACTCAATCCCGTAAAAGTATTTAAAAAAATGCTTCCGGCGATAACACTTGCATTTTTTTCGAAAAGCTCTGCCGGAACACTTCCGGTCACTCTGGCATCGGCAGAAGAAAATTTGAAAGTAAATCCGAAAATATCACGTTTCGTACTTCCGATATGTACAACCATAAATATGAACGGATGTGCGGCATTCATCTTGGTTACATCACTTTTCCTCATGCAAAACGGAGGATTCGAACTGACACTTCCGATGATGATAGTATGGCTCTTCGTATCCGTAATATCAGCGGTAGGAAATGCAGGAGTACCGATGGGATGCTATTTTCTTACACTTTCACTCATGTCATCGGTAGGAGCACCCATAGGAATTATGGGAATAATACTTCCTATATACACAATCATAGACATGGTGGAAACTGCGGAAAATGTATGGTCGGATGCGGTAGTATGTGCAATGACCGATCACGACTTGAAGGGCACCTTGTCAGATGATAAGAATGCTTAATAAATTGAATATTGAAAATATTTGCGATATAAAGAAAAAACGGAATCGTTTAAAATGACGATTTCGTTTTTTTATTTAAAAGAAGCCTAAAATATATTTACAAAAAATCGCGGGGTAATATAATTAAAACTCTGAATAAAAATATGTACTAAATAAATGAACGGATGAATGATTATGAAAAATATTTCAAAGAATATAATCGGAATATGTATATTTACTTTGCTTATGTGCATGAAAAATCCCATATATGCCGAACCTCAGGATGAATTTCGTTTTGTCGGAAATGACTGAAAAGTAATTTATTTCTCAAATGAGGAGACGAAAGTTTGGGAAGGTGAATTTAAAGGAAAACCGAGTTGGATAACTTATCAAGTTGTAAAACACGGAGCCACATACGAACTTCGTTTTCGAACCAATATCACAAATAATAATTCGATTTTTGAGAATTCGCTTTCTTTCCCACGAAGGTTGACAGGTTGGATCGGTTCTATCGGGGATAGATTAGAAAAAGATAAACAGACACATTATTTTTTAACGAATGGTAGTATGGTTTTATACCATAATGCTATTGCCATTGAATCGGCTGAAATGGATAATCAAGTAAATATTATGAAATCGAGCATATTAAGTGCAGATGACAGGCGTAATCGGTGGGAACTGGACAACCGTTACCAAGTGTGGACTAATTATCAGTCCAACCGTTTGTCTTCTTACCTATTAAACGGCAATAAAAATTTCAGAAAAGAATCTCATGTGAATATACTTCATATAGGTATCGATCGGGTGTAATCCGATACACTGACAGGCATATATTTGATTAAAGGAACGGAAAAAGCCAAATATTTCAGAAGAACCGTAATTGATGCTTATAACAAATATAATATTTCTGAGAAAGGGCACTATGTATCAGATGGTGATGGTAAGGTATCGGGTTGGGGAGTTCATCATACTCGCTACTTGAAAAACGGAGTATATGCAGATATTGCTTTTCAACGTTTGGAATCCAAAGGAGATATGAAAACCGTTGATAACGGAATGTTTGCCAATGAGAAGGCAAGTCACAGTATAAACGGAACGAGAATATCTTTTGAAGTGGGGAAGGAAATTCCATGGAAAAATGATTGGCATATAGAACCGCAACTTAAATATACGATGTTCAAAATGCATGGAGACAGTTATAAGGACAGTTTAGATGATGTGTATCCGGATTTAAATCCGTTACCGAAACTCGATTTCACTCTTCATGAGCTTAGAGCGGGTGTCAAGGCGACACGTAAAAATGTATATGTGAAAGCAAATGTATATTTAAATAATTATGATAGATCATACGTAAATAAAGTAACGGAAAGATACCATTATGTAAAAACGAAAAAAGAACGAGGAATAGACGTTGCCGGTAAGATTGAATTGGGACTGGAAAAAGAAATAAAGAAAGATGTGACGATTAATTCGGCAGTTACATATCGAACCGGAAAAAATGAAAATAATATGAAAGTAAAACTTGGCGTAAGTGCCAAATTTTAGTAAAAAGCGTCAACAATGTTGACGTTTTTTATTGAAGAAATTTGCTTTATGTAAATATACGTAATTTTCATAATAAAAAGTAAACAGGAAGAATGAAATATAACAAAAGGTATTGCGTAAGTGAAATGCGATTATGCAGATAAAATATCAAAAGTTACGATATAGGTATTTGAACAAAGTATAAAAGGAATTTGAGATGCTAAAATGAATTGATTATATAGAAATGAATCTGTATTCTATACTTTTATTATCGTGATTATGATAAAATAAAGGTTGAAACTTTTATAAAAACCGGTATGGAGGAAATATATGGACGAAATTATAGAAAATACAAGTTATGTGACACTGCCGATGGTGGCGTTGCGTGATATGATTGTATATCCCGGTATAGTAACAAACCTAGATATAGGACGAATAGATTCGATAGCATCAGTGCGCCAAGCATCAAAAGGAAACAGAATGTTTGTAGGCGTAATGCAAAAAGACGGAAAAATAGAAGCACCCGAAGAAGGAGATTTGTACAGATACGGTACACTCATAAAAATAAGACAAATGCTTCAACTTCCCGGAGGACTTATCCGTATTTTAGTGGAAGGTGTCTCTCGTGTGACGGTAAAAAGTATAAAAAGAACACAAGACTATGTAACCGCCGAATTTGAAAAAGTGAAAGAGATATATCCCGAAGACAATATAAGAGCCGAAGCATACAGAAGAGTATTGCTTACATCGTTCTTTGAATGGATGCAACAAGGTAAAATCTCACTTTCCGAAGAACAAACCGCACAACTGCGTTCAATGTCCGAAGTGGGTAGTACCGTAGATTTTATAGCGCAACAACTCATTATTCCGATGAACAGAAAGCAAGACTTGCTTGAAACTTTGGATGTAATGGAAAGATTGAAAGCTGTACAAAAATACATTGACGATGAAATACAAATCGGAAGAATGGAAGCCGAAATAAACGGAGAAGTACGTACACGTATGGAAAAAGAACAGCGTGACTATTTCCTGCGTCAAAAAATAAAGAGCATTCACGATAAATTGGGAGATCGTATTTCACAAGAACAAGAAGCCGAAGAATACAGAAAGAAACTTGCAAAAAGCGGTATACCCGAAGAGTCGAAGGCAAAAATCGAAAAAGAAATATCTCATCTTGAAACGATGCCTCCGATGATGGCGGAAACCGCAATTGTAAGAAACTATCTTGAATGGATAATGGGACTTCCTTGGAAAAAAGAAAGCAAGGACAAACTCGATCTTCATCATGCGAAAAAAATGCTCGACAAAGAGCATTTCGGACTTGAAAAAATAAAAGAGCACATACTCGAATACTTGGCGGTAAGAATTTTGGCACCGAATGCAAAAGCACCTATTATTTGTTTTGTAGGACCGCCCGGAGTAGGTAAAACGAGCCTTGCACAATCAATTGCAGATGCAATGGGACGTAAGTTTGCACGTATTTCATTGGGCGGACTTCATGACGAAGCCGAAATACGAGGACACAGACGTACATACATAGGCGCAATGCCGGGAAGATTTATTGAAGCTATAAATCAAGCTAAAACGAAAAATCCTTTGATACTTTTGGATGAAATAGATAAAGTGGGATCCGATTTCAGAGGGGATCCGGCATCGGCACTTTTGGAAGCGCTCGATCCCGAACAAAACAAAGCATTCCACGATAACTATATAGATATACCTTTCGACTTTTCAAAAGTATTCTTTATAGCTACTGCAAATACATTGTCCACGATACCGGCGGCATTACTCGATAGAATGGAAGTAATAAGTCTTTCCGGATATACCGAAGACGAAAAACTTGAAATAGCGAAAAGATACCTTGTACCGCGTCAAAAAGAAATGAGCGGGCTTAAAAATGAAGATGTGAGATTTACACCCGCACTCATAAGAAAAATAATCAGAAGTTACACAAGAGAAGCGGGAGTACGTGAACTCGAACGTACAATAGGTACGCTTTGTCGTAAAGTTGCAAAGAAAATAGTATTGAAAGATGAAGAACTTCCGAATCTTACATCGAAAACGATTATAAAATACCTCGGAGCCGAAAAATTCATGCCTATGTCGGAAGAACACGAATCCATAGTAGGAAGAGTAAACGGACTTGCATGGACGGCGGTAGGCGGAGATGTATTGGACACCGAAGCCGTTACAATAAAAGGAAAAGGCAGATTGATACTCACCGGACAACTCGGTGACGTTATGAAAGAATCTGCGGAAACGGCATATACATATATAAGAAGCAGAGCTAAAAAACTCGGACTCAAAGAAAACTTCTATGAAAGTTTGGACACGCACATACACCTTCCGGAAGGTGCGGTACCGAAAGACGGTCCGTCTGCCGGAATAACTATGGCAACTGCAATGGCATCCATATATACGGGAAGAAAAGTCAGAGGCGATACAGCAATGACAGGTGAAATCACACTCACCGGAGAAGTGCTTCCAATCGGCGGACTTAAAGAAAAATTGCTCGCTGCAAAACAATTCGGAATAAAACAAGTTCTCATACCGATAAAAAATAAACGTGACTTGGTAGATATGCCTAAAAATATACAAGAAGGTATAGATATAATATTTGTTAAGAATGTAGAAGAAGTTTTAGCACACGCATTAATGAAATAAGGGGTAAATAATGGCGGAAATCAAAGATAAAAATAAATTTCATATATTTTCGTCAGCGTATGTAAAATCGGCAGTAAATGCGAAACAATACGCAGAAGATGAATACGTGGAAATAGCATTCATCGGAAGATCGAATGTAGGTAAATCATCACTTATAAACTCATTATGCGGAAACAAAAAACTTGCCAGAGTAAGCCGGGAACCGGGGAAAACACGTACAATAAACTACTACGCCGTACAATCACGAAAAGCGATAAATGAAGAAGAAGAAAGACAAGATTGGTACCTTGTCGACCTTCCGGGATACGGTTTTGCAAAAACATCGCAAAAAAATAAAGACATGTGGTCAAGTTTCATATCCGACTACATATATAAATCGGAAAAACTTATACTTATATGTCTTTTGGTAGATTTGAGACACCCCGGACTTGCCATGGATATGAAAGCTTATGAATGGCTTGTAAATTCTGGCGTTGACGTGCAAATAATCGCAACAAAAGCGGACAAACTCGGAAATAACGAAAAAAGAAAAAATCTCGCACAAGTAAAAAAAATATTTCAATTGAAAAATCCTCCGATTGCATACTCGTCACTTAAAAATGAAGGACGAAAAGAGTTGTTAGAACTTATTGAAAATTACATATGCGAATAAATTAAAAACCTCGAAATCACAATAATCGATTTCGAGGTTTTATTATTTATCAGAATGCCGGAACGATACTTCCGTTGTATTCGGATTTCAAGAATTCTTTTACATCATCACTCTGCAGAGCCTTCAGCAACTTCTGAATTTCCGGTCTGTTTTCATCACCCTTGCGAACCGAGAGAATGTTTGCATAAGGAGAATTTGCACCTTCGGTAAAGAGAGCGGAAGACGGAGAAATGTTTGCCTGAATGGCGAAATTCATGTTTATAACCGCAATATCAGCATCATTTATTGAACGTGGAAGTTGAGGCGCTTCCAATTCGGAGAACTGTAAATTCTTAGGATTTTCAGCAATATCTTCTACCGTAGCGGTAATCGGAGCACCGTCACGAAGCTTGATTAAACCTGCGGACTGCAAAAGCAATAATGCACGACCGCCGTTTGTCGGATCGTTCGGAATCAATACACGTGAACCGTCACTCAAGTTTTTTAAATCCTTAATCTTTGAAGAATAAATACCCATCGGTTCGATATGTATATTACCTATGGAAACTACATGAGTACCTCTTTCTTGATTGAATTTTTCCAAGTACGGAAGATGCTGGAAGAAGTTTGCATCAATACTTTTATCTTCCAAAGCCAAATTCGGTTGAACGAAATCATTAAATTCTATAACTTCGAGTTTTACACCTTCCTTTGCCAACTTGTCCTTGATGTGATTTAAAATTTGTGCGTGCGGAACAGGTGAAGCACCGACTTTCAACGTAACTTCATTCGATTCGCTTTTAGTTGCCGAGTCCGAAGAACATCCGGAAAGCAAACCTACTGCCGACAAAGCAACGATACCTGCAATAACAGTTTTCTTTAAATTCATAATAATCCTCCCAAAACTCCTAAAAATATAAAATACCTGACAATAAAAAATCCCCGACCCTCAAAAGGGACGGAGAAACCGTGATACCACCCGAATTCATGTATACGTCACCGCATACACCTCTAAAAGTACGGAAATTTCTTTCGATACTCTTTCTCTGTAACGGGAGTTCCCGGATTGCCTGACTATTCGGCAAAACAGACTCGGAGGCCATCTTCAATGTGCAATTCCATGCTTCTTTTCACCGACCGAAGCTCTCTAAGATGTTCATGTACATTTACTCTTCTCTTCATTGTCATTATCAAGTTGAAATCTACTTTATCATCAAAAAAAACTATTGTCAAGCAATATGTGATTATGATTTGATTAAAAACAGAAGATGATGAAATATTATAATTTGATAGAAGTAAACTACTCTTATATAATAGAGAAGGTGTTTTTATAGGAGAATATATGAACGAAAAACAAAACATTTCTCTGAAAGAAAGTAAAACTCTTATGTTTTGCTTGGCAGCTACAATAATTCTTATACCGCTTAATGCATACATATGGACAGCACCGCTGGTAGTTTCATTTGTATTGATGCTCATAAAAATAAAAAAAAGCGGAACGGAACTCGAATTCGGAACATTGAAAAATATAGGAGCGATATTTCTCGTAATTTCTGCAATTTCGACAATAAATTCGAAAGACATAATTTTTTCGATTACAAATTGGATGCTTTTACCGTTTATGTATGCGATTTTGTATGTAAGCATATTAAATTTTTCAAGAAATACCGATAGTCGGAAAAAACTTATATATGCGCTGTTTTCAGTTGCGGCAATTGTGCTGGCATACGGATTTATACAATACGCAAACGTACAAGACATGGCACATGATCTTGTTACACAAAGTTGGGTAGATGCAGGAAAGTTCCCTCTTTTGTCACGAAGAATGTACTCTACACTTGAAAATCCTAATCTTTTCGGAACATACCTTATTATGATTATCGGATTTGTTTCGTCATTCTTTTTGCAAATAAACGAGAAAAAGAAAAAAATTCTTTTAGGAATATTTCTCATAGCGCTTCTTTTTGCAGCAGCATTGACATACTCACGAACGGCATGGATAAGTCTTGCTATAATGGTAGCCGGACTTGGTATCTTGTATGACAAAAGAATTTTGATTTTACTCTTGGCGATACCTATTGTAGCTTTCTTTTATCATGGACAAATAGCAATCAGACTCATGTCGCTGTTATCGCAATCGGATACATCCGCATCGCTTCGCATCGGACTTTGGCAAAGTACAATTGCGATGATACAAGATCATCCGTTTTTAGGAATAGGATGGGGAAGTTACTTTTTGACATATCCCGATTACAATTTCTACATACAAGATAAAACGGTTATAATGTATCATGCACACAATATGTATCTTTCCATAATTGCGGAAACGGGAATAATAGGCGGAATTACCTATATATTGCTTATTTTTTTACATGGATATACAAGTTTTAAATTATACAAAAAAGCAAAAGATGTAATAAATAAATCAATCGGACTCGGAGGAATTCTGGTAACAATAGGAATACTTGTAAGCGGAATAGGAGATTATACACTCTTCAGTCGTTCGGTATCAGGCTGTCTTTGGGCGATTTTTGCGATAATTATGTCGGCATGGATTGAATTAAAAGAATGAAATATCGAAAACATGAGATTTACAAAAGAAACAGATATTGTATAATAATCTTGTAGCAGCTCTTAGGAGTTGCTCATAAAAATAAACCGGAGGAATTATAATGGCAACAGTTTCGGAAAAAATGGAAATTCTTCACGAAAAATTGAAACATGCAGAAAACATGGGTGGAGAAGAAAGAATAAAAAAACAACATGAAAAAGGGAAACTTACAGCTCGTGAACGCTTGGCATTGTTATTTGACGATAATTCCTTTGTAGAAGTAAATGCACTTGTGAAATCACGCTGTCACAATTTCGGACAGGAAAAAAAGGATTTACCGGGCGAAGGTGTAGTAACCGGATACGGAACGGTTGACGGAAGGCTTGTATTTGCATATGCACAAGACTTTACCGTAATCGGAGGTTCACTTGGTGAAATGCACGCCGAAAAAATAGTACATATATGTAAGACGGCACTCAAAGTAGGTGCACCTTGTGTGGCTATGAATGACTCGGGCGGAGCACGTATACAAGAAGGTGTAAACGCATTATCCGGATACGGGAAAATATTCCGTTGCAATACAAATGCATCGGGAGTAATTCCCCAAATATCCGCAATAATGGGACCGGCGGCAGGCGGAGCGGTATACTCACCGGCACTCACCGATTTTGTTTACATGGTAAAAAATACAAGTCAAATGTTCCTTACGGGACCGAAAGTAGTAGAATCGGTAACAGGAGAAAAAATTACTGCCGAAGCACTTGGCGGAGCATCGACACATACACATACATCCGGAGTTGCACACTTTGCAGCCGAAAACGATGAAGATTGTATAAATCAAATAAGATATCTTTTGAGTTTCCTTCCTTCAAACAATATGGAAGATGCGCCGTGTGTAGACACAGGCGATGCGCCGGATCGTATATCTGAAACATTGAACGGTATAATTCCCGACAACGTAAATGCACCCTATGATATGTATGATGTAATTAAAGAAATAGTCGACAACGGAGAATATTATGACGTTGCGAAAGATTTTGCACAAAATATCATTACCTGCTTTGCACGTATGGACGGACAAACTGTAGGAATAGTTGCAAATCAACCGTTATGTATGGCAGGATGTCTCGACTACAACGCATCGGATAAAGGAGCAAGATTTATAAGATTTTGCGATTGCTTCAACATACCATTGATAAACCTTGTAGACGTACCGGGATTTTTACCGGGGAAACAACAGGAATATGCCGGAGTAATAAGACACGGTGCGAAAATGCTTTTTGCAAACTGCGAAGCCACAGTACCGAAAGTTACCGTAATACTGAGAAAAGCATACGGAGGATCGTACATTGCAATGTGCTCAAGAGAACTCGGAGCAGATCAAGTATTTGCATGGCCGACATCCGAAATTGCGGTAATGGGACCGCAAGGTGCGGCAAATATAATATTCAAAAAATCTGAAAATAAAGAAGAACTTACAAAAGAATACGTTGATGAATTTGCAACACCGTACAAAGCGGCGGAAATGGGATATGTAGATGCGGTAATCGATCCGGAGAAAACGAGACCGATGATTATAAACGCATTGAGAATGCTTGCAAGCAAGCACGAAGTATTGCCGGCAAAAAAACATGGAAACTTCCCCGTATAACGATGAAAGGATGATAAAATGGAAAACGAACAAATGCTGTATATAACCTTGGCGGCAGCGGCAATTGCAATCATTTGTTGTATAGCGGCACTTTATGCACTTTCATCCGTAAAAAAAGCGAAAAAAGAAATTCTTGCAAAAAATATACAAAATGAAGAGAACGTAAAAAACGTACAAGAAATAAACAATACTCAATATCCGGATCATGTAGAACAAGCCGATATAGAAAAAATCGACATGAGCGAAGTATATGAAGAAGGTGAAGAAATTCCATGTACGGAAAAAGATTTTGAAACACAAGAAAAAATCGCAATGCCGACACAAGAAAAAACGCAAAATGAACTCGAGGAAATCGATCCTCAAATCATAGCGGTAATATCGGCAGCGGTTATGTGCATGGGTGCAGGACAGGTATTATCTATAAAACGCACCGACAATGCAGGATGGAAGCGTGCGGCAAGACTGGCAAGCATGTCGAACGGAATATATTAAAAATCAGGAGGCACCGTAATGAGAAAGTTTTCAATCACAGTCAACGGTCAAACATATGAAGTAGAAGTAAGTGAAATAAAAAACGGAACAATACCGCAATCGCCGGTACAAGTACAACAAGCATCTGCACCGACACCCGCACCGATGCAAGCACAAACGCAAACATCGGCACCGAAACCTGAAACAACCGCAGGTGACGGAGAACCGGTAACATCACCGATGCCGGGTAAAGTCGTATATGTAAGCAGAACGGCAGGCGAAAAAGTGGAAGAAGGCGATGAAATACTCGTACTTGAAGCCATGAAAATGGGAAATCCGATTATAGCACCGAAAAACGGAACAATCACATCAATGAACGTAAAAGAAGGACAAAACGTGCAAGGCGGAGACCTTTTGTTCACAATAAAATAAAAAGAAAAAATTTACACTTTCAACGAAAACGAAGTGTAAATTTTTTTATTACATATCGAAAAATTGTAAATACTTTTTAACTGTGTTATAAAGAAACTGACAGAAATAAAATTTTAAAGGAGAAAAAATGGAATTACAAGAAAAACTCATAAAAATGCTTGAAAAACGGAAAGATGAAATGATACAAATAAGAAGGCATCTTCATGAAAATCCCGAAGTGTCGTTTCACGAAACCGAAACTGCAAAATATATAGCAAAATTCTACGAAGGGAAAGATGTGGAAATACATAAAAATATAGCAGGTAAAAACGGAATTGTAGTTACGATAAAAGGTGGAAAAAGTGGGAAAACCATAGGAATTCGTGCGGACTTCGATGCACTTCCTATAAAGGAAGAAACGGGGCTTTTTTTTTGCATCAAAAAATGAAGGAGTCATGCACGCATGCGGGCATGATGGACATACCGCATACCTTATGATACTTGCGGACTGCCTGATTAAACTCAAAGACGAAATAAAAGGAACAATAAAAATAATACATCAAAATGCGGAAGAAATGGCACCTGGCGGAGCAAAAGACATAGTGGAATCCGGACTTTTGGATGACATGGAAGAAATATACGGAATACACCTTTTACCTGATGGGGCTGCAGGAACGGTAGGCTGGCATAAAGGATACAGTTTCACCGGAAGATCCTATATGAAACTTGAAATAAAAGGCGTGGGTGGACACGGCTCATCACCGCACCTTGCAAACGATGCGATAGTAGCAGGTGCATACTTCATTACACAAGCACAAACCGTCATAAGCAGAAGATTGAACCCTTTTGATGTAGGAGTAATCACAATTGGATCATTTGACGGGAAAGGACAATTTAACATTATAAAAGAAAGTGTCGAACTTGAAGGAGATATACGCTGTATGTCTAACGAAGGACAAAAATTAATTGGAGAGGAACTTGAAAAACTTGCAAAAGGAATAGAAACGGGATTTGGGGTAAAATGTAAACTTACTTATAAGAATGATTATTCGCCGCTTTATAATGATATTGAACTTACTGAAAAAGCAGTAAAAATTTTGGAAAAAGCGGCAAAAAAAGACAAAGATATAAAAGAAGTAAAAGAATTTCCTCCGCAAGCACCTTCTGAAGATTTTTCATACTATAACAAAATCTGTAAAGGATGTTATTTTTTTATAGCAGCAGCACCAAAAAATGTGAAAAAAGTTATCTATAATCATAATCCGAAATTCGATATAGATGAAGATGCACTTTTAGTTGCAGCAAAATCAGTGGCATATATAGTAACGGAAAAAATGAAATAAAAATAAAAAATTTGAAAAATATACAAAAAAAGAGGTATAATTACTCATGAATAGTTTTTATCTCCTTAAAAAAACTATAATATATACGAAAAAAGACGGAAAACCGTCTTTTTTCGTTACTTGCAAAAACGGTATTTATATACATAATGAATAAAGTTGCAAAGAAAAAATGAAAATTAGTATAATAAGATATATAAAAATTATCTATAAATCAAGGTGACGAAAATAAATATCAAAACAGCTGAATAAAGAAAGCAGGAAGAAAGTGTTTGATGGTAGTTTATATGTAGAAAAGTTTAAAATTCAATGCAAAAAATTGTGCGATAAAGAAAAACAAATGTCCGATACGGTAATAGTTATGGCACTTTTGACAATATCCGGAGGATTGCAAGATGCTTACTCATACTTTATAAGAGGAAAAGTATTTGCAAACGCACAAACGGGAAACATAGTTTTTATGAGTGAACACATTTTTTTAGGACAATGGGAATCATTCTTCAAATACTTAATTCCTCTATTGGCATTTATGGCAGGTGTATTTGTGGCGACAAAAATAAGAAGTCGGTATCAAATGCACAATATATTTCATTGGAGACAAAGAATAGTTTTAATTGAAGTTATACTGCTGTTTATAGTAGGTATGCTTCCTTGTACCGAACAAATAAATTTTATAGCAAATGCGATGACATCATTTGCATGTGCAATGCAAGTACAGTCATTCCGTAAAGTAAACGGATTTCCATACGCAAGTACCATGTGTATAGGAAATATGCGAAGAGGCATATCTGCACTGAGCGTATATATAGAAACGGGCGATGAATCATTTTTACATCAGACGGCACATTACTTGGGAGTGATATTGCTCTTTGCATTCGGAGCCGGACTGGGCGGAGGACTTGCACACATAATCGGCGTAAAAATGATTTGGATAAGTTGTATACTTCTGTCTTTTACATTGCTTTTAATGTTCGTCAAGAACGAAGAAGAAGAACTTCTCGAAGAAGAAGAAGAAATCATCAGAGAAGAAGACGCACTTCGAAAACGCGAAGAAGCTTTGGAATTGGAAGAATTGCAATTGCTTGAGCAGAAAGAAGAACGTGAACGTGAAGAGCTTGAAAATAAAAACAATAATGGAAATAAATAAAAATAAAAAACGATTGAGTAATCAATCGTTTTTTATTTAAAAAGATATAGCAAAAATGTGATTGTAACTTGAAATAAATTTTCTGAAAGTTTTTTAAGCCTTGAATTTATAATCTAAGTGCAACAAAAAAATTAGTACAAAAATGTAATATTAAAAATGTGCTATAATATATAAGTAAAAACTTATGAATAGAATAGAAATGACAGAAAGACAAACACTTTCATATTTTATATCTCAAAATGAAAATGATTCATTCAGTTTTAACGGTCCTTTCTGCCAGGTGAGGAGGAAACACTTTGGCTGAAATTATTGAGATAGTAGACAGGAAAAAAATACGTGAAATAGGATTTGTACATTTTATGTCCATATCTACCTTTTCCGCATCAATGGGGTACTGCGGGATGTGTTTCGGTTGGCGAATGGCACATGACCTCTGGGGAGCACCGGCAATAATCGGAGAATTTTTCGGAGCGTGTGCATTACTTTTGTACATACTTATACTTGTAAGGTATATACAAAAATGGAAATTGGACTTCGACACAGTACGTGCGGAATGGAACAGTCCCACGAAAATCAATTTCTTCGGAACATTTAACGTATCGACCGTACTTCTGGCAGCGGTAACCGCACCGTACAACTATACACTGGCATGTATATTCTGGTATGCCGGAATGATACTTATTATGGTGTTCAGTTGGATACTTCTGAAACATTGGCTCTATGACGATCAGATACTGCGAACGGTCACACCTGCATGGTTGCTTGCCGTACTCGGACCGATTACCATTCCAGTAGCGGGAAATGTACTGAAACAACCAGGATTTCATGATATATCCGTATTCTGCGTAGCAATAGGAATAATATTGGGGATTCCGGTTATAGCACTTCTGTTCACACACAGTATATTTGCGAAACATATGCCGGACTCGGTACAACCAAGTCTGATGATACTTATGGCACCGTTCGGAATGGGATATATTACATACACATCCACATTCCAACCGGACACATTTACACAACTTTTCATAAATGCCGGAATATTTATGTTTTGGCCGGTAGTACTGAAAATATTACACGTTATGAAGACATCCGATTTCAGAATGAGCTGGTGGGCATGCAGCTTCCCTACAATGGCATTTGTAAACGGACTGCTTCACTACTGCCAAGACTACCCCGTAATATGGGTAAAAATTCTCTCCGGTGGACTTCTGCTCTTCGGAACGGGACTTATTCTATACCTTTCGTTCAAAACATTGAATGCGGTATTCAATAGAACGCTCTGGAAATTATATTAAAATTTGTGTAACTGCTTTAAAATAAAAAATAATAAACATTTAAACGAAACAGATTTTTTATCTTTATGTACTCACAAAGCGGAACTATATTAAATTAATATTTCAAAAAGATGCTTACCTTTATTTGTAGGTGGCATCTTTTTGCTTTTAAATGAATTTGTTATTGATAAAAAATATTTATTTATAATTTCAACTATTATAAATTATTTTTTTTAAATGTATAAAATTTTGTGAATTTTTATCTCAGGATTACTCCTTGACTATCATTTTTTTCGATATAAAGTTAAACATTTCAGCACCATATGGCAACATATCAACGGCATTTGTTAATTGTTGAATTAACTTGTTGGTATAAATTGACTTTGTCATATCCGCTTGTACATGTCAGATAATTAATTTTTTAGTTACGTCATTCATGTTGCAGTTATCTGCAAGTGTTATAAATGTATGTCTTGTATCATGCGATTTGTGATTTTGTATTCCTATTAGTGGTAACGCTTTTTCTATAATACTTTGTGCAAATAGCATGTTTTTAGTTTGATATATATGAAACGTTTTAGTTGGTTTTTAAGTCCAACTATCGGGGAGGGGTAGTTCACTTTCGGGTCAGTTTTTATTTTTGAAGTAATTATAAAAAAAGAAAAAATGAAAAAACGAACGAATTTTCAGTAACTTTTACTTAAATTAGTTGATTAAAACAAAATTTAATATGAAATATATTAATTGTAAACTTTGCATAAAAAGCCAGATGTTATCGTTGTTTTCGGCAAAAATGCGTGTAAAAAAACTCTTTTGTCAACGTTGAACGGTAATCTTTGTAATGATAAAATATTAATGACTTTTGATAGTTATATGGAGGGTGAAATTATGTACAGTATGGCAGCATCACATGCACGTGGAAAACGTGCCGACGACAATATTTTTGCGGCAAACGGAAGGGCTATAGCACTTGCAGATCGCATCGGAAAAGATAAAGTAATAAACGGTACTGTAGGTTCACTTCTTGATGATGAAGGTAATTTGGTAGTTTACAGAGGTGTACAAGAAGCATATAAATCACTTTCACCGAAAGAATTTGCAGCATATGCACCGATATCGGGCTATGATAAATTTAAAAAATTTGCCGTTGAACAATGTTTCGGAAAACATCGTCCGAGCGGATATGTAGGAGTTTGTGCAATTCCCGGAGGATCAGGAGCGTTAAGGCAGGTTGTATATAATTATGCCGAAAGCGGAGATGATGTACTCATAACCGATTGGCATTGGACAGCTTATGACGGATTTATAAAAATTGCAGGACGTAATGTACGTACTTTCAAATTTTTGAATGATAAAGGTGTATTCAATGCCGAAGATTTCCAAAGAAATGTACATGAAATACTTGAAAAACAAGACAGTATAGTAATTATATTGAACGGAATTGCAAATAATCCTACCGGATACAGTATGACAGTCGAAGAATGGCAAAAAGCGGTAGATATTTTAAAAAAAGAAGTGCGTGAAAACGGGAAACGTGCTATCATAGAGGCTGACGTTGCATACATGGATTATGCCGGAGAGTACGAAAAGACTCGTGAATTTTTTAAAGTTTTCGACAAACTTCCGAAAAATATACTTTTTGTTTGCGCATACAGTTTATCAAAGAGTTTTACAATGTACGGACAAAGAGCCGGTGCAATGATTGCAATAAGTCAGGAAAAAAGTGTTATTGACGAGTTTATGGCGGCACTGCAATATTCAAGTAGAGGCACATGGTCAAATTGCAACAGCAGCGGTATGAATATGCTTGTACATATTTGTGAAAACGAAGAACTTTTGAAAGATATTGAAAAAGAAAGACAAGTATATGTAACAAAGCTGAATCAAAGAGCGGGTGTATTTACAAAAGAAGCCGATAAAGTCGGACTTAAGTATGTACCGTACGTATCCGGATTTTTTATTACAGTTCCCGTAGAAAGATCATCGGAAATATGTGCAACACTTGAAAAGGAAAATATATTTTTGGTACCGATGAAGAACGGAGTTCGTGTAGCCGTTTGTTCGGTATCTGAAAAGAAAATGCACGGACTTGCCTTGAAACTTGTTGAAACTATGAAAAAACTAGGTATAAATCAATAGTTGGTAAGGAGTATTTATGCAAGGTATATTTGCAACGATAAATGCAGTATTGTCATTTGTAACACCGGTATCGGATTTCTTTTGGGATTTTCCGAAAATGTTCGATTTTTGGAAAGCGATACCGGTGATAGGAGAATTCTCACTTGCAGTAATTGTACTTGTAGGCAGCGGTATATATTTCACATTCCGTTTAGGTTTCATACAAGTAAGAAAATTCAAGCATGGTGTGCATGTACTTGGCGAGAAAAGAAAAATATATAAAGGTATATCACCTTTGGCGGCATTTTTCCTAAGCACGGCAATGCGTGTAGGGCCGGGTAACATGATAGGTGTAACCGGTGCTATAGCCGCCGGCGGTCCGGGAGCTTTGTTTTGGATGTGGGTGTCGGCATTTTTCGGAATGGCGACGGCATATGTAGAATGTACGCTCGCACAAATTTTCAAAGAAAAAAGAGGAGACGAATTCGTAGGCGGACTTCCCTTTTATGCACGAAAAATTTGCAACAATAAAGTGTGGGTAGGTACACTTCTGTCGTTAATCTATATTTTTTATGCATTGATGTGTTTACCTGCACAAGGACTCAATGTAGTAACTTCTATCGGTGCGATGGCAAATATAGTAACCGGAATTCAAATACCGGTACAATCTACATTTTTCTACGTAGTATCCGTACTTTTAATTATCGTGACTGCAATAGTTGCTTTCGGCGGTATAAAACGTGTAGTACGTGCAAGCAACAGATTTGTACCTGTAATGTCGATAATTTATGTACTTACAGTATTACTTCTTATCGTGACAAATTTGAACAGCATACCGTATTTCTTCAAAGCGGTATTTGAAGGAGCGTTCACACCGGATGCACTTTTCGGAGGAGCTTTCGGTACCGTGCTTATGCAGGGCGTAAAACGTGGGCTTATGTCGAACGAAGCCGGTCAAGGTACAATAACCATGCCGGCGGCAGCTGCAGAGGCAAAACATCCCGGTGAACAGGGAATTATTTCCGCATTGGGAGTATTTCTCGATACACATGTGATTTGTACAATGACAGGTTTTATTATAGTCATGGCACATCAATGGGCAGGAAACGGTGCAGCATGGAAAGATGCAGGAACATATGGTAAATTCCTTCTTTCGATGCACTCGCTTACACCGTCGGGAATGGAAAATTTTATAATGTTTTTAGTATCGCTTTGCTTCTGTCTTTTTGCACTTACATGTGTAATAGGATTTATTACATTTTCTGAAATTGCGGCAAACAGAATAAACAGTTCAAAGGGATTTATAAATGGTATACGTATACTTGCACTTTTCGTAGCGGCATTCGGTATAGCATGCAGTATAGCGGGATATGACCTCTCAAATCTTTGGGCATTCTCGGATTTAGGAAATATTATTATCGTGTACTGTAACGTTTCGATACTCTACATGGGATTTAAGTATGTATTGAAAGCGACAAAACAATATACCGAAAACGAGAATGAAAAATTTACGGGAGAAATAATAGGAATGGATCTTCCCGTATGGAAAAAAGATTGATATATTTTTCTTCAATATAAAATAAAGTAAAAACAACGGTTTTGATAAAAGGAAACAGTTGTTTACTATAATAAACAAAAAAGATAAATATAAGAATAAAAACACACATGAGTTGC
>QWBY01000245.1_pt1 | contig 41288 bp, 47 predicted proteins | sample 1972471 | NCBI WGS metagenome assembly QWBY01 (sample SAMN09866722, study PRJNA288562) | Human gut metagenome isolate term6_stool, whole genome shotgun sequencing...
TATCTAAGTTCTAAATCTCTAACTAATCTTCCCACTAAACTTACATTGTTCATAATCAATTCTCCTTTTTAATTATTGTTATTATTACTATCTCTTACACTTAATAAGTAACTTAAAATCTAAAATTAATATATTGAGATTTGTGCTAGAAAACGGGCCACTGACCTATTTATTTAATTTTTGCCAATTTAAAAGAATAGCGAAAGTCTCCCATACAAAATTAATCGCAGGGAGACCTTCTTAATATTAAATGAAACTAAGTTGTAATAGCAAACCAAGAGACTCTAACAACAAGAAGTTTACTATTACATAAATATATATACCTTAATTTTTAAAATTTTTGAGCATTTTTAAAAATTATTTATCTCCAGATTCTAATAAAATTTTGACGCCCCAGAGAAAAGCCAGACAAAAAACAATGGTATACATACTTTCTACGAGATTACTCATAGGCAATCCTCCTTTCTATAAAGCCAACAACTAATAAAACAATTCGACATTATCTTCTTTAGGTAAAGCCTCCAACAATCTTTCAAAAACAACAGAATCTAGGCTTACTTTACGCATCTGGTTCAAAATATTTTTTTCTTTAATTCTATATTTTGTAACTATATTCTTCCTTTTATACCACTTAGACCTTTTACCTAAATCCTTAAACTTATTATATTTTTTCTCGTTTGTAACATTAAGCCCTTTATATTCTCTATAATATCTTTTGGTATATTCTTCAAAATTTTCGCCAAAATATTTGACAAATTTTTCTTTAAAATATACATCCCACTCATAAACCTCATTCAAAGGAGAAAAATTACCTTGATCTTCTTTAAGTGTTATATGAAAAAGATCGTCTTTATTTTTATCTAAGAAGTATAATCTCTTCTCCATTTGTTTAAAGTAAACGACAAAATCATCTTCGGAGATTTTTATAATCCTTAAATTTGTAAGAGGAACACACCCTTTTAGAAACTTTAATTCATCTCTATCTAAAGGTCTACCTGTCATTTTTTTAGATTTATAAGCACCATCTTCTAAAACGTCTAAGTAAACATCCCCACCAATACATTCAACTTCTCTTGAACAAATATATTTAGGGTCATATTTTTTATAATATTCATCGTATTCTTTTTGAGAAAAATATCTCAAAACTTTATACGAATCGCCTCTTAGGGCCTTTTTTTTCTAAATCTTTTTCTTTAGCCTTTTTGTTTTTTAAGAATTTTTTTCTGTTTTGAGCCTTTGAATATTTTTCTGGATTAATAACAACCTCTTCTTCATAATTTTTTAAATTTTCCACAATATCTCCTCCCTTCAAACGAGTATCTTCTAAATAATAAGTAACTTAAAATCTAGAAAAAATATATTAATAAAAAAATTCCTTCCAAGCTTTTCTTTAGCTGGAAGGAATAATATTTTTTATTTATCTTTAACAACGTTAGATGGAGATGTAAGGCTTTATTTTAATCAGCATTTTTTATCCACATCTTCTTCTTTTGACTTTGTTTCTTCTTCAAAACCACATCTATCCCAATATATTTTAGATACATTTATTAATAACATACCCGATAAAATATAATTAAGAGGCATCTTACATAAATACATAAAGAACAGAATAACAAATTGCATTATTATATAACCCACCATATTTTCTTTTTTTAAATTTAAAAAGAAAAGCACTAAAATAAGAAAAATAACAATAGACAATTTATAATTCGTCTCAAAAAAGGCTCTTATTGATTCCATATATTCTCCTTTTCTAAACTAAAACTTACCAGTAGATCCAAATCCACCTTCTCCTCTGTCTGTTTCTTTGTTAATAACTTCAACTTTATCCAATTCAACATCAGTCTTTTTATTAAACACAATTTGTGCAATTTTTCTATTATCTTCAAGTTCAACCTCGCCACCACTCAAATTAGTCATGGCAACCAACACTTCACCCCTATATCCACTATCTACAGTTCCAAAATGGACTAGGAGACCCTTTGAAGATAAACTTGACTTAGGCCTTACCTGAACTTCAATATCGTCAGGAAGCTCCAAATACAAGCCTGTATGAATTAACACTGTTTCAAGACTTCCAATTCTATTAAATTCTTTATTTTTTATAGATCGAAGCCTCAAATCATAGCCTGAATCACTTTCTCTTCCCTTTTCCAATACATACGGACTAACATAATTAATATTTTTCAAAAAAATCCCTCCTAAATTAGTGGCAACCTGCCATATTTTTTAATTTCATGGCCCAATTTGTCTGGTCCATTAGTCACAAGATAGGAAATCAATCTTTCACATTGCTTTACTTCACCTAATACAGTGATTAAATGAACCTTGCCTTCGCACTCATCTGCAATAACAAGATAGTTAAAAAGAGTATAATAATCTCCTGTAACATTTTCTAAACATGTAGCAGATCCTAATTTCTTTTCAACATCAAATAAAGCCTCTTCTTCGTCAACTTCGTTATTTAAAATTCTCTCTTTCCACCTGATTGCAAAATGATTTGTTACAATTACATTTTTACCAATTAAGGATATGTCATCTCTCCCACCTTTTATTTTTAATTTTTCCAAAAGTTATCACTTCCTTTTTACGATTTTTCCTATCTAAAAAAAGAAGTAACTTAAAATTCAAAAAAATTATTTTGAAATGAAAATTTCTTTTTTTTACGAAACTCTCAAAAATATCGAATATCTGGGTATTATTATAATGTTCGATTGAATATTCAGCCAACCAGAATATTTAATTGTTCTATCCATAATTTTTTTCTTTCATTAAAAGAGACCCCAGTTTTTTATCTAGGGTCTCTTCTCCTTTTATAAAATTATTTTTCTGCTCTTCTGAAACCTGCACTTTGGGCCTCTTGTTCAGTGTTAAAAAGAACAGCGTTCTTTACTGAAACCTTTTTATAATCCCTACCAATTGAAACGTGGTAAATTCCAGAATTTTTATTTGCGATAATCATACCATTAGCATATTTATAAGCCTTATCTTTAGGGTTAGCATTTATAGTTTGACCTGTTCCTTGAACTGGCTTATTTTGAGTTTTATTTACAACCTTATTTGAAGCGTTCGCCGACTTATTAGAAGAATTATTTGAAGTTTTATTAGAATTTTTATTACCATTATCTATTTCAAATGGCTGATTCCATAAACCAACATTGCCATCTCTTGCTTGCCTTTCTATTTGTCTAAAAAGGTCTACATACTTAACATCAGGTGGAAAAGTTGATAGGTTAGCATAACCACCAGCTAGAAGGATAGCATTAAAACACTTACTCTTAATTTCTTCGTTGCTAGGATTATCTGAAGATGGTCGCTCGATCCAAATATATCTTAAAAGCCTACCATACCTATCTGTATCAGAGGTGTCTTTTTGAAGATATACTGTTTTCCCTGTTAATTGAGATTTAGTAAAATTTGAAGCCTCTTTTCCGTAAAATTCTGCACCTTTTTTAGGATGGACTGTTTCTGGTGTATTTACCAATACAAATCTTACTTTTTCTTTACCTCTGCCTCTATCAATCTCAATCGTATCTCCATCTACAACCCTTAAAACCTTAGCCTCTTCAAAAGTATTCGTAGATTTAACCATTGGTGCTGGTTCTTGACCTTTGTCATTAATTAAAACAGTCTTAGTATTATTATCCCAACCGACATTTCTATCAAAAAGTTCAGCAATTAATCTTACAGGAACGAAAGTCCTGTCATTTTTAATTTCGCCTGAAATCTCGGTAGGAACTTTTTGTCCGTTAACTAAGTAATAATCTTTTTGAATAGGCAAAAGAATATCGCCACTAGATTTTTTAAGAACAACTTGTCTATTAACATTATCCCACTCAACCTTAATCCCAAGATTTTCTGAAATAAGTCTTAATGGTACCAGGGTTCTTTCTTCTTTGATATATGGAGCATCAGGCGTTTCTACCTTGTTATTATTTATAACAATGTTTATCCCCTGTGCAAATACTGGAGCGATTAAAACACTTGATAAAACAATAGCCGTACTAATTTTCTTTAATAATTTACTCATATAAATAATCTCCTTTTCTGTTTGATATGTTTATAATGACGCAGATAATTATCTGTATAATGATGTGTTATATTTTCAACCACTATACAGATAATTATACACTTTCTATATTTCTCTTGAAATACTTAACCAGTTTTCAATGAAACTTTCTGTCCTTTGTTTTCTTTCTACGTCTGCAATTAGTTGTAACACTTCTTTTTCAAACTTATCTTCTCTTTCGATATTGCTTTCTTTTGTATACTTATATAAAGCATAAATGGTACAACCAGCTATCACTAAAAAGTATAACAAAAAGTCTAAAAATATTTGCATAAAAACCTCTCCTTCTTAACTATTACTATCTCTTACAATTAATAAGTAACTTAAAATTGGATTTTATTATATTAATAAAAGAAATATTTTTTACATTCGAGTTGCCAAATTTGTATACCTAGAATAAAGAACGTTTACATGGGAAAAAACACCCTCAAAAAGGTGCTTAGATGGTTTTTTATTTATTTTTTTGCCAATTAAAAAAATCCCAGGAACTATCCTGAGATTTTAATATTTCTTATAAAGGTCTATAGTCACTATTTGAGCTTTGTTCTCTATGTTCTGATTGTGAAGAAGCTTTATAGTCTCCCAGATCATCTTTGGACCCGTTAGGTCTATAAAAGTCATCTCTTGAATCATAAGCATTTGTGTATTCGCCCATATCTTCGAAAGAATTGTCATTATAAAAGCCACCAAAGTCGATAGATTTATGAAATCTATAAGCTCCAACAAAAGAAGCAAAGAAAACGAGATACGAAAAGATACCTTTTACATGAATTCCGAAAGCTCCCAGCATTAACTCTAACAAAATTGTACTAGCAAGCCAAAAAATCATTCCAGATTTTATAGTTTTCCATATTACAAATCTTTGCATAAGTGGGTCTAACACTATTGATACTATTAAAAAAATTGCAACACCTTTTCTGACCCCTATTGACACCGATAAGATTATCAACAAGAATACATTAAAAATTGTATTAAGTCTTTTTTCCATTTTTAATTCCATAATTTTCACTCCTTTTTATTTTTTTTAGTTTACAGTTTATTTTTACTTTAGTATAACACAACTCCTTTGATTATTTTAATTATGTAGTAAGAAAAAGCCTATTTCTAGGCTTAATCTTTAAAATGGGATGTCATCACTTGACATAGGGAAAAATCCTTCGTTGTCATCTTCTGATTGATAAGTTGGTTCGCCATTCATGTTGTTTTGATTAGCTTGACCTTGATTCTCATTTTTCTTACCAGACTCTAGAAACTGAACATTAGAAACCCTAACGTCAGTTGTATAAATTGTTCTACCCTCATTGTTTTGATAAGAGCCAGTTTCAATTTCTCCACCAATAGCAACAAGACTACCCTTACCAGTGTAATTAGCCATATTTTCAGCTAACTTACCCCACACCACACAAGGAATAAAGTTTGCAGTTGGTTTGCCAGCGTTTTGAAGTTCTTGTCTTTTTTCCTTTGATAAAGTCTTATCTACGGCCACTGTTAGTCTACCGAAGGCCACTCCGTTTTGAGTGTATCTAAGTTCTAAATCTCTTACCATTCTTCCCACTAAACTTACATTATTCATACTGAATTCTCCTTTTTAATTATTATTGTTATTATTACCATCTCTTACAATTAATAAGTAACTTAAAATCTCAAATTAATATATTGAGTTTCAGTTTCCACATCACACAAGCCAAATGTAATAAGCTTTTTATTTAATTCTTGCCAATTAAATTATCGAGAAAAACCATCTTCTTGATAACCTTGCAAAAATTCATCTAAGCTCTTGCTCGAATACCACGCATCGAAACCATCATCTTTTATTTTTCTGTTTTGTCTATATGTTCCAGAAACCCTACTTACTACATCAGGATATGACATGTCTCTAACAAGCTTGAAATGTCCTTTTGACTTTTGTGTATAGTCTGCTTCTTGTAACAAAATGTTCGAAAGCATATAATCTATAGATTTTTTAGCTTGTTCGAAACTAACCTCGTTTTCTTGATTTTTACCCCTAAGAAGTTGTGTCGCATCTAATGAATAAAACTTACCATCTATTTTTACATCCAAAAATATATGAGCAGGCGATACTGGATCGACTTTATTTTCTAAATAATTTACAGGCTCTTCAAAAACAACTCTATATTCAAGATTTGTCTTATCCAACAGAAGCTTTTGAAGATAAGCTATACCATGGCATGCAGAATATCCATATTGTATGCTATTCCATTGACTTATTTCATCATTCCACGCATATCTTAAATTAAGCATCTTTATATAAATCATGACTTCCTTAACCTGTTCTAAATCAGATTTACTGACAGGATTAAAATTTTCTACAATGTTTTTAAGATACTGATTTGTATTAATAAAATCCACATAGTTGTAAATATCATTATTTGATTTTGGAATAATTTTAACCTTGTTTTCACTTAGGTATTTGTTATATAAATCTGGATCGACCAAATTTTTACTAGAAACAAAATACTTTTGACCCTTATATTCAACATTATATCCATTCCATGAAGAATCCTTATCACACTCACTTACTTCAAACAGCCTATTATCTTTTGGATAAACTATTTTTTTTGTTTCTTTATTAAACAAAAAACCTGAATCAACAAGTTTCATTTCCTTAGCAGAAACGTTATTAACTAACATAAATCCAATACCTAACAATAAACCGATTTTCTTAATTTTTTTCATAATCAAAACCCTCTTTCTTTTCTTAAAAAATATTTATGAATTTCTCTAAATACTAAGTAACTTAAAATTTGAAAAAGAGGGGTCATTTTCCAAAATTGGTCTTAAACGTGTATTTTTAGGCGTTTATAGGCATAAAAAAAGAGCTAAACAGCTCTTTTAATAAAACATTTTTAAATTTTATTTATTACTCTTTGCAACTTCAGCCATTTTAGTGTCTATATCCTGAATAGAATATTCAGAAACTTCATTTTGAACGTAGAAGCCTCCTGTTTTTCCATAGCCTTTTATTGTATCGCCTATTTTTATCTCACTGACATCTGGCAAATTAGTCTTTATATAGGTAATATCTCTTCTACCTCTTTTATAAGAGTTTTTAAACTTATCTAAAGTTGTTACGCCCTCATTAGAAAAGTAGAGCTGAACATCCCCATAAGATGAGTCAAAGTAATACTCGTCTTTTTGGAGAACAGAACCATCTTCAAAAGCCCCCTCTCCTTTTAATTTTTGCATGTATAAGTCGTGTTGATGACCCTCGTAATCTCTAGTCTCAATAATTACATCGCCTTCAACTAAAAACTTTCCATTGAATTTTTCACTTTCTTTAGCTACTTTTATAACTTCGCCCTCATACCAAATGTTTTCGCCAACATTATATAAATTGTTTGTAGAAAACTCAGGATAATCTTCAGGTACAAAGAAATCAAGCTTTTCTTTCTTACTACTAGAAGAACAGCCCACAAGCAGAATGGAAAGCAAAACTACACTTAAAAACTTAATCCTCTTCCTTTTGATAATTTTCTACCTCCTCTTCAAAGTTATAACAAGTTTGAATAAAATAATTAATTCCACCATAACCTAAATAAGAATACTTTGACTTAAACTCATCTAAACTAAGGCTTCCATTTTTACATTCCTCTAATCCATTAAACAATTCTTCAATTAAATCTTTTTCATATTCAAGAAAAAACAGCTTTCTGTTTCTACCCTCATTTAGGTAAGCCTTATATACGGCCAACGCCTTTTCTTTTTGGTAGTTGTAAAAAAATTCAAAATTTATCAACGAATCACATCCTTTTGATATATCTATCTCTAGCCTTTTCTATTGCTTCAAATTTATCTAGATATGCTCTAGTGTAGTCTTTTTCCTTTCTTAAAAACTCAAAGAACTCTTTTTTGTTTTTACAAGTCATAAAAGATTTATATAAGTTTTCATAAGTGTGATATGAACCATCACCAAAGTCTTTGGAACCTCCATTTAATTCGTAAATCCAAGACATAAGACCCCAGCCTTCCTTATACCAACAGTTAGCTATTGGAAAATTATAAAGACTTATAAAATAACAATTATTAAAAAGGTAAGCTTTGAAATAAAGCCTCAAAGCTCTAAAGTAATCTAACTCATATTCAGATCCAGAATTAACAAGTTTTATCCTATCCTTATACCTATTTTCTAACTTCTTGGAATAAATCTTTTTTAAATGTTCTTCTGTAATATAATCGGCAACTCCAAGTTGGAAGTTAATTTCTGAAAGCATCCTTTGCTTCATATCTTCGAAAAGAACAGTGTTAAAGACATCAAGCACCAACTCAACATGATAACCCAAAATCACTTTAGTTTCTTCTGTAAACAATTCGAAAAGTCTTTCCTTATATTCCTCTTTATAACCCTTTGTAAATTTGTCAAAAAACATACGAATGTGTTCATCAACCACACTGTCTAAATATTTTTTGCCACCTGCTTCAAGCGACTCAAAATCCCAGCTATAGAAGTCAATTCTTTCGCAAAACCATTCAGCTACTTCAAAGGGAATTTTTGAATCCTCTACTACCTTTCGCATTTGTTCTTCTGGACCTTTTTTTCTTGCATCATCTAAACTTACTTTTCTATTTCTATTATCAATCATAATTTTTTATTCCTTCCTTAAAAATAATACCTCTAAATCGTCAATTTCTTCCTTTTTTAAACCTTTATTTTCTTTTACATATTTTTTTAATACATAATCATCAGTGCTTGTTAAGCAAAGACTGAAGTTTATTGCTTCCAAGAATTCTTCATCGTCAAGAATATAATCGAAAGGTTCTTTTAGTAAAGCCACACTATTTCTTGCCATAATCTCCCTGACACTCTCTGAGTCAAAAACCTCCCAAGAATTTAAGTTTTCGTACTGAAAACACATTAGATCCCCAGTAGAGATATCTAAGTAAACTCTTACAGCCTGCCTACTTTCGTTCCAAATATCTAAAGCTTTTTCAAAATCTCTTAAATTATCTTTTATTAACAATTAACGTCACTCCTTATAAAACTTCAGGATCAAAACGAATATTTTTTCTCTCCCTTATAAGTTCACCTAATATCCTGTCGTACTCTAAATAATCTATCTTCCTATATTCTTGGTATTTCCAAAACTCATCTATTCCCTCTTTAAATCTTGTTTTATATACATGTTCGATATAATCATCGAAAAACTTTTGTGTTTTTGGAATATCAAAAGGCATCAGGATTAAATCATCTAGATCACGATTATTAATATAATACGCTTCAAAATTTCCTGATTTAAAAACATTAAATCTTGTTCTCAACTCTTCAAGAATGTCTTCTAAAAAATCCCTATCTTTAAATAAGTCTATAAATTTAACATTGGAACATCCTGTTTGTCTCACAGATTCTATGCAATATTCTTTTGCCTGTTCAAAAGTCATATCTTCAAACTTAATTTTTAGTAAATCATAATTCATAAAAAACCCCTTTATATATTTTATTTAAATCAACCATCTTGTTTGTTTTGAATATTTATATTCTATATATACATAGTAACTTAAAATTGAAATTTATTATATTGAGTTTTAAAAAAGTTTAATTAAAAAAAATGGAGATAAAATCTCCACTTTTTATTAATATTAAAATCTATTATTTACTTCTCCCTTATTTTTCTCAAAAGCATAAGTCTCTATGTCATTTTTAGATTTTCTAAGACTTAGGAGAACTTCATTTATTTCATCAACACCAGCTTCTTTAATTATAGATTGACTTTCTTCAGAGTAAATCTTACCCTTAGCCTCTCTTACTTCTCTTAGGATAGTTAGTCCTTTATTTTTCTCATCTGGATTTTCCTGCATGTTCCAAAATTCCATAATTTCTTTAACCTTACTTCTGTATAAGTCAGCCATAGAGACAAGATATTCTTTTTTCTCTTCTATGCTTAAATCTTTAAACACCCTTCTCTGTTTATTCGGAACTTCATTTTCTGTTTCTTTATCCTCATTAGTATCTGTATCTTTGTCTGCACGTTGAGTATTTATATCTGTACTTTCTTCTGTATTGTTTCCTGCTTCATCCTCTGTTATCTCGTGTTTATTATCATCATCAGAAAAGTCTTCATCTACAAAATTATCATCTAAGTTATCTGTAATGTCTTCTTCAATTTCGTCTTTATAGCTAGACTCAATTGTATCTGTATTTTCTTCATCATTATTATCAGTATCAGAGTCTACTTTTTCTTCAGTTAAAACAACTTTATTTTCTTCTGGCAGGTCAGCATCCTCATCAACGCTAGTATTATAAGAAAGAGTATCATTGTCTAAATACATATCTTCTTCAGGAACAGTTTCTTCAGTAATATTTACAGAAAAACTGTCTTCATTTTCGTCTCTATTTGTATCTGCATAATTATCAGTTAAAGAATCTATTTCTTCAGCCTCTTCTAGATTTTTCTTTAAAAATTCATATTCAAGATAATATGGAAGAAGCTCATCCATCCTTCTGTTTATATCCCCTTTGTTTATTTCTTTTAACTGATTCAAGAGCTTGCACTTTTCAGCTCTTATTTCATGAAGCCTTTCTTTTAAAACATCCTCTTCTAACTTTACTTCTGTAAACCTGTTTAAAATAGTTTGTAAGTCCATTTTTACCTCCAAGAATTAATTTGATTGTTATAATCACTCATATACTTAACGACACCATTAGCCCAGTTATTGCTGTTTGGAGGACAATATATTTTAGATATCTGACTTATAGTTTTACCATTATATAATCCCCTTCCAGACATATATCTGCCAAAGCCTAAAATAGCCTCATAAGGACTAGACCATGACCTATATGTTGAAGCCGTTTTTTTAATCCCCCAAAAGTTGTTAGGGGCCGCTTGATGCTTCCAAGATGATTCAATATGTCCTACTGCTAAACAGAATATTCCATTTACACCTGAATCTTGTTCCATGTCATAGAGTGCCTTTCCTAGACCTGGTTTTAATCTTTCAAATTCATCTTCAGATAAGCCTGATGGAGTAAAAGGATCATAACTAAGTACCACATTATTTTTTGTACCAACTTCTACAATTTCTTTTATTGGTTCAGTTATAGTTTCATATTCTAGTTCAGAGTTAGAGAATATTTCCCCACCTGCTACTATGTTTTCTCCAGTAACCTTTTTTACACCAGCAAAACCCTTTTGTTTTATTCTTCTCTCCCCTTTATTTAGAGAGTCGTTTTCTATTTCAATAATTTCATAAGGTATTTCAACAAATTTAGAAAAGCTTTCTTTTTCGTGCTTGTGTATATTTATAACTTCTTCAAAAAAACCATTAAAAACTATTTTTTCATCAAGTGCTGGTTTAACTACATCTTCTTCTGTTAGTTCTATTCCCTCATCTTTTAAGATATCGCCTACTTTTTTGTGCTTAGCATTTACAATAGTTGACTTTCCATTAATATTTATTGTTACCTTACCAAGAGATTCATTAGCCTTGCTTTCAACTTTAGCCATTTTAGAAACATCACCTATTTTGGCATCTGCATGTATGCTTAATATCGAAAACACCGATAAACATGACATAATTACTACTGATTTTTTAATTCTTTTGTTATTCTGCAAATTATCTGTCCTTTCTAGAAATTCCTGTCTTATAATCTATTTTTATTCCCTCTTGAATGTTTTTTACATAAACGTTGATTTGTAACTTAACTTCTTTGTTAGCAATGCCTATGGCTTTAATATAAGCACCACGAGCTACTAATTCTTCTTTTCTAAAGTCTGGTATTACCTCATATTTAACAATCCCATCCTCGTTTTTAATAAACTCATAGATGGCATTTTCTATCGGAAGCATACCTTTTACATTAAAATCTCTAGTACCTGTAATTAGGTTTCTATAGTCGTTGTTGCCTATAAGCTGATAACCTATTAAGTGACACCTGTTGTATAAGTAGCCGTTTTCTATATTTTGATATTCTTTTTGATTATATCCAGTAGGCTTATATGATATATATTCATGTCTTTTATAATCCTTAGGAACCAAAGTATTAATCATCAATTTGTCAATAACTGCATTAGCTATTCCAGCTCTTCCGAGATAATCAAGACCTGAAAACTGAAAAAAAGCTTGTTCTAAATCTATGTTCTCAAAAAAGTATTCACTATATTCTTCAACAGGAACAAAAATGTCGGAGTTAAACTCTTCATTATGAATATATCCATATTCTTCATTTTTTTGAGATTTATGATAAAATTTAACAAATAAAATAACTAAAATTAAAATTAATATAATATATATTGGGTTAACCACAATGTTACCTCCTTACCTGATATATAAAGTACCTTACTTTTTAATATTAATAAGGATTTTTGAAAAAAAGTTAATTAAGCCCCACTCGAGGTTTACAAATTACACAGAATTTTGTTTGTATAGAACAGGTAAAAAACTTTTATATATTAACTTTTATATTATAATTAATATTAGAGAAACTCTAAGCCTCTTATTTACAGCATTACAAAGATTTAAAACAACACAAAACTACTTCTACGCCAACAAAATTGTTCTAATCTCCTACAAAACTATTCAATCAATAAACAAAGCACTACTTAAAAACAACACAAGACTACTTTATCCAAACATATTTATACTAGGACCAACATTAATGTTCTAAGACAAGCAATATTATTCTTCATCCTGACTTTTATATGAAAATCACAGACATTTATATTGTTAAGACCTACATAATTATTCCTAAACCTACTTATTTTTGCTATAACCGACAAATTTATTCCCTTTGCCAATTCAAGAAACAAATTTGTAGGAGTTAAAAATAACAAAACCTACAAAAATTTCCCAAGACCTACATTTTTATTCCTGAACCAACAGAAATTAATCCAGGAGTTAATCAGACGAAAGACCTGAAAAACGCAAGGTTTTATCCTGTTTGGTTTACAAATTACACAGACATTTTTGTTCTTGACCTACAAATTTATTCCAAGCCCAACAAATTTATGCTTACTAATAAAGTTAAGAACAACATATATGTTCTTTAAAAATAAACAAGCATAGATCTTGTTTAAACAAGATGAAATATGTAAGTTTAAAAAAATATTTTTAGAAAAATTGCATTTTAGACCAACATTTTTGTTTGAAACACCAACAAAAATATTAGTAAAAACAACATTTTTGTTATGAAGTCCTACAAATTTATTCCTATAACAGACAAATTTATTTTAATTAAGATAAAAATGGCTAAATAAAAGGATTTAGGAATAAAAAACAAGAAAAAACCGACTAAAAAGAATAAATATGTAGGTTTAAGGCTATAAATATTGAAATAACTAGGTTTACAAGTTTTTGATTTAAAAAAAATTAACTGATATAATCAATTTAAAAATACATAGCACATATTTGTAGTTCTTTCTGGAACAAATATGTAGGGGATAAGTTGTGGTGAAAAATGAAAAAACAAACGGATAAATATAACGACAAGTATGAGTTTTTTGAAGTAGACCCCTTTACGGATGATTATACAGATGGAAACACAGATACTATTCTGGATATAGGCACAGAAGTAGGGGCAGACCAGCTTACACTATGGGATGAGTCTTCGCTTGTTAGAAAGGGTAATCCACTTATTAGATCGAGGATGTCTTGGTCTCTAAATGCACAAAAGATATTACTTCTTGTAGCTTCATCTTTCGATGAACTTACAGATATAGAAGGGGATAGGTTTGTAAATGAAAGAGACAGAAACTTCTGGTCTATCTCTGTATCAGAACTAGAAAACCAATTAGGGGTAAAGAAGCTTAACTCAGCTTACTTAAAAGAACTAGCTACAGTCATGGCTAAATCGACAATAGAAATGAACTTGCCAAATGAAAGGACAGGGGAGCTTAACTGGGAACTAGCACCTTTATTTTCTTATGCAAGATATGAGAATGGCATATTGACCTTAGAACTAACTAGGCTTTGTAAAGAACAATTAGGTAGGTTAAAGACAGGGTATACTCAATACGCTTTAAAAGATGTTATAAGAATGAAGAGTCAATATTCTATAAGGATATATGAGTTAATTTCTTCTGAAAAATTTAAAGCTCCTATAGGGAAGGTTACTTATACTGTTGTTGAGTTAAGAAAACTACTTGGGATATTAGATCCAAACAAATATAAAGATTTTAATTCTCTTGAAAGAAGAGCCATAAAGCCTGCTGTTGATGAGGTTAACGAGAAAAACACAGACACAATCTATATAACATATAAAAAGCTTTATAAGGGTAGAAGTATTAATAGAATTGAGTTTACTTATATTGACAAAAAGCAAATTAAGGATAACGCAGACAACATTGTTAGTAGTCCTAAGTATGAATACGAATATAACTATGACAGGGAGACTCTTTTCTCAAATGTAAAACCACTAAAGGAACATAGGAGATTCGACTGGAGATATTATACAGACCTTGTAATATCAATTCTGGACTCAAAAAGAGAGGTCTATGAATCTCTTAAAAGCTTAGATTTCACAGACCAATTTATAATTTTTGAATATTTAAGATATAATTACAACTATGTAAGAAATAGAGAAGCTATAAATTTTGAAAGCTATTTTCTCTATGCACTTATGAATGATTACGCAAACGCACTAACTAATATGGAGGGGTAGAGAAACCCTTCTATTTTTTTAACTTTTTTCCAAGGGCGAAGAACTCAATTAAATCATCCATATTATTTATATTGTTTCTCTTTAGTCTCTTAACAATACCCTCAATGTATGAAATACTTAAATGTTCACCATCCACTGCTGTATCTATGGCGTAAATAAGTAGGGGATAGGAGATATTATATTCAAATCTGATCCTTTTTAACTTATTTTCCTCTGTTTTTGAAAGTTCTCTATTAAATTCTTTTTCTAACTTAGATTTTACTAGACTAAAGCTCGCAGGTTTATCCTTATTTTGATTTTTCTCGTTAAAATAATATAAAGCTACGTCTTTGTTATAAAAGCCCTTTTTAGATAGGTTCTCGGCAAGATTTTCAACGTAACTTAATTTAGCAGGGATATTTTTTAAATTTAGTTGTTGGTAAATAAAAAATATTAAATCTGGATCTATTTTTGACTTGTTAATTAAGTCTTCTAAAAATTTTTCTGTATCTTCATTTACCTTTATTTGTAAAAATAATTCTTCTAAAGTCATAAAACCACCTAAGTTTATTATAACAAAAAAAGATAGGGGAGAGACCCCTATCTAATTCTTTCCTCGTGTTTTATTAAACCCCTTATATAAGCTGGGTCTTCTTCGAGAAGGTCAGCTAATTGATTTATATTATCTTGACTTATATGTCCTTTATATTTCCACTTGTAAACTGCATTTCTTGATAGGCCTAAGATAGAGGCTACGGCTATTGCCGTATACCCCTTAGACTTTATAAGTGTAACTATATCCTGTGGAGCATTATTATTTACTAGTTCAACCATTATTTAACCCCCTTATATAAACAAACTTCTGAAGTTTGCTTTTGATTCTTTTACAATGAAACCTTGAATGTATCTACTTACTCCAAGCTTATTTTTGTAGTTGTAAGGATAGAAGTTAATTACAATTTCTCCAACATCTCCAGTTGAAAGCTTATCTTCATAACCAAGAAGATTACCCTTACTATCTCTTAAAACAACATTGTAGTTGTCATTTTGGTCTACACCAACCTTGACATTTCTCATTAAGAGTCCGTCACCAATTACTTCTTTTAAAAACTCTTGAATGTCTGGTTTTTGTTCACTTATGAATTTTGAACCATCTACAAAAACACTTTCTCTTTTATTAGATTTAAGTTGTTCAAAAGTGAAGTTTGTGTTGAACTTACCAGATGTTACTCCATACTCATAAGCTGATTGATAAGCTAAGGCTATCTCATTTAAAACCTCACTATCATTAGGTATTACTACTAGAGTTGAAGGTGAATTTGCTGAGTTTTCGATATCTTTTTGAGTTAGAGTAGGGTAGACAAGTTTAACGTCTTTGATCCTAACAGTTGAATTAATTCTCTTAACCTTAGCATCGCCTAAAACATTCAAGCTTTTAGATTCTCCACTAGGTTTAAAGATATTTTCAATCTTTCTAAGTCTTCCGTCTAAATTATTAATCGCCCTAATCATTTCGTTGTTTTCCATAAATAAAGTCTCCTTTTTTCTAAAATGTTTTATAAGTTTTTTTCTTAGATAATAAGTAACCTAATCTGAAAAAAAATTATATAGAAAACAAAAATTGTAAACCGACCATGCGGATTGAAACACTTATAAGCATAAGTATAAAAGAACATAAAATAATACTCATATTTATACATAATATTATACACCAATAAGTAAACAAATTATACAGATAAATATGCTATTTTTATCTGGCTAATAACACAAAAAAATAATTTAAAGTAGAGAATATGGAGATAAAAAACTTGTTACAATTAACCTGTGTAAACTATGTACCACAGAGAAGAAATTTATTTATCTTTTGCCAATTTAAAAAATTTTAGTGAAAATTTTAAAATAAAATAGAGGGAAAGGTAAGAAAAATACAAAACAAAATACTATATGAGGTATAAAAATTGTTGTCACATAAACAACTTAGAACAGAAGAAAAACGTATAAAAATAAAGATATAAAAACAGAATTACTTACACACAGAATAAATATATATGTAAAGAAAAATAAACAGACTAGAACACACAAATATTCTGTATAAATATACAGAACAAAACTACATATTTATTTCCTTTTTCTAAACGCAAAAGTAAGCATACTCTTGAACCCAGAAAAGACCATAGGTAAAATTACTTTACCAATTTCGCTCATAGCAATCGCAACACTAGTTGCAACGTCTATCATAAGGGTGATTAAAAATGTAATAAAGACCATAAAAAAACCTCCTAGAATATTATCTAAGAGGAATTATATATTATTTAATAAAATATCTCAATTAGCTTATTTATCACGAATTTTTTCTAAGTTTGCAAACCCATTATTAAAGACCATATTAACTTCGGCCTTATATTTTTTACCTGATACAGTACGAAGCTCTACTTCGATAGACTTACCTTCTAGCAATTTTTTAGCTTGGTCTATATCAATAGTTACAGGATCTCCAAAATATTTAAAGTTAGTCGAAAATTTAAAATCGCAGTTATCCTTGTTTTCACAAATAAAGAACGTGCCACCTTTTTTCATAGGGAGGGCTAGAACATTTTTACCACAGTCAGGACACGTTCCAAGTATTTCAGGTTTTTTCCTTTCTGGAAATCCATTGAAATCCAAGTTAACATATTTTTCCCCTGCATTTAATTTTAAAAGTGCATCGTATTTTTTACCCTCTTTGTTAGTGAGGTTTGCAACAATATTTTTACCCTTCAGAAGACCTTGTGCATCTTTTACAGAAATCTTTATGACATCATTAAATCTTTTTTGTTTAGAATAAAAAATAAAGTTACAATCATTATTTTCACATTTGTAAATATAGCCATTTTTAGCTTTTATAGCAAAAACATGTTTACCACACTTAGGGCAATCACCAATAAGCTTAGACTGAACCTTAGAGTTCGAATACTTATTTCCAAAGTTAACATCTCTTGCTCCACTTATAATTTCAGTAAGATCTCTTGCAATGCTTTTAACGGCATCGTCAACAGTCATCTTACCTGTCTTAACATCTATAAGCATTTCTTCAAACTCAACGGATTTAGAAGCATAAAGATTAATAGACATTTCATTTAAAATATTTATTAGATTTTCGCCTTTTTCAGTTATGGATAGAGTCTTACCATTTTTAGAAATATACCCATACTTCATTGCATTTTCAAATATATTGGTCCTAGAAGCTTGTGTTCCTATTTGTAAACCTTTTTCAGGTCTTTCGTGGTCCATTTCATCTTCCGAATCTTTTAACAGGCTTATTTTGCCTTCTATGGCTTCATTATATCTTTCGTTAAGCTCCTTATCATACCTAACAGGGTCTGCTAAGTAATCGAACAGGGTAGCCTCAGTAATTTTTCTAGGAGGGCTAGTCATCTTTTCAACTTTTTTGAAATCTGCTGGGAATTCTTCGCCTTCTGTAAGAATAGGAAGTTCTTCTTTTATTTTAACTTTTTCATATTTAGAAAAGCCCATTTGAGATATAGCTTCACCAGAAACTTTAAACTCATAATCTCCAAGTTTAAATATATAAGTGGTTTCTTGAATTTCCATATCATCTTTGCAAAAATGAGCCTTCATCCTGTTTAAAACAGTTTCATAAACCTTATCTTCATCAGCCGTTAAACCTGTAGGAAACTTATTGGTAATTGTCACAGCAGAGTGGGATTCAACTTTACTGTCATCAAAAGTTTCTTTATCTAATCTTACTAAAAACTCATCTCCACAATCTTGCGAAACACGATCCATTATATTCTTTGTTTTCTCAAATTCGCTTTCAGTTAAAAACTCACTGTCTGTTCTAGGATAGGACAAATAACCTTCTTCATAAAGCTTTTGAATAATATCCAAAGACTTTTTAAAATCAAAAGAATACAAAATATTTAATCTCTTTTGAAGTTTATCCAGAGAAAATAATCTTGGTCTTTTTTTAGTTTTCTTATTACTCTTAACTTTACTAAGAACTAAATTACCTAAAGAATTAAGCTCCTCTAATTTTCTGTCTGCAAGATTTTCTTCAAAAAACTTTTCAGAATAAGTCAGATTAAAAGATTTTTTGTCTTTTTCTATAGTTTGGCATAATTCAAAAAACTTTTCTGGTTTAAAGTTTTTAATTTCCTGATCCCTGTCATAAACTCTCTTGACTATAGGAATCAAGACTCTACCGACAATAAATTTATTGTTGGTTTTAACTGATAAAAATACAGTTAAGTTTATCCCTAGAAGCCAGTCCATGTACGTTCTAGTAGCCCCTTCGTCATTTAAAAGTTTATATTCTTTGTTATCTTTCATTGCATTTAAACCAGCAAGAATATCATCTTTTGTCTGAGCAGGTAGCCATAGTCTTTCAACAGGTAGGGTATTGTGAACTGAGTCCAAAATATTGTCTATGATTAATTGACCTTCTCTATCTGCATCTCCAAGATGAATTATAGACTCAAAATTAAAATCATCTAAAACATCGAGTATTAAATTATACTGACCCCTAGTCCTCTCTGAAACCATATATTCAAACTCATCTGGTATAAAAGGGAGGGGTATATCTTTCCATTTGTCATAAGCAGGATTATATTCTTTAACTGATTTTAAAGACAAGAGGTGACCTACTGCATTAGTCACCACATAGTCTTTGTTCATATAAATTTTACCTTTTCTTGTTGCATTTACAGCACCAGCAAAGTTTTTTGCTAGTGATGATTTTTCGCATATAACAAGTTTCAATTAACCACCGACCTTACCTAGTTGCGAATTTATCGAAATCTGATTCTTCGTTGTTTTTGAAATATGAAATTACGCTTTTTTTATCTTCTTCAGTTAATTTTTTAATTTCAAAATCTTTTGTAGTCTTTCTGCCTATGTTAAGGCGATAAGAGTTCTCGTCATTATAAAAATCAACATCACGTTTTTTATTAGATTTAACAAGATTATTTAAAAATTTAATTTCGTAAAATTGTCCGTCATCCCATACACCTCTTTTAAAAAGATTAAAAATATCTTTACTTTCAGGTGATGGGCTTTTCTTTGAAAAATATGATATTTTGCCACTACATTTATCTAAAAAAGCGTAAAATTTCATGTAATCACTTACTGGACCTATATTCAAATCCGAAAAATTAAAATCTTCTTGAACCATATATTGTCTAAAACTCATAAATCTCTTTTTGCCTTGTAGGCTATACACAAAACCCCAATCAGCTATCTTCAACATATCTATCACTCCTTAAATTAATAGTTACCTAAACACAAAAAATATTATATCGAGTTTTTCTTAATAATCTTCCATAACTGAATTTTCAGGAATATTAGCAGAAACTTTAATTAATTGTTTGATAATACTATTTGCAGTTTGAATAACCTTATATGTTTTTGTCAAGCTAGGTGTATAAGAATCAGAGATATGGTTAATAACGACTATATCTTCTGGATAAGCCTTAACATTTCCAAGACCCTCATCAGAAGAACTAGATTTAGATTCTTCTCTGAAGTAGTATACAGGTTTGCCATTAAGTTTGCCCTTACCATACACAAAAGGATCTTCAATTTTTTCATCTGGCTTTGTTTTACGTTCTTCTAAAGCCTCTTTAGTTACTGTTCTTAAAGAATAAATATCTTCGTCATAAATAATATATCTCTTTGAAGGATCTGCTGACAAACTCTTTGCAAGCTCGTCTGCTGAAATAGTAGGGGAGAAGCCAAGTTGCTTTTTATCTTCTGCTGATAAAGAATTAGCCTTCTCTGTTTCTTTTTTACCCTCTTCAAGCCTATCGGCATCTGTTTGGATTTTTGATTCTTCAACTGGCTGGCTTTGTTTTTTGCCACCACCTAAAACTCCAATGCCAAATAAAAGGTGTATAACCATACAAATTACTAGACCAATAAAAACAGGAACTATGAGCTTGTCATATTTTTTTAACCTACCCCTCTTAGTCAAAAACAGCAACATACCAATTGGGATTCCCCATAAGGCAATTATTAAAATAGCGTTAATTAATCTCAAAATAAACTCTCCTTTTATGAAAATTAGATATCTAAAATGATATCTAAAAAGAACATACCAAAATTTTCAAAATTATTGCTCATTGTCGAAGAAAAATTCTAAATGTGTAATTGGATTACCAGCCTCATTAGATTTAACCTTGACTATATTTAAATTGCCAAAATACAAACTCAGTTCTTTCTGTATAGGTTTTAAGACCCTAATATTTATATTCGAAGTCCTATAAGACTCAGGAATATCAAGTATTTCTCTAAAACGCTCAATGCTAACTCTCCAATATCCAGTAGACTTAAATTGTTTTAGTCTCCTATAACACTCCTTAGCATATATATTTTTTATAGCGACAAACTCCTCTAACTCAAACCTTGTAAAGTTAGAAACCAAGTCATTTAATAAAAACTCAAACCTTGAGTTTACTGAAACTGTTAAAGTTTTCTTGACTTTACTAGTTATAAAAGCATTAAACAGTGCAAATTGTATAACATCCTTATCTTCGTTAGTTAATTTAAAATTAAGCATTAAAAGCTTTCTGTTAACATTAATTATTTCTTCGGCAAACTCGTCATTAGTATAATTTTTATTTAGTTTAATCATTTTTTTTAGTTCTAAAAAAGTAAAACTAACCTCGTCAGTTCCAGTATTTAAAACCTTGGAAGAAATTGCAAGTAATAAATTTAGCTCGTTTGCTGTAAAATTTTTTAGAGCCACCGAGTTAAAATCATTTCTAAATTTCACTATTGTTTTTTTATCTTGATCCATAAAAAACCACCCTTCTTTTGTATCGTAAATAACAAGTAGCTTAAAACTAGAAAAAATTACATAGAAAACCAAAATTCATTTTTATCAAAAAATTATTAAATCTTATAAATAACTTAAAATAAAAAAATGAACACCACTTTTCCAAAATTCGTTTTAAGTGGAGAAACAAAACTCCCAAAAGTGTACCCATAGTTCCCAAAATGATGCCCAAGAACTCCCAAAACGATGCCCAAGAACTCCCAAAATGATGTCCAAGAACTCCCAAAAGTGTACCCAATGGCATCTCGAAACGTTGAAATTCTAATGGATTCCAGCCCTCTAAAAGCTCTTAAAAGTAATTAAAAGGAAGAAAACTAACTTGGCAAGAAAAAAATTAGTTTCTCATAGTTAAACAGTAACTATATTAAGTAGTCAGTGTAAATATAATCTATGAGTATATTATATATAGGGGGATTTTCGGTTTACAGTTTTGGCAGATTCTTTTTTTTAGGTTTGAGGATTGGTTAGGCGATTTTTTTGGTTAGAGGGCAAGATGAAAAACCAAAGAAGATGAATTTTGGAAAACCCATATCTTTTTTGCCAATTTAAGGTATTTTAGTTTTGAGAAAAGAATTTAATTAGTGCGAAACGGCAAATCATCAGAAAAAACTAAGAATCACTTTATCTAAAAGTGCGATTTTCAAAAAAAAAATTAAAAAACCCTCAAAAATTTAAAATTAAAGGGTACATTCTTGAAAATAGAAAAATTTCTTTTAGGGGGTATTAGTTTTTGAAAAAGCTATATATAACGACAGATTGTCCTTATTGCGAAAAAATGAAAGAGTTAATAAGTTATTCAAAAGACGAAGTGAAAACAATAAATCTAGCTTTTGATCCAGAAAGAGAAAAATACATAGCCTATTTATTAAAAAATAAAATTCCAGTAGTTCCAGTTTTAGAACTTGAAGAAGGGTTTATTGTGGGTTATGACGAAGCAAAAGTAAGAAAGTATCTTAATTTTTAAGGAGTGATATTTTGAAAAGTAAATTAAAGTATGTTGCCATAGCAGGAGTTTTAATATCAACGAGCATTAGCCCTGTTTTTGCACAAACAAATGGTAACGGCTTAGAACAAGCCTTTGAAGAAAAATTTAGTAACAACTATGAAACAAGAGAATCTAGCAAAAATTCTGGCACAAGTGTAGAACAAGCCTTTGAAGAAAAGTTTAAAAATACTGAAAAAGAAACAGAAAGAAGAACTGAAGAAAAACCAGACAAAAACATAAATAGAATTCAAGAAGAAAAAGTTCAAGAGAGGGGCCAAAATACAGTTCAGCAACAAGCACCTAGAGTAGAATATGTTACAGTGCCAAGTGGAGACAGTGTAAATACTTATGGTGGGGGAGTAACAAGCCCAGACATGAACAACACAGAGGCACAAAGCGAGAAAACATTTAACGTGTCAATAAAATTAACAAACGCAGAAGGAAACATTGTAAAAGGCATTTCAGTAGAACTTTTAGACGGAGATACAAGCTTAGGTAAAGCTCAGTCTAATGACGAAGGTCTTGTAAAGCTAAATGGAATAAAAAAAGGATCTTATGTCATGAAAGTCTTATCTGTACCTGAGACATATAGAGCAGGACAGATGCTTGAAGTTAAAGTTAGCGAAGAAAAACAAAATGCACAGATGACTTTTGTAGTTGAGTACAACAAAATTACTTTGAAGAATCAATCAAACACAAAAACCGAATATGAAATCTATGATGCGTACCAAGATAAGTTAATCACTAAGGCAGAATCTAAATCTAACGGAGAATTGGTTTTAAATAAAGTAAAATCAGGTCTTTATTATTTTAAATCTGGCAATGTTAAATCAGCAAACCTATCTGTAAATGACAAATACTCAAATGCAACAGTTACATTTTCATCAGCAGATGCAGTAATTACAGACGACCAGACAACTATTGTTAGAGACGGCAACAGCGTTAACGCAGAAGGGGAAAATGCAACAAACCTAATAAAAACAGGAATAAATGACAAAGCTGATTTAAATACATGGAATCTTATTGCAGGGCTTGTAATTCTATCCCTTGGAGCATTTTCTGTATATAACCTAACAGAAATTAAAAAACTTAAAAAGAATAATAAATAAAGAGGTGGTAGTTTGAAATCTACAAAGAAACTTCAAGAAGAAAGAGAAAAACTTATTGAAAGACGAGAGGCAAAAAAAGAAGAACACAAGCTTTTTCTACAAGACATTAATGCAAAAATAAAAGAAAAAGAAGACGAAATCAAACAATCTTTTGCCGAAAAAATTATTAAAAACCTACAAATTAAAGATTTTAGCCAATTTGCAGATGCAGAAAAAGAGATAACAAACTTAATTGGAGACTTAAAAATTGATGAAGATACAGAGGAAAAAGGCAATGAAGAAAGCTATTAAACTTTCTTTGTTGGCTGTTTGCCTTTTATCTCTTACCTCTTGTAAAGAAGAAGTAGAACCCGAAAAGCCAGAAATAATAGGCGAAGGTAAAATTGTTTCAGGCACAATTGAAAGACATAAGTTTGACGGAAGCCCTGCTCCTAAAATTGCAATAACAGAATCTGAAGAAGCTGAGAAAAAATTCAAATCAAGGTTCGATGGAAAATATTTTATGAGTAGGGGGGAGAAAAGAAAAATTAGGGAAGACTACACAGTAGGCATGGACTTTAAAGAAGGCTATTATCTTTTAGAAGTTCCTAACAAAAACAGTGGATATTACAAAATTATAAGAGACGGCGTAGGCTATGAAAAAACCTTCGATGATTTTTATATTGTTAGCTTGAAAAAAGGAGACTATTTCAAAATAGACAACGTAATTTTATCAAGGTTAGAAAATCCACACACAGGACTTCAAGAAAAACTATTAACAGGAATCCATGAAATGGGAAAAGACCTAGAAAAGTCCTTATACAGAACTTCTGAAGATTTTGAAGGGTATTTATTATCAAGTTTTTTTGACAATACTGATGGTCCAAACGTTCAAGTAATGGAGAAAAACAAAAAATACGACTTGAATGAAATAGCCACAGATAATTCTATTGTTTTTGTTACAAAGGGATTTATGCAAAAAGATAAACCTATAAAGGCAGAAACTAATACAGATAATAATACAGACAGTGGAGTTGCTAAACCAACAGAAATACCAACAGAAAGTGATATTATAAAACCTGCTGAACCTAATAATATTTCTAAACCAAGCGACAATAAAGATTCAATAAAACCTGTAGAACCACCTACAGAAACAGATAAATTTGAGATAGGAGTTTGAAATGCTTAACAAAATCGAAGAATTTCTAAGAAAACTAAATATTATTTTCTCCGAACAATTAAGTGATTTACAGGAAATTGCTCTTGTACTTGGTGGGCTGTTCATAACATCAATTTTTTCAGCTTTCGTTTTTTCAAAAGAAGTAACGCTAAACTTGGTTCAAAACTTAATTTGGCTATCTTATTTGCTTTCAGTTGCCTTTATTTATTTAAGAATCATGTCAGAAAATAAAAAGAAGGGCATTAGCAATAAAAGATATTATGTGATTTTTGGAATTGGACTTATTATTTGTATAGCTCTAAACATTGTTATTCAGGTGATTTTAAGGTGATGTTTTGGAAAATAAAATAATCGGAAGTAAGGAACTCAAAACAAAGATTAAAGATATTGTATATAACCAAACAAATATTGAAATAACCACTGACGAGGCTGATCAAATATTAAAAGAGTTTTTAGAATATATAAAAACCGAAACCTGTAAAGGCAACGAGGTTTTAATTAATAACTTTTGCAAAATTTTAATTAAAAAATATAAAAATCCAAAAAAAGATGGGTTTTATGACAAGCCAGTTGCAGTATTTTCAAAAAACTTTTTAAAGGGAAAGGAGAACAATTATGAGTCTTAGACGAGCAATGAATAGGCAAAGAGACTTCGAAAGAGAAATGCGAAGTGTATATGGTGGCCTTACACAAGAAGCTTTTAAAGACCAGTATAATTTAGATATAAAAGGCACAAGCATTAGTGAACTTGAAAGAAATTATGAAAAAGAAATAAATAACAAAAAAATTTACAACGAAGATGCCATAGATGAGCTTTACGAAATGATGAGAAATAAAGCTAAGCTATATGGTGTAAAAGAATTTAATGGAAACTTGAAGACGAAAGATGAAAAGGCAAAAGAATTAATAGAATTTAATCCTTTTACTTTCTACAAGGATCAAAACAGTCCAAAGGTTATTATGACAAGAAATTCTAATAAAGATTATCTTGAAAAAATGAAAAAGAAAAATAAGGAAATGTATGATTTTTCTGAGCGTAGTCTATTTGGAATGTTCAACGAAAAAGACTATCTAAAAGACACAGACAGAGATGGAATAACAGATATTGAGGAAATAGGAAGGGGAATGAACCCTTATTCTGTAAATTCTTCTGGAGACAGGTTTAACGATAGAGAGGCCATAGCCTTGGGAACATACGCAAGACATATCTTACCTGAGGACAGAAATAGAGATGGAAGTATATTAGACGATATACCGAAAAACTTAAACAAGAACAATATAGACATAGGACTAGATTTAGAAATTTAAACATAAGAAGGTAATAGCATTGAGTAAAAATACACTAACAACAATTGAAACAGAAACAAAAGAACAACAACACATATTTATTTTTCTCGTGCTTTTTATCTTATCTCTATTGACAATTATATTTTTATTAACTAAAAATCTATTAATTTTAGTAACCTATTTTTTAGTATTTAACTTTGTTGAAATATATTACTTACAACAGAAAATTAATAAAAAAGATTTAGTATATTCTTTAATAAAATTTTTTATGCAAGTTGTTATATATGTATTCATGTTTAAATTTTTTTCAAAAAATGAAACTACAAATAATTCGATTATAACTTTCTACACTTTAATGATACTACCATTGTATTTTACAAGCTTTGTCTACTACAATTTAAGAGACAAAAAAGTGCCAGTACAAGATAAAGTGTATAAATCAATAAAAGATATATATAGTTTTAAAAAGGAAAGTTTAAAACTAATATTACTATTTGGAATATTATTTGGAACTATTAAGCTAGGAGCATTGACAATTGAGGCTTCAAATCTCAAACTTGTAAACAAAATTAGTTTAATATCATATATAATAATAATGACAATGACTTTATATATGTTGCTATCATCATTGAGGAAAATAAAAATTTATAAAGGAGAATATGACTATGACGCAAAATCCTGATTTAGACAAAGGAAAAGAAATTGTAAGGGCCGCCAATTACTTATTAAATTACTTGTACGCAATTGAAGCAGATGATTTAGTTGCAGAAACTGAAAATGACGAACAAGTGAAAGAAAAAATATTAAATAGTTTAAGAAAATTTGCTTTAATAGAAAACGGAAAACTTCAAACTATTGTGTATTTTAAAGAATATTCAGATTTATTTAAATATTTAGTAGATTGCAACGCTTCTGGAAATATTTGGGCGAGAGCTATAAGCTTATTCCCAGTAATTAAAAAGACATATTTTAAAGAATTCGCTATACCTTGGGCTAAAGAAGAGCTAGAAGGAATGACTGAAGAAGAAGGTTTAGAATTTATAGAAAGGTTGAAAAGAGATTGGAACATTTAAACAAAGACAAGGAACAACTTGAAGAAACATTTATTGAAAGATCTAAAAGAATAAAAAAAGAATTAGAAGGACAAACTAGCAAAAGCTATATTTATGATGCTGACAAACTTCTCCCACAAGTAGAAGGTTTTAAAACATTTACTTCAAAAAATATGACTGAATTTAATAGACTTATATATTTCAAGGAAGGTCATCTTTTAGATGAAATGAAATACGAATTTGGTGAACCAGAAGGTATTTGTAGTTTTCAAAATTTAGAAAGAATGAGAAAACTTATAGATGAGGTAAGAGAAGCTGATCCAGCAGAAAATACTTTAAAAAGATTAAATGAAATACAAAAGAGACTCGAAGACTATGTAATAAATGCAATGGAGATGAGAAATGAGTCTGAAGAGAGAAACGAAGGCGAGTCTTGAAAGATATTTTGATTTAAAAGTTGGGAATGGTCTTTACTATGAGGCACTTAGAACACTTGCAGTTGAGTCTAATAGCTATGCTCTTGGCAATGAAAACAGCATAGTAAAAAACATAGAAATTGATGGCAAGGAAGCCAAGTTTACAGGTGGAAGAACTGAAGACTTTAGCAATAAAAAAACACCAAATCTGGACCTTAGCTACAATGCATTTTTAGAAATACTAGATTTATACTCAGGTGAAGAAGATAAAAATAAAAGATTCTTTGCTTTTGTAGACACAATCTATAAAGAAATAATTAGTGCAAAAGAAAACTTAGAAGAAGATCTTTTTATATTAACAGCCAGAAAAATTTTTTATACTTTTAAAAAAGAGCTTTCCGACTTTTCTGAAAACTTAATAAAAAAAGAAATAGAAGTCAAAAGAAAAATAACAAAAAAGAAAGATGCAATAATCTTGTACGAAAATTCCTTTAAGTTGTTTAAAGCTATTTATTCTTTGTTTATAAAATATTCTAAATTTATTAAATCGCCTAAATATAAGGATGATTTAGAAATAGAGGAAAAGAAAACAGCCTTTAAAATATTCCAAGAAAATTCTATGACTAGTAAAGACAAGCTAATGAATGTAGCTAAAAGAGAACAAGAAAAACAAGCGAAAAATGTTGTCGTAGAAAAAAAAGAGGAAGAAGAACAATCAGATATTCAAGTAATAGATTTTTATAGTGAAGGATCGGCTGAATCAAATTTTGATGTTGATGAAGCTGAAGAAAAATTAAGAAATTTTAAAAATCAAGACGAAGATAAAATATACTTTATCTATGATGAAGAGCAGTTTAATAGAAAAGCTAGAAAAGGTCTTATTAAAAATGAAGCTTACATTATAGATGGTACTAGATATTTACAAAAAAACGATAACCATCATCAATTTTTGAAGCTTTTATTAGCTCTTAAAAGGCAAAAAATCAACATGTATATAAATGTGGATGACAACGATCATTTAAATACACTGAATAAGTTTCTGAGAGAATATAGGGTATTAGCATCAAAGGGAAAACTCGAAAGTATATATAATGAACCAGAAAACACAGCATACCTATCAAGCCTTGGTTTGTTTGTCCTTCCAAAAAACCTTAGTATATTTGAAAGAATAAACAAGGAACTCAATATAGAAAACGAAATAAATCCCTTATACTTCAATTTGTCTTATTTAGATAACCCTGTAACAGACGAAATAGCACTTGAAACATTAAGAGATCTAGAAAAGGGCTATGACTACAAAATAAAAGAAAGAGAAGACTATTTAAGAAAGAACAAACAAAAAATAATAGACGATGAAATTGCAGTCTTCTATTCAACATACAGCTATGACATTATAGAAAATTCTTTCATAAAAAGTGAAAACCTAAGAAATTCTAAAGTATTTCCTATACAAGAAAAAGAGTTTTTATCTGTAATAGGACCTAGAAACATAAATCTTTTGTTCAGAGACAACAAACTAATTATAGATGGCAATTATATTAACGACAGCGACAGAAAAGAGTTTTATTCAATAGCCTTTGTATCGTTAGATGAAGAAGACGGCAATGAAAGAGCCGAGTCAGCATGGGCTAAAATAATGGAGGAGAACTCCTTATATAGGGCCATATTTAATATTTCTTCAAAAAATCTTGCAAATATTTTTAAAAGCATTAATGGATATGCAGAAGGCTATGTTTTTAATAAAACAAAGTTGGAATACAGCAAAAAAGCAACAGAAGAAGCTAAAAAGTATGGAATTGAGCCATTCGAATTCATACAGCCTACCATAATAGTAGCTTCTGAAAATAGGTCAGAAAAACTTGAAATTTCTAAATCCGACCAGCTTTTGGTCCAAACCAATCCCAATGAAATAAAGAAAAAAATATACTTTTTATTTAATGACTGGACTGAAGAAAATAGCCCAATATATGTAGAAGAAGATTATATAGGAAATGATGAAGAGTACGACATAATTCATCATGTAAGAAAAGAAAACAATAAAAATCTACACCAGTTTTTAGAACAGGTAACTATATTTGAGCATATTGATGCCTTTATAGAAAAGGTAAAAATAGACGAAATAGATTATCACTTTTATAGAAATATCAATAAAGTTGTTAGGAACTTCTTGGTTGAAAAAGTTTTAGATATAACAGAAGGATTAGATAAAAAACTAATTGAATATATCTATAATGACAGCATCTTTTTAGGTGAATTCCAAGAAAAACTGAACATAGAGGCCTTGAACAAATATAAGATAAGTGAGTTTCCTTTCTACAAGTATGATGCAGTGAAGGATTTATTTTATGCCTATATAGACGGACTTTGGGAAAATAAGCTAAATGAATATAAACTCTTATATAAAAACGAAACTATTAAAAAAATGAACTATGAAAAAAGATTAGAAGACTTTGGACCTACAGAGGAACAAAAGGAATTAATCAAAAAGAATATAGAGTCTATAGATAACAGGCTTAGATTAATACGAGATGTTTATATAAAAACAAAATCTATAAAAAATATTCATGTGAAAAAAGAATATGTTTTAACCGAGCTAATCATAAAAGAAGCTAATAAAATGATTAAAAATTCAAAGTTTAAAGAAACAGATATAGAAACCTTTATTGAAGACGACAGAAGGGATAGGTTTATTTTGTTAGGAGATAAAAACGATGAGTAGAGATTATAAAGATAAAGACAAACTTGATAAAAGGCTTAAAATTTTTGAATCATCAATTCCATCTGAAGAAAAACTAGAGTTGTTAAAAGGATATGATCTTGAAGAAAATATAAATCTCTTAGATTTAGTTTTTGAAAGCAAGAACTTAGAAAACCTAGAACTTAATAATGATAGCCTGGTTATCAATGGGGTTATTAATCTTAAAAGCCCTAACTATTATGAAATAGCTAGTAGCATTAAATCAGATCCTGTGGATTTACTTGCCATGATGAATAGAATCCCTTTAGAAGAGGCAAAAGAACTTTATGAGGACATCAAAAACAGGCGAGGAGACCTTAATTCAAGAGTTTTTGATGTTAATAAAGAAGAAGTCTTGGAAGTATTAAAAAGGGGAGAACAATACAATATAAAAAGTGAAGACATATTAAAAGATTTTAACATTATAATTGATGATGGAATGTATCAAAAGAGAAGCCTTGAAATAGATGAACTTGAAAAAGCAGTAGATAGAGACATGAAAGCACAAGAAAGATTAGGTAGAGATGACTCTGAAATAGAAAATGTCAAAGATCGTAGTTTAGAAGATGACTTTCCAATTGAAAAATATGGGGGTCCAGAATTATGATTTTACAAAACATATCGGACCTTAATGTGAATTTTAATTTTGATGAAGAAGTAGAGACGGACATACTTTACGAGAAACTAAAATGCAATAAAATTATTTTTTTAGTGAGCAAAGAAGAGATTCTGTTACCATCAATATTTGTGGCAATTTATGCCGATGAATTTATTAACGCTGGAATTAAATATCAGGATTATACAAACGATGCTACAAAGATTTCGCTAGACTTCATTAAAGAACTTAAAGTTAACGAATTAGAAGCCATAAATAGCTTTTTAAATGATATAACAAAGGAAATTTGTTACAGTCTAATAATAAAAGACTTTCTAAAAAAAGAAGCGAAGACTATATTTGAAGATTATGGTCTTTTAACTTTGGAATATAGTTCAGGAAGAGAGAATTATAAATTAGAAAATACACCTAACGGCGATTCTTTTTTCTCAAAGATTAAGTTTTTTGAACTCTTACAAAGCAAAGAAAGAATTCTTAATTTAATGAAAATAAATAAAGAAAATTATTCTGCAACATATTTTAAAGATTTTAGAATATCTTTTGGTTTAAACAATATGGGGAGATTTTTCCCAGTTATACCAGAAATGTTAAGAGAAGTTGAAAGTTATAATAGTAAGGAACTTCAAAATAGGTTAAATGATTTCGAACACAATGTAGACCTTGAAAGTTTAGAAGAGGAAAAGATTAAATACTTTAGCCAATTTTTACAATCTGAATTTGCCGTAGATATATATCTTTTTAACGAAGAAGAAAGCATTGGAACTGTAATATTTGAATTGTGGGATGAAAATAAAGAATTTGCATCTGAAAACCTACCTGATGGAATGATTAAGACAATATTAAAGGTTAATCAGACCAGCTATCTTGTAACAGCTTATACAAAAATAGAAGAAGAACCCTTCGGAATAGAAATGTGAAAACTGTACCTTATGGTGCAGTTTTTTATTGCATAAAAAAAGCGAGGGTTAATCTCGCTTTTCAAAAGTCTATTTGGTCTATTAGTTCTCCGATTAAACCTGACATTGTATATCCAGTCTCTTCAGAAAGCCTCTTTAATTTATCTGATTGATCTTTAGTTAAAACTAGGTTAAATCTAACCTTGTTTCCTCTGTTTTTGTTTTTCTTAATTTGAAAAGATGAAGTTAAGACTTCACCAGAAGTTTTGCTAGATTTTTTATTTCCAGTGTTTTTAGGAGCAGTAGCTTTTTTAACTTCTTCCTTTTTTTCTACTTCTTTTTTTTCTTCAGCTATGCTTGCTCCTGTAAAGAATTTATTTCTTAAAGAATCAGAAACAGAAGAAGCCATATCTTTTTTATTTACCATATTATCCTCCTATTATAATAACTCTTCAATAAAGCTTAAATAATCTTTAGTAACATTTTCTTTAGGATAAAGTTCAAATATATTGCCTTGTTGAGCCTGAACTTCTTTAATTTTAATAGTTTCCCTAATAGGTGTTGAGTAGACCCTTGTTCCAATTTGATTTGCTATATCCTCAAAAGTTTGGAAAATATTTTTTGAAAGATTAGTCCTAGAGTTATATCTAGTGATTAAAATTCCATCAATTTTTATATTGTCGTTAGTGTATTCTTTAACGAGTTCTATAGCTTCGTTTAACTTATCAAGACCCGAAATAGAATAAACATCAGCCTGTGCAACTACAACGACTTTATCGGTAGCCGTAAGGGCATTTATAGTTAAAATATCCAGAGAAGGGGGAGTGTCAATAACTATATAATCATAGTTTTTTTCTTTACGAACCTTATCAAGAATTCTTTTAAGTTTAAATTCTCTCCCTGTCTTAGATAAAACTTCACTTGCATCACGAAGCCTATTACTTGAAGGGATAATATCTCCCTTATCTGTGTGAGTGATTAACTTTTCAACATCAAGATTATCTGAAAAAGCATCCATGATAGCATCGCTCATATTTGCGTTAAAAGCCGTAGTTAAATTAGCCTGTGGATCCAAGTCTACAGCAAGAGCTGGCATATTTTTTGTTTTTAAATAAGACATTATGGTATCAGCAGTGGTAGTTTTTCCAACACCACCCTTTTGGTTAATACACGTTATAATCATTTGAAAACCTCCATTGTTAATTTTTATTATACAGAGAACACTTGTATAAGTCCACATTTAAGAGTGTAAAAACATACACTTACAAAGCGTTAAAATATGAACATAATATACAGATGATTATCTGTATATTATAAATAACTTAAAATACTAAAAATTTATATAGAAAACAAAAAAAGAGTAACAAATTTAGTTACTCTTGTAGAAAGTATTATATAGAAGATTAAAAGCATCTTTTCTTAAAATGTAGTCGTTATAGTTTAAAATAAGCTCTTCGTTAACATCTCTAAATATATTTTCCCTGTTGGCCCATCTTAGAAAGTTTTTTGGATATTCACTTTCTATAATTAAATCATCCTTCAAGTTATTTTTTGCCAATTTAACAAGGATTGTTGAGGCCTCTGCAAAGGTAATAGGGCTATCAGGTTTAAAAGTGTTATTGGGGTAACCCTGCATTATATATTGACCTGATTTTTTATTTTTTAAATTTGTAATTAGAGCAACATAATTATAAGCCCAATGATCCTTATTAATGTCAGTTGCTTTTGCCTCTAGGTATTTGTAGTCATTTATGTCTAGTTGAAGCACTGTAATTATTACCTTAGCGAACTCAGCCCTTGTTATTGTTTTGTCTAAATCATAGTGTAAATTGTTACCTTCTTTTCTACCACTAACGACATTAGTTTTAATTAACTTTTCAATTTTTTTTACTTCTGTGGATGTAAGTTTAATATCTTTTTTTTCGTTAGCAAAAATATTAATAGGTAGAAGTAAGCCAATAACTACAAATATAATAAAAATTTTTTTCATTTAACGCCTCCTTAATAGATACATACCAAAAAAAACAAAAAAATTTAGAGAATTTCGAAATGAAATATTGTACTTTTAGAGATGCAATATAAAGGTAAAACGAAAAGGCTAAAAATAGAGAATTACAGGGTATGGAAAAGTTTCTGTGTAAAATGTAAACTATTGTTTTTTTTAGATTATTATGGTAAACTAAGTGCATAGAAAAAATGTTCTCTTTATAGGTTTACAAGTTAAACAGAAAATCTAAAACTTGTAAACCTATAAATTTAGTTGTTTAAGGAGTGGTTTTATGTCAGATGAGGCTAATCAAGCCGTCAATCAGTTATTACAGACTGCAAACACAATGCTCCAAATTGTTGCTAGACTTGTTGAATTTCACAATCAGAACGCTCTTATGAGAAACAGAATGATGATGGATGAGATAAGGAATAGGTATTTTATGGGGTATATGGATCCGAAAAAGAATCTAGGAAAAGATGCTCATAAAGAGGTAGAAATGAGGGGGAATGAAGTAAAAAAAACTAATAAAGAACCATTTGTTGAAAATCCAAATTATCTAGAAGATCACGACAGAGAAGCTATTAAAAACTTAAATATGGCTGAAGAGATTTATGAAAAAGATAAAAACAAAGCCTTTACTAAAGCTGAATATAATAGAGCCGAAGACTTTTCTAATGAAGTTGCAAAGGTTTTTAAAGAAAACTACGGACAATATGAGAAAGCAGAAAAAGAAATGTCAGCTATAGATAATGAAATAGCTGATATCTTTACTGAAAACGATGGTAATCTTTCTAAGGAACAAGAAAATAAATTCAATGAATTATATGATAAAAAGGTTGATCTTTCAAATAAGTATTTAGACAAGTTAGATAATATTACAAAAGAGCTAAACGAAGTTTTTAAAGAACACGAAGGCGATTTTCTTAAAAAAGACGTTATTAATACCCTGAAAACTTTTGAAAACCTAAAAAAAGATTTAAGGGCTTCAAAAAGATTAGAAAGAGATAACTTAATTGATGCGACTTTAGGTGAAGGCAGGAACAACTTATCTAAAGAATATAAAAAAATGGATTTATCAAGAGATTTAACTAAACTTGATAAAAATGATTTGGAAAGTTTAAAAAACGATATTAACAAATGGAAAGAGTCAAGAAGTAAGTTAATGGATAGTAAGGACATATTCTTAGAAAAAGAATTTATCCACTTCCATAACAATAAGTACAATGAATTAAGAGACTTATCAGATACGTTAAACAAAACGGAAAACTTTTTAGATAACAAATTATCGGAAATAGACAACATATTATCGAAAGAAAAAAATATAAACAGCATAGAAAAAAACACTAAAGATATTAATGTCGAAAGATAATTTTAATATGCAAGAGGAGTTTATTATTATGAAACAATTAAACGAAGACTCTCTTTTCTTAGATAAGGAGAGGAATGTAAGGAAATATGGCATTGAAAACCTTAATGAAAAAAATGTGCTACCTATAATAAACAGATCTCAAAAAAATTATGCTTTAAGTGAAGAATTATGGGATTATATACAAGACAACTTGAATTCAGAAAGAGTAGATGAGTTTGGTAAAAGATTTACGAACTTAGATATTCTTGACAGCATTAATAATGGTGGATTACGAACAAAAGAAATTGAAGAATTGATAAATTCGAGACCAAAAGTAATAACTGAAGAAGAATTAGGCTATGTAAACTTATCTCTAAAAACTATAAATTGGGATCTAGACAATGTTCCTTTGCCAAGCTTAGTCTTAGGAGAAGGAATGGAAGAAGGAGATCTCCAAAACGTTATAATGGGTAAGGTTGCAAAAAACATGAGCCACTTTGCTAAAGAAGGCAAAGAAAATTGGGATGTTTTTATGGATGTTTATGCAAAACTAAATGACACAGCAGAAAACTTTGACCCCAATTATAACTTTGGAGACAAATATGACTTTGACAAATTGCTTAGAAAGCAATATGGAGATGACACCATAGATAAAGCATCTCCAAGCAGATATAAAAGACTACTGAACAACAAAAAGCTCGATATGTTCTTAAAGGGGAATATTGATAAAGTTATCTATTCTTTTATTCGTGAAGACCAAATGGCAAAAGGAATGACATCTACACAAGCAGAGATAAACAGTGAATTTAAACAAGCACAAGCACTTTATGGAAATGACAACGAAAAAATTGCTGAACACTTAGACAAAAAACACGAAAATAGTGACAGAAAAAATAAATTAAGATTTGACGAAGAAACTATCGAAAGACACAGCAAAGCTTTAAGTATGCAAGATACTGTTTATCTAGACACAAATATTTCTGGAGACGGAAGAGAAACCACAATAGGCGAGTTAGTAGAAGACCAATCAAAAAGTGCCTTAGACAACATAGAAGAACAAGAAACATTAAAAGAATTTATAGCCCATTTAGACAAATTTTTTGACACCGAATCAATGATGGCTTCCTCAGACGGAGCAGACTTTGGCTGGATGGAAGCAAAGAAGTTTACGTTAGACAGAGATCCTGCAACAGGAGATATGGTTGTAAATGCTTTAACACCTAGCGAAATAGATAAGATAAAGTCTGAAACTTACCTAGAAGCAAAAAAAAGACATGTAATGAAGTCATTTGAAAGCAGTAGGAGAAACGCTTTTGGAAAAAAAGAAGCTAGGTTTTTAGATGATGAATTGTATAACGCTCTTAAAGAAGTGAAAAATCATGAAGAGCTTGATAAATGTTATGAAGAACACATTGAAAAAGCTAGAAATGTATTGAGAAAACACCCCAATACTGGTCGACTAAGCACAATGAAGTTAAGTCAAGATGCAGAAAAAATTGCCTTGGCTAGAGTGCAAGCTTATTTTAGATTTAACGAAAACATAAAAGACGTTAGTTCTATAATAAAAGAAATGGATGACTTAGATAAATATTTAGATAAGGGTCTTAAAAAAATTAATAACCAAAAGGAGCGAACAGAAGCTCAGGCAAAAAGAAATGGAAGAATGATGGAAGTCCTAGAAGATAAGTTTGAACTCATAAATGAAGGTAGACAAAGTGAAAGCAAAGCACCTTTCCCAGAATCTTGGAAAAGAGGTTTGTTCGAACTGTATGACTTACCAATGAAGCGTGAATGGGAAAAAGATATAGATTACCAAGCGTATTATAAAGACCTAAAAGCTGGCAAATTTAAAGGTGATAAAGGAAATCCTCAAATGTCCTTGTTTGATTTTGTAAAACAAAAAGAAAATCTTGAAAACTCCTTAGAAGAAGAATTTGTAAGAGATACTAAAGATTATCAAAAAGACGAAATAAGTTATGAAGAAGTAAACTTCTTGTTGGGTAATGCCCTAGAAGTAGATAAAGATAGATCAAGAGATGAAGCAAATCGTGAAATATCACTTTCCTTGTGATGAATTAAATTTAATATTAAATGAAACTCTTGGTGTAACTTTTGTGTTGCACCTCTTTTTTTATGCGATTTTTTGTAAAAAAAATAAGCATACGAGATGCTTATTTAAGAGTTAGGTCTGATAGACCACCTGATAAAACAGATATTAAGTTATAGTTTTCTTTATTAGAAAAATCTATTCTACATCCTAATAAGGGGTCTTCGACTACATATACATTTACTGTTTTTTTATCTCTAGAAGAATTTTCTTTTAAAAACTTTAGAAAATATGAGGTATTATTTTCTAAATACAGAAGTTCAGACACATCTTTTATACCTTTGGTTAAATTATTATATTTTAACTCCAAAGAGTAAATAGCATAGTTTTCTTTTTCTTCAACAAGTTTAAGAGAACTATTTTTTATTCTAATGTCCTTTACCAGATTATAAATATAGTGATTTTTATAAATCCTAGCCTTATTATAATTTGTCGCAAGTTCTTCTTTCTCAGTTCCTTTGAAAGAATTTAAAACACTTACATCATAATAGTCTAACCTAAAAAAATCTGGGATAGGCTTAACATACTTTATAGCCTCCAAGGTTGACTTATTATATGCACTTATAAAAGACTTAATAGTTTCATCTGGGCTTAAAATGTTTGGTGTTTTATAAGCCTTTGTAAGTTTTTTGTCTTCTTTTGTACTTTCTTCTAAATTAACACTATTAATTCCCCTATTTATATTTTTTATTTCATCAGCACTAGGTGTAAAGTTTTTTTGTTTTATAAACACCGATACTATTATTAAAGAAACAATTATTAAAATAGATATTATAGTTTGTTTTTTTATGATACCACCACCTTGTAAATAATAAGTAACTTAAAGTTAAAAAATAATATATTAGTGCGACTTTAGATTAGCCTGTATTTTTGGCTTAATATATTTTTCATAGAAGTTTACTTCTTTTTTCTTCTTTTTATTATCTTCTTCTACTTTTTTAAACTTCTTTTTTCTTTCTAAATCCTTTTTAACAGGAAGTTCATACTCAACTTTTGCAATATCTGCAAGAGTGGGATTTTTCAACTTCTTTTTTATTAACTCTTCAAGTTCGTTTGTTTTAATTTTTTTTAAAAAAGAGTTGTTAATTTGGTCTGAAGAAATGAAGTTTTTTTCCGATAAATATAGAACATCCTTAGTTTTAAGCTCTTCCTTGTTTTTTGCTTCTCTATACTTTCTATTTTCTTCTTCAATTCTCGCCATTTTTTCTTTTTCTTGGCGAATCTTTTCTTGAACCTTTTGTCTATGCCTTTTAAGGGCCAACTCTCTCATTATTTGAGCTTTCGTTTTTTCTTGCTGGTTTATATAGATTTTATTGTTATCTTGGCTGTTCAATTAATGTACCTACCCTTACTTCTTTCAGGTGGGATAAAGTCAATAGAATTCTCAGTTGGGGGCTTGTTCATAGGTCTGTAAAGAAAGACATCTTTGTTTTTCTTTTTATCTTTTCGTTTTCGGTCCTTAATATATCCAAAGGATTTCTTCATAACATCTTCAGTGGTAAAGTATGTTCCCTTGGTTTCGCTTAAAAGATTGTCTAATACTTTGTCAAAATTATTAAATCTAGGATTAAGGTAGTGTGAATTACCAGATCTATTTTCTTTAATCATATAATCCCTTAGATTGTCTTTTATTTCTTGTAAATCTAAAGGATTGATTTTTCTACCTTTAGATAATTTTGGATAATTTTTTAAATCCTTTAAATCAACTATTTTCATATTATTTAAATGGATGAAGCTATCCTTTTCAAGAGGAGGGATAGTTGAATGTTTAAGGGTCATATTACTATCGTATTTTTTGTATGTGTTTTCTTTACCTTGAACAGAAGAACAAGGCACTAAAACAGCCCTTTCATCATTTTTATCTAAAACTATATATGGTCTTGGGTAGTGGCAGGGCCTTTTGGCTTGATAGTTTATGTCGGCTAAAATCACATTGCCTATTTCAATATTTTTGGAATAGGATAAATTATTTTTATTCAAAGTTTTGCTCCTTTCTTTTATACAGTATCTTTATGTGAACATACCTAAAAAAAGAAAAAAATTAAGATAAATAAAAGGAATTTTCAAAAACGCTCAAAAATTTTAAATATTAAGGTATATTCCAGATGACAGTCAATAAACTATTTTATTAATCGAAAGGAGGGAGAATAGATAGATTATCTATTCGACTAAATATAATGAGTAAAAATAAGAATAAACTAAGAAGAACATTAGCCTTAACGGCATCAGTAGCAATAATGGGAACTAGTATTCCATTTAACGTGTTGGCAGAAAGTGCAATGCCAACCCATACAAATGTATCAGGTATAATAAGAAACGCAAACCAAGAAGAATGGCAAAGAGATGACTTTATTATTGAAGGAACTATAGTTAAAGGTTTTTCTGATAAAGGGAAGGAAAAGGTTAAAACAAACAAAAATCTTGTTATACCTGAGGGAGTCATAGCAATAGGAAATAGTGCATTTGAAAACAACCAACTAACAAGTGTAACCATCCCAGACTCAGTAAAAAAAATATATGATTATGCATTTCAAAACAACCAACTAGCCAGTGTAGAAATCCCCGATTCAGTAACAACAATAAAGGATAGAGCATTTTATAACAACCAACTAACGAGCGTAACCATCCCTAACTCAGTAACAAGAATATATGCAAGTGCATTTTCATACAACAAACTAACAAGCGTAACTATCCCCGACTCAGTAAAAACAATAGGACAATTTGCATTTGCATACAACCAACTAACAAGTATAACCATCCCAGACTCAGTAACAACAATAGCAGGTGGTGCATTTGCATACAACCAACTAACAAGCGTAACCATCCCAGACTCAGTAACAGAAATAAGAAATAGTGCATTTAAAAACAACCAACTAACAAGTGCAACTATCCCTAATTCAGTAACAACAATTTGGAATGATGCATTTAAAAACAACCAACTAACAAATGTAACCATCCCCAACTCAGTAACAAGAATATGGGATAGTGCATTTGCAGAAAACCAACTAACAGAATTAACATTAGGCAACTCAGTAACAAGAATAGGTGAAGGTGCATTTAAAAACAACCAACTAACAAATGTAACTATCCCCAATTCAGTAACAATGATAGAGGGACATGCATTTGCAGAAAACCAACTGACAGAATTAACATTAGGCAACTCAGTAAAAACAATAGTAAGTGGTGCATTTCAAAACAACCAACTAAAAAGCGTAACCATTCCCGACTCAGTAACAGCTATAGGAAGTAGTGCATTTGCAGAAAACCAACTGACAGAATTAACATTAGGCAACTCAGTAAAATCAATAGGTTATTATGCATTTTCAGGTCAACTTATATCTTTTAATCCAGAGCAAAACCCTTTCGAACTAAAAGATGTAGGGATTAGATTAAAGGGCTTAAAAAACAACATAGACGACATTAGCCCATTTATTGAACATTATAGTGGATTAAACAAAAAAAATGAAAAACTAAGTTTTTTTAAACACATTAAAGAAACAACTTTAAGTACAAAAACAGTTCCAGAATATGAATATAGTGTTAAGATAACAATACACAACCCTGGCAAGTATGTAAGAGATATGGGAACAATAACACCAGTACCGACAGTAGAAGTAGAAAAAGAAGTAGTACCTTGGGGTAAAGATATTGATTTAACAGACAACATCAAGAACCTACCAGAAGGAGCAACAGTAGAAGATATAACAGACCCTGCAATCGACACAAAGAAACCAGGCAACTACACAGGAAAAGCAAAAGTAACCTTCAAAGACGGCTCATCAAGAGTAGTAGACATACCAGTAGAAGTAGAAAAATCAATGGCAGATACATTCACACCAGAAGTAACAGAAGAAGAAGTTATTAAAGGCAACAAGGCAAATCTAACAGATAACATTGATAACCTACCAGATGGAGCAAAAGTAAAAGAAACAGAAGCACCTGACACAAATAAACCAGGTAAGACAACAGGTAAGGTAGAAGTAACATTCCCAGATGGATCAACAAAAGAAGTAGACATACCAGTAAAAGTAGTTGAAAAAGCAGGAACAATAACACCAGTACCAACAGTAGAAGCAGAAAAAGAAGTAGTTCCA
>QWBY01000357.1_pt1 | contig 41265 bp, 35 predicted proteins | sample 1972471 | NCBI WGS metagenome assembly QWBY01 (sample SAMN09866722, study PRJNA288562) | Human gut metagenome isolate term6_stool, whole genome shotgun sequencing...
AAGAAATAAATGAGTAAATTTGAAAGTAGCATAAAGCAAATTCCCTATCCTCAACAAAGTGTTTACAACATGTTGAGCGACTTAACGAATATTGAACGAGTAAAGAATAAAGTGCCTGAAGACAAGCTGAAGGACATGACTTTCGATAAAGATTCTATCGCTATCAGTGTTGCACCCGTTGGACAAGTGTCTATGCGCATCATTGAAAGAGAAGAGCCTAAGACCATTAAGTTTGCAAGCGACAACTCTCCCATGTCGTTCAACTTCTGGATTCAGATACTTCCAGTAAGTGAAACCGAATCAAAGCTGAAACTTACCATCGATGCCGATATTCCTTTCTTTGCAAAAGGAATGGTATCAGGTCCTTTACAAGAAGGTATTGAAAAGATAGCCGATGCGTTAGCAATGATTCCATACGAATGAAATCACTGAAGCCCATCGCTAAAACCAATGGCGGTGGGCTTCTTCGTAAGGTTTATATAACTGAAAAACTGCAAAACAGTAATAAAAAAGAGCCGCGTTTGAAAAAGTATTCCTATCTTTACAATCTTATATCGAAATAAAAAGATTGTAAACAATGATGAAAGAAATATTAAAAGACTATTATCAGATATTTTTATCGTGTCCTTTGGGCGGATTAATGCAAGCAGAGCAGAGACATAGGGCAGAAAAAGTGCAAACATGGAGCGAGAAATCTTACGAGGAAATGCCCGATTTAAACGAAGTGAAAGACTTTATTGAAACCTGTCCTTGTCCTATTTTTCCTGAATTTATAGACCGAATTTTGCAGCCAATCATAGCGATTGAAACGAAAAACGGAAAAAATGCAGCGCAAGAATACAAGGAAGAACTCATAGAAGAAGGAATTATCAACGAAGAAGAATGAAACGTTTTATCCCCAAAACATTGGCTTTGTTGGCTATCGTTACCCTCGCAGCTTGTAACGATAACATCGATTTTGAGTACAGCGACTATCATTGCAACCTCACAATCGATAATAGTGTGCATTTAGACCCCACACTCGCTTCGGCAATGAGTCCACTTTCGCCAGGCGTTTTTACAACCATTAAACCCTTATACAAGAATAGTTTATATTATTTTGAGTTTAAAAACAATCAAGGTTTAAGCTCCGAAAAACGTTTTAATGCCATTGATGAACGCTTGAATAGTCAGCGCAGAGTTGGATTAAACAATGGTATCATCGTGGGATATGGCAACCTTGACAATCCTGCACGCTTCTTTGCGTTCGATTTGCAATGTCCCAATTGCTTTAATCCCAGTAGCATACCCATTATTTCCTATGAACTTAGCGTAAACGGGGCAGGCATTGCAACGTGTAAAAACTGCAAGCGTACCTACAATTTGAATACAGGCGGCAATATCGTTTCGGGCAATTCGGGTAAGTCTATGTCCCGTTATAGAGCGCAAAGTGGCGGTCCTAATGGTATTTTGCAAGTGTATTAAAGGTTTTAGTCCCGATTTTAGAGAAAAATGCAACGTAAGTTACAAAAAAATATCGATTATTTTGTTCAATTCGATATTTAACCTTATCTTTGCACTCGGTTTGCCGCAATGGTGGAATTGGTAGACACGAGGGACTTAAAATCCCTTGGCCAGTAATGGCTGTGCGGGTTCGAGTCCCGCAACTTCCCACTTATGAAGCAAATAGTTTATTTTTTCTTACTATCTTTACTATTGGTTTCGTGCGGTGGGCGTAGCGGATATTTTAAAATTGACGGCAGATTGCTGCACATTAATCAAGGCGAACTCTATGTTTATAGTCCCGATGGGGCTATCGAGGGGCTTGACACCATAAAGATTGAAGGTGGTCGCTTTACTTACGAAATCCCATCTCAATACAATGGCACCTTAATCATTGTTTTCCCAAACTTCTCAACCCACGCTATTTTTTCTGAACCAGGAGGCTCTGTCGAAATAAAAGCCGATGCTTCACACTTAAAAGAAATGGAAGTGAAAGGCACAGACGATAACGAACTCATGACACAATTCCGCCAACAGGTGGCTACAGCATCGCCTCCTGAACAAGAAAAGTATGCCATTCAGTTTGTGAAAGACCACCCAGAATCGCCTGTAAGCGTGTTCCTTACCGAAAAATACTTAGTGGCTGCCAACGGAGGAAGCTATAAACAGGCTGCCGAATTGATTGCGTTAATGCTGAAAGAACAACCGAAAAATGGTTCATTGAATAGGTTAGCAATGCAAATTACTGCCCTTCAACAAGGGAATAAGGGAAAAAAAATGCCTAAATTTACTGCCAAAGATGTCAATGGAAACATGCTAACAAATGCCAATTTATTAGGAAAAGAAAGCTATATTCTTACATGGAGCAGTTGGAACGAAGATAGTAAAGACGCACTAAATACCTTAAATACCTTGTATCAGAAAGGTTATGTGAAAGCAATTTCCATTTGTTTAGACCCTTCTTACAAGGAAGTAAAGAAATATTTGACCGATAATAACATCACCATTCCAACCATTTGCGACGGAGAAATGTTGGAAAGTAAACTTGTAAAAACATTGGGTCTTACGTCAATACCCGACAATTATAAAATTGTAAACGGACAAATCACCGCCCGACGGGTAACCTCTAATACGCTAAGACAAAGACTTATAAAGCTCGATTTATAATGCTTGTAAAAACATATTGTGCTGCTGTCAATGGATTAGAAGTGAATACCGTTACCGTTGAAGTCAGCATTACGAGGGGAATTATGTACCACCTCACAGGACTTGCCGATGTTGCAGTGAAAGAAAGCCACGACCGTATTGCAGCAGCATTGCTCAATAATGGCTATAAATTTCCTGTTGCAGACATCACAGCCAACCTTGCGCCTGCTGATTTGCGTAAGGAAGGAACCAATTTTGACCTTCCGCTTGCCATAGCAATCCTTGCTGCAAACGAAAAAATACAAACTAATCATCTTGCAAAGTACATGCTGGTGGGTGAGTTGAGCCTTGACGGAACCCTTCAACCCATAAAGGGTGCGCTGCCCATTGCCATAAAAGCACGAGCCGAAAAGTTTAAAGGACTCATTGTTCCAAAGGCTAATGAACACGAAGCTGCCGTAGTTGATACTTTGGAAGTGTACGGCATGAACAATATTGGCGAGGTTATTAGCTTCTTAAACGATGCTTACGAACAAGCTCCATGCGTGGTGGATACCCGAAAAGAGTTCTACGAAAATCAATATACCTCCGACCTTGACTTTGCAGATGTGCGTGGACAAGAGAATGTTAAGCGTGCTTTAGAAGTGGCAGCAGCAGGTTCTCACAATGTCATTATGATTGGTCCACCAGGCAGCGGTAAGAGTATGATGGCAAAACGCCTACCTTCTATCCTTCCGCCTTTGGCACTTTCAGAAAGTTTAGAGACCACTCAAATCCATTCAGTGGCAGGAAAATTACAGAAAAACATGGGGCTAATTACGCAACGTCCCTTCCGTAGTCCGCACCATACTATATCCGAAGTGGCTTTAGTAGGAGGTGGTGCAAACCCTATGCCAGGCGAAATTACATTGGCACACAATGGAGTTTTGTTTTGCGATGAGTTGCCTGAATTTAATAAACACACCCTTGAAGTATTGCGACAACCCTTGGAAGACCGCGCGATAACCATTTCTCGTGCCAAATACACCGTAACTTACCCATGCAGTTTCATGTTTGTGGCTTCCATGAATCCCTGTCCTTGTGGCTATTACGGTGATGTTACCCACCATTGTGTCTGTACTCCTGGGCAAATACAACGTTACCTTTCCAAGATTTCAGGACCACTTCTTGACCGAATTGACATACAATGCGAAATCGCACCTCTACCATTTAAAGACCTCTCACAAGCAAAATCGGGCGAAGCAAGTGCCGTCATTCGGGAACGAGTATTAAAGGCTCGTGCCTTGCAAACGGCTCGTTTTAAGGATTATCCCAATATTCACTGCAATGCACAGATGTCGGAACGCATGATACACGAGTTTGCTGAACCCGATGAACAATCCTTAGAATTGCTCCGTTCAGCGATGGAACGTTTAAAATTATCGGCTCGAGCCTATAATAGAATCTTAAAAGTAGCACGCACCATTGCCGATTTAGACGATTCCGAAAAGGTGAAAGTCCACCATATTGCTGAAGCAATTGGCTATCGAAACCTTGACCGTGGCGATTGGGCAGAGCGATAATTTTTGTAATTCGCATTTTTCGAAAACCTTTATCACCCACTTTTGAAATAAAAAGAGTCTGCTTTGAATTAAAAAACAGGCATATTACCCAATTGACTTACACTTCAAGAAAGATATAGAATAATATCCGTAAAACTGAAAGAAATATTTGTAAAACTGAAAAATATATTATACTTTTGTAACCGAAGTATGGTAGGGGGCTGAAAAACCTTACCTATGGCTAAACAATAACTTAAAGTAATCTGTTAATAGCATGATGGTATGAAGTCCTTGGCATGCTCGTCTTATATTTAAAGATGGTATTGCGTTGTGAGTCGTAATCACATTAACGAAGGTATCATACGTTACAAAAAAAGTACAAACTAATAAAAAAAACGAATATTCATCACGCAAGCTATACTCACAGTATAGCTGAAAGTCGATTTTAAAGGTGTCGTTAATTGAAGTCCAATATGCTTTAAAGTATTGATTGAGTGGCTGAAATGGCGGTACCTTAATTTTGGGCAAAGGTTATTATCAAGAAAACTAATTAGACAAAATTCTAAAAATATCGAAATAGTAGGATGTAAAGTGGACGTTGCTCGGAATAAATCGGTGTTTAATGGAGATGCTCCTAAAGAAAATTAGAAACAAATAGTATAGATATTATAAAAAACATGACGGACTAATGTCCCTACAAAGGGATATGGTCTTAATAAAATCTACAAAATAATGAACAAAAAATTAAAACTAACATTGATGCTCACCTTGTTGCTGCTATGGAGTGGCGCAGTGATGGCACAAAAACCTGTGTTTACTGAAAGATTTAATACCACTAAAGGCGAAGGTGGTGTAGAAGGGAATTGGAGTAAGCCTACAAGAACAACTAAAGAGATAACGACAGATAATCAAGATGTTTGGAAATTTAAAACTTGCAGTTCTGCAAATAAATGCATTAAAGTGGGTATAGGGAAAAAGATTGGTACTGCCACAGCATCAATTTCGAATGTAACAAAAGCCAATAAGCTGACTTTTAAAGCTGCTGCATTTGGCAAACAAACTGATAGTAAAGTGATTGTTACAGTAAAATCTAGTGAAAAAACTATTTTCACTAAGACCGAAGAACTTGAAAAAGAGAAATATATAGACTTCACTTTGCCATTCAACACTGAGGTAACAGGCGAACTTACTATCGTTTTTTCAAGTGTAAAGGGTAAAATGTTCTTCCTTGATGACGTTATTGTATATGCTGAAGAAGGCACTCAACCTGACCCAAATCCTCACCCAGATGGTGAAGAAGTTGCTGTACCAACTATCGAAGGAATAGCTAAGTTGAAGGAGCAGACCGATAATACCAAGGTTCGATTATTGATTAAGCCAGAAGAAAACGCTCGTGTTATTTTAGCAGAAAACGATATTGTCTATCTTCAAGATGATAATCATGCCGTAGCCATTAGCAAGGTCGTAGCTGAAAAATTCACTACAAATTTTGCACACAATCAGCATGTAGCTGGCTGGATACGTGGTATGAAAACGACCATTAACGGAGTTACTACATTGCAAGCAACCACTGAAACCAATGCTGACAGCCTACTTATTGCCAATCCTGTAACCGAAATTAAAACAGAACCAAAGAATTGTACAGCTGCCGAAGCTAAAAAACATGTTGGCGAATGGGTCAACATACAACTTGTTAGTGTAAAAGGTGAGAATGGAAACTATACGCTAAATGCAGATGACAACACTCAATTGGCTTTGTCTGAAGCTACTAAAGAAGTTGTGAAAAATATGATTTACGATGGTGCTTTGGTTGATTTAGCAGGCGTTATAACCCTTGAAAACAACGAAAAGTTGCTACTTCACGCCGTAACTGCCGATGGTTACAAACCATTGACTTACGTTGTGAGCGAGAATAAGCCATATAAATCAGTTCCAAGCACAAAGAATAATGTTAATATTCGCCTTGACCGTGAGTTTATTTCAGGCGAATGGACTACACTTTGCCTACCTTTCAACGCAACTATCAACAATGCTTCTATCCGTGAGTTCGACCATATGGACGGAAATACAATGTGTTTCAAGAAAGCAAATGAGATAAAAGCTGGTGTTCCTTATGTAATAAAGGTGAACGAAGACAAAGTAAATATTGCAGCAAAGAACATTACGCTTGAACCAAAAGGTGATTTGACCGCAGGAGATGCAACTCATAAGATAGTAGGAACGTATGGAATTAACCCAATGTCTACCGATGGTAACCAATTCACTATGGACAAAAATGGTAACCTATTAAAGGCTAATACCGAGAATAAAGCTACCATCAAAACAACTCATGCTTACTTTATGGCTAAAGCTGGATCTACTATCGAAAAGCTTTTGCTTGAAGGTACACCTGCAGGAATTGTTGAAACCCCTCACCAACCAATCGCTACGACACTTCGTGTTTACACTATCGATGGTAAATATCTTGGCAACTCAACAAACAACCTTCCTAAGGGTATTTATATCGTGAACGGAAAGAAATATATTATTAAATAAACGATGAGCGTAACCTACTGACAAATTCTTTAAAATAGCATTTGTCAGCAGGGGACAACAATTGCAACATCGTTTAAAAAGGAAACATATTCTAATATAAACATCATATTTAAAAATGAAAATACGTATATTATTAATAGCCATTCTTTCGGTGGTTTTACAAAATGTTCAAGGTCAGAACGCTAACCGTAAAGAAAAAAATATCAACACTAAACTTACCATTCAGTTAAAGAATGGTGAAACGAAAACATACCTTAATTCTGAAATAGATTCGATAGTAAAGATTGGCGATTTTGGTGTAAAGGTTTATCTGAAAAGTACTCCAAAGAAATCTGTGGACTATCTTGCATCACAGTGGAAATCAATCACATATCCAGAAAAAACATCTAAAACAGAGAATACTTCTGGTAATGTTAATCGTAACATTGTCGATACTGAAGCACATCGTTACGCTTATCGTTTAGAGTATCCTCGCCTCGCAACCACTGGACTGCGTATTATATGTGTGCTGCAAATTCTGTTGATAATCATTTTAGTCGTCCAAGCAAATTTCTTGAAGACCCTAAATTAGATTCAAAATACAGAACGCATGAGGAGGAATTTAAAGGAACAGGATTTGACAAAGGACATCTCTGCCCTAACAATGACAAACAAGTAACTAAAATACAACAAAAACAAACCTTCTATCTGTCAAATATTCAGCCTCAATATCATAATCACAATACTATGATTTGGAAAAATCTTGAAGAGTTTGTAAGAAAAGATCTTAATGTTGATGATTTTAGAGATAAACTATGTAAATTACCTATAGCACGTTATTTTTATATGGCTTTCCTCTGTAAGAAAGGTGATAAATGGAAGGCTGTGGCCTTTATTACAAAACATACTAAGAGTAAAAAGTATTGCAAGGGTAAAAAGCATTGGGGTGATTATGCTATCACCATTGATAAACTCGAAGAATTAACAGGCATAGATTTCTTCTGTAACTTAGATGATAAGTTAGAAGAAGAAGTGGAAAGTAAGGCTATTACCAAGGAAGATTGGCCTATGTTAGAAGTAACAGATGGTAAAAAATATGGTTGGGATTTAGAGGCACCATGGCCAACTGATATTAAATGAAAACGCTAATTTATAGGCAACTAATACATTTTCATTGTTTTCAAATAAGTGAACATTGAGAAGTGTATTAGAAATAAATTCAATATTCAATTCAAACATTTACCCCTTGAAAAGTCTTAATGATTTTTCAAGGGGTAAATGTTTTTATGTTGTTGTGCTGTTTTTAGGCTAATTTATAGAACCAGCCTTTAATTTGAGAAGCCTATTTTTGTGTAAAATATTACTCCAACAGGAGTGTATGAGCAAACTCCCAAATGACGATACCAGCGGTTACGCTGACGTTGAGCGAGTGTTTGGTGCCAAATTGTGGTATTTCGAGGCAGTTGTCGCTTAGGTCTACGACCGATTGTTTTACACCTTTTACTTCGTTACCCAATACTACTGCGTAACGTTTTTCGCTGGTTTGTTCGTTTGTTATGGGGGCTACTTGTTGCGAAAGCGTTTGCAATTTTGTTGAACCCTCCACTTGCTCCACACTATAAACGTAATAACCATTGGCTTTTAGCTGCTCAATGGCTTCTTCAGTAGTAGGAAAATATTGCCAATCGACTGAATCTTCAGCACCTAAAGCCGTCTTGTGGATTTCAGCATTTGGGGGCGTTGCAGTGATACCACATAGGTAAATGGCTTCGACACGAAAGGCATCAGACGAGCGGAACACACTGCCCACATTGTGCAAAGAGCGCACATCGTCAAGCACAACGATGAGTGGCATCTTTCGACTCTGCTTAAATTCCTCAAGCGAGAGACGGTTCATTTCTATGGTGCGTAGCTTTCTCACGCTTCTTTCACACTAAATGCTAAGGCGTATGCCTTGATGCGTTTTACCATTGAGAGTAATCCGTTGCTGCGCGTAGGGGAAAGATGTTGGTGAAGCCCTATGCGCTCAATGAAATAGAGGTCGGTATCGAGAATTTCTTTCGGTGTATGATTGCTCACAACACGTATTAAAAGTGCGATAATTCCCTTTGTAATGAGTGCATCGGAGTCGGCTGTAAAGACCAAATTGCCGTCTTTCATGTCGCATTGCAGCCACACACGACTCTGACAACCTTCGATAAGGTTTTGTTCGTTCTTATGTTCAGCACTCAAAGCGTCCAAATCATTGCCCAAATCGATGAGCATTTGGTATTTATCCATCCACTCTGAAAACTCTGAAAACTCTTCAATGATTTCGTCTTGTATTTCGTTTATTGTCATTTTTGATAGGTGGGTTCTAAAAATTAGCTTTGTTTTAATTTGGTTTTCTTTTTTGTGAACAAATTGTCAATGAGTAAGGGCGCATAGCGGGCTATGCAATCGAACGAATTGGCGATTTGAGCCAAAAAGAAAACAAAGGGAAAACAAAACGTAACCCATGATTTAATTATGTTTCTTTGCGGTGGTAATTTTTATAACCCACCTAATATTTTTAACCAATCATTCGAATACGACGACTGCCGCTGCGTTTATTCCCAAACAAATTGTCCATTTCCCAAAAGCCATTTCCACAAGCTAAGATGCCAAAAGCAGCTGCCGAAGCAGTGAAAGCAGAATAGTCTATTGGTGCTTTGATACCCAATGATGTTGCCATAGCGAGGGCAAAAGTGAGTATCATCAGGCCTGAAAGCGAAGCAGTCCAACGCAATTTAAGTCCGAGGAGCAAACAAATAGGAAGTAAAACTTCAAGAACGGTAGCTGTCCATGCCAAATATACAACATAATTAGCTGGAATATAAGGGATTAATGTTTGTGTATAGGCGATGAATTTATCCATATTGCCCCACATACAAAGTTCCTTTGCCCATAGCCCGAAGCGGTCGGCAACGGCTGAAAGCATAGATACAGCAACTGTCAATCGTAGAAACAGCTTTGCTATTTGTCGTAATTCAATCATGATTATATCGGTTTTATTCGTTTATTGTTCAACATTTGTTTTCACAAGCTTGTAAACTTTGTCGTTCGGGCGCACCTTATCGGGAACTGGGATAGATACGCGCCAACCCTTTTCGGCTTTGTCTACGGGGTTTAAATCGTAGCGTATTTCGCTGGCATCAAACTTCATGATACCTGTTGTAGGCCCCGTGATGAGCATAGATTGGTTCTTTTCCACTTCCGAAGCCTCAACTGCAATTTCAGCAACGCCAAGTTTTGAAAAATATTTCATCACTTTACCCACCAAAACTTTCTTTTCAGTAGCCTTGTTGCCATAGTTTTTTGTCCATTCGCCTAAGCGTTGTCCTTGATAATAGCCGTCCCAAAAGCCACGATTGAACACGGTTGAAAGGCGTTCGTCCCACTTGTCTTTCTTCTCTTCGGTGAAAGTGCCGTCCAAAACGCTCTGAATGGCTTCCTTATAACAAGTGATAACTTCATAAACATACTCTGGTCCACGCGCTCTACCTTCGATTTTAAACACCCGAACACCCGATTTCATCATTCTGTCTACGAAGCGAATGGTCTTTAAATCCTTCGGACTCATGATGTATTTATTATCGATTTCGAGCTGATTGCCTGTTTCGTTGTCGGTAACGATGTAAGAACGACGACAAATTTGAGTGCATTGCCCACGATTAGCCGAGCGATTTGAATCATGTAAACTCATGTAACATTTGCCCGAAATGGCCATGCAGAATGCACCGTGGCAGAACATTTCGATGCGCACCAATTCGTCACGAGGACCTCGAATGTCTTGTTCTTCAATCTGGCGATAGATTTCTGCCACCTGCTCCATGTTTAATTCGCGTGCCAAAACAGCCACATCGGCAAATTGAGCGTAGAATTTTAATGCCTCAATGTTGGATATATTGAGCTGCGTAGAAAGGTGAACTTCCAAGCCAACCTGACGACAATAAACCATAACAGCCACGTCGCTGACAATGGCAGCAGTAATATTGGCAGCCTTAGCCGCATCAATTATCTCGTGCATCGTGTTAATATCCTCGCCGTAAATCACCGTGTTCACAGTTAGATAGGTTTTAATACCACGTTCGTTGCAGGTTTCTGCTATTTCTTTTAAATCCTCTATCGTGAAATGGTTCGCCGAATGGGAACGCATATTAAGCTGCCCAATGCCAAAATAGATTGAGCCAGCACCCGCCTGAATAGCTGCTGCAAGACTTTCGCGCGAGCCTACAGGTGCCATTATTTCATATTCTTGAATATCCATACTTATCTTTTATGGGGCAAAGATACTATAAAATAATGAGAATTTTGCACGATAAGACACAAAACGATGGTTCAACCGACTGCTACATTGGCAATTTTGAAATTCAAAACAAGCAATTTTCGACTTACAAAAATTGTCCTAAATTCCGCAAAGCGGATTGTTTCACGATAAGGAAACTTGTGTTTTTTAAATTTGTTGATTAACAAACGAATTAAAAGCGTCAGTTTCCCACTTTTCAAAAGAGCCTGTTTTGAAGTTCAAAAGAGCCTATTTTGAAGTTCAAAACAGCCTATTTCGTTTTTTTAAGCGTTTCTATTTCTTTAAGATGATGAGCAGAACGGATGACAAAATCATCACAATACCAATGGCAAGGCGGAGGGTAAAGGCCTCGCCAAAGACGAAAGTACTGATGACGACTGCTGTAACAGGCTCTAAAGCACCAAGTATTGACGAGGTTGTACTACCAATGGAGCGAATGGAAATGTTTATGCAATAAAGCGAAAGTAGTGTTGGGAATAACGCTAATTGTAGGGCATAGATCCATTCTTCGGTTTCGTCAAGCATGACAATTGGGTCGCCCACAAAAATCATATACCCCACAATGGAAATCCACGCAAATAAAGTTATCCAAAGCGTGTATTTGATAGGCGACATTTCTATCTTAAATTGGTTCACATAGACAATATAGAGCGCATAAAGCAATGATGAACCTAAGACCAACAATATGCCCATAGCACTCAAAGTTGTACCGCCATCGCCACGATAGAGCAGACTAATTCCAGAGACAGCAAGAAGAATGGACAGAGCCGTTGCCCATTTGATATGTTCGTGATAGAAAACTACCATTAAAACAGCTGTCATAATGGGGTAGGAGAAAAGAATGGTCGATGCCACACCTGCATTCATGTAATAGAAACTAAGGAATAATAGGACGGACGAGATACCCACAAACGAACCCAAAACCGAGAGCTTTATGGCGTGTCCACGTTTTATTTTAAAGGTTTCGCCCGAAAAAGCCACCCATATAGCAAACATGAAGGTAGCCAAACCGTAACGATAAAACAGCACATTACCCGAAGTTATGCCATGAGCATAAAGCGGTAAAGCCCCCAAAGGGTTCGTTCCATAAAACACTGCTGCCAATATGCCAGCTATAAAACCTTTAACTTTTGCGTTCATTTTCTTTCGTTCATCATTCCCGACAAGCGGTTTGTTGAATATTGCTGCAAAGGTACAAGTTTTTTATGGTATTGTTGGCACGATGACCTAAATTATTAAAACGACAAGAGAAAAGTATAACTTAACGCCTTTTAACTTATTCTATCATCTAAAATCTTTTTAAAATAGTACCTTTGCATGCAGATAAACTTTCGGATTAACCGAAAAAGGGGTGCCACCTTATTTGGGTGAGCTGAGATTATACCCGTATAACCTGATGCAGATAATGCTGCCGTAGGAAGTGCGAATATAGAATTTGCGTTTATCTATCCGTTTTTGGTGTATTCCCCCTTGTTGTTCGGTCGTTCGAAAGTAATGTTTGTTACTTTAAGGACGCATGATGCACTATGTAAAAACTTTGACCATTGCAGGTTCCGATAGTGGCGGTGGAGCTGGAATACAGGCTGATATTAAAACAATGTCGGCTTTAGGCTGCTACGCTTCATCGGTGATAACGGCAGTTACCGCACAAAACACAAAGCAAGTTTTCGATATTCAAAACATTAATCCTTCGGTTGTTGAGGCTCAACTACGAGCTGTATTGACCGATTTGCGCCCCAATGCTATTAAAATAGGTATGGTGGGGAGTGCTGAAAATATGGAAAGCATTGCCAAAATCTTATCCGAAGTAAGCGATATTCCGCTGATTATAGACCCTGTTATGGTTTCTACTTCGGGCAATAAGCTCATGGACGATAGTGCGGTTCATACTTTTTGCCAGCAACTTTTACCCCTTGCTACCTTGCTAACGCCCAACATTCCAGAAGCAGAGGTGTTGGCTGGAATGCCAATCACATCGGTTTCAGACATTGATGAAGCAGCAATGCGAATTTTAAAACGCGGTTGCAACGCCCTATTAATAAAAGGTGGGCATGTGGAAGGAAGCATGAAAACCGACCGATTGTATTTCTCTAACGGCAGTGAACCTATGGTTTTCAAAGCCAAAAGCATTGAAACACGCAACACACACGGCACTGGTTGCACACTTTCGTCGGCGATTACGGCTCTCTTAGCCCGTGGCTTACAATTGGAAGAGGCGGTTGCAATGGCAAAAAACTATGTTTCAAACGCTTTAAAAGAAGGTGCTGACGTAGAAATTGGCAGTGGACACGGAGCAGTAAACCACTTTTATAATCCTGAAAAACTAATCAAGCAATGACAAACATACAATTCATTACGCACGAAAACGAAAGATTTGGCTACATAGAAGGCACAGAATTGGCACTCCGTGGAGGGTGTAAATGGGTGCAGTTGCGCATGAAAAATGCTACCGATGAGCAGTTTTTAAACGTTGGTCGCCAAGTTGCTGCGCTCTGTCGCAACTATCACGCAACGTTTTTATTGGACGATCGTGTGCATTTGGTTCACGAACTTGGTGCTGATGGGGTACATTTGGGTAAAAACGACATGCCTGTCGATGAAGCAAGAACCCTACTTGGACATGAGAAAATCATTGGTGGCACTGCCAATACCTTTGCCGATATTCAGCGATTGGCAACTCAAGGGGCTAATTACATTGGGTGTGGACCTTTCAGATACACCACTACAAAGCAAAATCTTGCTCCCGTGCTTGGTTTAAAAGGCTATGAAACTTTATTAAACCAAGTGAAAGACGCCCAGATACAAATCCCACTCATCGCCATAGGGGGCATTTTGCACGATGATATACCCGATTTGTTGGGCATAGGAGTAAGCGGAATTGCAATAAGTGGGGCTGTTTTGAATGCTGAAAACCCTAAAGAAGAAATGGAAAAACTAATTAAAATATAAATGATTATGAAGAACGACATCAAAATTTCCTATCCAGATTCGGAGAAAATTTACATGAAAGGTGTGAAATATCCGAACCTTCGTGTAGGAATGCGCCGTATCAACTTAACACCAACCATTACAACCGAAAACGGGAAGCGCACAGAATGTCCCAACGAACCTGTTATTGTTTACGACACAAGTGGTCCTTACAGCGACCCAAACATTGAAATTGATTTGGAAAAAGGATTGCCAAAATTGCGCCAACCATGGATTGAAAATCGCAAAGGCACACAGATGTATTACGCAAAAAAGGGCATCGTAACCGAAGAAATGGAATATGTAGCCATTCGTGAGAATATGAATTGCGAGGCATTGGGCATTAAAACACACATTACACCAGAGTTTGTGCGCAGCGAAGTTGCCGCAGGACGTGCCGTAATACCTGCTAATATCAACCACCCAGAGAGCGAACCTATGATTATAGGAACGAACTTTTGCGTGAAAATAAATACCAATATTGGTAACTCACACGAAAATTCAAGCATTGAAGAGGAGGTAGAAAAAGCGGTATGGAGCTGCAAATGGGGTGGCGATACCTTGATGGATTTATCGACAGGTAGCAACATTCACGAAACAAGAGAGTGGATTTTACGCAACTGCCCAGTACCTGTTGGCACTGTTCCAATGTATCAAGCCTTCGAAAAAGTAAACGGCAAGGCAGAAGACCTTACTTGGGAAATATTTAGAGACACGCTTTTAGAACAATGCGAGCAGGGTGTCGATTATTTTACCATACATTGCGGAATCCGTTTGAAGAACGTTCATCTTGCCAATGGTCGCCTTACGGGCATGGTAAGCCGTGGTGGTAGCATCATTTCTAAGTGGTGTCAAGTACACAACGAGGAAAGTTTCCTTTACAGCCACTTCGATGATATTTGCGATATTTGTGCCAAATACGATGTAGCCATATCACTTGGCGACGGTTTGCGCCCTGGTTCAACCTACGATGCCAACGATGCTGCACAATTTGCCGAACTCGATACGATGGGAGAACTCGTAGAACGTGCGTGGGAAAAGAATGTTCAAGCCTTTATCGAAGGACCTGGACACGTACCAATGCACAAGATTCGTGAGAATATGGACAGACAAATAGAGAAGTGCCACGGCGCTCCTTTCTATACTTTAGGCCCTCTCGTAACTGATATTGCACCTGCTTACGACCATATTACAAGTGCCATTGGAGCAGCAATGATTAGTTGGTACGGCACAGCCATGATTTGTTATGTAACACCGAAAGAACATCTTGCGCTTCCAAACAAGGACGATGTGCGTGAAGGAGTAATTACTTACAAGATTGCTGCCCACGCTGCCGACTTGGCAAAGGGACACCCTGGTGCTGCCATAAGAGACAACGCTTTGAGCAAAGCACGCTATGAGTTCCGTTGGAAAGACCAGTTTAACCTTGCGCTCGACCCAGAAAAAGCATTAGAATATTGGAAGACATCGAATAAAGTGGGTGGAAAATATTGCACCATGTGTGGTCCTAACTTTTGTGCGATGCGCATAAGTCAAACCTTAGAGGATTGCGATTGCAACGAAGAAGAAAAGAAAAATAACTAAAATCAACAATATTATGATAGAAAAACAAGTATCAAAAGGAATTATTAGCACCTATTTTGCTAAAATGGAAAAGTGTCTCGAACTCGATGTTGCCATTGTTGGCGGCGGTCCTTCGGGCATTGCAGCAGCCTATTACATGGCAAAAGCAGGATTGAATGTAGCAATCTTCGACCGCAAACTATCGCCAGGCGGTGGCATGTGGGGCGGTGCTATGATGTTCAATCAATTGGTTATACAAGAAGAAGCATTGAGCATTATCAAGGATTTCGACATCAATTACGAGCCATACGAAGACGGTTTGTATACTGCCGACTCGGTAGAAAGTACGTCAGCTTTGCTCTATAAGGCGACCCATGCAGGTGCAACCATTTTCAATTGCTACTCTGTGGAAGACGTAGTGTTTAAGAATAACGTAGTAAGTGGTGTGGTTGTGAACTGGACTCCTGTACTTCGCGAGGGTTTACACGTTGACCCATTGAATATTATGGCAAAGTTTGTCATAGACGGAACAGGTCATGACAGCGAAATGTGCCAGGTTGTTGCACGCAAAAACGGCATCAAACTCAATACGGCAACGGGTGATGTGATTGGTGAACGCTCGCTCGATGTAGCTGAAGGCGAACGCCAAGTGGTAGAAGGAACAAAGGAAATATACCCAGGACTTTATGTTTGCGGTATGGCTTCATCAGCTGTTGGCGGCACACCACGCATGGGACCAATCTTTGGCGGTATGCTTCTTTCGGGTAAAAAGGTAGCTGAGGCTATCATCAACCGGTTGAAATAAAATATAATTTAGGTGGAAATTGCTGCAAAAAGCAGTAGTTTCCACTTTTTTTTATTCTTTTTCACGCTCACGATAGTCCCTTTTTGTTGATAATAAACTTATTATGAAAGTAAGATAGATGCGTTTTATTGTTATAACCGAACCCAATTTCATTCCCAACGAAGCAACGATAATAGCGAAATTGCTCCGCTTGGGTGTTGATTTGGTGCATATTCGGAAACTTGAAGCCACTGCCGAAGCTGTGGAAAACCTTATCAAAGCCATTCCTGTGGAGTATCATACACGTTTGGTGCTGCACGATAATTTCGAACTTTCGGCTCGCTTTTTGCTCTACGGCTTGCATCTTAATCGGCGCAATAGCGTGCTACCCAAAGGTTTTAAAGGTTCTGTTTCTCGCTCGTGCCACACGTTTGAGGAAGTGAAAACCTACAAATCCTTGTGCGATTACGTCTTTCTCAGTCCTATTTTCGATAGCATTTCCAAACAAGGATACGCCTCATCGTTCACGCCACAAACCCTTTTGACCGCCCAAAAGCAAGGCATTATTGACGAGAAAGTCGTTGCTTTAGGGGGAATAACAGCCGAAAATATCGTTCCAATTCAGCGTTATGGCTTTGGCGGAGTAGCCTTATTAGGCGACGTTTGGAACCGAATCAATGATGCAAACTTTGACGATTACATCAAGAAGATAGCAACGGCAGCTGCGAAACCATAACTTTCGAGATAGTTTCAATCTTGGAATAAAGGTCGCAATTCATCTTTTGAAATTGCAAAAATTGTTCTAAATTCCATAAAACGAATTGTTTCACGATAAAGAAATTTGTATTTTTTGTAATTCATTGATTATCAAACGAATAAAAAATATCAGTTTCCTGCTTTTCAAAAGAGCCTATTTTGCAATGCAAAAGAGCCTATTTTGAGGTGCAATAGTGGCTGTTTTGAACTGAAAAAGCGTAGGTTTTTGAGAAAAAACAGACGATAGCGTGAAACATTAGCAAAGATTGTTCTATTTTTCTAAACTTGGTTTTTAATTCAAACAAGCAGAAAACGAGTTGCGAAAGTAGGATAAATAAGTTTTTAAAAAGCAATTTATGAGGGGTATGTTATTGAAAAACAGTATATTTGCAGCATGAAGCGATTGTTTTTCACATACATTCTATTCTTCGCTGTGGTGCTTTCGACCATGGCGCAACGCCCTAAAATAGGATTGGTTTTAGGCGGTGGCGGTGCAAAAGGGGCTACTGAAGTGGGTGTTTTGCACGAAATTGAGCATGCAGGAATACCAATTGACTACATTGCAGGCACGAGTATCGGCAGCATTGTGGGCGGTTTGTATAGTGTTGGTTATCGGGCAGACGATTTAGACACCTTGTTTCGTTCACAAGATTGGCTGGCTTTGTTGACCGATAGGGATAAGACGCTATCGAAACGCATTATAAAAGAAGAAGATGGCATAACTTATTTATTCGGATTTCCTATCAGAAAACGAAAAAATGAAGGTAAAAAGACACACGGGTTTGGTGTTTTGCATGGCGATAAAGTATATAATTTTTTGGATTCGTTGGTGGCAAATGCACCTTTATACAAGCAGAAAAACAGAACCATAACACCCATTCCGTTTCGCTGTGTGGCGTTCGATATGAAGCAACAAGCACAAGTTTTGCTTTCAGACGATAGACTTGCGCGAAACATGCGTGCCAGTATGGCTATCCCTGGGGCATTCAAACCTGTGGTTTCAGACTCGCTTGTGCTGTTCGATGGTGGCATGATAAACAACCTTCCTGTTGATGTGGTAAGAGAAATGGGGGCAGATATTGTCATTGCAGTGGACTTAACACAAACGAAACACGATGATTTTAGTGCGCCATTGAGTTTTTTGAAAGGCTTAGGCGGCATTGTAAAATGGTTGGTTGAACGCCCCGATATTGTTAAATACAACGAGAATAGAAAGCAAGCCGACATCTATATCAACCCCAATTTAAATGATTATGGGGTAACAAGTTTCAGTTCGGAAGCCATTGCTGACATGATAAAAATTGGTAGACAGGCTGGACAAGCGCATTATAGCGACTTTATGCAACTGAAAAATAAGTGCAAAAAATAACACGAAGTCGGTAGCTTACCATTTTTTGCTGCCAACTCCGTGCCGTTTTTAGTTTTTCAACGCTACGATTTTCTTATGTTTACTCTAATTTTAGGCGATGAACCTCCATATTTTCTTGTAGGAAAATGCGAGCTGTTTCCTTGAATTTGTCAGCATTTTCGGTTGTAAAATAGCGCACAGAGCCTTGCTTTGTACAAAGATTGTCCATATCCTTGTGGCGAGAAAGATAGTCTTTCAAACTGCTTGCCACATATTCGCCTTGCGAAATGATGCGGATTCCCTCGGGAACATATTGCTTAATTTTGGGCAAAAGGATAGGATAATGCGTGCAACCGAGAATTAATGTATCGATTTTTGGGTCGGTTTGCAAGAGATGGTCAATACGCTTTTTCACAAAATAATCAGCCCCCTCACCTTCGGCCTCGTTGTTTTCAACAATGGGAACCCATAGCGGACAAGCCTCACCCGTAACTTCAACATTGCCCCATAGCTTCTTAATTTCCATGTTATAGCTTTCGCTCTTTATCGTTCCAGGAGTTGCCAAAATGCCAATGTGCTTGCTTTCAGTGAGTTTCCCCACGATTTCAGCTGTTGGTCGTATGACTCCTAAAACACGGCGGCGTGGGTCTATGTTGGGTAAATCGTTTTTCTGAATGGTACGCAGAGCCTTTGCGGAAGCGGTATTGCACCCTAAGATAACCAACTGACAACCCATGCTGAACAATTTTTTGACGGCTTGCAGTGTGAATTGATAAACAATATCGAACGAACGCGAACCATAGGGCGCACGAGCATTGTCGCCAAGGTAAATGTAATCGTATTGTGGCAGCTGCTCGCGTATGCCTTTCAGAATGGTAAGACCACCATATCCAGAATCGAAAACCCCTATCGGACCTGCTGATTGTGATAGCGTAAAATCCATAAATAATTACTTTATAACCGTTTTTAACGCCTCCGTAATGTCTTCGCCCACCATGTTATTGACGTAAGGTAGCGCATTATTATCGGCATTGAGAATGAAAGCGTAACCTCTTTCATGTCCCATTTCGGCAAGAACTCGCTTCAAACGAGCATGCGCAGGGGCAAAAGCATCTTTCTCGGCTTGCAGTAATAGACGGTCAGACTCCTTCTTAAAAGCGATATTCTTATCCATCATCTCTTGCAATTCGGCTTGACGCTTCTTCAAAATAGAGGGCGCAAAGTTGCGTTGACCTTCTAAAAATTCTTCATATTTGGCATGAAAATCGTTTTCAGAACGCTTGGTTTCTGCATCGAATTTGGCACGAAGGTCAGCCATATTACGCATTGCCACACCATATTCGGGCATCATTTTCAACACTTCGGTGTAGTTGAAATAAGCAAATTTAATAGGTGTTTGCGCACTAACCCATAGCGGTAGGGCGGCAAAAAGCAGAAATAGAAAATATTTTTTCATCATAAATTATCTTTTTTTCGCTGTTATTATCAACAAAAAAGGTTACCGCAACAAGATTATTCTTGCGGTAACCTCACCCTTTTCCATTTCCTTTAGAAGGGCATGGAGTAGATAACGGGGCAAAGACACCCGCTTTATTTGACGATATGGAAAGCCTTTAAGGCTCGCCACAACTTGTTTTTTTATTTCATCTTAGCAAGTTGAGCCTTCACTTCAGCAGTAATATCCTTGCTGATAGCTTCGTTTACATAGAGAGGCTGACCTGCTGCCTTTTCCATAATGTAAACATAATTGCCTGATTTTGCTACTGCTTCGATAGCTTTGCGTACCTTGTCAAGAACAGGACCGAGCTTTTGTTGTTGTAATTCGTTGAAAGCCTTTTGGTTATCTTGTGCAGTTTGTTGAACCTTGGTGTACATGTCCTGAAGCATTTTCTCTGTTTCAGCTTGCTTTGTAGCATTCATTGTACTCTTTGTCTTATCGTATTCTTCAGCTTTGCGTTGCAATTCTGTTTGCATATCGGTAAGTTGCTTTTCATATTCCTTGCCTTTTCCTTCAAGTTCCTTTTGAACAGTCATGGCTTCTGGCAATGATTGCAAGAGTGCTTGTGAATCAAGATGACCAAATTTCTGTGCGAACATTGTCATTGGAGCACAGAGCATCAACATTAAAATTAGCTTTTTCATTTTACTTCTTATTTTTTATTGTTTATAATTACGTTTTTGGAGTTCTAAACATGGGTTTTCGCGATGAAAAGAATGGGTTATTGATTGCCATAACCTAACTTTTGCAACACTTCATTGCTAATATCAATCTTTGGCGAACCATAGATAATACCTGCGGTTGCACTGGAACGGTCGACAACAAGGCTGTAACCACGTTGGTCGGCAATGTCTTTTACCGCATTGTATATTTCGTCTTGGATTGGCGAAATTAAACTTGTGCGCTTCTTAAACAACTCGCCTTCCGGACCAAAGTATTTGCGTTTCAAGTCGGCAGCCTGCTTTTCTTTTGCCATAATGGCTTCTTGCTTCTTCTTTTTTTGGTCTTGAGAAAGGAAAACGACTTCGTTCTGATAATTTTTATACATGGTAGCAGCCTCTGTATTGAGGGCTTCTACCTCGGCTTGCCACTTCTTACTTACTTGATTTAACTGCTCGTTGGCACGCTCATAGGCAGGTACATTGCTTAAAATGTACTCCATATCGAGCAAAGCAAACTTTTGCGCATGGGCAGCCATTGCAAAGACCGCTACCAAGCATAATGTTATTAATTTTTTCATATCAATTCTCTCTATGTTTATTTATTGAGGTACGAACTAAAAGTTTTGTTTTGAACCGATTAGAACTCTTGTCCGAGAACAAAGTGGAATTGGCTTCCACCCTTTTTACCATAGACTGTGTCAAAGCCGTAAGCCCAGTCGATACCCATCATACCTACCATTGGGAGGAAGATACGGACACCCACACCAGCTGAACGCTTCATGTCGAATGGATTAAACTTCTTGGTATCTGCCCACGCATTACCTGCTTCAACGAATCCAAGACCATAGATGGTTGTATTACCTAAAAGGAATGGATAACGGAGTTCGAGAGAAAAACGGTCGTAGGCATACGCTTCACCACTACGAGGAGTGAGCTGACCATTTTCGTAACCACGCAAGCCAATGGTTTCTTGAGCATATCCTGTTGAGTAACCACTCATACCATCACCACCCATATAGAAAGTTTCGAACGGACTCTTCTTGTATTTATTGAAACTACCGAGCAATCCAAATTCTACGCGAGTCATCAAAACCAAACATTTTTGACCTTGTGTGAGGGCAGTAAAGGTGCGTGCCTTAAACTTCCACTTGTGGTATTCTACCCAACGGAATTTCTCTTGCTGCTCGTCTTGATAGGTTGAAGAGTATCTATCGGTAGCCAAATTCTTGTAATCCTTCTTGTCAAACTTTGACCAAGGTGGCGTAATGGTCAATGATGCACTAAATTCTGAACCAAAACGAGGGAAGAGTTGGTTATCGGTTGAGGTACGATTGATTGACACACTAAGGTTCAAGTTGTTGGCAGTACCATTGGTCATGATGAAGTAACGCCAGTTTTTCAACATGTAACGTTGGTAAGAAAGCTGAACAGAGAGTTGGAAATAGTCATCTGGCCAACTTAAACGCTTACCCCAACCCACGTATGCACCAATCAATCGGATATACTTGTCAGGGTCAAGATAATTCTCGTAATTGTTGTAATTATAATTTCCAGCACCGTACATGTAATTGTAATAATTGTTCATGTAGTTTTGGTTGTAATAGCTGCTATTAACATCGGTATGCTTAGAGTAGTTCAAACCCATTGTAAACTGCACTGGACGCTTTCCACCAAACCAGTTTGTTCCGTATTGAAGGTTATAAGATTGGTAATATTTACCATTGGTTTGTGCGCTTAATGCCATCGTTTCGCCATCACCAATAGGCATAAATCCACGACGTTCTTTGTTCTTTCTGAATAGGTTTGCCATAGAAAAATTGTTGAGTTTCAACCCGACTTTTCCAATAACACCTGCTTGTCCCCAACCCAAAGAAAGCTCGACTTGGTCGTTAGACTTTTGCTTTAAATTCCAATCAATATCCACTGTACCGTCCTCGTAGTTTGGTTTTGGCACTGGAGAAACCGACTCTGGATCGAAGTGTCCCATAGATGCTAAGTCGCGAGCGGTACGTGTTAAAGCTGCTTTTGAGAATAAATCGCCTGGCTTTGTACGTAATTCACGGCGTACAACATTTTCGTAAATGCGGTCGTTACCATTGATTCGAACACGTTTCACACGGGCTTGCTGACCTTCATAAATACGCATTTCAAGGTCGATAGAGTCGCCAACGATGTTTACTTCGGTAGGTTGCAGATTGTAGAACAAATATCCGTGATCCCAATATTGGTTACCTACTGACGATTCGTCTTCAATTAAGCGTTTGTTCATAAACTTTTGGTTGTACACATCGCCCTTTTTCATATCGAGCAAATTGTTCAAATAATCGGTAGGATAAACCGTATTACCAACCCAATTGATATTGCGGATATAATATTTTTTGCCTTCATCGACCTTCACATATACGTTTACATGCTTTGGGTCTACATTCCAAACGCTATCTTTGACAATGGTTGCATCACGATAACCATGCTCGTAATACTTTTCAATAAGGTTCTTTTTGTCCTCTTCCCAACGTTCTGGAGTAAATTTCTTTGACTTAAAGATATTTCCAAGTTTACCTGCTTCACTGGTTTTCTTGAATGCTCCTTTGGAAAAAAGTGAACCTTTTATTTGTTTGTCGCTCAATCCTTTATTAGCTTCTATAATAATATTGCGGACTTTTTTCTTTTCTTTCTTATCAACTTCTATATCAAGAATAACTTGATTTTTGGCTGTTACATCGTCGCGTTGGCGTATAAACACCTCTGCGTCTTTGTAACCTTTTTCTTCAAAATATTTCTTTGCAAGCAATTTAGCACGGTCTATCATGTTCGGAGTAATCTGTCCTCCCTTCATAATTCCTAACTTATTGTCCATATCCTCGCGCTCGGCTTTCTTCAATCCAACGTAGTTGATGGTAGAAATGCGTGGACGTGCTTGCAAATAAATGTGCAAATAAGCTTTATCAGCAACAAGAGAATCGACCGAAATGGATACATCTGAGAACAATCCATGCTTCCAATAACGCTTCACTGCATTAGAGATTGCTTGTCCAGGAATATCTATATCTTGTCCAATTGATAATCCGGAAATGCTTGTAAGCACATAGTCTTCATAGCCTTCCACCCCTGAGACAGCTAAACCTGCTAACTTATAAGTGGTAGGATTGCCTGCATACGAAATGGTAGGCTTTACTATTTTTTGCTGTGCTTTGATGTTTAAGCTGAAGCAAAATATAACCGCTAAGAGTATTAAGACTTTCTTTGTATTACTCATTTATATTGCTTTTCTTATTTTTGTTCTTGTTCTGTTTCTATTTGTTTTTCTGTTTTACCAAATCGGCGTTGCCTTCCTTGATAATCGACAATAGCTTTATATAGGTCTTTTTCGTCGAAATCAGGCCAATAGGTATCACAGAAATAAAGTTCGGAGTAAGCTAATTGCCACAAAAGATAATTGGAAATGCGATATTCACCGCCCGTTCTTATCAATAAATCAGGGTCAGCCATAAAGTTGGTACACAGATATTTACTAATTGTATCTTCTGTGATTTCTTCCAATTTTATTTCTCCTTTCCCCACCTTTTGTGCTATTTGCTTTGTTGCTTCTGTAATTTCCCAACGTGCAGAATAGCTCAATGCTATTGTCATGGTCATGGCATCGTTCTTCGCCGTATGCTCCATCGTTTCTTGAAGTCGCTGTTGCACTTCAAAAGGAAGGCGTTTTATATCTCCGATTACTTGGAAACGAACATTATTTTTCATAAAGATTTCGTCTTCAAGCGAGGTGAAAACGAGTCCCATTAATGCCGTTACTTCATCGGTAGGCCGATTCCAATTTTCGGTTGAGAATGTGTATAACGTGAGGTTTTTTACCCCTAATCTTGTACACTCTGCTGTTATTTTACGCACTGTTTCAACGCCTGCTTGGTGTCCAAACGAGCGTGGTTTATTGCGTTCCATAGCCCAACGACCATTGCCGTCCATAATGATTGCAATGTGTTCGGGTATGCGAGTTATATCTAATTCTTCTGCCATTGTTTTGGGAAGATTATAATTTGTCAATTTTTATATTACTATTTTGGCGAAAAACCTACTCATCGTCGTTATGACAAGTGCGGCATTTTGCCATGAAACTATAGGTAAACGTGAATTGCAAAGTGGAATAACAATCTGTATTCTTGAATAATCCACTACTTTTTATATCGTATGGGTCTTTTTGCCCATCTAATTCGTCAGACAAACAAAAGTGCATTGCCCATTCAACGCCCACATTCATTCGCTCACCCACTTTGTATTTCACACCCAAACCGATTGGGAGATTAGCTGAGAAAGCCGATTTCTTGTCGCCATTCTTTATGCTTACATAAGTTGCGCCTATTCCTCCAAAGATGAAAGGCACTAATCTTTGTGCGCCTCTGTATTCTCTTCCTGTACCATAAGGCCAAAAATTATATTCGTAGGTTATGCCAACGTCCACCAATGTATTGTTAAATTCGTAGGGAGTTTTTGCAAATTTAGGATAATAAGTTTTTACATCACTTGATTTTCCTTTGACTTTTCCATACGAAGCATTGAACTTTAAGCCCATATAAGGGTTGAACGCATAACGCATAATTGCCGTCCCCATAGGCTGTAAATCTTTTGTTAGCGACCCATTAAAGTCGCCCAAGTAACCCATAATGCCTGCACCCGCACCTAATTCCATTCTATATTCTTCGCCATCTTGCGCCATAATAGGTGCAGACATTACGAAAAACATCATGTAAAAAAGGATACGTTTCATTTTCTTTTCTGTTTTATTGCTCCTGCAAATTTTTTGTTTCCCAGTTCTATTGCAGTGCTTTTATTTAATTGCCGTACGAAGTCTGGTTTTGTGTCCAGTTCATACTGTTGAGTTTTCCCTTCCAAACTTGTCCACCACTAATTACCCAAACATATTGTTGTCCGTCAACTGTGGCAGCAAATGTAGCTGCTGGCGTTCCTGTTGGATAAGTATAAGGCAAATTTCTCTTCCAAATAATACCGCCATCGTTACTTTCCATCATCTGTGCAAACTTCCCATTAGCGAGTCCGAGTCCCAAAATTTGGTTGTTGTAATTCACAATTGTAAGGTGGTTATAGTTTGGAAGTGAGAACGTTGAACTTGCTCCCGAGTTGTTAAACGACCATTTGTAAACATCGTTTGGTCGCTCTGAATCAGAAAGTTTTGCCCATGTGGTTGCAAACGAAGCGTTTGCTGCTGTCCCAACGAGCAACACTCTGTCGATACCAGGATTGGTTGTCATTGGCAAAGTTATGGAATTGATGTTCGAAACAGGCAATTTTGTTGCATCATCGTCCAATTCTTCGCTTGTCCATGTTTGACCGTTGTCTTTCGAATTCATAAGGGTATTGTTAGTAGAGAGGGCGAAAAGTTCTATTCTACTTGCTGCCACCAATTGTTTTAGCGCAGCTGTACCCATTGTTTGCCATGCTTGTCCGTCAGTAGAACGCTTTATTTGTCCATTGTCTAAAATAAAGATTTCGTTCTTTCTGAGTGCGATATTCTTGTAAGCATCAACAGAAAACGCTTGAGAAAGCTTTGTCCAATTGTTGCCGTCATTTTCTTTTGTATAATAACCAATCGTTTGTGTACCCTTCTTTCCGAATACATAAATGTTACCATTGAAACTGAAAGCCTTCGTATCTTCCAATGTTGCCAACTCAGCACTGGTGTTTAAAGCCTTCCATGCAAAATGATTTCCCACTTGTTTGTGTACATTTACCGTTATGGTATAGGCACGATGAAATTGATGATTTTCCGAATATACATAAACTGTACGTGGCTTTGAAAAATCAATAGAATCGTCCTTAACAACTTCCTTTTCGGTTGCATCTTCCAATGCCTTAATCGTTATCATTTCATGGCGTTTGGTTACAAGCTTGACTAACATTGCATTCACCTTTGTTCCGCAAGGCAATGAGTCGGGATTGTAAATTGTTCCGTTCAATTGGTCTATATAAAATTTATGATTTTTAGCCTTGTAGCTTACCCAAATGGTGGTGTCTTTGCCTGCGCTATTGACAGTATCGCGTGCCACTTTCACCTTGTCAATTGTAAAGCTAACAATAGCTGTACCGTTATAAGCGTCTTTGTTGTCAAGTTCCTCGTTCTTCATGCAACCAGTAAGCGCGAGTGTTGCAGCCATAAATGCTACAAGGGAATATATCTTATTTCTCATTGAGTGTAATTATACAATTTGTCTGCAAATTTAAATAGAATTCTTTAGATATTCTCCGTTTTTGATACTTAATTATGTAAAATATGGAAAATCCGTCTAATTTTAAGTTTGTTTAGTAAAGTAAGTTCCAAAATAAAATTAATACTCGCTTGTTTTTTAGTCTTTTTGACTTCATACGATGTTCTTATTCTTTTCCATTGCTCATGCCAACGCTTTATTTTTTCAGAACAAAATAAAACGAACTGCCGATGTTACGGAAAAATAGAACAATCCATATACGTCCACACGCTACACCCACTCTTTTGCATGTCAAAACAGGCTCTTTTAAGCCGAAAAACCTATTGTTTTGAGGTGCGAAACAATAGGTTTTGAAAACCAAAATAATAGCTTGTTCGTAACACTCTGGTATTCAATGTTTTATAAAAGTGTAAAAAGAAAGCGAAAAAACAATTTATAAACACACGAATTTAGAACAATTATCAATTGAAAACTGTTCTAATGTAGCGATAAAAGAAACGTTTTTTGCGTGTAAAAATACTTTCACGCTTAACCTATCTTATTGTGTTAAGCGTTTACTCATGTAGCGTACTGGATACCAAACCGATAGCCAACCCACGATGATTACAGTTGCAAAAATGCCGATTATATCCCAAAAATGAACGCTAATAGGATAGGCATTGACAACAAAATTGCCTGCTTGGTCGCCCAATTTTACGAGTCCGTAAGTTTGTTGAAGCCAACACAAGAGTAACCCCAATCCTATTCCGATTATAGCCCCCGCAACTGATATCATTCTACCCTCGAAAAGGAAAACTTGATTGATTTGTTTTTCGGTTGCTCCAAGGTTTCTCAGCGTGATAACATCTTGCTTTTTATCAATTATCAGCATGGAAAGCGAACCGATAATATTAAAGCAAGCCACCATCAAAATAAAGGTTAGGAAGCCATAAGCAAAGAGTTTCTCAATGCGCATGATATTGAATGTGTCGGCTTGTTGCTCGTATCTATCTTTTACAACAAAGTCTTTTCCCGCAAGTTGCTCTATATCAGCCTTTGCCTTCCCTATATCTACGCCTGCTTTTAGCCTTAATTCTAACGATGTAATCTCACCTTGTCGGTTAAAAATTCGGCGTGCAAAACCTATGGAAGTAACGATAAAATTATTATCATATTTACTTTGTTTTACTTGGAAAACGACTCCTGGCGACACCAAAGAGTCGGCTACAAAAGCGTTGGTAGGGTTCGATGCGTCGTATTGTCCTTTGCGTTGTGGAGCATAGATGCGCAAGAAGTCGTCCCAATGGACTGACGTATTGAGTTGCTGGGCTACACCAATGCCCAACACTCCGTATTCCAAATTGGCTACTTGCAGGCGGAAATCGCCATCTCCAAAGAGGGTTTCACGAATATTGGTAAGCGAGTCGAAGTTATTTTCTACCCCTTTTATAGTTACCATAACTTGTTTTCCGTGATAAGTAGCCAACGCTTGGTCGGTTACACACTCGGTAGATACTGCCACAAAAGGTAGTTTTTTTATTTTTGCCAACGTAGGATTGTCAGCAGCAATGGCTTTTCCTTTCGCAGCCTCAACCTTGATTTGTGGGTCAAAATTGGTGAAAAACGAAGCTACTAAGTCGGAGAATCCATTGAATCCGCTTAATACAACGACAAGCGCCATAGTGGCTACGGCAACGCCAATCACTGAAATCAAACTGATAACATTGATTGCGTGCGTACTCTTTTTAGAGAACAAATAGCGGCGAGCGATGTAAAACGGAAAGTTCATTACTTCTTCAACAACTCGTCGATGCGCTCAATATAGTCGAGCGAATCGTCAATAAAAAATCGTAATTCTGGAATAATGCGCAATTGATTGTGTACGCGTTGTCCCAATTCAAAGCGGATAGACTTCTCGTTTTTATTGATATTTTCTAATAATTCCTCACTTTTTTCCGATGGAAATATACTTAAATAAGCGGTACAGATGCCCAAATCGGGGCTAACTTTGGCTCGTGTAACACTTACCAACACTCCGTGCATGGCACGAGTTTGACTTTGAAAAATGCTTGCCAACTCCTTTTGAAGCAAGCGCGCTATGCGGTTTTGTCTTGTTTCTTGCATTATTTCTTTCTTAATTCATTGCAAATATACGGCAATTCTGGCACATATCAAAATAAGGATTATAAAAGTTTGCAGGTTATTCAAAATAGCCACATTTATAATGATTACAGTTTGAAATCGATGAACAAGCCCCTGGAAGAAAAAATGTCTGTAATACCGATGGATAAGGGGAGGGTAGAGCTTTCATTTTTTTATTGGACAGCAATAATTTTGAATAAAAAACTCTAATAATAGTGCGCTTTCTTTGAAATATTATGAAGAAGAGATAGTAATCGTTTCTTATATACTTTTATTTTTTTAAAATGTATATATTGTAAATAAATAAGCGATACTTGTAATAAAAATACACTTTAAAGTAATAATTCTGTGTATTTTTTTTAAATAATAAAAATATTAATTATATTTGCCATGACAGAATTGAAAAAAATAATTTAAAAGCATATAAAGCCGCAACGATAGGAGCCAGTTGCCAAACCTAAACAAAGTAGCTCCTAAAATATTCACAACAATCTAACAAACAATGAAGAAAAAACATTTACGTCTAATGAGTTTCGTTCTGACAGCATGCTTATGCAGCACATCAAGCATGGCGCAAGTTATGAAAAAAGTAGTAAAACCGCTTCAAAAGCAAGAAGTGAAAGCCTCGGAAGGTAAATTACCACCTGAATTTGAAGGCGTTGTTTTTGATGATTTCTATGGTTCTAACTTTTTCTCTCAACCTAATAATACGCCCGATGAGCCTATTTTTTATGCCTTTTATATCGATAATTTTTCAAAAACTGCAATTAATACCATGGAGTTTGAATATTGGTTCGACAACGACCGTTCTACTTTGCAGCGCAAAACTCGTAACGATATTCAACTTTTACCGGGAGAAAAAATGCGTGATGGAGTAGGGTTTATTACTTTCCATACCCCGAAAGACACCGAACCACACCTTATTTATATAAAGCCGTCAAAGCTAAATGGTATTGATGTAGACTTAAAAACATACGTCAGACCATTTAGAAAATACTATATTGATGCAACTTATCGCCGTCCAACTCATGTAGTTGAAACTTTCATTGACCCTACTGACAAGGAGGCTTTCAATCGTTATCGTGGATTGGTAACCAGTATTTCGATGATGAAATACAGAACTCGCCAACCTAATCGCTACGAATTTATAACATTTGTGAGCAAGGCTGGAGAAAAGAAGTTTACAGCAACACCGAGTGAAAACGAACTTGCTGCAAAGTATAAGATTAGTGCTATGCCACGAGTAATGGTAGATAGAAATTTGATGTCGCCCTATGGGTCATTAAACAATCATGAAGAATTAAGAGATTTGTCAATTTATACGCCTGCAATGAAAATCAGCGATGTGCAAACCGACATCTATGAGTTTTTGCTTTCTCGTCCTTTCTATGGACCGGGCTTTGCTCAAATGACCCCATCGGTATCGTCAGTGGGTGATGGAAAGTTTGTTTGCAAAGTAAATGGTACTATTTCTTCTATTCAAAACACGAAGGGATTGCGCATGAATGTGTATCTTGTTGAAAACAATCCTATCCCCGAACCTGATGAAAACGAAAAAGTAAATATTCCTGAAGGTGCGGTTTACAACAAGTTTATAAAGATGATTAGTCCTGTTGAGGGTTACGAATTGAAGGTAAATGATGATAATACATACAATTTTAAGTCTGATGTTTTCACGATAGATAATTTTGAAGCCAACAAATATCGCATTGTTGCCGCTATTGTAGACCCATGTAACGGACAACTTCAGTTATCGTCTGTACTGCAATCTTGTGGCACAGTTGTTACCAATGAACGCACCAGCGAGGTGTCAATGACTACAGTTCAAGCCTCTGGAGAGATGAGTTTTGCACTTGCTGCAAAAGAACCTAATACGCCAATTACCATTGACTGGGGCGACGGAAACGATGTAAGCTATACGATTGGTACTGATTTTAGCGAATTTAAATCAGAAATAAAAGGTCCAGACTTGAAAATTAAGGGTAATATTACGAAATTAAATTGTATGACAAACAAGCTAAAAGCACTTGATATTACTGGTTGTCCACAACTGGAAGTACTTCAAGCTGCTTATAACTACTTGTCTGAAATTGATTTTTCGAAAAGTACAGAACTTCAAAACATAGAGATTTTTGGTAGCAATTCGCTTCAAGAAATCAATCTTACCAATTGTACTAAATTAATTCGTTTAGTGGCTTCACAAAACTTCTTAAAGGAATTAGACCTTAGCAAGTGTCCTAATCTTTCTTATGTAGATTGTTCTCGAATGAAACAACTCAAGAATTTGGATTTATCTAATTGCCATGAAGTAAAAAATATCATTGCTAACGAATGTGCATTGGAGTCGCTTATCATTCCTGACGATGCACCTTTGGTAGAACTTTTATGCAAGAGCAACCGTCTTCCAAGTCTTGATTTGTCAGCGTACAAAGCACTTGAGAATCTTGATTGCTCAAGTAATCCTATTAAAACACTGAAAGTTGAATCGCCTGTACTACATACTCTATACGCAATGGGTACTAAAATTTCAACACTCGACCTTACAAAGTTGGGTAGTTTGAAGTATCTTGCACTCAAAGACAATGCTAATCTTACTGCTTTGAACTTAGACAAAAATACAGAATTGGAAGAATTAGGATTTAGTAATTGTAAGATTGAAAAATTAAACTTCCTACCTTTAAGTAAATTGAATAAACTTTGGTGTTCAAATAATCCTCTCACAGGGGTTAATCTTGCCAATTGTAACAACTTAAAATTCATAGAAGCCAGCAAATGCAAGATGAAAACATTGACACTCCCTGCCAATAACGATGTAATGGAGAAAGTTTTAGTTTCTGATAATGAATTGGAAAATATAACATTCGATAATCTTTCTGCTCTTAGATTAGTCAATCTTAGAAATAACGTCTTAACTTCGGTTGTTTTAAAGGGTACGAAGAGCGTGGAACAATTGGCAATGTCTGGAAATAAACTACATTCTGTTGATATTAAAGATTGTTCAAACTTGAAAATTGTAGGATTTGCTAACAACGGCATGACTGCTTGCGAACTCAACGATATGTATAGTCAATTACCAAAATTGAGCAAATTTCCAAATAAACCAAATCTACTTAATGGGACTACTTCTGACGAAGCTGCACTAACAAGTAATACAAAAATTGCCTTAGAAAGAAATTGGAGACCAAAAATAGAAGGCGATGGTAGCGGTTGCGCTAATGGTATTGAAGGAATGGGAATAGACAATGAGTTTGTAGTTTCTACTTTTGACCATCATCTGAAAGTACGTTCTCCATTTGCATCTTCATTGATTAGCATTTATTCGCTTGACGGAAAACTCGTAATGCAGCATCATTTGGAAGGAGCAGAAGCAATATTCAGCATACAATTGAGTGGAACTTACATCGTTCGTTGTACTGATGACATGACAAAAGAAACGCTAACGACAAAAGTAGTATTCTAAAAGCTTTCTATATTTATTCCATACTATTCGCTCAAATTTATGGAATTTAGTACAACTCCAACTTGAAGCATTTTTAAAAGAGCCTGTTTTGCGTTCCAAAACAGGCTCTTTTAAAGTTGAATACAACCTCTTTTTTATGCGTAATAGGCATTGCCTATCGGAGCCATTGCTCAGGATTGAGTTTTTGGGTCTCTTTGTGCAATTGGAATTGGAGAATACCGCCTGAATTGACTGTTCCAAGAGTTTGACCTGTACCTACTTTCTGACCACGGCTTACACTCACGCTACCCAAATTGCAGTAAACTGATATGTAAGCACCATGGCGTACCATGACAATCGTAGAGCCTGCAACGCGAGAAACACTTGTTACTTCGCCCTTGAAAATGCTGCGTACAGCACTGCCAGCGGCTGTTTTAATGCTAATACCATTGCTATTGAGTTTTACGTTCGACATTCCTTGAACATTGTAAGTACCAAAGCGAGTAACAATTTTACCTGAAACAGGCATTGGTAAACGTCCCTTATTGTTGGCAAAGCTACCTGTCATGGCACGGTCGGCTGATGAAAGTAAAGAACTATTCGCATTGGCTTCACGTGCAGCCGCCTGCTCACGGTCGGCACGCTGCTTGTCTATTATTGCTTTTCGTTCTGCTGCCACACGATTTGCTTCTGCTTCACGAGCCTGTTGCTGTGCGCGTGCAGTTTCGGCTACCTCTTTTTGCCGCGCTCTTTGCTCTGCCGCACGAGCTGCTGCCGCACGTTCTTCGGCACGTTTGAGTTCTTTTGCTCGTTTTGCTGATGCTTCAGCTTCGGCTGCTTTACGGGCTTGTTCTGCCTCACGGCGTGCCTGTTCGGCTTTTGCTTGGGCTTCACGGCGTTGTCGTTCCAACTCTGCTGCCTTGGCTTGTGCCGCTGCTTTGGCTTGTGCCTCACGTGCTTTCGCCTCAGCAATGCGTCTTGCGTTTTCACGAGCGGCCGCTTCTGCTGCTGCACGTTTGCGTGCCATTTCTGCTGCTCGCTGTTTAGCTGCCGCTGCTCGTGCTGCTGCTTGCGCTCGTGCCTCTTCCATAGCACGTTGGCGTGCCTTTTGTATTTCTATTGCGATTAATCGGTCGATTTGTGCATTGATTGCTTGTTGCTTTTTCTGGCGGTCGTTAATGACTTGTTGTAATACTTGTTGGTCTTTTTGCAACGATGCCACTACGTTTTGTTGCTCCACCTTCTTGCCTTGCATTTGTCCTTGAATTCTTTCTCCTTGGCGTAACAAGTTGGTTTTGTGTCCTTTCACCGCTTCAAGTTGATTGTGCTTCTGGTCTACTTGGTTTTGTTTCTGCTTTAACAGTTCACCTTGCGCACGCTGATAGGCGGCATATTCACGCACAAAGCGCAAACGCCGATACATTTGTGTCAATGTTTTGGCAGAGAAAATGAACATCAATTTGTCTTGAATGCCACGATGCCGAGCCATGTAACGCATGGAACGAATGAAACGACTACGACGTTCTCCTAATTGATTTTCAAGCGATTGCAACTGTCCTTTAAGGATTCCAATGTTGCCATTCACTTGTTTGATGTCAGAAGCAATCGTGTCAATGCTTTGTTGTTGGTGTCCAATTTCAGTATCCAACGTTATAATTTTTTGCAAACGGTCGTTTACATCTTGTTGCTTGGCTTTTAATTCCTGTTCGTTCTGCTGAATTTCCTTTTGTATCTGCTGGTTTTTCTTTTGCAAGCCTTTTATTTCTTCCGTTGTAACATACTTCTGCTTCGTATTTCCCTTTGCATTTTTCTTACGATTTTGCGCCGTAGGTTTCTTTGTAGCAGTTTGTTTTGCTGTTGTTTTCTTTGTTGTTACCGCTTGCTTTTTTACGGTTTTCTTGGTAGTTTGTTGCTTTACAACAGGCTTTTTGGTGCCAGTTCGCTGCTTTTGAGCATACGGACTGAGCAAGCATGTGGTCAGCATGAACAATATAAATAAAATACGTTTCATTTAAAGTTGCATTAGTTTTCCCAATATTTCTTCTACTCCCACTTGCTCGTACTTAGACGATGGCGTGGTAAAACTTTCCCAATTGGCATTGTCGCTTAATCCTTCCAACTCGAAAGTGGCTGAAATGCTCTTCTGTCCTTTTGCTATTGGGGTTTTTATTAGCACCTCATGGCGACAAGGGAACTTTTTTGAGCCGAAAGGTTTGAAGTCAGAATAGTTCCAAGTCAGTGTGGAAACACCATGATTTGGACTGGTATATTTTGCTTCTGCTTGATTAATAAACCCTGAAAGCGCCTCTGTGAGCCAACGATATGTCATTTTTTCTTCTTTTAGCGTGATAGGAATCATACCTTTGTTTGGGGCTTTTAAGGCAGCAGCGTCTACGTTGAAAGCCTCGAGACTATGCTCGCCAACACGTTGTTCTCCTGGAATGAAAAGCTGATTCCAAAATAATGCTTGCAAAGAATAGAAGTTGATGCCATTGTTTTTAAGGAAAGCCACATCGGTATAATTGGCCTTTACATATTGTTTGTGCATGCGGTCAATGAACAATACATAGTCTTTGGTGAACTCAATGCGTCCAACTTCGCTGCGGAGTAGGGGAATAAGTAATTGCAAACGAATGACTTCATCTTTGCGCATGTGGAGTATTCCTGGTACAGTAATCTCCTTTTTGCCTGTATTTACTGTGAAAGAAAGGTTAGAAACAACATTCTTTTGGTAAAGAGCCAAGTCAGAAACACGCTGCACATATTGTAATTGTTGTTTCTTTTCTTGCTCTGCTTGCTTCTTTTCTTGTCCCGCTGTTGCGTTCGTAGGGGTAGGCTTTGGCGTAGTAGTAGGCTTTACGACTGCTTTTTGCGTACCGCAACTTGCCAAAACTGCTGCTATTACAGCTGCAATATATATGTTTTTTATCTTCATTTTGCAATGTATTTCTTTTGTTCAATTTTCTTTTTGAGCGTTGGATTGTCCTCGTTTAACTTCAAAGATTCTTGCCAAAACTCAAGTGCTTTGTCCACTTTCCCCGTATGATAGTAGATGTCTCCTGCATGTTCCAAGAACGTTGCGTTGCTATCTGGGGTATTTTTTATGGCTTCGTCAATATAAATTTGCGCCTCTTCATAGCGTTTTTGCAAGAATAAAATCCATGCATAAGTGTCTAAGAATGTAGGATTTTTAGGTTCTGCCTTGATAGTTTTATAACTTGCTTTTTCAGCTTTTTCCAAATCTTTTAGCGTTAAACTCAAGTAATAAGCGTAATTGTTGAGCGCATTATAATTGTCAGCTCTCCATTGAAAACAACTATCATAAGCCTCGAAAGCCTCTTTGTTTAATCCCTTTTCGTGCAGAATATCGCCCATAATGGCATAGAAATCGGACACCATATTGGGCTCGCTGTCAGGTTTAATCTGCGTTACTCCCTTCTTGAAAGCCTTTAAAGCCGCGTCATTATCCTTCTTCATATAGTAAGCAAATCCCTCGAAATAATAGAAAGCCATTTCGGTTGGATTGTACTCTTGAGCAGGTTTGGCGATTTCAATTACCTTGTTGTATTCTTCTTTTTCCCATAGATTTTGAATCAAAGCAATACGAGCGCGCGAGTTATCGGGTTCGATAGCAATGGCTTTTTCGTAGACTTTGTTGATGCTGTCCTTTGGCGCTTGCTTCAAAGAGAGGTAGGCAGCCTTCATCATCATGATGTCTGCATCGGTCTGCGGATAAGAAAGTACGTGGTCAAAGAGTTGCAAAACTTCCGTGCTATCCTTTGTTTCGCTCTGTTCATTGTCTGCTATGACTTGGCGGAGCAAAGCCATTTTTGTTTCTTTTTCCGTCTTTTTCGATGATAAAAGCTTCTCTGTTAGCGTCTCAACCATCTTTTCGTTCTTCGCATCACGATAGTAATCCAAGAGCGAAAGGTGGGCATACGCATTGTCAGGCTCTTCCTTTAACACAGTTTGATACTCTTTAAAAGCCTCTTTTTTCTTATTATTTTGGAACAACCAGTTGCCCAACATGATGCGATAATTGAGGTCTAATGGGTGCTTTCGCACAAGGTTTATGAGTTCTTCCTGTGCTTTTTTCTTATTGCCCATCTGCTCATAGATTTGCATTTTGGTAAGCGACAACTGTTCATTGCTACCCAAAAGCAGTTCCATGCGCTGCAAAACATCGAGTGTTTTCTTGTAATTGTTTTGCGAACCATATAGTTGGAAAAGAATTTGAAGTACGTCTTCTCGTGTTTTATTGCTTGAATACAAGCGTTCGTAGGCCTCTATCGCTTTTAGATAATCGGTTTGCGAGATGTAAAACTGCCCCATCTTTTCCAAATAGGTAGCATTCTCAGGAGCTAATTCAGCCGCTTTTTCAAAACAGTAGCGTGCCTCTTTTGTATTTTGTATATCGACATAGTAGCCTGCTAATTCGAAATAAACTTCTGGAGCGTTCGGATTAAGCTCACGAGCATGGTTCAATAAATCGAAAGCAGCTGACAGATTGCCCATTTCTTGTTGGCGTATTGCTTCAATAAAGAAATAGTTATAACGCACATCATTGCCTTGCGCTTGCATCGGAAGAGCTGTTAGCGCAAAGCATAGAGGCAGCATTATTTTTGTAATGAATTGCTTAAAAGAAATATTCAATCCGTTATCCTCCCATTATTAGTTTACTTTCAATTACTTAACGCCTGTATGTCCGTAGCCACCAGCGCCACGTTCGGTTTCATCAAGCACCTCTACTTCTTCAAAATTTGCTTGCTCATGGCGTGCAATTACCATTTGTGCAATGCGTTCCCCAGCGTTGATGACGAATGCTTCGGTAGAGAAATTAATGAGTAAAACCATGATTTCTCCACGATAATCGGCGTCTACTGTACCTGGAGTGTTCAACACAGTGATGCCATGTTTTAGGGCTAAACCGCTGCGAGGGCGCACTTGTGCTTCGTAACCTTCGGGTAAAGCGATGTACAAACCTGTTGGAACAAGGCGACGTTCCATTGGTTTCAGCGTAATGGGACTATCTATATTGGCACGCAAATCCATGCCTGCGCTCTGTGCTGTGGCGTATGTGGGCAAAGGTTGATTGCCCTTATTAATTACTTTTACTTGAATCATGATTTCTTATTATAATGTGCAAAAATAATGATTTATATGCACATATATGAATTTTAAAGGGTAAAAAAGGCTGAAATTAGCCAAATTTAAGTACTTTTGCGTAAGCGAAGATTCTTTAAATTATGATGGATTGGCAAAAACTTATCTCCAATAAACGACTCGGGCAGGAAGACCGACACGCATTAAGACACGATGACAGGTCGGAATTTAAGCGTGATAGCGACCGATTGATTTACTCTGCGCCCTTCCGTAGGTTGCAGAACAAGACACAAGTGTTCCCCCTCCCAGGTAGTGTCTTTGTGCATAACCGACTCACTCACTCGCTTGAAGTGGCATCATTGGGTAAGTCTTTGGGCGACGATGTGGCTCGAAAATTGATGGAACGACACCCTGAACTGCGTGGAACTCACTTTGAAGAAATAGGAACTATTGTGCAAACAGCTTGTTATGCCCACGATATGGGCAATCCTCCTTTTGGGCATAGTGGTGAAAAGGCCATTCAAACTTTCTTTACAGAAGGGGCTGGTGCCGATTTACAAGCCAAAGTCTGTTCACGTTTTTGGGACGATATAACTCATTTTGAAGGCAATGCCAACGCTTTCCGCTTGCTTACCCACAAGTTTTTAGGTCGCCGTGAGGGTGGATTTGTCATGACTTACGCCACATTAGCGAGTATTGTGAAATATCCTTTTTCGGCTTCTATGGCGGGAAAGCACGGCAAATTTGGCTTTTTCTTGTCAGAAGAAAACATTTATAAGCGCATCGCTGATGAATTGGGCATTATCTGTAAAGCATCGTCGGAACATGGAATTGTTTACGTTCGCCACCCATTGGCTTATTTAATGGAGGCTGCTGACGACATTTGCTACGAGATAATGGACATTGAAGATTCTCATAAACTCAAACTTTTGTCGTTCGAAGAAACGTCAGAGTTGTTGTTAGGCTTCTTCGATGAAAAGATAAAGCAAAGTATTCGCAAACGTATTGAAGACGAAGGAGTTACCGATAAGAACGAACAGGTGGTTTATTTTCGTGCCTGTGCCGTTGGTTTGCTCGAATCCTTGTGTGTCAATGCCTTTGTAGACAACGAAGAAGCTATTCTCAATGGTACGTTTGAAGGCTCGTTAATCGACCATATTCCCGAACTCCCTCGTGCCAATTACAAGCATTGTGTTCAAGTTTCAGTTGATAAAATCTACACCAGTAAAGCGGTTTTGGACGTAGAATTGTCGGGTTACAAGATTATGGAAACCCTTATGGAAACCCTTATCGGTGCTGCTGCTGAACCCCAAAAGTTTCATAGCAAGCAACTTATACGCCGCTTTTCAAGTCAATACGACATTCAAAATCCTAACCTTGAAGACCGCATCATGGCGGTTATCGACTACATTAGCGGCATGACGGACATTTACGCATTGGATATTTATCAGAAAATAAATGGTATAAGTTTGCCTATTATATAATCGGAACAACGCATGTAGCGTACAAAAAATTCAAAACCAATTGTTTTGGGATAGAAAATAGTTTATTTTGTGTATCAGAATAAACTATTTTTATTTTAAGTAGAATTGAAATAATTCTGAATCTATCCTTTATTACACCTAATAACAAATCGGTTGAGCAAACAAAAGACCGAGAACAAAGCCGTTATTACGGGAATTATTCTCGGTCATTATCATGGAAAAATATTTATTTCAATAGATTTTTACCAGATTTGCGCACGTTTCTTGGCAGGGATATACAACTTATCGCTCTTCTTAATCTTAAAGGCATCGTACCAAGCGTTGATGTGTGGGAGCGCAGCATTTACACGAGCATTGTTAGGAGAGTGAGGGTCGGTTGTGATAACCATATCCAAATACTCAGGACGAGCATTGCCTGCCCATACACGAGCCCATGAAAGGAAGAAGCGTTGCTCTGGTGTGAAACCGTCAATGGTCTTCAATGGGTGCTTCTTCATGCTGTTTTGGAGCGCACGGAAAGCAATGTTCAAACCGCCATTGTCGCCAATATTTTCGCCCAAAGTAAGCTGACCATTCACTTTCTTACCGTTTACAACTTCAAACTTGCCAAAGTGGTCTACCAATACCTTTGAACGCATTTGGAAATTCTTTTTGTCTTGTGCTGTCCACCAGTCGCGTTGGTTACCAGTCTTGTCGAATTGTGAACCTTGGTCGTCGAATCCGTGGCTCATTTCGTGTCCAATCACAGCGCCAATACCACCATAATTTACAGCATCGTCAGCGTTAGCATCGAAGAAAGGAGGTTGTAGGATAGCTGCTGGGAAGCAGATTTCGTTGGTTGTAGGGTTGTAATAAGCGTTGATAGTTTGTGGTGTCATGCCCCATTCTGATTTATCAACAGGCTTATTTACCTTCTTGTTCAACTCGTCTTTGAGGAAGAACTCGCTCACGTTTTGCATGTTTTCATACAAAGAGAGCTTTTCGTCGATTTGCAAACCGCTATAATCACGCCACTTATCAGGGTAGCCAATCTTCACAATGAAGTTGTCTAACTTATCCTTAGCTTGTGTTTTTGTTGCAGCACTCATCCATGTTGCTTCTTGAATGCGTTGTGCCAATGCTTCTTGAAGGTTCTTTACGAGTTCAATCATGCGTTGTTTGCTGCTTTCAGGGAAGTATTTTTCAACATAAAGTTTACCAACAGCTTCGCCAAATACGCTTGAAACTGTACTTACAGCACGCTTCCAACGTGGGCGGTCTTGCTTGGCACCGCTCATAGCACTACTAAATTTGAATGCTTCCGCACGGAACGCATCGCTCAACTGGCTTGCTGCACCTGAAATAACCTTGATTTCAGCGTAAGCCTTGAGGTCGTCAAGAGAGGTTTCAGCAAGAATTTTCTCTACTTCATGGATTGGTTCAGGCTGCCCAAGGTCTACTGCATCGAAGCGAGGAAAACCTGTCTGCAAGAAGATGTTACCCCAATCAATGCCAGGAAAGTTCATTACCAAGTCGTTGTAAGACATCTTGTGGTAATTCTTGTCAATATCACGGAGTTGAACCTGTGAGTAGCTTGCTTTTGCAATGCGAGTTTCAATCGCCATAATAGCATCTACTTTCTTCTGCGCAGTAGCTTCATCGTTGCCAATCATCTTGAAAAGATTCTTCATATAGGTTTTGTAAGCCTCACGAATCTTTACTGTTTGAGCATCATCGTTCAAATAATAATCACGAGTACCCATACCTAAACCACTCTGACCAATAGAAACAATGTTCATATCGGCATTGCGCATATCGGCACCCACACCAATTCCGAACATCATAGTGTTTTCTCCACGGCGGTCAAGTTGTGCTGTAACGAGCTGATACTCCTTGTTACTCTTGATAGCAGCTACACGAGCGAGGGTTGGTTTGATAGGATTGAAACCCTCACGGTTAAGGCGTACACTATCCATCATCATGTTGTAAAGGCTACCGAGCTTTTGTCCGAGTGTACCTTGTTGCTGTGGTTTGCCAGCATACTCCATAATAAGCTCTTGAATACGCACTTGATTTTGCTCGAAAAGGTCAACAAACGCACCGTTGCTGGTGTGTTCAGCGTCCAAAGGATTGTTCTTCAACCAACCACCCGCAGCATATTGATAGAAGTCTGTACCAGGTTTTACGCTCAAGTCCATGTTCTTCTTGTCGATACCTGATGTTTGATTTTGCGCATTTACTGACATAGCAGCCAAAAGACATGCGGCAATCATTGTTCTTTTCTTCATTTTTGTTTTTTATTTTATGATTGTTTTTCTTTTGTTTAGTCG
>QWBY01000299.1_pt1 | contig 41059 bp, 34 predicted proteins | sample 1972471 | NCBI WGS metagenome assembly QWBY01 (sample SAMN09866722, study PRJNA288562) | Human gut metagenome isolate term6_stool, whole genome shotgun sequencing...
CTAAACGAGCTTCATCACTGTAATGTTTCCGATTTTTTACCATATTTCTTACTCATTTTATGCGCCGAAAATGTGTATAGAAATTTCAGGATAAGACACCGTGTACAAGAAAGCCTTCAAAATCGGCTTGTAGTAGCACGAATTTGAAGGCTTTTGTTGTGGATTGATGCGTTAAACTATGCTTGTTGAGCCTTTTTCTTCTTCCATTCCATGAAGCCACCACCGAGAATAGCAAGAAGAAGAATGAACAAAGCTATATAGGCTATCGTTTCTGTTGTTGAAATGCTCGTTGGGTGGAAATCTAATACCACTTCGTGTTTACCTGCTTTCACATTCAAAGCACGGAGAATATAGTTCACACGACCGAGTTCAGCAGGTTGTCCGTCAATGGTAGCTGTCCAACCTGGATAGTAAATTTCAGAGAAAACCACTACGCCACCTTTCTTTGAATTAATGGTATAAGTCAGATTATTAGGCGCATATTTGGTCAGTTGAACCATTGATGTAGAGTCGTTTTGCTGAGTTTTACCCAATATTGACTCGAATTTCTTGTCGGCTACAGCCTCGTGGCTTACGTCTATTTTGCCAACTTCTGCATACTCTGCATTAGCATCGGCAACATAAACGAGCTTATCAACAAACCAACCATTGCCTTGTGCGTATGGGTTTTGAATTTCAGTTGTAGCTTCTCCTTGCAATGGAACAATGAAATACTTGGCATTCAACATATTCAAAACTGGGAAGATTTTGCGCCCGTCCACTGCTGCCATGTTGCCTCCCTTGGTGGGAATGGCTTGCATTCCTGCTTGCATTTCAGGGGCTACATACTTCTCTATCATCTCTTGGTAACGGCGGAGTTTCGCTGGGTGATAGCCACCAATGCTCTTATGGAAGTACGAAGTATTATTTTCATTGAATGCACCCGATGCAAAATTGAGTACACGATAAGACAAAGCCTTGTCTTTCAAGATTGCAATATCAGTTGCTGAGGCTTGTTGCGGTGTGTCGCGCTCGCTCTTTGGTACAAACATATCATCGTTCAAGTAGCGTTTATCCACTTGCCAAAGGTCGATTAAACAGAGTGCCGACAAACCAAGAATAAGATATAAAGGCTTAATTTTCTGTCCTTTGTAGAAATAAAGTAGGGCAACACCAACAAGAATGATAAGGATTGAACGCCACGCATCACTGCTTACCATGGCTGCACGCATATTGGCAACATTAGAAAGCATCATGTTTTGAACATCAGGCGTCATGCCTTGAATGCCTGAAAGCATCGCACGCTCTTGGTCAGAAATGAAAGGCGACATCATGCTTGGCATGAGTGCCATGATGAGCGCCAATCCAACGGTGAGCGCAAGCGATATGCCAATGGCTTTCTTTTGCTTAGAAAGTAGTTCGGGTTCTTCGACAATGCGCTTCAAAGCAAGGATTGCCAACAAAGGAATTGTAAATTCAGCAATGACCAATATGCTGGCAACGGTTCGGAACTTGGCATACATCGGCACATAATCTAAGAAGAAGTTGGTAAAGCCCATGAAATTATGACCCCATGAAAGCAATACCGAGAGGATTGTTGCGCCCAACAAAGCCCATTTCAGTGGACCTTTCACAATGAACCAACTCAATACAAAGAGGAAGAAGACGAAAGCACCCACATAAACAGGACCGCTCGTTCCTGGTTGTGTTCCAAAGTATTGAGGCATAGCATCGTAGAGTTGTGGAAGCGAAGATTGTACTTCTGGATTAGCCTCTTTCATTGCCGTTTCGTTCTGACTTAACGGAACACTCGCACCACCTTTAGCGTTTGGAACAAGCAAAGTAAGGGTTTCGTCTATGCCGTAACTCCATTGTGTAATGTAGTCGCGGTCAAGTCCAGAGTTGGTTTGATTGGCACTATTGGCTTTGGTCAATTCGCTTTTCCCACGCATACTTTCCTTTTGATACTCCCATGTGTGGTAAAGATTGGAAATATTGATAGCAATAGCAATCAATCCAGCTGCTAAAAGTACACCCGAAGCTTTTAGGAAGTGGGCAATTCGTTGTTCTTTAATGGCTTGCACAAGGTAGGCAATGATGATGAAAAGAACAATGAACAGGTAGTAATAAGTCATTTGCACGTGGTTGGCTTTTATCTCAAAGGCTGCAAAAAGGGCGGTTATAATAAATCCCCATAGATATTTGCCCCGATAAGCTAAGACGACACCGCCTATCATTGGAGGTAAATAAGCCAAAGCCATGACTTTCCACAAGTGTCCTGCGGCGATAATGATAAGGAAATAAGAAGAAAAAGCCCATATAATACTGCCCAATGCTGCCAACGATTGGCGGAAATTGAACGCACGAAGCATGATATAGAAGCCTAAAAGATAGGCGAAAATGAACCAAACATTGTCGGGAAGCCAAAGATGATAGGCTGACATAACGGCAGAAAGTCCGTCGGTAGAATTGTAAGACGGTGCAATCTGATAGGTAGGCATTCCGCTAAACACCGAGTTTGTCCAACGACTTACTTCACCTGTTTGAGTTTCATACTGTGAAAGTTCTTGTCCTAAGCCTACACTGGCTTGCGAATCGTGGCGAAAAAGTATTTTGCCTTGCGATACAGGAACAAAGAAATAAGCAAAAGAGATTACTGCAAAAAGGGCGATGACAATGGCATCGGGCAGACATTTCTTCAAAGTATTCATATATTTAATGTTTAAATCTTCTGTGATATGCGTGCAAAGATACAAAAAACTCATAACTTACAACTCCCTACTTGCAACTTTTTAGTACCTTTGCGGCATGAAAATAGGAATAATAGTTGCAATGGATAAAGAGTTCGTACAACTCAAATCCATTCTTGAAGAAACAATAACAGAAAGCCGTAACCACAAAGAGTTTGTCGTTGGACGAATTGGTAATAAGGAAATCGTGTTGCAAAAGTGTGGCATTGGCAAGGTTAATTCAGCCATTGGCGCAGTAGAAATGATAAATAATTACCACCCCGACCTTGTTATTTCGAGTGGTTGTGCAGGTGGAGCAGACACAACATTGAACGTTATGGACGTGGTTGTGGCTTCAGAATGTGTTTATCATGACGTTTCTTGTGGCAGCGAGGCAGCAAAAGGGCAAGTAATAGGTATGCCTGCTCGCTATGTTTGTCCACAAGAATTGGTTGAAAAGGCTTTGTCGTTGAACGAAAATCAAGGCGAAAATGCACTCACTATCAAGGCTGGACTAACCGTTAGTGGTGATTATTTCGTTACATCGAAAGAGAAAATGCAGTCGATTATGAACGATTTTCCAGAAGCAACTGCCGTAGATATGGAGAGTTGTTCCATTGCTCAAGTATGCTATATCTATCATGTTCCGTTTGTTTCCTTCCGTGTCATCAGCGATATACCGCTCAAAGATACCGATGCAAGCATGTATTACGACTTCTGGAACAAAGTAGCTGAGGGAAGTTTCGAGGTTACAAAACACTTTATCAACACACTTTAAACTCTGAAAACATGGATAAAATACCTTCATTCACCATTGACCACGAACGTTTATTGCGTGGAATTTATGTCAGTACTATTTAATACTAAAGGGCGACTTAAAATCATCGGATATTGTAGACCTTATGCGTCGCACTTTCGAATTTGTAGCTTCGTTTGAAGGCGAAATACCAGGTGCAGCACCAAAGGATTGTGGCAACTATTTACTTCACGACCTACCAATGGCACGCTGGGAAAGCCGCAAATTTGTAGACGAAGTATTGAATAAAATCACAGAAAAGAACCTGATTTATCCAACTTTGTAAGTTGTTGGAAACATTATATTGTACGTTTCTAAGAAAATATAATCGCGAATTAGATAAAATGTCCGTACTTTTTGTGCAAAAAGTACGGACATTTTGAGTAAAAGGCATATACCTTATATTATAGATTGAACTTGTAACCCACCGAAACGGTGATGATTTTATTCTTGTTATCGCCTAAATCATAAGCATAAACCTTTGATAAGCCAAAATTATAATGCGCATTTAAAACTACGTTTTCATATTCATAGCTTATACCAATAGGGATTGAAAATGCTGTTTTCTTGAACAAATTTTTAGAATTTTCCTCATTAACTTTATTCTTATCATACTTTATTCCACCTTCTTTATTTGTTTCATAGTCTTGCATTTCATAATGCCCTGTGGCATTTGTAAGGAATGAAGGTTGGAAACCAAAAGAAAATGCTAAACCTTTCGATACATAAACATGAGCCACCAAAGGCACATCAACATAACCAAGGTTATAATAAGTATCATGCAACACCGTACCATGCTCCGCAGAAAGGTTGGCTGGTACGTCCTCAGAGTTACAACCTGCTTGTGTGTATGCAACTCCTAACGATACCGCAAGCATATCGGTGGCTTGATAAACTGCATCTAATCCGCCTGAAAAGCCTATGCGTGTTTTAGATTTTGACACTTTATCAAAATCTGAAAAGAAACCACCAACATAGATTTTATCGCCTGAAATGTTTGAAAAACTAACGCCAATGTGTGGAACTATTGACCATGTTCCCCACTTAGGTTGCGCTTGCGCTGTCATAGTAGCTAATGCAATTGCCACAAATAGAAAAAATCGCTTCATAAGTATTATTGTTTTTACTTACAAAACGATTTTTAATATTCTTTATTGCATTAATAGCAACTTTTTTTTTGTCTATATTCTTCTCCCAATAGGGGAAAGGCGAAGGCATTTATTCCTTATTCTCACGTTTACGTTCAAGGTGGTCGAGCAAAATCTTGCGCATACGAATGCTCTTTGGTGTTACTTCGATGTACTCGTCCGCCTTAATGTATTCAATACATTCCTCCAAACTCATTTCAACCTTTGGTATTACTCGCGCTTTATCATCAGAACCTGACGCACGAACGTTGGTCAATTGCTTGGCTTTTGTTACGTTAATCACCAAATCTTTATCGTGAACATGCTCACCAACTACCTGTCCGCCGTACACTTCTTCGCCTGGATCGATGAAGAATTTACCACGGTCTTGCAACTTATCAATAGAATAAGCGTATGCTGTTCCGTTCTCCATTGCTATCATAGAACCATTTGTGCGGCGTGTAATCTCACCTTTGAATGGTTGATAATCCTTAAAACGATGCGCCATAATAGCCTCACCTTGACTGGCAGTAAGTACATTTGTACGCAATCCCATGATGCCTCGTGAAGGTATTTCAAACGAAATATTCACACGGTCGCCCTCAGTATCCATGCTCAACAGTTCACCTTTACGGCGTGTAACCATATCAATCATTTTGCTTGAGAACTCGTCTGGCACATTTATCGTAAGTTCTTCAATCGGTTCGCAACGTTGTCCGTCAATTTCCTTATAGATAACTTGTGGCTGACCTACTTGCAATTCGTAACCTTCACGGCGCATTGTCTCTATCAATACCGAGAGGTGCAACACACCACGACCACTAACGAGCCACTTATCAGTTGAATTTTCAAGGTTAGAAACACGCAAAGCAAGGTTCTTTTCCAACTCCTTTTCCAATCTGTCGTTGATATGACGTGAAGTACAGAACTTACCTTCCTTGCCAAAGAATGGCGAATCGTTAATGGTAAAGAGCATGCTCATCGTTGGCTCATCAACTGCAATTGGTGGCAATGGTTCTGGATTTTCGTAATCGGCAATAGTATCTCCAATTTCAAAACGTTCCAAACCAATAATCGCACATATATCGCCAGAGCCAACCTCGGTAGTTTTGCGGTGGGTCATACCCTCAAATGTGTGTAATTCCTTGATTTTCGTACGTTCTGTTGTACCATCTCTGTGGCAAATCGTAATGTTTTGTCCGTCTTTTAATGTACCACGATGAACACGACCGACAGCAATTCGACCCGTATAACTTGAATAATCCAAAGACGTAATCAACATTTGTGGCGTACCTTCCAATTGCTTTGGAGCAGGAATAGCCTCAACAATTAAGTCTAAAAGATACTCTATATTATCGGTTTGTTCCTTCCAATTCTTGTTCATCCAGCCATTTTTAGCCGAACCATAGACAACAGGGAAGTTCAATTGGTCTTCCGTAGCATTCAAATCGCACATAAGGTCGAACACCATTTCATAGACTTCCTCTGGGCGACAGTTAGGCTTATCCACCTTATTTACTACCACCACAGGCTTCAACCCCAACTGTAAAGCCTTTTGAAGTACGAAACGAGTTTGTGGCATAGGACCTTCAAACGCATCAACCAATAGCAAACAACCGTCTGCCATGTTTAATACACGTTCCACTTCACCGCCAAAATCGCTGTGTCCAGGTGTATCAAGAATATTGATTTTAGTATCTTTCCAATTGATACTTACGTTCTTACTGAGAATTGTTATCCCTCGCTCACGTTCCAAATCGTTCGAGTCTAAAACTTCGTCGCTATTATTCTGTCCATCTCGGAAAAGTTTTCCAGCGAGCATCATTTTGTCTACCAACGTCGTTTTACCATGGTCGACGTGCGCAATTACTGCGATATTTCTAATATTTTGCATTCTTTCTTCTTACTCCATTCTTAAAATGTGTGTGCAAAATTACAAATAATAATCGTAAAACTATTGCGTAATGAAATAAAAGTTGTAACTTTGCACCGCAGTTTCGGAAAACCCGAAAGCATTTGAAGCTGTGAGCCGCTACGATTAAGGCGACTTTACAACTGAAAGATGGCATTGCAACAACAATTTAATCGAAAAAAATGTATTTAAGCAAAGAGAAGAAAGAAGAAATCTTCACACAATTCGGTAGAGAACAAAAGGCTGGCGACACAGGTTCAGCTGAAAGCCAAATCGCATTGTTCACATTCCGCATCAAGCACTTGACAGAACACGTTAAGAAGAATCGTAAAGACCACGTTACAACACGTTCATTGACTCGCCTCGTAGGTAAGCGTCGTGGTTTGTTAGACTATTTGAAGGAACGCGATATCGAACGTTATCGTGCTATCATTAAGGCACTCGGTCTTCGTAAGTAAGATTTCAAGCAAAAGAATAATAATCCCTGCAACCCATGGTTGTGGGGATTTTTTGTATCGAATGGCTTGGAAATATTGAGCCGAGAAAACTATTTCTTTTTCAAAACCTATTGTTTTGCGCTTCAAAATAGGCTCTTTTTCACTTCAAAACAATAGGTTTTTGTATGGCGTTTATTTTCTACGAAACAGAAAAACAAAGATTTTTGAAAACATTATACTCAATTTGGTGGCTATCCATAAAAACTATTGTACCTTTGTCATCATGGAATTTAGAACGATTATTGACATACCAAAACCTGTTTTTACCATTGATGCATGCGAACGTGTGCTGTTTGTTGGTTCATGCTTTGCAAGTAGCATAGGCAAAAAGTTTGTTGATTGGAAGTTTCGTGCCACAGTCAATCCTTTTGGAGTGATGTATAATCCTGCATCAGTGTTGCATACCATTGAGAAAATGAATGAAACATTCGACACCGTTGTGCTGACTTTGGGGACAAATCACGTCTACATTGAGCGAGCAACGGGCGAAATTGTGGACAATTGCAATAAGCGTCCGCAGCGATTGTTCGAGGAAAAGGAATTAGACATTGCCGAATGTAAAGCCTATTTGCAGCAAGCCATGAATCATTTGTGGGCAATAAATCCCGAAACAAAGATTGTTTTGACAGTCAGTCCGATACGATATGCCAAGTATGGTTACCATGAAAGCCAACTTTCTAAGTCGGTTTTGTTGCTTGCAATCAATGGGTTAATGCAAACTAACGATGGTCGTATCGCTTATTTCCCAGCTTATGAAATTGTGAACGACGAGTTGCGCGACTATCGTTTCTATCAGTCCGACATGCTACATCCTAACGAGCAAGCCGTAGAATATATTTGGGAGCGATTGGTAGAAACATGGTTTTCCGCTTCGGCAAAGGCTTTTCTCGCAGAATGGAAACCTATAAAACAGGCTTTTGAGCATCGTCCTTTCAATCCAGATAGTGCCGAATATAAGCAATTTATAGCACAAGCAAAGGCGAAAGCAAGGGAACTTTCGTTAAAATATAATGGACTTAACATAGAAACGTTATGAATATTGAAGACGTTTTAGAACATCTTGTCAAGCATGGCGTAAAGCCTACTGCCAACAGAATATTGATTGCCAATGCCATATCGGAGCATTATAGTCCTATCTCAATGAAAGAATTGGAAACAAAGCTCCAAACAATTGACAAATCAAGTATCTTTCGCACATTAATTCTCTTTCGTGAACACCATATTGTTCACCAAATGGAAGACGGAAACGATATTGTGCGCTATGAAATTTGCAGGAGTAACGATGCAGAAATCGACAGTGATATGCACGCACACTTCTATTGTCAATGCTGCCACCACACCGTTTGTTTGCCCGAAATGGCAATCCCTGAAATCAATTTGCCCGACGGCTATCAACTGAAAAACGTAAATTTCATGTTGAAAGGGATTTGTCCAACGTGCGCAGAGAAGATGAAACGCTAAGTATAAAAAAGGTAAAAAAAACGCCAAATATAGGCTGTTTCTGTCATTTTCTGTAACTTTGCAAATCAATAAGTCTATAAAAAGATTTAAAAAATGAACTATTCCATAGATAAAATCGCCGAAAATATCAATGCAAAACGGTTGGGTGATGCCGAAGCACAGATTAGTTTTATTCTCACAGATAGTCGTTCGCTCTGTTTTCCAGAGGAAACGCTCTTCTTTGCGTTACACTCTGAACGCAACGATGGACACCATTATATAGACGAACTCTATCATCGTGGGGTGAGAAACTTTGTGGTTGAGCAACTGCCCGATGCGTTTTCTTCCATTTATAAACAAGCTAACTTTTTGCAAGTGGACAATTCTTTACTTGCACTTCAGCAACTAACCACTTGGCATCGCAGTGCTTTTACGATTCCAATCGTTGGTATTACAGGCTCAAATGGTAAGACTATGGTGAAAGAATGGCTCTCGCAACTGCTTTCTTTCGACCATAACGTAACACGTTCGCCTAAGAGCTACAACTCACAAATAGGTGTTCCATTGTCGGTTTGGCTACTGAATGAGAGTTCAGAGATTGGAATTATTGAGGCAGGTATTAGCAAACGTGGCGAAATGGAAGCCTTGCAAAAAATCATTCAGCCCACTATTGGTGTATTGACAAGCCTTGGTGCAGCCCACCAAGAAAACTTTTCGTCAATAGAAGAAAAATGTAAGGAGAAACTTTTGCTGTTCAAAGATACGCAAGCGTTGGTCTATCAGATGGACGATGCGATTGCTGCAAAGTGCATAGAGGACTTTTCGTATGACGGAACCTTGTTGGGTTGGTCGGAAAAGAATAAAGATGTTGCGCTTTTTGTAGAGAAAATCAGCAAAGATACCACTACTTCAACCATAGAATATTGTTGGCAAACGGCGACAAAAGGGAAGTTTACATTGCCTTTTATCGATGATGCTAGCATTCAAAATTGTATTACTTGTGCTGCCATTTCTCTATATTTGGGCATGAAACCCGAAACTTTGGCAGAGCGAATGCCAATGCTTGAACCTGTAGCTATGCGCCTTGAGGTGAAAGAAGGACAGCATGGTTGCACGCTAATCAATGACTCTTACAACTCAGATATTAATTCTTTAGACATCGCACTCGACTTTATGAACCGTCGTCCCGACCAACAAAAGCGAGCGAGAACACTTATTTTAAGCGATATTTTGCAGAGTGGTCAGACTGAAAAGCAACTATATTGCGATGTGGCAGAGTTGGTTCAAAAGCGTGGAATAAAGAAGTTCATTGGAATTGGTAGTGCTTTGATGCGCCAACAAGAGGTTTTTGATGGTGTCGAAGAACGATATTTCTTTGAAAATGTAGTCGATTTTATCAATAGTAAGGTATTTAATAGCTTGGCTGATGAAGTTATTTTATTGAAAGGCGCACGCTCTTTTGGATTCGACCAACTCACAGAATTGTTGGTAAAGAAGGTGCATGAAACGGTTTTAGAGGTCAATTTGAATGCTGTTGTCGATAATTTGAATTGGTATCGCAGTTTTTTAAAACCTGAAACTAAACTCGTTTGCATGATAAAAGCTGATGCGTACGGGGCTGGAGCTGTGGAAATTGCAAAGACTTTGGAGGAACATCGTGTTGATTATTTGGCTGTTGCCGTTGCCGATGAAGGAGCAACGTTGCGCCGTAATGGTATCAAAAGCAACATTATGATTATGAATCCAGAGATGAGTTCGTTTAAAACGTTGTTTGATTACGAACTTGAACCAGAGATTTATAGTTTCCGTTTGCTTGATGCACTGATAAAAGCAGCCGAAAAAGAAGGCATAACAGGTTATCCTGTGCATATAAAATTTGACACAGGCATGCACCGTTTGGGCTTTAATCCGCGCACTGATATTGCCCAACTCATTGAAAAGTTACGCCATCAAAATGCTTTAATTCCACGTTCGGTATTCTCTCATTTTGTAGGGTCGGATAATAACGACTTTGATTCGTTCTCTGCTGAACAGTTTAAGCTATTCGATGAAGGCAGCAAACAATTACAATCGGCATTCAGTCATCGCATTTTGCGCCATATAGACAACTCTGCTGGTATCGAACATTTCCCTGAACGTCAGTTAGATATGTGCCGTTTAGGACTTGGGCTTTATGGTATTAACCCTCGCAATAATGAAATTATCAACAACGTTTCTACGCTAAAGACTACGATTTTGCAGATGCGCAATGTTCCAAAAGGCGAAACGGTGGGCTATTCGCGTCGTGGTGTCATTGAAAAAGATAGCGTGATTGCGGCTATTCCTATTGGTTATGCCGATGGACTTAACCGAAAGTTGGGCAATCGGAATTGTTATTGTTTGGTAAATGGGCAGAAAGCCGATTATGTAGGTAATATTTGCATGGATGTAGCCTTGATAGATGTAACGGGAATAGACTGTGAAGAAGGCGATAGCGTGGAGATTTTTGGTGATAATCTGCCCGTTACCATACTTAGTAATGTACTGGAAACGATTCCGTATGAGGTACTTACAACCGTTAGTAATCGAGTAAAAAGAGTTTATTTCCAAGATTAAAATTATTGGGACGAATGGGTTTAATGCTTTGAATCAAGATTAAAAGTAGTAAAGATGAGTGTTGTTTATTTGCTTTTGGGTATCGTAATAGGGGGTATTCTTGTTTATTTTTGGTCAAAAAATCAGACTTCTGCTGTTTCACAGAAGCTATCTTCCGACCTCGCAGTGGCAAAAAGTCAGTTGGAAATGGCTCGAAAAAATACGGAAGAACGTGTACTTGCTGAGCAAGAATATTCTAAAAAAATGCTCGAAGAACTGCGTAAAGACATGGAAACCAATAAGAAACTCATGCAAGAAGAGATGCGCACGATGATAGCCAAGATGCTTGATGATAGTAAAACCCAATTGAACGATGCTGATAAGGAAAGGTTAGACGCTTTATTGAAGCCATTGCACGAGCGCATAGAGGCTTTTAATCAAAGCGTTACAGCGGCAGCAAAGGAGGGAAGTAGCAATAAAACAGAAATCAAAACCACCTTTGCAGAAACGATTAAGTTGTTGCAAGAAGTTCAAAACCAAACCGTAAAAACGATAAGAGAGGATAACGAGCGTGCCATTAAGGCATTGAACGAACAAACAGAACGTATCGGAAACGATGCAACATCGCTCACACAAGCCTTAAAAGGTAACTCCAAGATGCAAGGCGATTGGGGAGAAATGATTTTAGAAACTACGCTTGAAAGCTGCGGACTCGTCAAAAATGAACAATTTTTCTTGCAGAAAAGTTTTCAAGATACTAAGGGGAATACTTTCAGACCTGATGCTGTGATTGATTTACCTGGTGGCGAACATGCTGTAATTGATGCCAAAGTGTCGCTAATAGCCTATCATTCGGCAGTGAATGCGACCGACTCTGATGAACAAAAACGCTTTTTACAAGAACATTCTAAATCCATTCGCAAGCATGTAGATGAACTTTCGGCTAAGCATTACGAGAAAATTGTTCCTAAATGTATCGGTTATGTGCTGATGTTTGTGCCTTACGAAAGTGGCTATTCGGCTGCCATAAAAGCAGATAAAGATATTTTGCAGTATGCTTATGCCAAAAAAGTGATTATGTTAAGCCCAAGTAATTTGTTAATGGCACTGCAATTGACCACCACTATGTGGCAAAACTATCGTGTAAACAAGAATGTTGAAGAAATAAGGAACATAGCCAACGGCTTATATGAGAAGTTTGCAACCTTTTGTGAGCAATTTGTTGAAATAGGAAAGCGCATTGAAAAGTTGCAAAGTGAATACAATAAGGCTAATAATCAGTTGCAAGAAGGGAAAGGAAATATGGTTCGTAGGTTCGAACAAATGAAAGAATTAGGTTTAAATCCTAAGAAACAAATCCCTGAACCTATGACAGAAATATTAGAAAAATAAAAAACAAGGAATTTTCATTACAGAAAGGCTTGTTTATTTCCCTAAAAATCAATAAGTTTGTAGGCAGAAAAAAATAATCAAACAATAATAATAAACGATGAGAAGATACATTACGTTAGCTTTGTTGCTGCTTGCTCTCCATGTAAGCGCACAACAAAAGGACGAACAGAATGATGCTGCGTTCCGCTTTACAACCCTTAAAGCAAATCCAATTACCCCTGTAAAGAATCAATACAAGAGTGGAACTTGCTGGTGTTATGCCACTTTGGGTTATTTTGAAAGCGAGATTTTGCGTGCAACAGGTAAGACTTACGACCTTAGCGAGATGTTTGTAGCCAACAAAAACTACCTTGACGAGGCTATTTTCCACACCCGTATGCATGGTGAAAGTCGCTTTTCTGAAGGTGGAAGTTGCGACGATGCGTTGGAAATGATTAAGGCTCATGGTGTTTGTCCAGAGAGTGTTATGGCAAAACCTGGTTCAATGGTAGGCGATACTTTGGCTAACTTTACTGAATTTTTCCCTTTATTGGAAAAATATGTGTCTATGATAGCCGATGGCGACCACACAGAATTGAGTCCAGCATGGACAAATGGTGTGCAAAGTGTCATTGATACTTATATGGGGAAGTGCCCCGAAACGTTTGTTTACGAGGGTAAAAAATATACACCTCAATCGTTTGCTGCTACCTTAGGTTTGAATTGGGACGACTATGTTTCCGTTACAAGTTTCACACACCACCCATTTTATAAACCATTTGCCATTGAAGCACCTTACAAATGGCGTTGGAGTTTGAGCTACAATGTTCCGATGGACGAAATGATGCAGGTGATTGACAAGGCGCTCGATGCTGGTTACACCGTTGCATGGGGTGGCGATGTCAGTGAAGACGGCTTCACTCGCAATGGCTTAGCACTGAATATTGACAACCAAAAGATGCAGAATTTGGGCGGTACAGATGCTGCTCGTTGGTTGAAACTATCTAAAAATCAGCGTGCTGAACGTATAGAAACGCTTGGCGTAAATACGCCTGAAGTAAAGGCAACGCAAGAACGCCGCCAAAAACGCTTTGACAATTGGCGCATGACCTACGACCATGTAATGCTCATTTATGGTAAAGCGAAAGACCAAACAGGTCGTGAATTCTACTTGGTTAAGAACTCTTGGGGAACCAACAACCAATATAAAGGCACATGGTATATGTCAAAGGATTACATTGCAGAGAATACAATTTACGTTTTCCTCAACAAGAATGCCATTGCAAAGGATATTGCAAAGAAAATAAAACTCTAATAATGAAGTGAAATAAGTGGAAAAATAGACCAAATAGCAACTTTGTTTTGTTAAAATAATTCGTAAAGAGTTGTAATTTTACTATTTCATGACCCAAAATAGCCTCTTTTCTTGAAAAAAAGAGGCTATTTTGCGTTGCAAAACAATCGGTTTTAAATGTTAAAACAAATAGGCTTGTAACTCGTTTGTAACCAGTTGGTTATACGAATTTGTTATTTTGTGAAAAATTCTAACAAAAATATTGTGGAATTTTAGAACAATTGTCCTGCTTTATCACTTCAAAAAACCTTGTTGTTTTAAGGCTTCCAACAATCCAACCGATATGGCTTCGTTGTCAGACTTTTTGTAACGAATATCGGTAAATATTTGTGCCAACGTTTCTGTTTTGTTGATTTCCACAAAATGCAGGTTTTCTTCCAGCGATTCTTTCTCCTTATAATATAGGTCAATGCTTTCTGGGGTATAATCGTTGTAGGTTTCTTCGTGCAAAATGCTCTCAATCGGCAATCGGTCAGACACCTTTGGCGCTTCGTCAGGGTAACCCACAGTGAGCGTAGCTACCGGCATGACCAATTTAGGCAACTTTAAAATGTCTATAATCTGCTTTGAATTGTAGATGGTTGTTCCAAGGAAACATGTGCCAAGTCCCTCTTCTTCAGCAAGATTGGTGAATGTTTGGCAATACAGCAAAGTGTCGGTAGCCGCATTTAGGAACGAAAGAAAGTTGCCGTAACCAGGGTTTCCTTTTCTGTTCTCAGCCCAAATGGTCGTACGACGGAAGTCGGCACAAAAGGTTAAAACCACTGCTGCGTTTTCAACCATAGGTTGTCCGAAGTGAGCAGGTGCTAATTTGCGTTTCATTTCTTGGTCGCGTGTTGCCACAACCGAGTATAATTGCAAGTTGCCCATCGTTGGCGTATGTTCAGCACGAGCCAACAATTCTCTTAAAAGTGTATTGGAAAGTTCTCTATTTGAATACTTCCTGATAGTAGTTCTGTTTTCTATTGTTTTCATTTTTGAAAATTTTACGCTACAAAGTTATTAAAAAGTTTTCTTTTTTGGAAAACAATTTGTATCTTCGCAAACACATTTTTACTAAACAAGTCAATGAAGGAAAGTAGAACTTACACGTTTGACGAGGCGTTTGAAGCCTCTTTGCGATATTTTAATGGCGACGAGTTGGCCGCACGAGTATGGGTAAATAAGTATGCGATGAAGGATAGTTTTGGCAAAATTTATGAAAAATCGCCAGAAGATATGCATTGGCGCATTGCCAACGAAGTCGCTCGCATTGAAAAGAAATATAAAAATCCAATCAGTGCGCAAGAAGTGTTCGACCTTCTTGACCACTTCCGTTATATCATACCCGCAGGTAGTCCGATGACAGGTATCGGAAATAATCACCAAATCGCCTCATTATCCAATTGTTTTGTTATAGGTTTAGACGGTGATGCCGATTCTTATGGTGCTATTTTGCGCATTGACGAAGAGCAAGTACAGTTGATGAAACGCCGTGGAGGAGTAGGGCATGACCTTAGTCATATACGTCCTAAAGGCTCGCCTGTGAACAATTCTGCTTTGACTTCAACAGGACTTGTGCCATTTATGGAACGCTATTCTAATAGCACGCGTGAGGTTGCACAAGACGGACGCCGTGGTGCATTGATGCTTTCGGTAAGCATCAAACACCCCGATTCAGAGGCTTTTATCGATGCCAAAATGGAAGAAGGCAAGGTTACGGGTGCAAATGTGTCAGTAAAAATAACCGATAGTTTCATGGAAGCAGCTGTAAACGATAAAGAATTTGTACAACAATTTCCTATTGATTCGGCTCACCCGACTTTCAAAAAAGAAATTTCGGCAAAGAAACTTTGGGATAAAATAGTTCATAATGCTTGGAAAAGTGCTGAACCAGGTATTCTCTTTTGGGACACTATTACAAGAGAAAGTTTGCCAGATTGCTATGCCGATTTAGGTTTCCGCACCATTTCTACCAACCCTTGTGGCGAAATTCCTTTGTGTCCGTATGATAGTTGCAGATTGTTGTCTATCAATCTTTATTCGTATGTGAAGCACCCATTTACAAAAGAAGCTACTTTCGACTTTGATTTGTTTAAGAAGCACGTTCAGTTGGCGCAACGAATCATGGACGATATTGTAGACCTTGAAATGGAAAAGATAGACCTCATTATGGAAAAGGTAAAAGATGACCCACAAAATGATGAGGTTAAATTAGCTGAATACCATCTTTGGGAGAAAATAAAAGATAAAAGTGGAAAGGGACGTCGTACAGGTGTGGGCATAACTGCCGAAGGAGATATGATAGCAGCTATGGGATTACGCTATGGAACCGAAGAAGCAACAGCGTTTTCGGTAGAAGTACATAAGACATTGGCACTCTGTGCTTATCGTTCATCGGTAACAATGGCACAAGAGCGTGGCGCATTCTCTATTTTTGACGCCAAGCGTGAAGCTGAAAATCCATTCCTTTTGCGCATTAAAGAGGCTGAACCTGCATTGTATGATGACATGATAAAATACGGACGTCGCAACATTGCTTGTTTAACCATTGCACCAACAGGAACAACATCGCTCATGACGCAAACCACATCAGGCATTGAACCAGTCTTTATGCCTGTATATACTCGCCGTAGAAAGGTGAATCCGAACGACACAGGTGTGCATATTGATTTTGTAGATGAAGTGGGTGATTCGTTCGAAGAATACATTGTTTACCATAAAAAGTTCATCGAATGGATGAAGGTAAACGGTTTAGATACCGAAAAGAAATACACGCAAGAAGAAATAAACGAACTTGTTAAACGTTCACCTTATTATAAAGCGACTGCAAACGATGTAGATTGGTTGATGAAAGTGAAAATGCAAGGTGCTATTCAAAAGTGGGTTGACCATTCAATCTCGGTAACGGTAAATCTTCCCAACAATGTTGATGAGGTATTGGTCAATAAACTTTATGTTGAAGCATGGCGTTCAGGTTGTAAAGGTTGTACCATTTATCGTGATGGTTCTCGTTCTGGTGTAATGATTTCAGTATCAAAGAAAGACAAAAAAGAAGCCTTAGAGAACGAGCAAACTACCGAAAAAGACTTGACATCAGCCGAAGAAACACACGAACACATTTGTATGCCGCCGCGTGTTGTTGAAATTCGTCCACAAGTGTTAGACTGTGATGTGGTGCGTTTCCAAAATAATAAAGATAAATGGGTTGCATTTGTGGGACTTTTAGATGGTCAGCCTTATGAAATCTTTACGGGTTTGCAAGATGACGATGAAGGCATTGTGTTGCCAAAGAGTGTTACAAAAGGTAAAATTATTAAGCAAACCAATCCAGACGGGACACATCGTTACGATTTCCAATTTGAAAATAAACGTGGCTACAAAACTACTGTGGAAGGACTTTCAGAGAAGTTTAATCCTGAATATTGGAATTATGCTAAACTGATTTCAGGCGTATTACGTTATCGCATGCCAATAGATCACGTCATTCACCTTGTTAGTTCATTGCAATTGAAAAGTGAAAGCATCAATACCTGGAAAGTTGGTGTGGAACGTGCATTGAAAAAATATGTAACCGATGGAACGAAAGCGTCAGGACAGACATGCCCTGTATGCGGACAAGAAACATTGGTTTACCAAGAAGGCTGTTTGATTTGTACAAATTGTGGCGCATCACGTTGTGGATAAATAAAAAGTTGATAAAAATATGCAGCTTGAATCCAGTTATATTTACATAAAAGGCATAAAACTTCATGCCTTTATCGGTGTGAGCGAGTTAGAACGTAAGGTTGGCAATGATTATGTTGTCAATCTTCGTTTGCGCTATAACATTGAAAAGGCTATGCTTTCAGACGATGTGGCGGACACTTTGAATTATGCTGAAGTGTACGAAGTTTTTAAAAAAGTAATGCTTACACCGGTAAAACTTTTAGAACATGCAGCGCATAATATTGAAGTAGAATTAGGAAAACAATTCCCCCAAATCGAAGAAATACATTTGCAGCTAACCAAATTAAATCCACCTATGGGTGCAGATTGTTATGGTGCAGGTGTAGAATTACATGTAATTAACGAAAAATCACACCCTAACTTTAGGTTTTCGAACGAAAATGCTTAACTTTGCGTGTGATAACAAGATTATGAGTAGGAGAATTTCTATAGTTCTTATATTGTTTTGCCTTTTTACACTTACTTCGGTGAGTGCAAAAGATATTTTTACGCTCGTTATTGATGCAGGACATGGAGGAAAAGATGCGGGCGCATTAGGGGCTTTTTCAAAAGAAAAAGACATCAATTTGAATGTTGCACTTGCTTTCGGAAAATATGTTGAACAGAATTTAAGTGACGTAAAAGTCGTTTATACGCGTACTACTGATATTTTTATTCCATTAAACAGAAGAGCGCAAATTGCCAATAAGGCAAAAGCAAACTTATTTATTTCGATTCATACGAACTCTGTTCCACCAACGAAAACCCCACCACAAGGTTTCCAAGTTTACACTTTGGGTATGCACCGTGCCAAGGATAATCTTGATGTAGCGATGCGTGAAAATAGCGTAATCTCATTAGAAAAAGGCTATGAACGTACATACGAAGGGTTCGACCCTAAGTCATCGGAAAGCTATATCATGTTTGAAATCATGCAATCGGCAAACATGGAGAAGAGCGTAGAGTTGGCTCGACTTATTCAGTCGTACGTTTGTAAAAAGGCAAATCGCAGCGATAAAGGAGTGCATCAAGCAGGTTTCCTTGTATTGCGCGAAACATCTATGCCAAGTTGTTTGATAGAATTAGGCTTCATTACGCACCAAGAAGAAGAACGATTTCTTAATTCGGCAGAGGGAATAGACCTCATGGCACGAGGCATATACGAGGCTTTTGTGGAATATAAAAATAGGTATCATGGTCAAATCCAAATACCATACCGCCCTCAAAACGATAATAAATTGTCAGTTGTCAATGTTTTACCAAACATTGCTGGGGCTAAAAATAAAGTCGTTGAGAAACCTGTTAAAGCCAAAGATATAAAGGTAAAACCGCAAACGCAAGTGCAATCGCCAAAAAAGCAACCTACAAAAATGGTTACAAAGAAGCCTGTTGTGGTTGAGAAGGAAATTGTTAAGAAAAAAATAGTAGACTCCAAGAAAGAATCTCTCATATTTAAGGTTCAGGTGTTTGCTATCAATCATCAATTAACTTCAGGTAGTTCGCAATTTAAAGGTCATACGGATATAACTTATTTCGTAGAAGGTCGTTGGTATAAATACACTATCGGAAATAGTACAGATTACAATGAAATAAATCGTTTGTTGAAGAAAGTAAAAGCCGATTTCCCAGAAGCATTCATCGTTGCATTTAAGAATGGAAAGCGCATCGATACAAGCGAAGCCATCAAAGAATTTTTACAAAACAAAAAGAAAAAGTAAATAGATAGTATGAAGAAGTCTATAACCCCTGAAATAAAAATAGCATTGGTTGCCATTTTAGGAATCATTATCCTATTTTTTGGAATGAAATTTTTGAAAGGAATCAACCTTTTCTCTTCTGATGTGCATTATACCATGCAGTTTGATAAGGTTGATGGACTCACACCAACCACTCCTATTTATTCTAATGGATTTAAAGTTGGGTCTGTAAAAGATATTGTTTACAATTACGATGACCCTTCGAAAGCAATTAAAGTTGATGTGAATATTGACAAGAATATGCAAATTCCTGTTGGCTCAACGGCTGAAATTGTAAGCGACTTTATTGGTAACGTGAAAATAAATCTGATATTAGGTGCTGGAAATAAGTATCTTGCAGAAGGTGATGTAATTACAGGTGGTGTGAGTGGAGGCGTATTTGGAAATGTCAAAGAGATGGTTCCAGACATTCATCGCTTGATTCCAAAGATGGATAGTATCCTTACAAGTGTCAATGCAATCGTGTCTGACCCAGCTATGAAGCATACTTTGCACAATGCGGATAAGATTAGCACCGATTTAACAACTTCGAGCCAGCAATTAAACTTATTGTTGACGCAGCTCAATGGCACTCTTCCTACAATGACTACAAAGGCTAATGGATTATTGACCAATGCAAATCTTATGATACTTGATGCTAAAGCGGGAGTTGCTGATGCAAGAAATACAATGAAAGGAGCTAATGTTTTTGTGAATAATCTGAATACTAAGGTAAACGAATTAGACGTGAAAACAACTATTGTCAAACTAAATGCAGCGTTGGATAATGTAAATCAATTGACAGCAGCATTAAATAGCAAAAAAGGTTCTTTGGGTCTTTTAGTGAACGACCCTGCACTTTATAATAATCTCAATAGCACGTTGCGCAACGTTGATAGTTTGGTTGTGAACCTAAAAGCACACCCAAAACGTTACGTTCACTTCTCTATTTTCGGAAGAAAAGATAAGTAAAAGAATATCTAAAGCAGCAATTAGCTCATATAAAATAGTTGATTATTGCTTGAAACAATAGAAATGACGAATTGATGGAAACTATTTATTTCGTCATTTCTATTTTTTATTGATAAAATGCTGCAAAATATTAGTTATTTAAATTGAGTCTAAATATGATAATTAAAGTTCCACACTTTAAAAGGAATGGCTAAATAGTTTGAAAATCAATCTTTTAGCAATGTTTTTTTATGTTTCATGTTTTACGATGTATCTTTGATAAATCATTTATAAAGCATTGATTCTTAAATTGTTAGATATACGCAAAAGGTACAATAATAGAGCTAAATCTTAAAACTATTGTAAACTTCATAATCATAGGGTTTTAGCGTTTGGCTATCCTAATTTAGTAAATCAAATAATTCTTTCTTTGCTAATTTTTTAGTATCTTTGCATTTACCTTTTATAAAGGACACGAATTGATTTTACGGAGAAAGATTTTTAGATATATTTTATAAGCATGAATGTTCAACTTAATGCTCAATGGAAGCAGTGTCTTCAACTTATTAAAGATAATGTGACAGAGCAGCAGTTCGCCACATGGTTTGAGCCTATATTATTCGAAATGTTTGATAAGGACACCCATACTATTTTGGTACAGGTGCCAAGTTTGTTCATTTACGAATATTTAGAGGAGAATTATGTCGATTTGTTGAACAAAGTGATTACGCGTGTATTTGGAAAAGGAATTCGATTAAATTACAGAGTTGTAACAGATAAGGCACATAATCTTACTCAAGATTTGCAATCTGAGAATGTAGAGCATGTTGAAACAAAGTTGCCTACTAATCGAGGAAACCAAAGTCCGACACCATTAGATATTGCTCCACAAGAAATTGATTCACAATTAGACCTCCATAAGTCTTTTTCAAATTATATTGAAGGCGATAGCAATAAGTTACCTCGTTCTATTGGCTTGTCAATTGCTGAACACCCCAATACCACACAGTTCAATCCAATGTTCATTTATGGACCTTCTGGTTGTGGTAAAACGCACCTTATAAACGCAATAGGCTTGAAAATAAAGCAGCTTTATCCACAAAAGCGTGTGCTTTATATATCGGCTCGTTTGTTCCAAGTGCAATATACCAATTCTGTATTGAACAATACAACGAACGATTTTATCGGCTTTTATCAAACCATTGACGTGTTAATTGTCGATGATATTCAAGAATGGATTACTTCAATAAAAACTCAAGATACGTTCTTCCATATTTTTAACCACCTGTTTATGAATGGTAAACGCATTGTTTTAGCTTGCGATAGACCACCTGTTGAGTTGAAAGGAATGAACGATAGATTGCTTACGCGTTTTTCTTGTGGCTTAATAGCTGAACTTGAAAAGCCAAACATCCAACTTTGCATTGATATTTTAAATAGTAAAATCAAGCGCGATGGTTTGAATATTCCTGACGAAGTGGTACAATTTATTGCTCAAACTGCGAATGGAAGTGTAAGAGATTTGCAAGGTATTATTAATTCTTTGTTGGCTTATAGCGTAGTTTACAATAGCAATGTAGATATGCGATTGGCTGAAAGAGTTATCAAGCGTGCTGTGAAGATTGACGATGAGCCTTTGACTATCGATGAAATTCTTGATAAGGTTTGCGCCCATTTCAATGTAACGACCAATGCTGTAAACTCTCGTTCACGCAAACAAGACATTGTTTTGGCTCGTCAAGTGAGTATGTATTTGGCTCAGAAATTCACAAAGATGCCTGCTAAGCGTATTGGTAAGTTGGTAGGTGGTCGCGACCATAGCACTGTGTTGCATAGTTGTTCGCAAATAGAAAAGCGTTTGGAAGTAGATAAGGGCTTCAATGCAGAACTTTCCAGCATTGAAAACTCTTTTAAATTAAAGGGATAAGTATCTTTTGAGAAGATAGACAATATAAAAATAACCATTAGAGCAGTTGGCTTTAATGGCTATTTTTTTATTTTGACATTGCAAATTTTATTCTTTTGGTTGGTGAGTTTGGTAAACCAAGTAGGTGGAATCGGAATAAATGGTGAACGAGTAGCCTGTGGCTTCGTTTAAAGTACCTTGCCAAAATTCTTTGAAAGGATAAAGGTTCCATTTTAATCCTTGACTTTCGATGTGTTTACAATAGCTTTGGAAGACGCTCACTTGTTGCCTTGGAAAGCTTTCAAAGGTAGTCTTTCCGTGCGAGGGTGTAAACCAACCATAATCGGTAAGCATGGTTGGATTGATTTTGAAATGCTTGTAATAATGTAGCAACAGCGCAATGTTGCCCAAAGTATGGTCTTCTCGCTTGCCCGTCGCACCAAGATAGCAGAATGAAGCACCGTCAGTTAAATTGAAATGTTGTAAGACATATTTTGTAGCTTTGGTCAAATCGTTGTCTTCTTGTTCCGCTATGGTGTGGAAAATATGCTGATATTTCTCCTTTGTCGTTTGGGAAATAGAATCACCATCACCCACGATTATCTCTGGTTCTATTTCCATTTCCAATAAATCTTCCACAGCTCCGTCGCATGCTATCAAATGTTTTGCATGGCGGAGAATGCGCATTGCCATTACACTTGTAGGAAAATCGCCTGCGGCAAGTATAACAACATCATATTCAAAGTTTAATGTTTTCATCATTTTCTTTCATCATTTTCTTCCACTTATAGAATCCTGCAACAGCTATGATAGCATAAAGTGCGTAAAGCCCAGCTGTAAATGGAATGTTTTTGTAAATGTAAAGAGCCGACAATTCAATATCGGCTACTACCCAAATCCACCATTGTTCGATGTATTTCTTTGCTAAAGCCCAAAGTCCAACAATGCTGAGTACATTGCCAAAACTATCTAATACAGGGACGTTTGAATTGGTAAAGGTAATTAAAACATAGTAAATTGCGCCCCATAAGAGTAAGAAAATAAATAGAGTAGGTAGTATTTTCTGTTTTGGAAATCGGGTTATTGGAACTTCAATATTTTCTTTTTTCTTTCTTCCAAACTGCCAATAAAGAAAGCCATAGACAGCTGCGAGAATGTAATAAATCTGCATTCCGAAGTCAGCATATAGTTTTGCTTCATAGTAAACAAAAGTGTAAACTATGGGCATAATAAGTCCTGTGAGCCAAAGCCAAATGCTTGCTTTATATTCTTGGTAGATGTAAACGAGTCCGATGACGGTTCCCACTACATCTAATATTTGGTAAGTATCGGCTTCTTGGAAGTATTGAATGATGTTGTTCATCATTTGCGTTTGTAAAAATAGTAAAACCCTCTTCGCAGCATAACCACGAAGAGGGCTTTTTGTATTAGAATTTCAGCGTAATATTACCCATCATTGTGAATCCAGCCATTGGCATGAATCCTATTTGATAGTAACGCTTCTCGTTCGTATATTTGTATTTTTCGCTTACTGCACTATAAACCCAACCGCTTGCAGCATAGTGGTTGTTGAAAATGTTGTTGAAATCTAATCCCAATACAACACCTTTCAACCATGAAACCTTCTTACTTGGATTCAAATTGTAAGTAAGATTAATATTGGTTTGCGAGAAAGCTGGCAGCGAACGGTCTTTATTCTCTGAATTATCCAAATATTGGCGGCTCACATAATTGGTATGCCAAACAAGTTGTGCGCCTTGATAATGGAAGTTCATAAATCCATTTAAGATAGCCGAAGGCGAGTAGGCGAGGGTAGAGTTGTCGTAATGCACCTTTAAAGGTTGCTTTTTGTTGTCCCAATTGTCTACATACTCATCGAAATTCTTGATTTTATTGATGCTCAATGCTGCGTTACCTTCGAGTGTAAACCATGATGTTGCGTCCCAACCAGCGGTAAGTTCTGCTCCCATACGGTAAGATTTATCAATGTTTGTGGTAAGCTTTTCGCCAATATCGCTCTTTTCTCCCGTTTGAACAAACTGGTCTTTATAGCCCATATAGTAAAGGTTAGCCCCTATGCGCCAATCATTTGCAGCATATTGGTAGCCCAATTCAAGGTCGAGCAAGTGTTCGGCGTTTGGTGCAGGATAATTTCCGTTGTCGGTAAAGTTGTTGCGTTCTGGTTCACGACTTGCGTATGCAAGCGACAAATAAGCCTTATGTCCGCCGTTATGGTAACTAATACCTGCCTTTGGATTCACAAAATTGTAATTTTTTGCTATGTTTAATATTTGATTAGCGTATGTTCCGTCAGCTTGCTCATAGAAACGGTCGTTCTTTCCTGTTGCTTCGTAATATACATGGCGGTATTGCAAATCGGCAAACAAATCCCAATTTTCATTCAAATAGTAGGTTGCTTTAGCATAAGCACTATAATCGTCCTTCTTTCCGTCCGAGTCATAATACTTCAATTCGCCAAATTTTTGTGTCTGTCCCTTATCGGCAATGTAGGTAAGATAGCCGAAATGACCACCCATAAATTTCTGTAAATTGAGTCCACCGAGAATGTTCCAACGTTCGTTTCTATAATTTACGTTGTAGACAATGCCTGCTGTGTGCTGTGTAAGTCCCTTCTTTCTAACGAAATCGCCATACTTAATCTTCTTTCCATTCTTATCGGTTGCCACCAAACCGAATTTAGCAAACTTGTTGTTTGGGCGAAATTCACGATAGTAACCATGTCCGTAGGTGTAGTGAAGAACTATATTGTGCGACCACGCAGCGTTTGGTTTGAATGTTGCCGAAAGTATGTTATGGTTCTGATAAAAGTTATCGGTTGTCTTGTCCCAATAACTTCCGTCGTCCATTTTGTATCGGTAGGTTTGATATTTTCCGTTCTTATCGGTTGGGAAAGCGTATTTATCGTAGTCGAAAACCAGACCTTCGTAAAGCGGATTAAATCTGCCTAAACCACGCTCGTACAAGTCTTTATAGGTTTTGATGTCGCCTCCCATGAGTGAACCATCATCGTTTCCAGCCACAACACCATTCCATGCTTGTCCAGTCTTTTCAAAGTTGCCAATGTTTTTGTATTTTATTTGGAATTTATCGGCAATATAAGTCAAACCACCATAGTAAGAACCCGACCTGCCAGCTGTGCCATGGAGGAATCCGTCAGTAGCTGTTTCGTGGTAAGCACCATCAAAAATGAAATGATTGGCAAACAATCCCGTTGAGAATTTTATGCCTGTGTTGTAAGTATTGTATGTTCCGAACGAGCCACTCAACTCTACTGAAGGTTTGAAATTAGGAGTTTGAGTTGCCAAAGATATAGAACCACCGAAAGCACCGTCGCCATTGGTCGATGTTCCTATACCTCGTTGAATTTGAACGCTACCCATAAGCGCACCATACGAGTTCATGTTTGCCCAAAAAACAGTTTGGTCTTCAGGCGAATTGAGCGATACTCCATCGAGTGTAATGTTTATACGGCTACCTGCTGCGCCACGAATGCGCATTGCAGCAGTACCCGTTCCGAGTCCGTTTTCACCCCAAGCAAATATGCCTGGTGTGTGTGCAAAGAGGAAAGGTAACTCACGTCCACTTTTTGAAAAACGGTCTAATTCTGTTTTTTTAATGTTAGTCACTGCAAACGGAGCGTTTTTCTGCGCTCTAACGCCTGAAACAACAACCTCTTGTAGTTCTCGACTTGCCAATGTATCTACCGTTTGTGCGTGCGCACCTGCCGTAGAAACCATTGTTGCAAGCAATAATAGTTTTTTCATTTTAAATATTTTGATAAAAAAGTAGTAAAAGGGGAATCCCTACGACGGCATTATCCGTATCAGGTTTATGGGTCTATTCTCAGCAAGTTCAAACGAACAAGCACCCCTTAATTATCATTTTGATAACCACTGCAAAAGTACAACATTCATACGATATAGCCAAGAAAAGGTGCAACAATCGTTTGTTAGTTTTTTTAAGCATTCTTGTGTTTGTATCAATTATTTATTGTAATTTTGCAGCCGAATGGAGCGATAACTTGTTTGTTGTGAAATTTATTTTTAGTTAAAATATTAGCGTTTGCTATTTATTCTATACGTTCCTGAAACTTGCCGGTAGATAGAACGAACCCCAGAATAAATAAGTGAGCGTCTACGATAGCGTGGGCGTGTTTGCTTATCTGGGGTTATAGGTTTCCGGCAAGTACCTAAGGAACGTGGATAAGTTTAACGTCCACGTTTCTTTGTACTTGTTTTGAAACCTATTTTTATTGAATATAGTGGCTCGCATAAATTGTATTCAAATTATGTCAAAAGAAACGAGTCTGATGCTCAAAGGTGTAGCTATCCTTATGATGATTTTTCTTCATCTTTTTGCAAAACCTGATATTGTGAATAACTGTCACCCATTATTGTTTATTGGTGGTAAACCTTTGGTTACACTCTTAACTCATAGTTGCCTTCCTGTTGGATTCTTTCTGTTACTTAGCGGATATGGACTTCATTACCTTTATGTCTCTGGACGTGATATAGGACCAATATCACAAGTAAAACGACTTCTTAAATTGTACATTGCATATTGGTTTATTTTGCTTATTTTCGTAAGTATAGGTTCTTATGTGAATCCTGAAATATATCCTGGAAACTTGCAAAAAATTATAGGAAATGTAGTAAGTTGGGAAAACTCTTATAATTTTGAACATTGGTTTTTGTTCTTTTATGCTCTATTGAGTTTAACATCTTTATATCTTTTTAAAATAGTTGATAGGTTAGGAAATTTGAAGGCATTTCTTCTCTTTTGTCCTTTGTATTTTGTAACAGCCTATATAATAAGTCGCCATATCGCTCCTGCACATGCACATCATACTGTATTTGCAAAGGTAATTACTTATTTAGAATTAAGTTTTACTTTTGTTTTAGGCGCTCTGTTTCACCGCATTAATGATAAACGCGGATTGAAAATTAAGTTTTTTGAGGGTAAAAAATGGTTAGTAGTATGTTTGATTCTATCCTTGGTAACGATAAAATGTTTCATAAGTACGGGAGCAATTGATTTTATTTTTATATTGGCTTATATTATCTTGTTTTTGCAAATAAATATTAGCAAATTAACATCATCGATTCTTATGTTTTTTGGTAAATATTCAATGATAATGTGGCTAACACATTCGTTTTTTTGTTACTATTTGTTCCAAAAATTTATTTATAGTTTTGATAGACCTATATTAATTTTTATTATTTTAGTGGCAATAACAACTTCTGTTTCTATCCCGATTAAATTTTGTGTTGATAGAATTGTCAAAGCTGTTGGTCTATAGAAGTTAGATTAATCGAAAATAATGTTATAATTTGTGGAACAATGGAACAGACGGAACTATTTAAAAATAATCGTATTTGCCAACTCTTTGGCATTCAATATCCCATTATATCGGGCGGAATGGTGTGGTGTAGTGGTTGGCATTTGGCAGCTGCTGTGAGTAATGCAGGAGGGTTAGGACTTTTGGGAGCTGGTTCTATGCACCCCGAAACATTGAGAGAACATATCGTTAAACTAAAACGAGCTACTCGAAAGCCATGGGGCGTAAATGTTCCGTTGATGTATCCGAATATTGAGGAAATAATGCAATTGCTGATAGCCGAAGAGGTCTCTATTGTCTTTACTTCAGCAGGCAGTCCGAAGAAATATACAGACCTTTTACATGCGCATGGCATAAAGGTTGTACATGTAGTATCGAGCAGTAAATTTGCTACGAAATGCGACCTTGCTGGAGTTGATGCCATTGTTGCCGAAGGATTTGAAGCTGGTGGACATAACGGAAGAGAGGAAACCACCACGCTAACATTGATTCCGCAAGTGAGAAAAGCTACTACAAAACCACTGATTGCAGCGGGTGGAATAGCATCGGGACAAGCTATGTTGGCAACCATGGTGTTGGGAGCGGAAGCTGTACAAATTGGTACGCTCTTTGCATTGAGTCAAGAAAGTAGTGCTTCCGAAGCGTTTAAGCAAGCCTGTTTGCAGGCAAGCGAAGGTGATACCATGTTGTGTCTAAAGAAGTTAGCACCTACACGTATGTTGCGAAATGACCTTTTCTCTCGCATAAATGCCGCAGAAAGTGAAGGCGCAACGCCCAATGAATTGCAAGAAATATTAGGAGAAAAAGCCTCAAAGCGTGGAATTTTTGAAGGTGATGTAATGAATGGCGAATTAGAAATTGGTCAAATTGTTTCTGCAATTCATTCAATCGATTCCGTTGAAACCATCGTTCAAAACCTCATTTCCGAATATGTCAAAGCCAAGCGTTCACTATAATGTAAATTGGTAGTGCGTGTTTTGCACCATTTTCCTAATATGTACAAAATATCCGCAGAGCCCAAACTATTTCATTTTATGAGCCATTGTTTGCTACAGAATAATGAAAAACGAGAACCATCTTTCGATAATTCTCGTTTCTGTTGGGGTGGAAGGTGGGACTCGAACCCACGACATTCAGAACCACAATCTGACGCTCTAACCAACTGAACTACGTCCACCATGTATTGCTTTTTGAAAGCGAGTGCAAAAGTACAACTTTTATTTGTTATCTCCAAACAAAAGTTGTATTTTTTTTGTTTCGTTTTTATTTTGCAGGTGCTGCTGGTGCCTTTGCAGGTGTAGCAGGTGCTGCTGGAGCAGCTTGTTTTTGTTGGCTTGCACCGAAGTTAGGCAAGTTATTAGGGTTAGTTGCACTACCTTCTGTTGCTGCTTTTTCAATTACGCTTTGACTTGTTGCTGCTTGTGGAGCAAGTCTTGTTGAGATGACACTGACAACTACCATAAAGATAGCGCAACCCCAAGTTACTTTTTCTATAAAATCGGTTGTTTTTCTCACGCCCATAATGGCATTTGATGATGAGAAGTTAGATGAAAGACCACCACCTTTTGACTCTTGAATGAGAACAACGCCAATCATGAGGAAGGCTGCAATTACGATAAGTATTACTAAAAGCGTATACATTTGATGTGTTATTTTTTATTATTATTTATTATCAATTTCTCCAAAAATCGGATTTGGTCTGCAAAGTAACGATTTTTTTTCGGATATACCAAATTTAATCGCTGAATAATTTCCAAAGCCTTAGAATATCTGCCTTGTTTGATATAAATTCGTGCCAAAGTCTCGGTAAAATATCCATTATCTTCTATTTCTATGTCTTCAGTCTCTTCCGTTTCTTCGGGTTGATATTCTGTTTCTTCTTGCAAAGTGAAGTTGCCACCTTTGTTGTTGATGAAGTTATCAATAAGACTTTGTCCTTTTAATTCTGGTGTTTCTTCCTTTTTTTCTTCTTCCGATTGCAGCAAGAAAGCTACGTAGTCGATAGTAGCATCGGCTGGTGTCGGCTTTCTTTTGATTTCGGTTTCTTCTTTTGACTCTTGAGGTATTTGTTCTAAGAAGTTGTCAATGAGTGAAACTGTTCTGTCGTTTTCTTCTTCTTTCTTTTCTTCTTGGTTGTTTGCCTTTGCCTTTGTCGCTTTTTCATTTTGCGAAACCAACTGATAGTGGGCTGCTTCGACAAGGTCGAATAGTACACGGCGGTCGGTTATATAGACTGTAGCACGGCGCAATTCCTCATCGAAAGTAGCATCGTGCAATAGGAAAAGGTTTTTCAGCAATAATATTCGTGCAGGTTGATAGAATGGATAGAGCGCAATAAGACTTCTAAGGTCGTATAATGTTTCCTTATTCAAGTCCTCTGGGTGATTGAAATAATGTGCTATATCCATATTTTTTTTGTTCTTTCCGTATGTGTTTATTGCTTGATTACCAATTTGCTACCGTTGCATTAAATATTTGGTCGGTAAGGTCTTTTATCATTTGTTCTACCAATTCTTCTTGTACCGAGTTCAAACTCTTCCTTGTATCGTAGGTTGCAGAAGCTGTGAATTGGCGTTCAAAGTCTTCGCTGTGGTTTGCTTTGTTGGTGAAACGCACGTTTACAGTAATTGAAAGTTCTGTTTGTACCGAATTTCCTTCACTTGAAACACTTTTATTTCGCTGTTGATATTGTGTGATTTCACCTTCGATAATCATATCGCCATTGCGTTTTACCTGCTCTAAGCGTGTATGACTGGCATAAATATCTTTCAATTTATTGTTGAACATTGGTCCCATGGGTCCCCAAACGTAAGCCGAACGAATAGGAAAATCGGCAATTTGAATGGTGTGAACCTTTGTATAATCGATGCTTGCACCATTAAATTTATAGCTAATAGAGCAAGCCGATAGGCTCAATAAGCCCACTATTATATATATAAGGTGTAATTTTTTAACTGTCCAACCCATATTGTTTGATTCTTCTGTAAAGCGTTCTGTCACTAATTCCCAATTCTTGTGCTGCTTTTTTACGATTTCCATTGCTGCGTTCCAAAGCCTTTTCTATCATCTGTCTGCCTACATCACTAAGATTTAGCACCTCAGGTTCTGATATTTCTTCTGCTTCGGCAAACTCAATCATGTTTTCAGGTTCTACTGCTGCTTTGGTTGGTACAGGCATTGTTTCAGAATGCTTTTTTGGTAGCGGCTCAAAACCTCTTGCGCCATTCAAAGCACGTGTTTCTTCCAACTGTTTACGCACATTGTTTAAGTCTCTTCGTAGGTCGCTTACATTGCCTCTTAGTTCATAAAGAATCTTGTAAAGCAAGTCGCGTTCGCTCTCGTAGCTGTGATTTCCGCCTTTCTCAATGATAGCTAACTGTGTACTTTCTGGGTCGTGTGGAATGAAGTGCCCCAACATTTCGGCAGTAATCTCACGTTGCTCACTCAAAACCGACATTTGTTCGGTGATGTTTTTCAATTGGCGCACGTTTCCAGGCCATTTGTAGTGCAACATAATTTGCTTGGCATCGTCAGTCAATGTAACCTTTGGCAAGCGATATTTCTCAGCCATTTGCATGGCAAAGAGTCTGAATAACAACAAAATATCTTCGCCTCTATCTCGCAAAGGTGGCATTTGAATAGGAATTGTATTCAAACGATAGAATAAGTCTTCACGAAACTTTCCTTCGCTCACCGCTTTTCGCACATTAACATTGGTAGCTGCCACAATGCGCACATCAGTTTTGCGCACTTCTTGCCCACCCACACGGATATATTCTCCAGTTTCCAACACACGCAATAGTTTGGCTTGTGTTGCTAATGGCAATTCGCCCACCTCGTCAAGGAAGATAGTTCCTTTATTAGCCGTGCCAAAATAGCCATTGCTTTCGCCAATTGCGCCTGTAAATGAACCTTTTTCGTGTCCGAAAAGTTCGCTGTCAATGGTTCCTTCAGGGATAGAACCACAATTGATAGCAAAATATTTTTCACGCTTGCGAGGCGAATTATCGTGAATGACACGAGGTACAATTTCCTTGCCCACACCGCTTTCGCCCACGATGAGTACAGACAAATCGGTTGGTGCCACCTGCAATGCTACGTCTAATGCTCGATTGAGCGCATTGCAGTTGCCCACTATGTTGTAACGCTGTTTGATGCGTTGAAGTTCTGAATTGTTCATTTTGCTGACAAATTTACCATTTTATTTTAAAAGTCTGCAATTTTGACAGAGTTTTAACAAGTTTTCGGTACTTAAAATCAAATTATTCTTTCTTCAATGAAGTGGATAACAAGAAAATTATTATTATTGAAATAGATTTCTATATATTAAATATGAAATTTCGGGGTAAGAATTTTAGGCAGTTAAAACTGTTTCAAATTCTTACCCCGAAATTTGCATAATGACATATAGTAGTCGAACTCTCAAATTGGTATTTGCAACTGATGAGTTCGAAAGAACAAATAGAGTTTTACCTACATCATGATTAGTCCAAGACTTACTGTTAGCATACCGCCGAAATGCCCAGCTACGGTAATGGCACCAACTTCTACACCCCACAACCAATTAGCCGAGGTGCGATATTCTATTGCCACACCTCCATAGGCAGCAAATCCTCTGTCTGTGTTTTCTGTAGTGGGAAAGCTCTCTCCATTCCAATCTTCTTGTTTGCAATGTCTTCTTCCATAACCTATATATGCATCGGTGTAAAGACAAAAGCGCTTGGTGGAGTTTTGCCAAAAATCGTAGCCTGCACCGCCCATGATCGCCCATTCTTCAAGATCTTGGTCAAATTCTACCGTTTTCTTTTCATAGGGTACATAGAAATCCTTTTTGTCAGAACGTAATCCCACATAGGTTTTTACTCCACCGAAAATTTGGTCGCTGAAATAGTGCCGCCCTGTTAAATGAAACCCACCACCTGGATTTGAGCCAAACTGACTGCTGAAGAACTCTGGACCACCGCCAAGGCTAATATGTAAGTAGCCCTCTTTCAGATAGTCTAGCTCACTCTGTGCAACGGCATTTACTGGGGCAAATAACATACCAACAGATACAACTGCTGCCAAGAGCATACTTTTGAGTTTATTTTGGATTATATTCATCAGCTATTGTTTTAAAGTCCCAAACTTCAATTTCCTTATTGGTAATTTTGTTCACAAGCGAAGGGTCGTCTTTGAGTTTCTCTGCCCACATCTTACGCATGCTTTTTTTCGTTCTATTGCTGTTTGCGAAATACATAGGCATATTTGAATTGCGCGACAGATAGTATTGTATCCCATCGGTATTAACATAAGAAATGATAAGGTCACCCTTAGGTGTTATCTGATAATAGCTTCCACTACCAAGAATAATAAGATTGTCGCCTGCTCCTTCTACATACATCCAGCGTTTATTATAACATTTTTTACCTTTTCTTCCTTCTTTTTCAAATTCTACATACATGAGAGTATTCTTGACAGTGGGGTAATCCTTATCCCATAGCACAAGATATTGCACATCGTTAGCACTAATTTTCTCGCGCGACGTGGCTGTTTTTATGCTTACCGTTTTAGTGTTGGCATAGAAATTAGAAGACCTCATTCCTCCGATACGTCCAGATACAATACTGCCATCTTTTTTGTGTACCTCGCATTGATAGAAAGTTGTAGCCGCTTTTACGGCAGAATAAATTTCACACGAGGTGATAGCCAAACACATGATAACGGCTGTGGCGGCTGCTAAACCTTTAATAGACTTTTTTTTCATTTTTTCTTTTTTTAAGTTAGTATATTTGGTTACATATGTGATATATGCAAAGATATTTTTTTTATGTGAAAACACAAACTTTTAGTCTGTATTTTTTTCAAAAAAGGTTCAATAATTCCGTTTTAATGAAAAATGTTAATTAAATCCTGTGCATCGTAACTTGTAAAACTCCAGTTATGCCATAAAAGTCAAAACAACCTATTTTCTCCTTCAAAACCCATTGTTTTGCGCTTCAAAATAGCCTGTTTTAGAAAATCTTACCTATTGGGTATATTTGTTTGCAATCTTTTTTCTAACTTTGTAGCATGAAGATAAAAATCAATTGGAAACTATTTTTAGCGTTCTTTATTATCATTGGAGGACTCTATTACGTTACGCGTAACGTGTGGCTTGCGGCAGGAATTATGCTTATCTTACTCTTTATTGACGGCTTTTTGCGTGAATACGAAATGAAAAAGAAAGGCGAAAAGCAAGCGCAAGATATTTTAAAGAGTCTTGAAGAAGAGGAAAAGAACAAAAAAAAGGAAACAAAATAAGGCAGAAAAGCAGAAATAAAGCATGGAAAAACTCATAGACTTATATAACAAATGGTCGGGAAAAGCACCTGCAAATGTTGAAAAAATGGCAGGAGCGGGGAGTAATCGCAGCTATTACAGAATGACCGATGAAGACGGAAAAACCGTTATTGGAGTTGTAGGAACAAGTAGGGACGAGAACCATGCCTTTGTTTATCTATGCCAACACTTTACCCAACGCCAATTGCCTGTTCCTAAAATACTTGCTGTTACCGACGATGAGACACGTTATTTGCAAACCGATTTAGGTACTACATCGCTTTTTGATGCCATTCGTGGAGGTCGTCAAGCTGGTGGAAGATACAACCTTTACGAACAAGAATTATTGCGCAAAGCCATAAAAGAATTGCCAAATTTACAAATTCGTGGCGCACGAGGTTTGGATTATAGTTATTGCTATCCGCAACCTGAATTTAACCAGGAGAGCGTTCTCTTTGATTTAAACTACTTCAAATACTGCTTTTTAAAGGCAACCGAACTCGATTTTCATGAATTAAAGTTGGAGGCTAATTTCAGAATGTTTGCCAAAGACCTCACATCAGAGAAAATGGAGGCTTTCCTATATCGTGATTTTCAAGCACGAAACATAATGCTTGATGCGGACGGAAACCCACAATTTATTGATTTTCAAGGCGGTCGAAAAGGTCCTTACTACTATGATCTCGCCTCGTTCCTATGGCAAGCAAGTGCAAAGTATTCTTTTAAACTGCGCCGTGAATTGGTTTTTGAATACTACAATAGCTTAATGAATTTCACGGAAGTACCTTCGAAACGCCATTTTGTAAATCGTCTGTCGCTATTTGTTCTTTTCCGTTTGTTGCAAGTATTGGGCGCATACGGTTTTAGAGGCTATTTTGAACGCAAAAAACACTTCATAGAATCTATTCCACCAGCCATTCAAAACCTCCGTGATGTATTGGTGTTAGGCGAAAAAGTATTCCCTTATCCGTATATGTTGGACATGTTGCGCCGACTGACCGAACTTCCACAATTCACACACATAGAGCAAGCCGCCAAAAACAGAACAGACGGATACAAGGTAGTAGAGAATGACGTGTACAAAGCCAACCCTTTAGACGGACCAGCAACCTTCTCTAAATATGACGGAAAAGGGCCGTTAGTAGTCCGTGTATTCAGTTTTTCGTTCAAAAAAGGCATACCCGAAGACACATCGGGCAATGGCGGAGGTTACGTTTTCGATTGTCGCAGCACCCACAACCCGGGACGTTACGAGCCTTACAAGAAAATAACAGGACTTGACGAAGCCGTTATACGCTTCTTAGAAGACGATGGCGAAATCGTAGATTTCCTTCGCCCTGTTTATCAACTTGCCGAACACCATGTGGAACGCTATATGCAACGTGGTTTTACCGACCTCATGTTCTCCTTTGGTTGTACTGGTGGGCAGCATCGTTCCGTTTATAGCGCACAACATTTGGCAGAGCATTTAAACCAAAAATACGGCATCGAGGTGCATATAACGCACCGAGAACAGGGCATAGAACAAGTGTTGGAAGCAAAGAAATAGAATTTATAAGGTTTCTTGATGTTACATTTTTATAGTGTATCATTTCTTTGCTGTCTAAAAAATAATTAGTAAATTTGCACGCATTAAAATAAGTCGATAATGCAATCAATGATATTTGCTGCCGGACTTGGCACACGTCTGAAGCCTCTAACCGATAGAATGCCGAAAGCATTGGTTAGGGTTGGAGGAAAACCGCTTATTGAGCATGTCATCAAACAGTTAGTTGCAGCGGGAAGTAAACGTGTGGTTGTAAATGTACATCACTTTGCTAACCAAATAATTGAATACTTACACGAAAACGATTTCGGTATAGATATTCGTATTTCTGACGAATCGGAAATGCTTTTAGATACGGGGGGCGGAATAAAAAAGGCAGTGTCGCTTTTTAATGCCAACGAACCCGTATTGATTCACAACGTAGATATTTTGAGTAATGTAGATTTGCAGGCATTGTACACTTATGCTTGTGAAGCAGGAGTAGAGAAAAAAGCTGATGCTGTGCTATTAGTCAGTCCACGAAAAACAAAACGTTATCTTATTTTTGATAAGGAAATGCGTTTAGTAGGGTGGACAAATGTTGATACAGGTGAGGTAAAATCGCCTTATGAAGCCTTAAAAAACTTGACTTTTACGCAACCTTATGGCGACAATGCTACCAACGAGCAACATGGTTACATGCTTTTTGCTTTTTCGGGAATACACGTTGTGGGCGGGAAAGTGTTTGAAACCATGAACGAATGCCCCGAAAAGTTCCCTATCATGGACTTCTATTTGAAATACGCAAAGGACTTACGTTTTATAGGAAAGGTGAAAACCGACCTTCAACTCATGGACGTTGGCAAGTTAGATACCCTCGCAGAAGCTGATAAATTTGCTCAAGAATTGGGTTATTAAGCAGCAATAAAGACAAAAGAATAGAAAATAACAATATACAGAATATGCAAAAAATCATTATTTTGGATTTTGGTTCACAGACAACGCAACTAATTGGTCGCCGTTTGCGCGAATTAGATACGTTCTGTGAGATACTTCCATACAATAAATTCCCAAAGGACGACCCGTCAGTGATTGGTGTTATTCTTTCTGGTTCGCCTTATTCGGTTCATGACCCAAAGGCTTTCCAAGTGGATTTAAGCCAATTTGTGGGCAAAATACCAGTACTTGGCATTTGCTATGGTGCGCAATATATTTCGCATAAGAATGGCGGTAAGGTGGAACAAACGGGTACACGCGAGTACGGACGTGCCAATTTAGCAACCGTTGATACCGAAAATCCATTGTTCCGTGGCTTCGATGCGCACTCACAAGTGTGGATGAGTCATGGCGATACCATTACTTCAATTCCTTCAGATTGCAAAACCATTGCTTCAACAAGCGATGTAAAGTTTGCTGCTTACGCTTCTACAACACAGCCTTTGTGGGCAGTTCAGTTCCACCCAGAGGTGTTCCACAGCTTACAAGGTACAACTCTTTTAAAGAATTTTGTGGTAGATATTTGCGGTAGCAAGCAAGAATGGAGTCCTGCTTCATACGTTGAAACAACCGTAAAGGAACTGAAAGAGCAGTTAGGAAACGACCGTGTGATACTCGGACTTTCTGGTGGTGTCGATTCTTCCGTATGTGCTACCTTGTTAAATCGTGCCATTGGAAAGAATCTTACCTGTATTTTTGTAGACCATGGTATGCTCCGTAAGAACGAGTTTGCAAAGGTAATGGAGGCTTACGAGGGTTTGGGATTGAATGTAATCGGTGTTGATGCGTCAGAAAAGTTCTTTGCCGACCTTGCTGGAGTTACCGACCCAGAGCAAAAACGCAAAATTATTGGTCGCGACTTTGTTGAAGTTTTTAATGCCGAAGCTAAGAAAATAACCGATGCAAAATGGTTGGCACAAGGCACAATCTATCCCGACCGCATTGAAAGTTTGAGCATTACGGGTATGGTTATAAAGAGCCACCACAACGTAGGTGGTCTGCCTAAAGAGATGAACTTGAAACTTTGCGAACCATTGCAATGGTTGTTTAAAGACGAAGTGCGCCGTGTGGGTTACGAATTGGGTATGCCTGAACGTTTAATCAAACGCCATCCATTCCCAGGACCAGGCTTAGCTGTACGCATTTTGGGTGATATTACTCGTGAGAAAGTACGTATTCTCCAAGATGCTGACGATATTTACATTGAAAATATGCAAAACTATGTTTGCGAAGATGGCGAAGTATTGTACGATAAAGTATGGCAAGCAGGCACCATTCTCTTGTCTACAATCCGCAGTGTGGGGGTTATGGGCGATGAACGCACCTATGAACACCCAGTAGCATTGCGTGCTGTAACCAGTACCGATGCAATGTCAGCCGATTGGGCGCAACTTCCTTACGACTTTATGGCAAAGGTTTCAAACGAAATTATCAATAAAGTAAAAGGAGTAAACCGAGTTTGCTACGACATTTCTTCAAAACCACCTGCAACAATCGAGTGGGAATAGTAGAAAGTGCCTAAATACGGCATTTACAAGCCATAAGAAAGCCTCAACTTTGTAATAAGAGTTGAGGCTTTTTGCTTATAATCAGTTAGTTAAGGTCGTTTACTGATTGGACACCCATTTTGAACACCAACCTGCTGTAATCTCTGTTTCCATTGGACTTAGACACCACTTCTTGACACCAGTAAACGCTGGGCATTTGAGGAACGCATTAGAAACAATAACATGAAGATAGAGATTAAAGACAAATTGGCAATGAATGTGAGCTACACGCTCAAGGACTTATCCCGTTTGGGTGTGTCGAAAAGTCAAATATGGCTCGGCACTACCATTTACGGCACACGAGTAAGGGTTTACACCCATCTGCTTATAGAGCCTCGTCTGTGGGCTAAAAATGGCAACAGGGGCAATGGTGGTATGGCATTGGAAGATGCATCGCTCGGACAAGTCTATCTGAAAGAGTGCAAAGCAATCAATAAGAGGCTCAAGGAGATACTGGGCTTTTGTCAAGACTATGCGGATGCGGTTACGAAGAACACTTTGCACAATGAGGCATTGGAACATTCTGCCGAAAACTTTAAGACATTCATTTATGCCAAGATTGATGGCAAAGACGAGAAGAGACAATTAGATGTTGAGGATTATATCGGCAATTACATACAAGCCAAATGTTCGATGCTCAACAAAGATACCAAAAGGCAACTATCAAAAGGAACGATTTACAACCATAGAAATTCCTTGAGGCGATTGCAACATTTCTGCAAGGAGAAACGCATCAAGCTCACTTGGAAGCTCTTTGACCGCAAATTTGAAACGAAATACACCGAATGGCTTTGTGCTCAAGGGTATTCAGCAAATACCATCGCCTGCCAATACTCTGTAATGAAAGTATGGCTAACAGAGGCTGAAACAGATAATCTGATAACGGACAAAGCCTTCCACAAATACCCAACAAAGGTCTATAATGTGGAGAACATCTATTTGACGGAAGAAGAGATACAGAGGCTTTACGATATAGACTTTAAGAGTAATGAAGTTCAAAAGGAGTTGGGTTATCAAATATCAAAAGGTGGAAAGTACGAACAATCAAGAGACCTCTTCGTACTTGCTTGTTGGACGGGTTTGCGCTTCCACGATTGGCATAATATAATGGCTGTGGCTGACTTTACAGACGACTATATGACCGTACACACGCACAAGACCCAAAAGGAAGTGATTATCCCTTTGCATCCGATGGTGAAAGCCATCATCAAAAAATACGATGGCATCCTTCCTCGAAGTGGAGATAAAACCGCTTGCTTGAAGCACATTAGGGAATGTGGGCGAATAGCCCATATAGACGAAGCGACTTCGCTGTGTCGGGTGAGAGGGGGCAAGAGCGTTATAAGTCGTGGAGCTAAATACGAGTTCATCTGCAACCATACGGCAAGACGCTCTTTCTGTACCAATATGTATTTGAAAGGTGTACCCACCATCTCTGTGATGGCGATTTCGGGACATACCTCGGAAGAGAATTTCTTGAAGTACATCAAAGTTGATACGAGGCAGCACGCTGACATCGTGGCTCGTGCGTTCAGATAGGTATAACAATGCAAAGCCCCACTGTGGGTTACAGTGAGGCTTTTGTCTTTATGCTATTAGGCGTGAAATTCTCTCGATGTCTGTTTGCTTGTCGTAACCTTCTAAGATAGACAAGGTGGTATGCCCTGTTGCCACTGCAATGTCTTCCGATGCAATGCCTTTCTTTTTTAGGTTGGTTACGAAACTTCTTCTTGCTGTATGCGTACCTATGAGGTTGTACTTTTTATCTTGCTTAGTTTCGCCTGCATCCGTATGATAAGTAACATCATCTATGATACTTGCTAACTTTGCAGCTAACCTTATATAATTCAATGCAGTACTTTTGCATGGTGCTTTGGGCAATGAAGCAAAGCTGCCATATTTACTTACTAATTTTCTAACGGTGTCATTCATAGGGCATTTTACATATTTCTTCGTTTTGCTATTATATACCTTGATGCATTTCTCTGTTATAATCTCTGCATTTCTTATATTTTCATCCCAATCAGAAAATCTTAAAGCTGTATGGCAAGCTATAATAAAAAGGTCTCTACATTCATCCATCCTTTGGAGGTTTAAGTTGGGAGCAACTTTTGCTTTGATGGTATCTGAATTGAAGTCAAGCTGATAAATGCGCTCAATCTCTTCTTCGCTTAATACGATGGATGTCTTTTCACTTTTTACATTGTGCTTGGTGTGCCAATGATGGTATGAAAGTGAGACGAGTTTACCCTTCTCTTCTGCTTTTTTGAGCCATACTTTGAATGTGCTTAGGGTACTATCAACGGTGTTGAGGCTGTACGATGATTTTTTAGCATTTGCCCAACATCTAAACTCATCCTCAAAGTCTTCATTGAATAGTCTCCAAGAAAGGTTATATCCTTTATCCTTACAAAATTGCTTTAGTCGCTCTAAGCAAATTCTATGATTTCTTATAGTACCAATGGAGAGAAGTTTGCCATCCTCTTTCTTGTTGATGTAGTCTGTTATGAAAGCATCGGGATTATCTGCTAACTTTTCTCCTTTTAGCTTTTTCTGAATAAACTCTTTGAAAGTGGATGCATTATACTCTATTATTTCATTTTCAGTTGGCGCAATATTCACTGCATCTGCATAGTCATGGCAAAAATTCAATAGCTTTTCAATTTTCTTGTTGATAGCCTTACATTCTTTCTGCTTCACTGCTCCACTTGAACTATCCACCTTAGCCTTTTCATAAGGATGTGTAGCATCTCGCTTAATCCAAAAATCTTTTTCTATCTTTGCTCCTATTGGGATTGATACTTTTTCCCCCTTAATCTTTGTTTTTAGTACAATTTCATACTTGTTATTCTTGTACTTCTTGTTCAAGTTAAAATACACATTGAACGAAAATTCATTCTCGATAGAAATATTTGTGCTAATCATGCATCAATATATTTGTTTGAAGAATATTTTAATAGAGGTATATTCTTCTTCACCCCAACTTAAAAAAGTATAGGGACGGCCCTCCCATGTAGAGAACGAGGCCGTCCCCCTTACTTCCAAAAGCATTTAATCAAACTCATCTGTTTAGCGAATATTCCTGAATATATTTTTTGAAAGTTTCAAAAAAGACCACATCTTGGGATATTTCTCATTCAGATATAAGCGATGTTATAAATGTTTATATATCTGACGCAAGTTCAACATAGAACTGCAATCCCAAGTGCTGGTGTAGCTTAATAATCTATACCTGAAAACACCGAGGGGTTTGGGGGCGAGAAGCCCCCATGA
>QWBY01000251.1_pt1 | contig 40907 bp, 60 predicted proteins | sample 1972471 | NCBI WGS metagenome assembly QWBY01 (sample SAMN09866722, study PRJNA288562) | Human gut metagenome isolate term6_stool, whole genome shotgun sequencing...
TCGCCTTTTTAGTCACTGCGGCGTAGGTGAAACTACGCCTCATTCCTAAAAAGTCTCAAGCTACAAAAATGCATCAATTTTATCTCGCAAATTAGACAACATTGCGGGATTAGACAAAGAGTTATAATTTTTTAGTCACTGCGGCGTAGGTGAAACTACGCCTCACTCCTAAACATTCTGCACAGCGCGAAATAATTCCGTTTTATCACGCAAATTAGACAAAGTTGCGGGATTAGACAAAGATTCGCCTTTCTCATCAAATTTTCGAAGCCCTAGCCCAAGAGGCTAGTCCACAAGGACGCAGGCGATTGGCCGGCAGGTCTCGTGTCAGAGATTCCCAAGAGAGCAAGCGTGAGCGACGCTCGATTGGTGAATCTTACGGCCAAAACGAAATACCAGTGCAGGTTTATTACAAAGAGATTTTAAACAAAAAAATACGCGAAGCGTGTAGGGGCTGACTTAATGTCAGCCATATTTTTTTGCCTTCATCCAACAAAAAGATTGACTTTTATTCATTATATGCTATGATTAAAGTAATAATATTTTTAGGAGGTACTTATGAAAAGAGTATTACTAATTGCACTTGCAATTCTAATGGTACTTGCACCTGTGCTAAGGGCAGAGGGACAAGCAGACCCGATGGCAGAAGCTCAAAAGAGTTTTCAACCATTTGAACTTGATGGGGAAGAGGTAAAAATTGGCGGATATTTAATCAATGCCAATAACTACTACAAACTAAGAGACTTGGCTGCTTTATTAAACGGCACAGACAAACAATTTAACATTGTGTTTGACGATGTCAAGAAGCAAATCGCTTTGGAACTTGGCAAGCCATATGAAAAGTTAGACACTGACCTACAAGAAATGAAACACGACAAGACCAAGGCCAAGATGGTTACAAATACAATTTTGGTTGACGGCAAAGAAGTTGAACTCAAAGCAGCTTTAATCGACAGAAATAACTATGTAAAACTCCGTGACCTAGGTGCGGTTGTAGGATTTTTGGTAGACTACAACAGAGAAACCAAGGCAATTATTGTAGACACAAAGTCAGAAGCTAAGGTTGAAGAAAAGACCGAAGAAAAGACTGAAGAGAAGAAGGAAGAAAAATCTGAAGAGAAGAAGGAAGAGCCAGTAAGTACAGATCCAAATGCTACACCAGAGGAAATCAAAGCGTTTTTAGCAGATGAAGAAAGAGCAAAGAAAGTTTCCATAAATGGTTATAGCCTTAAAAAAGATGGCAACGTTTATTATATATCTAAAAAAACTGAAGAAGGTGAGGGTAAGCTACCTCTTGTAAAATATGAATTAATTGACCAAGTAGAAAATAAAAAAAGAATTGATGCACAAAGCACAATCCTTGGAGATGGTCAACAATATGAACTTTCTTGGGAAAAATTCTTTAATACTTTTTTTGTAAAAGCAGATAGAATAAATCAAAACTCTATTGACATCTTAAGCATTATTAATAGTTTTGGTTATACTGTTAATAACGAGCAAAAAATGGGCTTAGCTTTGAGTAATGGCCACTTACTCGCGCCACGTAGTGATGGCAGCAGCGGGATGTTAGGCTATGTTATTGTAGTTGCAAATTATAGCGATGGTTCTAAAATTGAAAGTACTGAAGAAGTAGGGATTTCTGATGTTCCACTTACAAATGGAATAGTTAAATAAGTACATACTAAAGCCCCAGGCGTTAAATTCAACGCTTGGGGCTATTTTTATTTGAATATTATTTCTTGTATTTGCTTATCTTTTATGATTATACGCTTAATTACACTATGCCAAAGTGTACGCTTATCAATATTGGATAAATTATTGTAGATCTCTTTGAAGTCGCTTTTTAGAAGATTATCAAGGGCGGTAAAGTCTTTGTTATCTTCTACCTTGTTTATGCTTTCTTCGTATTCTCTTAGCTTATCTTGAAGCTTCCTATATTCTACCGTGTAATCGTCTATTTCTATTACTTCATTAAGATATAAATTTCTAAGCCTTGCTATTTTCTTTTCTATTGAAGATTTATTAATATAAGCAGGCTTCTTTTTCTTCTGTTTTATTTCATAGTCTACTTTATATTTCTTTACTTCATCTTCCAAGGCAGCAAACAAAAGGCTTTCTACTTTTAGTTCGGATATTCTATTGGAGCAGGTGCCGCCCCTGTATCCTGTACACCTATAACCATAATAAGCCTTGCCATTATCTTTTCTTGTAGATCCACCGCCTACAAGTCTTCTTCCGCAGTAGCCACATTCAAGCAGCCCGGAAAAAATGTAGTCGTATTTCTTGCCGCTTGATCTAATTGTAGTTGTAGAATCGCTTATTTCTTTTATAATTTCGTATTGCGTCTTACTAAGATAAGGCGGGCAATAAGAAGTATTATTCCTATAAGTTCCATAATAAAAAGCGGTATTATCTCTTAGTATTCTTTTAAAGATATTATAGCTATAATGCGTTCCGTACTTTTCGTTTATATAGACGCAAACAGAATTAACGCTTCTAAGCTTGATAAAAGCTTCGAAAGTATCAACAACAATTGGGTACAAGTCTTCATCAATTACAACCTTTTTATTTTCCACCTTGTAGCCAAAAGGCGCTAAGCCCCAGATGGCTTCGCCGTCCGCCACTTTCTTTTCAAAAACAAACTTTATACGTTCGCTTGTTCTATCGCTTTCATCTTGGGCGACAGCTAAACGGATATTTACATAAAGCCTACCATTTGCGGTAGTTGTATCATAATTTTCAGTAGTAGCAGTCCACCCAACATTATTTCTTTCTAATATTTCCTGTATCTTGTAATAATCGCCCACATTACGAAACCACCTATCAAGCTTGATAAATAAAATTACATCAATCTTTCCGGCTTCTACATCATCAAGTAGACGCATAAATTCTTTACGGTTAGTATATTTCTTTCTTGCGGTTATTCCTTCGTCAGCATAAACACCAACAACGGAATAGCCCTTGTTCTTTGCGTAGCGTTTTAAATTATCCCTTTGGGCTTCTACGCTATAGCCTTCGCGGACCTGTTCTTCCGTCGATACCCTTATATAGAGTGCGGCCCTTATTATATCCATATAGACCCCCTTTTCGTTGAAAAAGTCCGTCCGTTTATGGTATAATATAGACGGAAAGACTTTATATATTTCTTACTTTGCGGTATGAAAATTTACTTTCCTTGCCATAGAGTGCGCCAACACCCTATGGCTTTTTTTATTGATTAATTTCTACTTTGTATTGAAGCGGAACATCTTTAGTAACTTCTAATTCTTTAAACATATTAAGATACATACAATTTCCACCGTAAACATAAATAGTAAGAATAACTACGCCATCTTCTAATAACATTCTTTGGATCTCTTCTTCATAAACAGAATCAGAATAACCAAGCAATGTTTTATGTTCTTTTTCTTCATTTAAGTAAATTTCAAATTCGGAAACATCTTTCAATTCATCTTCGGAATACTTCCTACCATCTTTGACGGTTGGGTATTCGATAATAGCTTCAACTTCCCAAGGTTCAAATTCAAAATAATAATCTTCGTAACCTGTTTTAATATCTTCTTTAGCGTCCGCTATAGAAAGACCGTTCCATTTATCGCCGTATCTCTTTTTCTTCAAAACAGATAAAAAGTTATCATTCGGAGTTATTTCTATTTCATTAACTATAATCGGCGCATTGTCCGGAAGATTATTTATAGAATAACCCGCAACAGTCTTTTTCTTTTTCGGTGCTTTATCCTTAGTTTTATAAAAGTAAAAACCAATACCAGCAAGAACAAAACAACCGGCGACAACTTCGCCCAACTTACCTTTAAAAATCGAACCTATAAAGACAACCGCAGAAACGCCCCAAAGGGCGTAAGCAATTTTTAATCTCTTTGTCAATTTAATTACCACCTTTCTTTAGAAGCTATCACTTAGCTTCTTTTTTATTTTCTTTGGCTTCTAATATATCGCCTAAGTGAGATGATTTTTCCCCCGCTCTTGCTTCAAGTTCCAATTCGCGCCTATATTCTTCAACCTCTTTGTCGATTCTTTCTTGGATAATCTCTTCTTCGGATTTATCCATAAAGCTTTTAGCTAGTACGCTTACATATTCTTTTATAGCCGCCCTTTTATCCGGGCTAAGTTCCAAGAAAGCTTCAACGATCTTAACTTCCATATCATCTAAAGCGTATTGCTTGGCTAATTCCGCCAAGTGCGATTCTTTACTTTCTATAAACATTTCGCCCTTGCCATAGCGTAGCCACTTATCATTTACATTATAAACATTACATATAGACAATATCATTTGTTCAGTTAAGTTATTAATTCCATTTTCTAAAGAAGAAATAGTAGTCTTTCTTACACCGAGTTTAGAACCGAACTCTTCCATTGTTAAACCAAGTTGTTTCCTAAGTTCTTTTAGTCTATTTTTCATTCGAGAACCCCCTTTCTAAACCTATTATACAACAAAAAAATAAAAAAGTCCACATAATGAACAAAAAAGCTTGACAAAAAATATTAAATGGACTATAATATCCATAGAATGAACAAGCGGGAAAGAAACGAAGTTCAAAAAGCAAAAAAATTAAGGGGGCAAAGATAATGAAACAATTTAAAGTAGGCGGTATCTACACAGGCGAAGACAGAATCGAAATAGAAGTATTGAAGAGAACCAAGCAAACAATAACTTTTAAATACACCAAGCCTAATTGGTGGGAAGAAGACACAGAAAAAGAGTTTAGAAAAAAGATTAGACACTTCAACAACAATTACGAAACTATAAACCTTGGCAGCCATTGGAGCGAACCAAGCGTACACGCAAACTAAGAAAGGGGCAAAGATGATGAAATATAGCGCATTAGTAAAAGACGGAAAAAGATTACAAATAATAGCTAACAGAGAATATAGAACTAAGAAAGATTTTATCCAAGATTTAAGAGGTAACGGATACAAAGTAAATCCAAATAAAGTAAAAGAAAGTAACTTATTTGATTACATTATGAAACACACAAATTGCAATCCGTGGGATTGGGAACTAAAAAAGATTCCAGCAGAAGAATATTAAGAAAGGGGCAAAGACAATGAAAGTATTAGAAAGAACAAAAACACCACGCGGAATTGATATTCAAATCGAAGATTGGGAAGAAAACTTCCCAGAAGTTTACGGATACGGCGAAACATTAGCCGCATTTCCTAAAACAATAACAAACCCAGATAACCACATAAGATTAGAAATTGAATTTAATAGCTACGAAGAAACAAAAGAAGCACTAAGAGCATTGGAAGCAGGAGAAAAAGAACTAAGAGATTATAAAGAGAATTTCAGAAGCTATTCCAACGAAGGCGGAAACGTCTATATGAACTTCAAAGAATAAAGGGGGCAAAGAAGATGGAAGCTACATTAAAACCAAGAAGAAGAGATTTAGAAGAAAAGAAAGGAAAAGAGATTATGAACGCAAAGGAATTAGAAAAAAATAAATACACCAACGAAGAAAAGATAGATAGCAAGGAATTTTCAGAAGAACTTAACAAGCTACCAAGAAAAGAACAAGAAAAAATCCTATATATGATTAAAGGGGCAGCACTTGTAACAGAAGCAGGCAAGCAAACCCAAAGCGCTATATAAACAACCGCAAAAATGAGGGTTGAAAGAATGAATATATTAAGTCTATTTGATGGAACGAGTGCAGGAAGGCTTGCAGCGGAAAGGGCAGGCCTTCCAATAAATAAATATTACGCAAGCGAAATTGACAAATACGCTATAGCGGTATCTAAAAAGAATTATCCGGATATTATCCACCTTGGCAATGTAGAAGATTATCAAGAATGGGATATAGATTTCGGCGAAATTGATTTACTTTTAGGCGTTCGCCCTTGCCAAGGATTTTCAATAGCAGGAAAACAACTTAACTTCGAAGACCCAAGAAGCAAATTATTTTTTGAATACGTAGAGATCTTAAAGAAGATAAGAGAAAAGAACCCGAATGTTCTATTTTTACTTGAAAATGTAAGAATGAAAAAGGAATTTCAAAACATTATTAGCGAACATTTAGGAGTAGAGCCAATAGAAATAAATTCTAATTTAGTATCGGCACAAAATAGAAAAAGGCTTTATTGGACCAATATTCCAAACATAAAACAGCCAGAAGATAAAGGAATAATGCTTAAAGATATAGTACACGAAAAGGCGGATATTGATTTCGCGGTTAGTGAAACTTGGTGCAAGTGGTTCAAAAGGAAAGCCCAATACTACATAGATAAAAGCTATGTAGCAGTAAGCCCAGAAAAAGCTATTACAATGACAGCTAGGCAAATAATGAGTTGGAACGGCAATTTTATTTATGAGTGTTTAGAAGAATATATAGTACCATTCGACAAAACATTAAAGATCCTTGAAAAAGAAGTGGAAAAAGGCAAAGTAGGATATTTCAAAACCGACAGCCAAGGAAACAGGATCTATTACATTCACGATAAAGCCGTTACATTATGCGGACAAGCAGGCGGAAGAGGTGCAAAAACAGGGCTTTACTTATTCGGTTGCATAACGCCAGATAGAGTAAATAAAAGGCAAAACGGACAGCGATTTAATGAGGGGCAGAAGTTTTATACACTTACAGCCCAGGACAAACACGGCGTATTAATTGAAGGATATATAAGAAAGCTAACGCCTATTGAGTGCGAGAGATTACAAACACTACCCGACAACTACACCCAAGGAGAAATCAACGGAAAAGAAATATCAGATAACCAAAGGTACAAAATGCTTGGCAATGGTTGGACTGTAGATATAATAGCCCACATTTTAAAGCATATAGGCAAAGAAGATGGGGCTTAAAACTGTTTTATATATTCCTTATAAAGACTTTAAAGAGAAATTAAAGCTTACAAGGAAATACAAGAAAGAAGGTTATTACGTTGAAGATTGGGGCGACGGTATATATTGCTTCAAGATAGACGGATACAAAAGAAAAGGAAAAGGAAGCGGGCGAAGATGAGCGAAGAAGAAAAGAAAGCATTAAAAGCAATAAAAAGCATTGAAGAAGCTTTCAAACAATGGATAGAAAAAATAAAAGAGATCTTACAAAAAATACAAACAGTCATTAAACAAGCTTTATGTAAACACGAAGAGGTAGAAAGCTTTACACCTAAAACTACATTTCACAGGATAAGCGGCGAAACAATCTATATTCGTTGCGTAAGGTGCGGAAAGATAATAGATAAAATTACCTACGATTACGAAGGCTTCGGCTACAAATAAAGGCGGTGGAAAATGAAATATAAAGTAACAGCACATTTAGACTTTACGGAAGACGTGTTAGAACTTGACGACGATCTAACAGAAGAGGAAGTAGAAAAAGAGTTATACGAATATGTAAGTAGCTTTTTCGATTGGAACTACAGAAAAGTAGAAGAAGACTAACAAGGGGGCAAAAGAAAGATGAAGAAAGCCACAAAAGAAGAATTACTAAAATTAGGATTTAAGGAAGACGAACACGAAGAGGAAAAATGCTTATCACTAAAACTTAACAAAGGAAAAGACAGATTCTACCACTTTTTAAGATGGTATGAAGACGAACCAGACAAGTTCTATATTGACGAAGTTTTAATAAGCAAAGTAAAAACAATTTCCGAAGAAGATTTCTTAGTTAATACAAACAATCTAACAACAAACGCCATAGAACACTATAAGCAAATAATGGAGAAGCTACAAAAGAATTAGAGGAAGGGGCAAGGGCAAGTGATACTACCAGAATTTAGGATAATTAACAATTTTACAGGCGAAGAATACGAACCACAGGAAATAAAAATAATTGATTATACCGACCAAATTATAAAATATTCAAAATTCGACGAAGAAGGAGAGATGGACCTTGAAGACGCAAGCTTCATATATACAAAAGCTACAAGCGATCTTCAAGAAGATATTTCAGATTGGGTTACAAACAACAAAGAAGAGATAGAACAAAGCATATCAGAAGCAACCAACAAAACACTAAACCAATTCGCAGAAGGCGGAACAACATTTGATATTACGGACGAAGTAGACAAAGATGAGTTAGTTACACAGATTACAGAAGATATTATACAAGGAATATTAAATGTTATTTCAACTTATGAACAAGAGGTGTAGAAATGATTAAACCAACAAAGCCAATAGAAACATACGTAGACTACGGATTTAAGAAGTGCAAGGGGGAATACGGTAAGCACGGCTGTTATTACTTATGCGTAGCTAGAGGTTGCAAAATGATATTTTTAAGTAAAGAACTTTTAGAAATCATACCTTGGGAAGAAACCGACCCAAGAATACACGCACAACCAAATTGTAGATACAGCGACCAAAGAACAGCATTAGATATAGTTGTAGAACTAGCAATTTATGGACTTTTAATAACAAAATACTAAATAACAAAGATTGGAGATACTACATTGAAAAACAATTGCAAACATTGTGGGAATTGTAAATGTAAAGACCGTAGCATTACAGATATTAAAACAATTTGCCAAATGGCGTTGGGCCATACTTACGGATTTACAGCAGATACAAGCGATATTAAGATACTTGAAACAAATTGGGATAATTACCACATTATAGATATTAACAATAAGAGATACAGGGTTAAAAACCTATACGCAGAAAGGGTTAAGGTTGTAGCAAGTTATGGATACTAACTTCAAGAAAATAACCTTTCTTACACCCGAAGGAACTTTAGAAGTACCACTAAAAAAAGAGTTCCACCAAGCAGCCTGTAGGCACAATTACAAAAAAGGCAAAATAATTAGGCCAACAGGCTATAGGCTATTCAAAAGCAGATTACCAAAAGACACTATTTTGTGTATAAAATGCGGAAAGAAGAGGGGCAAGAAATGAAACAATTTGACGCAAAGAAATTTCTTAAAAAACTATACGAACTTTCCGGAAATGAGGAAGGGGCAAAAGTAGTAGTTAAAGAGATCAAAGAAAAAGAAGAGATGGCAGCGGAAGTAAAAGAAAAAGCGGCAGTATAGGAAAGGGGCAGAAGATGAAAAATATACCAGAAGAAATAAGAGAAAAAGAAATTACATTGACAGATTACGAAATAAACCTTATACACGGCTTATTAGTAGATGAAGAAATAAGGCTTAAAGAAAAGATACCTATATTACTTATAGAATCCGGCTACAATTTCGACAACACGAAAGCTTACGTAGAAGAGGTTAAGAGATTAAGAAGACTATTTACAAAGATAGACGACACAGAAGACTATTTAGAAGTATTTAGCAGGATTGAAGATTACAGATTGGATAAGGAAGAAAAGCAATGCGAAAATTAAAAGAATTAAGACCAGGCGAAGCGTTCAAGTTCGCGGGCTTAAATTGGGTTAAACTTGACGATACAGAAGAAGGGTGCTTAGCAATAACTAAAGACGTTATAAGTTCGGCAGTATTTAGCAACGAAGAAAACAACAACTATAACGATTCAACCGTAGCAGATTTTACAAACATAGATCTATATAACTTACTTATAGAACACGGAGCAAAAGCGGAAGACTTGTTAAACTTCGGTAGAGATCTAACGGCAGATGATGGAACAACAATAGATATAAATTCAAGTGATGTAGTTAGCCTTATTACTTGCGAAGAATACAGGAAGTATAGAAAGCTAATACCCGCAGTTGAAAAAGAGTGGTGGACGCTTACAGCAGAATCAAACCACATAACAAGCAATAATACAGTTAAAGTTATTTCCATAACCGGAAAAATCACAAATAGAACAGCGACTGTAGCAAGTGGGGTTCGCCCAGTATGTAATATCAACAAAGAAAAGGAAGTGGAAGAAATGCCAGTAACAGAAAAGATTAAAAAATGGTTCATAGATAGAAACTTAGATACAGCCGACCCAAAAAGCCAAATGCTAAAGCTTATGGAAGAAACAGGAGAACTTGCCGAAGGAATAGCAAAGAATAGACCGGACCAAATAAAAGACAGCATAGGCGATATTTACGTAGTATTAACAGGCTTATCAATTCAACTTGGCTACAGTATCGAAGAATGTATCGAAGCAGCTTACGAAGAAATAAAAGACCGAAAAGGAAAAATGATTGATGGCGTATTCGTAAAAGAAAGCGACCTATAAAAGAAAGGGGCAAAGACTATGGCAATAAGTAACGAAGAAGCAAAGCAACTTCTATATGATGAAACGCCGGTATATTTCAAAGATATTAAGTACAAGAAAATTAACGGCTTGATCTACAGAAAGAGCGAAGGAAGATTCAAGGCAAGCGCCGAACTATTGGATATGAACCACAATTGCGTTGTAATTTGTCCGCTTGAATGGATAGACGCAAGCGAAGAAGAAAGAATAGAGATATTCGGACAGGAAGAAGCGGAAGTGTTATTGACTAAGTGCCAAGAAGAGATGGCAACACTTATAAACTTAGTGGACCAAAACAAACCGGACGAATCGCAAGATTCATTACACAGGCTACTTTCTAAATTGATGAAATTAGATAACGAGTTAATCAAGCAAGTACACGCAAGGGAAAAATACGGCGACGATCCAAAAGAAGGAATGGAAAAAATAACAAACGAGTTGGCAGAATCATTTAGTCTTGGCGGGCTAAGTGATGAAGAGGGCAAGGAAAGAATACCGCAAAGAAAAGAGGAAGAAGAATGGATAGCGAATTAATCAGAATACAACATAGAGAAGAAATAAACGATAAGAACTTAATAGAAGAAAGCAGAAAAGCCGTAATGCTTGCTGCACTTTACGCAGAAAAGACAATGGAGATTGGAGAATTAAACGACAGGCAAAAGAGATTCAACAGGAATATTAACCAAAAACGAAGGGAGATGGAAAGAATGTATGTAAAAAAGGCAAAAGAGATAGTGGACGGAAAATACAGAAAGAAAAGACCATCAATATTAAGCAGGGTATTTGCGCCGCATATAATATTCTACAGCTTTCTTTCTATCATTGTTTATATATGCTTGGCAAAGCTTGCATATATGGAAAGAGGATATAGAGCCATAGGGGGCGAAGGATTTTTCCTTATCCTACCAATTATATTAGTAGCATTTAGAATTGGAAACCTTATAGACAAGGACGCAAACAAAAGAAATAAGTAAAAAAAAGAAAGGGTGCTTTTTCAAGCACCCCGCCTTGGTATTAATCTTTATCTTATTTTATAGGGCAAAGACAAAGAATATCCACATATTTATTATACCACGGCTAAAGAAAAAAAGCAATAGAAAAGTAAATAGTAACGGCTAAAAATGGCGGAATACATACCGCCTTGCGGGCTTGTAATAGCTATTATCTTTTCGACCATTCTTATATTAAAGTTAGCAGGTGGTATTATGGCAAGAAGTTTTATTAGAGAAAAGAAAATATATTGCGGGCAAGATTATTTAGAAGTAGATATATATTCCATATCAGAAAATCAATTAGAGAAAAGAAAAGGAAAGAGATCTAAAAAAGAAAAAGTATCTATACCCGCCCAAAGAAACTTAAACAATAAAAACGCAAGAAGAACATTCAATCAATTAGCAGAAACAAACTTCGGAGAAAATGATTATTCAGTAACACTTACTTATACAAAAGAATTTCTACCAGATACATTAGAAGAAGCAGAAAAGGAAGCTACAAACTATATTCGCAGGGTAAAACGCAGAAGAAAGAAAGAAGGACTAGAAGACTTAAAGTATATGATTGTTACTTCTTCGAGAGATGGCAAAGATGGTAAGCCGGTTAGAATCCACCACCACATATTAATGAATGGTGGACTTGATAGGGATACTGTAGAAGATTTATGGAGTAGAAGCAGAGGAAAAAACAAAGGAAAGAGATTAGGCTATGCGAATTGCGACAGGATAAAACCAGATGACAATACAGGTATTGCAGGATTGGCGAACTACTTAGCAGGAAACCCAACACAGAAAAGAAGATGGAGCAGTAGCCAAAATTTAGAAAGACCAACACAAAGAACCAACGATCACAGATATTCAAGAAGAAAAGTAATAAAGCTTTCATTATTTCCAGAAGACCTTATCTATTGGGAAAGACTTTACCCAGGCTATGAGATTAAAGACAAGCTAAACGGATTTCAAGCTATATACAATGATTTTACCGGGTGGAGTATCTACCTACGATTACGAAAGAAGAAAACATAGAGAAATAAAGCTTTATAAGACTTATCCACAAGTAAACAGTAAAGAATAATATAAGTTATCCACAGGGCAAAGAATAGAATAAGTTATCCACAAGAAAGGAGTTAATACACTATGGATAACAAAAAAGCACTTGAAGCATATAAGAACCTAAAAAATAACGCCTACGGCCACAGCTTCGAAGAGGGTATCGCCTATGCTTGTAAGCACTATATAGATGACGGACTAGCAGCAGTAAGCAAGACCCCAGAACCTTTTAGAGTTCTAAAGAAATTCAAAGGCGGAATATTTAGGGGGCAATTCACAGCAAGGGCGCACCCAGATTTCAAAGGAACAGTAAAGGGCGGGCGTTCTATAATCTTTGAAGCTAAATATACTTCTACGGAAGTTATAAAGAAAAAAGTTATAACGGAAAAACAAGCAGAAGTATTAGACGAACATTTAAAGCTTGGAGCAATAGCGGGCGTATGCGTAGGAATACAAGACCGTTACTTTTTCGTGCCGTGGGATATTTGGCGAAATATGAAAGAGATCATAGGCAAACAATCCGCAAGGGCGGAAGACCTTAAAGAATGGGAAGTACCTTGGAGAAAAGGCGTTATGTTCTTAGAAAACATAAAAGGCAAACTAGATGGATAAGAGATACAAGACCTGTATTTTTTGTAAGAACTTAGTTTTATCAGATAGGCAAATAAAAGTATGCGACGATTGCTTAAAGAAAGCAGGAACAGAAAAAGAGATTATAAAAGACTTACAGGCAGCGGAAGAAATAAACTTCGTAATCGAAGATCACATAGAAAAAGCAGAAGAAGAGATTATAAGGCGGTCAATATGAAAGGGGAATCAGAATGGAAGTAAGAAAGATTACCGAAAGGGAATATATACCGGACAAACAAGCAAACAATAGCTATTTAATAACTTGTCCTTTTTGCGGAGCAAAGACAATGGCACAGGTTAGGGGGTACTATGCGCGGGGCAGAAGGTGCGTAAAATGTAAGGCACTATTTACAGATGATATAGCAACCAAGAAATAGAGGGCCGCCTATGAAAGACGTAATAGCAATAATTGAATATTGCAGGGAAATTCCGCAGGCGATAAAGCTTAACAAAAGAGTTATTAACAACTTAGAAGATATGTATTACTTACCAAGTAGCAATAGCCAGTTAGACGGTATGCCAAAGGCCAAGAATCACATTTCAAAGCTTACGGAAGATATAGCGTTAAATGTTCCGGACGGAGTAAGCGAAACTATAAGAAATCTAAATATCAAGAATGAAAGATTAGACACTTTATACAAAGAGATATTAAAAGAAATTCAAAGCTTAGAATATCGCGAACATAAAGTAATATACGATTTCTACTTGATGAATTACAGATGGGAAAAGATAGCCAGGGGCTTTTATTCCGTTAGACAATGCAAGAACATTAGAAACGAAGCCTTGAAGAAATTACAAAAGAAGTTCGAGAAAAACATATATATTAGCAACTATTTTAAGTGAAAAGGGTATTATTGCCCGCCATTGCCCGAAATATAGGCTATAATGGATATAGTGAAATAATATATATAGAGCAGCAGAAAAGCAAAAAGCCAAACGAACTTCAATTTGTGAAGTTCGTATTTTTTTATAATTTCTTCCGTGGCTGAAAAAACGGAACAGCGAAACAAACGAAGAAGAATAAAAAACAGCCACGAAAGGAGAGTGGAAAAATGGCAAGGGAAAGAAGGCCCGAAAGAGATTTAGCCTTTGAACTTTTTAGAAAATCAAAGGGCAGATTAGAGGTAAAAGAAATTGCTAAAAAGTTGAATGTAAAAGCAGCAACAGTTAGCCAATGGAAATACCGCGACAAATGGGAAGAAAAGCTAAAAGAGAAAAGACGCGGCGGACAGTTCGGAAACAAGAACGCAGAAGGTGCAGGAGCGCCAAAGGGAAACAAGAACGCAGAAACGCACGGCGGCTATAGTAGTATAGATCTAAACAATTTACCAGAAGAAGACCAAGCCTATATATCTAACCTTTCACTTGACACAGAAACAAACTTCAAGAACGAACTACAAATACTTTTAGCAAAAGAAAAAGATATAAGACGCAGGCTTGAAGCCTTAGACTATGAACCAGAAGACAAGCTATACTTATCAAGAGAATCAGAAATGCAAGCAGTACCGAAGCCCGAACAGTTGGAAGGACTAGAGCCAGAAGAACAAGTAGAAAGACTTAACAAGTTACAGCCAACGCTAAAGACTATTACAAAAGATAGCAAGTTCGAAAGGCAGCAGAAGTTATTAGTTGCGTTCGATAGGATACACGGCAGGATAATTAAACTGTTAGATAGCATTAAGACCTACCAACTAGACTGTAAGCGAATAGAATTAGATCAACAGCGTTACGAATTATCAAAAGAAAAAGTAAAAGGTGCATTTGAATTTGATTTAGAAGATGAGTTAGAAGACTTGTAAAAATAAAAATAGGTTCTTTCAGAAGAAAAAATTTTCTTGCGGGTACGACGACCCCGAAATATGGCTAGGTATAAAATTTTTAAAACCACTTCCGAAAATCCGGACAGGAAAAAATATTAGGGGGGTTGATTTTAGACGCAAGAATAATTATTCACAGCAAGACGCAAGAAAAAAAAGGGGGGTGGCTTCTATCGCTAAAGTAAAATTATATAGCGCCCAGGCTATCGCCAAGTTGCTTAATGTTAGCGATAGAAGAGTAAGGCAACTAAGAGATGAAGGAATCATAGAAGAAACCTTGCCAGGGCTTTATAAACTATTAGAAACCAATCACGCGTATATAGATTATCTTAAAGGCAACGCACAGATTGAAGAAAATTTAAGTTACTACGAAGAAAGGGCAAAGCTTGTAAAAGCAAAAAGGCAAAATGAAGAACTTGATCTAAAAATTAGAAGAAAGGACTTGCACGAATCTTCGGAGATTGAAGAGGTTATGGCGGAAATGCTAACTAATTTTAAAGTAAGATTAATGGCAATTCCCGCCAAGCTATCGCCTGTATTAGCAGGGATAAACGATAGAACCAAAATATACAAATTGTTACAAGAAGCGGTAGAGGAAGGACTGAATGAACTTTCAGACTTTCCAACCGCTTTTTCATTGGAAATCGAAGAAGAGGGAGAAAATGGCGAAGAAAGCAAAGAAGAAGACGAAAAAGAAAATAAAAGTTAAAAGAAATACATTTGAACTTCTTTGTAAAATATTCGCGGGATTGAAACCGCCGCCACCTATCACAATAACAGAATGGGCGGACGAATACAGAAGACTTAGCCCGGAAGCTTCGGCAGAGCCGGGAAGATGGAAGACTTCAAAAGCGCCATATCAAAAAGAGATAATGGACGCAATAGGAGAAATCGGAGTAGAAAAAGTTGTAGTAATGAGTGCGGCGCAGATTGGAAAATCCGACGCTTGCATATTAAACCCCTTGGGCTACTATATGCACTACGACCCAAGCCCAATAATGATACTTCAACCAACAATACAAATGGCGGAAGCTTTTTCAAAAGACAGAATTTCGCCAATGATAAGAGATACACCAATACTACAAGACAAAGTAGATGACAAGTCAAGAACAAGCGGAAATACCATATTACAAAAGATATTCCCAGGCGGACACGTAACAATGGTAGGCGCTAACAGCCCTTCAAGTTTAGCAAGTAGACCAATAAGAATATTACTTGCAGATGAGATAGACAGATACCCGGCAACAGCAGGGAACGAGGGCGACCCTTTATTATTAGCAACTAAAAGGCTTACTACTTTTTGGAATAAAAAAATAGTATGCGTATCTACACCGACGATAAAGGGAACAAGCAGAATAGAAGTAGAGTACGAACACAGCACGCAAGGCGAATGGAATGTACCTTGCCCGCATTGCGGAGAATATAACCCGCTTGAATGGGCGTATATAAATTTTAATAAAGAGGATCTAACAGAAATTAACTACACTTGCAGATATTGCGGAGCGATTGCCAATGAATACGCTTGGAAATCAAACTATGATAAAGGCAAGTTTATTTTTAAATATCCGAAAAGGGCGGTTAAAGGCTATCACTTAAACGCCTTAGCTTCGCTTTTCGTATCTTGGCGTGAAATAGTAGAAAAATTCCTTGTAGCCAACGAAGAGAAAAAGAAAGGCAATATAGAATTACTTAAAGCTTGGACCAATACCGAAATGGGCCAAACTTGGGAAGAAGAAGGCGAAGAAATAGAAATGGACGAACTATTCAACCGCCTAGAAGAATATGATTGCGAAGTGCCAGAAGAAGTAATAGTATTAACAGCCGGCGTAGACGTACAAGACGACCGCTTCGAAGTAGAAGTGGTAGGTTGGGGCGGAGAAAAAGAATCTTGGGGAATTTATTATAAAAAAATATATGGAGATCTAAAAATAGAAACCGTATGGAATGATTTAGATAAATTCTTAGATAGAACATTCGAAACTAAAGACGGACGCAAACTTAAAATACTTTCAACTTGCATAGATTCCGGCGGACACTTCACGCAAGAAGTATATAAATTTACCAAGAAGAGAATCAACCGCAGAATATGGGCCATTAAAGGACGTGGCGGAGCGCAAACGCCTTATTACTCAAAGCCATCTACAGCTAACGCGTATAAGACACCATTATTTACACTTGGAGTAGATACCGGAAAAGCTATTCTATATCAAAGATTAGCAGTACAAGAGCCAGGGCCTAACTATTGCCATTTCCCGAAAGATGAGGGAAGAGGATATAACGAAGAATACTTCAAAGGGCTTACAAGTGAAAAGATGGTTATTAGCTATAAAAAGGGGCGTGCGCAGTATGTATGGAAACTTAAAAAAGGAATTAAAAGAAACGAGCCATTAGATATTAGAAACTACGCAACGGCAGCACTTGAAATTACAAATCCTATTCTTAAAAAAGAGATTCCGGAAAGCGCAAGCAAGCCACAAAGAAATATAAGGTCAAGGGGGTTAGGAAGATAGATGGATAAAAGCGAAATAAAATTAAGAAGAGAACGAGCGCTAAAGCACTACGATTTATGGTTAGAAGCAGAAACAGCAGTAGCAACAAGCCAAAGCTACACAATAGGTAGCCGAAGCTTAACAAGGGCCAATCTAAGCGAAATAAGAAAGCAACAGGAGTATTGGCGAAAAGAAATTGACAGATTAGACGCAATAGAAAAATATAACGGACGCAATAGAACATATATTGCCGTTCCACGCGATATTTAAAGGTAGGTGGTATTATGGGCCTATTTGATATATTCAAGCCTAAAACAAGGCAGAATAAGGCTATTAAAAACGAAATAGAAACAATAGTATTAAACAAAACTAAAGAAATATTAAATAGCGGCTACAGCAATTATGGCGCTTCACGCACCAAGAAAAGCCTTATAGGTTGGAGAGCGGACGGCGGAAGCCACAAAGAGGATATAGAAGACAATTTAAACATATTAAGGCAACGTAGCCGCGATCTATATATGGGCGTTCCATTAGCTACAGGCGCTATTAAAACTTGTAGAACTAACGTGGTTGGCGGCGGGCTATTACTTAAAAGCCAAATAGATTACGAAGCAATAGGAATGGAAGCAAAGGACGCAAGAAACCTTGAACAGAAAATAGAAAGAGAATTTAAACTATGGGCGGATACTACAAATTGCGATATAGAAAGATTAGACAATTTCTACGAATTGCAGCAATTAGCCTTTTTAAATTGGTTAATATCCGGCGACGTTATAGTTTTACTTCCAACAACAATAAGGGCGGCAATGCCCTATGATTTAAGAATACAACTTATAGAAGCGGATAGGCTCTCAACACCTAAAGACAAAACGCAAGATAAAAACATTATAGACGGAGTAGAAAGCAACAAGAACGGCGAAACTATCGCTTACTATATTTGCAACAAGCACCCTAATTCTAAAGATCTAACAGAAAAAGAAGAATGGATAAGAGTTGAAGCCTACGGAAAGAGTACAGGAAGAAAAAACGTATTGCACCTTATGAACCGCGAAAGGATAGGACAAAGAAGAGGCGTTCCAATGCTTGCACCAGTAATAGAAAGCTTAAAGCAATTAGGACGCTATACAGAAGCGGAATTAGTAGCAGCGGTAGTAAGTGGCCTATTTACAGTATTTGTAGAAAAAGAGGGCTACAGCAACGAAGCGCCATTCGGACAAATAGTACCAGAAGAACAACAAGTGGATAGATACACAGAAAATTCAATCGAACTTGGACCAGGTGCAATTATAGATCTTAACGAAGGCGAAAAAGCAAACGTAGTAAACCCAGGAAGACCAAATGCGGCCTTTGATGGATTTGTTACTTCTATTTGTAGACAAATAGGCGCAGCACTTGAAATTCCCTACGAACTATTATTAAAAAACTTCAACGCTTCTTACAGCGCTTCAAGGGCAGCACTTCTTGAAGCTTGGAAATCTTTTAGAATGTATCGCGAATGGTTAGCGGCGGATTTTTGCCAACCTATTTACGAAGAATGGCTAACAGAAGCAGTAGCCAAGGGAAGAATAGACGCACCAGGATTTTTCGGCGACCCGCTTATTAAAAAAGCGTATTGCGGCGCAGAATGGAACGGACCGGCCCAAGGATTGTTAAACCCTACGCAAGAAGTAGCGGCAGCGCAAAAGAGGGTAGAAAACGGATTTTCAACACGCAGCAAAGAAGCTAAAGAAATGAACGGTACAGATTACTATAAAAATATTAGCCAGTTACAACAAGAAGAAGAACTAATGCAAGCAATAAGAAAGGAGAATACACAAATTGAAGAACAAGAAGAACAAAATTAATAAAGCTTGGAACTTCGCAATGCAAGAAGAAGGCGTAGCGGAAGTAACAATATATGGAAATATAAGCGATAAAGTCGATTGGGAAAGCGGAGAGATTAACCCGGAATTTTTTTCAAATGATTTAGCCTACTTAGAAGAAGAGGATATAAACACTTTAATTATAAGAATTAATAGCGCAGGCGGCGACGTGTTCGCAGCTACAGCTATTTATTCAAGATTAAAAGAATTTAAAGCTAAAAAGATTGTTAAAATTGACGGTTGGGCCGCTTCGGCAGCTACAATAATTGCTATGGCAGGCGACGAAATAGAAATAGCACCAAATGGAAGCTTAATGATCCACGACCCTTTATTCGGATTGGAAGGATATTTCAACGCCAAAGACCTTACAAAGTATATAGAACAATTAGAAACAATTAAAAAATCAATTATTAACGCGTATAAGACGAAGACAGGAAAGACAGAAGAAGAGTTAGCACAGCTTATGGAAGCAGAAACTTGGTACACAGGGCAAGAAGCAGTAGACGCGGGCTTCTGCGACCGCCTAATGTTCGAGGAAGCCGACGTAGCAGCAAGTTCTAACGGAGATATTAAGGTTAATGGAATACTTATGGTATCCGACTTTAAAAACCTACCAACTACGGTATTAAATCGAAGCCAAAACCACGCCGCCGGCAACGATTTTAATATAAATACAAAAAACAGAAAGGAAGTAAGAGCAATGGACGAAAACAAAGAAACAACTACTACAGAAACTGAAACAAAAGAAATTAAGACTGTAGAGGAATTGAAAGAAGCTTATCCGGAACTTGTAAAAGAGATTGAAGAAGAAGCGAAAAAAGAAGAATTGGAACGCTTACAAGCAATCGAAGAAATCGCAGCGCCGGGGGCAGAAGAGATTGTAAACGACGCAAAATACAAAACAAAAATCACAGCAGGCGAAGTAGCAATCAAGATTCTAAACGCGCAAAAAGCGAAAGGACAAAACTTCATTCAAGAAAGAGAAAAAGACGTTAAAAATTCCGGTATGGGCGACGTTGAAGGCAGCCAAGGACAAAGAACAGAAGATAAAAACGAGTTCTTAGACGCAATCAACAAAGCATACCCAAAGACAAAATAAGAAAGGGGAAAAGATATGTACGAAATCGAAAGAAGCAATTACATTAGCGACAATATCTACGCAGGAGATTTTCCGGTAGAAATTGAAGTAGCAGAAGCTAAAGAAGATATAGAAAAAAACACAGTTGTAGCACTTACAGCGGGTAAGCTTGCAAAAGCAACAGCAGAAAACTTGGCGGATATTTACGGAATTACAGCAGATGAAGCAAAAGCAAACGAAAAAGTAGCCGTATATCTAACAGGAGATTTTAGAGCAGAAGCCTTAAACTACGGAGCAGCAACATTAGACAAAGTGAAAGTACCACTAAGAAAAATTGGTATTTTTATTAAATAAGAGGGGGAAAGAATATGCCAGATTTATTTGAAGCAAAAACAATGGGAACACTTGTAGAAAGATTACAAAGAACTTCTACATTCATTAGAGATACATTTTTCAAGAACATTGAAACATTCCCAACAAAAAGAATTAACATTGACTTTGTAAAAGGAAACAGAAGACTTGCGCCATTTGTACACCCAATGATTGGTGGAAAAACAGTACCAAACGCAGGATACCAAACAGCAAGCTATGAACCGCCACTAATGGCACCTAATAAAATTACTACAGCGGAAGAACTACTGAATAGATTAGCCGGAGAAAATCCATATTCCGGAAAGACAGCAGCAGAAAGAGCCGTAGAAAGATTAGGAAAAGATATGGCGGAACTTGAAGATATGATTACACGCCGTGAAGAGTGGATGGCAACCCAAGCTATTTTCACAGGAAAAATTCCTGTAATTGGCGTAGGCGTTGAAGAAGAAATCGACTTCGGATTCGAGAATAAAGAAACCATAAGCAAAGCGGCGGACAAGTGGAGCGCAGAAACAGCAGATCCAATAGCAGATATTAGAAAGTGGAGATTAAAAGTTCAACAAACAGGACACGTAAACTGTAATGTTATGATTATGTCTTCGGACGTAGTAAACCACTTCTTAAACAACAAGAAAGTACAAGCTTTATTAGATACTAAAGCTTACGACTTAGCAGCAATTACGCCAAAGGAACTTCCAAACGGCGCAACTTATGTAGGAACAATCAACGAATTTGGGTTAGATATTTACGAGTATAACGAATTTTACTTGGACGATTGGACAAACCCAGATAAGCCAGAAGATAAAGCATTAGTACCAGAAAAAACAATCGCTTTACTTTCAACAAGCGCAAACTACAGCCGTTGTTATGGTGCTAATACAATTATTGATGAAGATACAAACGGATTCGTAACAGTAGAAGGCGAAATGGTACCGGAAACTTGGGTAGAAAGAAATCCGGCAAGAAGATTCTTACAACTTAATTCAAGATTCTTACCAGTACCAACAGAAGTTAATTCTTGGCTAGTAGCAGAAGTTTATTAATGAACTTCAAAGAGCAGGCGGACCAAGATATAAGAACTGTATTCCATAATTCCGGAGAATTTGCGGAAGTTATAGAATTTTATTTAGATGATACGCCAATAGAAGCTAAAGTAGTTTTAGACTATGGCGAATATAACGACAGGAAGAAGGCCGGAAGCGATAACGCGGAAGGCCTTTTCAATGTCGATCTAATTATGTATATATCGCTTGAAAGCCTAGAGAAAACACCGAGAAAAGGCCAAGAATTAGAAATTAATAACGAGATCTACACCATAGGCAAAGTAAAAAGCGAAATGGGAGAATTAATTTTATATCTTGAAAGAATAATGGAGTAAATAAATGATTACCATTAGCCAAGAAACTATAGATAAGGTAAATACACTATTAAGCAATGTTCCAAACGGAGCAGAAAGGGCTATGACAAACGCCGCAAATAGAGCAATAGCAAAGGCAAAAACAGAAGCTTTTAAAGGCGTTACGCAAGAATACAAAATAAAAAAAGGCGTAATTTCAGAATATACCAAAGACAGTATAAAGAACGCGACTACTAGCGACCTATGCGCAACGCTAATATTTGCAGGGCAACAGATCCCACTATATAAATACAGCTTAACAAAACCAAAATACCCACCAGGAAAAGTATTTGCCGGACAAAAAACAGCCAGAGCATTTGAAGAAGCCTTTATAGCAAAAATGAGTAGCGGCCATATAGGAATATTCCAAAGAACAGGAAAAGCAAGAAAGCCTATAGAACAGAAAATGGGTTCTTCTATGCGTTCTATGGTAAGTAATGCGGTTGTTATGGAACAAGTCTATAAAGAAGCGCAAGAAACGTTCGATACAAGAATAGAACACGAAATCGAAAGGCTATTGGCAGGATATGGGGGTAAATAATGACACCTACAGTTTTACTTGAAGCTATGAAAGCTTATATTCAAGAAAAAACAAAAGATATATTACTACCTGTAAGAAGTAAAAGAGGGGAAGAAGCAGGCGATAGACCGCCAAATGTCTTCTTGATGAACTTACCAAAAAAAGAAGATGAGATACAACAAATACCGTATATCTTAATCAAGTATCTTACAGGGAAAGACGAAAAAACACCGGGAGAAGAAACAGAAGCCCAAGCTTCTATAAGAATCATAGTTGCAACATACGCAGAAGACGCGGAAGAAGGTTCAATGGCACTATTAAATGTTATTTCAAATCTTAGATATAACTTTTTAAAAGATGAAGAATTGAATCAACAATTTAGATTAGTACCACCATTGGAAAGTATTATCTATCCGGACGACACAAGGCCGTACTACTTAGGCGAAATGATGACAATATGGACGCTTCCACCAGTAGAAAGAGAGGTAAATTTTAATGGCTATTAAAGATGAAAAAGAAAAAAAGGTAATTGATACACCAGTTACAACAGCACCAGAAGAAGAAAAAACTTATTGCTACATTGGGCCAAACCTACCAGATGGAGTTTTAAAGAAAAATTCCTTAATTATTGGCACAAAGAAAGCAATTAAAGAAAAATACAAAGAAGAGATAGAAAAATATCCACAACTTGAAAGATTGATGATACCAGTAGAAAGCTTAGCAGACGCAAAAGCAAAAGTGGTAAGCGAAGGTAATATCTTAAACAAGTATTATAAGGATATTGCTTCTATTGCAGCAGAAAGGAAAGAAGGGGGTAAATAATGGCTTTTCAACACGGTATTAGAACCAAACAAATTGAAACTTCGATTAAAACGCCTGTAACAGCAGGAAGCGGAATTGCATTTGTAGTTGGAACTTCGCCAATTCAAGCAGTAAATGGCAAAGTAAACGAACCTATTATGTGTAATTCATACGCAGAAGCAGTTAAAAACTTAGGATATAACGATAACTTCGACTATTACACACTATGCGAAGCTATGTATTGCCACTTTGTTTTATATGGAGTTAGCCCGGTTGTATTTGTCAACGTACTAGATCCAAAGAAACATAAAAAGAAAGTGGAAGAAAAACAATATCCGGTAAATGATAAACAAGTATTACTACCAATCGAAGCGTTAGCAGATACAGTAGTAGTTAAAAGCTATAATAAGGGCCAAGATTACGACTTAATGTACACAAACGATAACTTGGTACTTGAAATCTTAGACGGTGGAAACATCAGCCAAGAAACAGGCGAACTTGCAGTATCATTTGACGCGGTAGATCCTACAAAAGTTACCGAAAAAGATATTATCGGCGGCTATGAAGTATCAACAAATGAATACAAAGGCTTAGAATTAATTGATAAGGTATTCGCAAAATACGGAATCATTACAGATTTAATTCTTTGTCCGAAATTCAGTAAAAAAAGCACAGTAGCAGCAGTAATGGCTACAAAGTGCGAAAATATCAACGGTATTTTTGAAGCACACGCAGTAATAGACCTTGATTCAAGCGAAGTTAAAGCTTACGGAGATACAACAGCAAGAAAGAAAAAAGACAACATTTTTTCTAAATATCAAATACTTTGTTGGCCTATGGTTAAGCTTGGAGATAAGAAATTCCACCTATCAACACAGGCAGCAGCAAGAATGGCAAAAACCGACGTAGACAACGACGGTTGCCCGGCAGAATCGCCATCAAACAAATCAATTAAGGTAGATGGGGCAATCTTAGAAGACGGAACAGAATTATTATTGGATCTAAAAGAAGCAAACTATCTAAACAGCCAAGGAATAGTAACAGCTATTAACTTTATAGGCGGTTACGTCCTTTGGGGCAACCAAACAGCTTGCTTCCCGGCAAATACCGACGTTAAAGATTACTTTATTTCAATTGGCCGTATGTTCGGTTGGGTTGGTAATAGCTTAATCTTAACTTATTGGTCAAATGTCGATAAGAAGATGACACCAAGATTCGTACAGTCAATCGTAGATAGTATTAATATTTGGCTTAACGGCTTAGTATCAGAAGGAAAGCTACTTGGCGGACGCGTAGAGTTCAAGCCAGAAGACAATAACTTAGTTGAATTAATGGCAGGAAAGGCAACTTTCCACATTTACTTGACACCACCAAGCCCAGCGCAAGAAATTGTATTCGCCCTAGAATACGACCCAGATTATGTAGTGGCAGCTTTCCAAAGTTAAAAGGGGGTAAATGATGAAAATAGATAACGGAACAATTAATTTCAGCGTCTACGAAGGCGCAAACGAATTTTTAGGAATGGCAGAAGCAACATTACCCGAAATTTCTATGATTGCAGAAGAAATTAAAGGGGCAGGAATTGCCGGAAGCTTTTCCGGACCTTATGCGGGCCATTTCGAACCAATGAGCCTTACACTTAACTTTAGATCTACAACAAGGGCAGCGGTACAGCTACTAAAACCAGAAGCACACCAAATAGAACTAAGAGCAGCCCAACAAAAATGGGATAACAATTCCGGAAAAAATATTGTAGAATCAGTTAAGCACGTTGTAGTCGCTACACCTTTAAAATATGCACCAGGTAAACTTGCTTCAGCAAGCCCAACGGACGGCAGCGGAGAATATAGCGTATCTTACTATGCAATGTTTATTGATGGCCAAAAAGTAATTGAAATTGATATAATCAACTTCATTTGCTACATTAACGGCGAAGATTATTTAGCGGACGTTAGAACAGCGCTTGGAAAATAAAGAATATTAAAACATAGCCATTGTAAAAGGTGGCTATGTTTTTTATTTATCTAAAAAGGAGAATTGCAGATGGAAAATAAAGAAATAATTAAAATCGAAGACGCAAAAAACGCGGAAAAGAAAGATCCAACAGAAAAATATACTATATTAAATTACAAGCTTACAAAACCGGTTACATTTGAGGGCAAAGAGTATAAAGAATTAACTTTAGACTTCGGAAGCCTTACAGGTAACGACGCAATCGCAATTGAAGAAGAAATGGAAGCTATGAACTTATATGTTATGGCACCGGAAACATCAAGAGCATATCAAATTAGAATGGCGGCAAGGGCAGGCGGATTCCCTTATCAACTAACAGAACAAATATCTTTTAGAGATTTTACGAGGTTAGCCAATGCCGCAAGAAATTTTTTAGTAGGGCAGGAATTATAAGCCCGCAATACTACAGGGAACAAGCTATAAGGCTTGCTATATTTACACATACGCCAATTAATTATTTTTTAGGCCTTACTATATGGCAATTAAGAAAAATGATTGACACGGCGAATAAAGTTATAGAAGAGCAGAAGGAAGGGGGCAAAAATGGCTAAAGAATTTGAATTAATGTTTAAGATTCAAGCTAATTTAGGTTCTAAATTTAAAGATTCTTTTAATCAAGCTAAAAAAGCCACCCAAGATTTAGAAAGCCACATATCCAAAACAAATAAAACCGCAGGAGATATTGCAGGATACAAGAAAACGCAATTAAGCCTAGAAACAAATATAGCTAAGCAAAAACAATACAAAGAAGAATTGGCAGCCCTTGAAGCGGAGCAAAGAAAAGCGGGCGGCGCTTCTACGCAGCTTGCAGCAAAAATAGCAAGCAAGAAAGAAGCATTAGAAAGAGCGAACGAAAGCGTAAGAAGAAGTAGTCAATCGCTAAGCGAATATGAACAAAGACTAAAAGAAGCGGGAGTAGATACAAGCAATCTTTCTAAAGAAAGCGCAAAGCTTGCGCAAGAAGTAGAAAAAGCAAGGGCAGCCCAAGAAAGAACGGCAAAGCTTGGAGCATTGCAGGCAGAAAACCAAAAAGCAATTGGAGAAACAAAAAGCCAACTTACTTCAACTATAGGAGTTATAGCAGCAGTCGGAACAGCAACAATGGTAGCAATGCAGAAAGCTTCCGACGCAACGGACAGGGTAGATAAACTTAGCCAAAAAATAGGAATGAGCCGTAAAGGCTTTCAAGAATGGGATTTTATACTTTCACAATCCGGAACAAATATAGAAAAAATGCAAGTTGGAATGAAAACACTTGTAAACCGTATGCAAGAATCAGCAAAGGGAAGCGGAGTTGGAGCGGACGCATTAAAGAAGCTTGGAATATCGGCTACAGATTCAAGCGGAAAAATGAAAATGCAAGAACAAGTAATGGAAGAAGTAGTAAGAAAAATGCAGGATATGCCAGAAGGTGCGGAGAAATCAAAATTAGCATTTGACTTATTCGGAAAATCCGGCTTGGAACTTATGCCGCTTTTAAATTCCGTAGGCGGTTCAGTAGATGACTTAAAAGCGAAAGCCCACGAATTAGGAATAGTGCTTAGTGATGAAGCTATAGACGCAGGCGTAAACTACCAAGACGCAATGGACCAATTAAAGAGATCTTTAGGCGGAGTAGCTACACAGATACTTTCTTCACTAATGCCAACAATCACTATTTGGGCGGGTAAAATTGGAGAAGTTGCAGGAAAAGTTCAAAAGTTCGCAGCGGAACACCCAAAGCTAATTCAACTATTGGCAAAAGTCGCGGGCGGGCTTCTATTAGCAAAAGCAGGAGCATTAGGCTTAAAGCTTGGATTCCTACAAGCAAAAGGCGGAGTGCTTGGCGTATTAGGCGTTATTTCAAGATTAAAAGCAGCAAACCTTATAGGCGGTATAAGCAAAGTTAAAACCTTAATAATGGGAATGAGCGGCGGAATACTTCCTGTAATTGCAGCAATAACAGCAATAGCAGTAGCAATTAAATTAGTAATGGGAAATGTAGACGTTATCCGCGAAAAAATACGCGGAGTATTCGGAGAAGGCGGCGTAGCTATCTTTGATAAGTTCGTAGGACTTATTAACCAAATAAGCGGCGCAATAAAAGGAATATTCGGCGGTGGCGGTACAGATGGAATAAGCGGGTTCTTTAATATCTTTAATCAAGGTAGCCCAATTATGGAAAAAGTAGGAAGCTTAATTCAAAGCTTAACAGGTACGGTATCAGCAATAATTACAGTAATAGCCGGAGCCGTTCAATCAATCCTACCTACCCTTATTTCAGTAGTAACAACCATAGCAAGCACAATAGGAAATGTATTACAAACAGTATTACCAGTATTACTTGACGTAATAGGACAAATACTACCAGTTATACAAAGTGCGGCGGAAATGATATTGCCATTACTTGCAGAAGCTATAAACGCAATAGCAAACGCCATAATGCCAATTATCAACTTCTTAATTCCTGTATTTATGGAGTTACTAAACGCACTAATGCCGGTTGTACAAGTAGTAGCAACAGTATTTACAACTGTTTTAGGTGCAGCAGTACAGCAAGTAGCAGCATTAGTAGGCGGACTTACCGGAATATTTTCCGGACTAATTGACTTTATAGCGGGAGTATTTACCGGAAATTGGGGGCGTGCTTGGGAAGGCGTAAAAAATATATTTGGAAGTGCTTTCAACGCCTTAGTAGGAATAGCAAAAGCACCAATAAACGCAGTAATAAGCCTTGTAAATAAAGCTATCGGCGCACTAAACACAATTCAAATTCCAAAGTGGGTTCCGGTAGTTGGTGGAAAAGGAATTAACATTCCAAAAATACCTACACTTTGGAAAGGTTCAGCACATACGCCAGATACCTTTATAGCCGGAGAACAAGGACCAGAACTTGTTATGGGTAAAGGTGGAAGCAAGGTATTTACAGCCCACACCACAAAAGGAATATTTACAGGCTTAAAAGATTCTTTTATTTCAGCAAAAGAAATGCTAACAGATTTTCCAACACCAAACTTAAACCCAACAGGGCCAAGCTTGGCGCTTGCAGGAGCAGGCGGCGGAAGAAACATTGTTATTAACAGCCAACCACATTTCCACTTGATGAGTGGAGATCCAACAGAAATTGGAAAGGTACTTGATGAGAATAACGAAAAGTTAAAAAGAGAAATAAAAGAAGAGATGGAAAACGAAGAAGAAGACAGAAGAAGAAGGGGGTATTAGAATTTGCAAGAAACTTATATAACAATAGCGGGCGATAAGTGGGATACAATCGCTTATAAGACCGTCGGAGATTGCGAAAAAATGGACCTCTTCATTAAAGAAAATATAAAGTATAAAGATATTTTTATATTTCCCGCAGGAATAGAAATTAAAATACCTAATATTCCTGTAGAAGAAAACTTCACATTGCCACCTTGGAAACGAGGTGGCAAATGATGAAGCCACAATATGCCAGAAGAACGAAGCTAAAAGTTAAGTACGAAGGCGCGGATATTTCAAAAGACTTAGAAAAGTATTTAATATCACTAACCTATACAGATAACGAAGAAGACGAAAGCGACGACCTACAAATAGCCTTAGAAGACAAGGAAGGTAATTGGGCGCGTGATTGGCTAATGCAAACAGGCGGGAAGGGCGCAAAGATTGAAGCAAGTATTATTCAAGTAGATGAAGACAGATCAGAAAAAGAATTAAAATGCGGAAAATTTAAAGCGGACACGATAAACGAAAGCGGGCCGCCTACAAAAGTAACAATTAAAGCAAGTGCAATTCCTACAGATTCAAAAATTACAGCAGAAAAGAAAACTAAAGCTTGGGAAAATATCAAATTATCAGCTATAGCAAGCGATATAGCAGGAAAAAACAAGCTAAAAAGCGAATTTGAAAGCGAAGAAGACCCGCTATACGATAGGAGAGAGCAAACCAAGAAAAGTGATCTTGAATTTTTGAAAGAATTATGCAAAGACGCAGGAATAAGCCTTAAAGTTACAGATAAAAAAATAGTTCTTTTTGACGCTTCAAAATTCGAGAAATTACCGCCAATAGATACGATAGAAAGAGGACAAAGCAACGTTACAAGATGGACCTTTGGAACAAACTTTCAAGAAGCAGGCTATAGCAAGTGCGAAGTTACTTACACCGACCCGAAAACAAAGAAAACAATAAAGGGCGAATTTGAAAATCCTAAGAAGGACAAATCGACCGGAAGAGTTTTAAAAATCAACACGAAGGTTAAAGACAAAGCAGAAGCGGATAAATTAGCAAAGAAGAAGCTAAGAGAAAAAAACAAAACAGAAACGCAAGCAAGCTTAGAAGTAACAGGCAATATAAATTACGTAGCAGGCGTAAACCTTAAAATTAAGGGTTGGGGTATCTACGACGGTAAATATATAATTCAATCAGCTAATCACAGCATTTCAAATAGCGGTTATAAAGTATCTTTATCACTTAGAAAGGTATTAGAAGGTTATTAAAATGATTGACTTACAAGAGCAAATAAAAATAGGCAAAGTATCAAGCGTTGACGTTAAAAAAAGAACCGCCCGCGTAATCTTCGAAGACAAAGAAGATATGGTAAGCGCAGAATTAAAAGTATTAATTAACCACCCGCTTATTAAAATTGTTAAAAAAGACAATGGCGCAGAATGGGGCGGCGGTGGTGCGTATAATTCAGCACCAAGGAATTTAGGCGGCGACAGCTACAAGAAGACGCTACCAGATACCGTAGACCTAAGCAAAGTGATTATATACCAAGGAGAGCCGCACACGCACGATTTACACGTAGAAATACACCCTTGGCTTCCGTATGTAGGCCAGTTCGTTTTATGCGCCTTTCCATCAATAGGAGCAGGCGACGGCTTTATTTTAGGCGGATTTTAGAAAGGGGGCTAAAGCGTGGCACTAATTGGAGCGTTAGGAGATATAACTTTCCACGTATCAAGAAACGCAATAAAAACATTCGATAATATGAAGTGGAGTTCCGGGGCGAAATACGCGTCGCACGACGTACATTTACAAGCCCCAAAATTAGAATATACAGGAATTGAAAGTGATAATATTAGCTTCGATATGTCTTTTTCCGTATTTTATGGAATAGATCCTGTAAGAGAAATAAACAATATAGCAAGGGCAAGGATAACAGGCGAAGTAATGCGCCTTGTTATAGGCAATAAGATTTACGGCAGAAAATGGGTTATAACTAAAACTTCAAAAGATTTAGAAAAGTTCGATAACCACGGAAATTTACTTGCAGTAAAAATTAATGTATCCTTGCAAGCCTACAATTAAGAGGTGGAACAATGGAAATTACAATAGACAATCAACAAAAAGATATAAATTTATTTCCTAAAAGCCTTACAGAAGAGATAGTACAAAACGTAACAATGATTTTAGTTAGCCCTAAATATAGCGTTCCGCTTGATAGAGATTTCGGAACAAGCCACAATCAATTAGACACGCCGGTTAATATCGCGCAGCCTAAATTGATTATGGAGATCATAGACGCAATAGAAAAGTATGAACCGAGGGCGGAAATAACAAAAATCAATTTTAGAGTTGATGAAGCAAGGGCAGGGAAGCTTATTCCTGTAGTGGGGGTGAAAATAAAAGATGAGCAATGAAAGAACTAGACCTAATATTCAATATGTAGATACAGATACCAAAGAACTTGTAAACCTACTAATACAAGGCTACGAAAACATAGCAAATAAGAGATTATACCCCGCCGACCCGCTAAGACTATTCATACTATGGGTAGCAGATATTATGGTACAACAGCGCGTATTAATTGACTATTCAGCCAAGCAAAATATACCAAGATTCGCAGAAGGAAAGTACCTAGATAATCTTGTAGAATTTTTAAACGACACTATAAAGAGATTGCCGCCACAGGCAGCAACTACAAGAATAAAATACACGCTATCAACGGTAAGAGATACAGCAACAGTAATTCCAAAAGGAAGTAGATCCACAGTAGACGGAAAAATATTTTTTGAAACTACAAAAGATTTAGTAATTCCAATTGGAGAATTAGAAGGCGAAATAGAAGCGGTATGCACAGTTGCAGGCGAAATAGGAAACGGATTCGCACCAGGACAAATTAAAAAGATAGTAGACTTCGTGCCATATCTTGAAAAGATAGAAAATATCACAGTAACAGCCGGCGGAGCAGAAACAGAAAGCGACGACAGCTTATACAGCAGATATAGGGAAGCCCTATCAACATATAGTACAGCAGGGCCAGAAGGTGCTTACAGATTCTACGCAAAAACAGCAAACGCAAGCATAGCGGACGTTAAAACCGTATCGCCAAAGCCAGGAATAGCAGAAGTAAGGGTATTGATGAAAGACGGAAGGCTTCCGGAAGAAGAAACAATAACAGCTATTAAGAATTTATTATCCGCAGATGATATAAGACCACTTACAGATAATGTAGTAGTTAAAGCAGCGGATAAAATTTCATACAAAATAGATATAAGTTATTACGGATTCAAACACGGACAGCTAAGCGCCGAAGCAATAGAAAAAGCGGCTAAAAACGCAGTAGAAAAGTACAAAGCTTGGCAAAGCGAAAAAATGGGAAGAGATATTAACCCTTCTAAGCTTAATCAATTTCTAATGGAAGAGGGAATAAAGCGTGTAGAAATTAGACAGCCACAATTCAAGGCGGTTAATGATACAGCAGTAGCTATAGCAGAAAGTACAAACCTAATAAATGGGGGCGTAGAAGATGAGTAGAATAGATCAAGCGGACCTAACAAAAACTATTCCGCCAGCTATAGCGGATAATAAAGATATAAAAGCACTTGGAAAACTAATTGCTAACGAATTACAAAAAATCAATAAAGAGATTCCAAAGAATATAATTTTTTCAAGAATAGACGAATTAGACGAAACAACATTAGATATACTAGCTTATGACTTGAACGTTCTATGGTATGACTACGACTACAGCGTAGAAATTAAGAGGGAAATTATAAAAGACTGTATAAAAATATACAGGAAACTTGGAACGCCTTATGCAGTTAAAAGAGCGCTTGGAAATATCTTTCCAAATACAACTATAAAAGAGTGGTTCGAAACAAACGACGAACCCTACACCTTTTCAATAGAGATTAACGCCACAGAAAACGGAGCGCCGGCAGATTTACAGGCAATGGCACTTGATAGAATAAGATATTATAAAAATCTTAGATCACATTTAAGCAAAATTACGTATATTATGGAAAGTAAAGCCAACCTATACGCGGGAAGTGCAGCACTTCTTGGAAATACGCTTGGTATTTATCCATTTACGCCGGACGATATAATTCAAAATGGAACACTATTTATAGGAGCAGCCGAAGGCTTAGGCCAAGAAATAAAGGTATATCCTTATGTTAAAAGAGAAATACCATATAACAGGGTTATTGGATTCGCTAATTGCTTAATTTACAGAATAGAAGTAAGCGTAAACCCAAGATAAGAAAGGAGATTTTAAGATGGCAAAATATGGTTCAATCGTAACCGCCAAAGGAAAAGAAAAAATCACAAAGGCAATACTTGACGGAAAAAAGGTTAATATTACAGAATTTGCAGCAGGCGACGGCGGCGGGCAATATTACCAACCTACAGAAATACAAACAGCACTAAACGGAGAAAAATGGCGCGGAGCGGTGCAGGAGTGCAAAGTAAACCACGAAAGCCCAAACCTAATAGAAATTATAGCAGTTATCCCACCTAATGAAGGTGGATTTACTATTAGAGAAATAGGCGCATTTGATGATGAAGGAAATCTAATTGTAATTGCTAATTGTCCGGATACAGAAAAAGTAATTATTACAACAGGTGCAGCGGGCGAAGTTAAATTAGTAATCTATATGGAGATTTCAAACGCAGAAGTTATAGAACTAAAGGTAGATCCTTTTACAGTATCAGCAACAAAAGCGGACTTAGAAGAACATAACAAAAACCCAAACGCCCACGAAGGACAATTCGCAGATAAGGGCCAATTTGTATCACATATAGAAAATAAAGATATACACGTTACGCCAGAAATGACAGCTAATTATGATAAAGCTTTCTTAGGCTTAACCGAACATATCGAAAACGAAGATATACACGTTACAAAGGCACAAAAAGACGGTTGGGAAGACGCAAAAAACAAAGCGGGTAAGAACGAACAAGGCTTATTAGCACTTGGAATAGACTTATCAGATATTAAAGGTAAGTTAAAAAGGCTTGAAGATGGAGTATTCAACGATATAACAGGCAATCCATTTACAGTAAGCTTTAAAAATTTAGAAGGTATCAAGCTAATTAAAGGCAATTACAACCGCAAAAAGAACCGCATAGAGTGTTAAAGTATGGAAAAGCACGCGGACACAAAGAAAGAAATATCTTGTATAATAGCAAATTTATTTCAAAGCTTAGAACTACCCTGTACGGAATGTAAAGAAGATTTAAAAGCAATAGTAATAAAGGGCGAAACATACAAAGGATACAAGGCTACAATGTTTATTGAAGATGAAGGCGTGTTTTATCTTGTAGGAGATGAAGGAATAGAAGAAGAGTTAGCAGAAATTAGGCGTGGAAGGTGCATTATATGATAGACGGAGATAAAGACTTCCTGTTATTAGTGAAAGCGAAAGAACTTTCAAAATATACAATAACAATGACGGAAAATTCAAGAAGATTTCCAAAGAAATATAGATTTACATTCGTAAACCGTATGCAAAACATAGCGTTAGATATTTACGAACTAATAAACACCGCAAACGAACTAAACACTAACGACCCAGAAGCATTAAAAGAAAGATTAAAATTACAAAACGAAGCAATAACAAAGTGTAAGACTTTGTTATTTTTAATTACCCTATGTTTAGAGAATGAAAGTATAGCCCTTGACGACCGCCAGGCGGAAACTTGGGCTAGATACGTTCTAAACGTAAAGAATATGGCTATAAAATGGCACATTAGAGATAAGGGCAATTAAAACTATTGGGGAATAGCTTGTAGCGTCCAATTCGTACAACGTCCGCATTGTCAACAACGACGGTTCTTTGAACTGGAACAACGCGTACAATGGCAACAACGGCGTTCGCCCGCTTAGATAGAAAAGTCAGACCAAGTAAGCGATAACAAGCAGAAAGCAGCACCCTATCCATCAAAGGAAGCTATTTCCCGTCTTTTAAGACAAACACACGAAAGTTGATATTCAAGCACCGCACAATATAAGCCGGGCGCGAATTATACACAACTAGAGGAAACAATGAAAGAATATAAAGATATAACAGAGTTCGAAAATTTACGCAAAGCTTTTAATAAGGCCAAATTAGGAAACAGGCAAAAACAAAGTGTAGCGAAGTTCGAGAACAACCAAATAGAAGCCATAATGTATTTACAATATCTTTTAAGGACCGGCAAATATGAAACTTCGGACTATTACGAATTTTACGTTTACGAACCAAAGAAAAGACTTGTAAAAACTAATAGCTTCAAAGATAAAGTAGTACAGCAAGCGTTATGCGAAGAAGTGGTAAGGCCTATCCTAAAGAATGTTCTAATTAAAGATAATTACGCTTCACAACCCGGAAAGGGAACACACTTTGGCTTGGAGAGATTAAAAAGCTTCTTGCAAAGCTATTATTTTTCAAGAAAAGCCAAGATAGAAGCGGAAAGGAAAAGAGAAGGCAAAGCACCAAGCGAAGATGATATAAAAAGCTATTCTACAGGTTATGTTCTTAAATGCGATATTAGAAAGTATTTCTACAGCATAAGGCACAAAGACTTAAAAAGAATGGTAAGAAGGTATTTCCACGAACCGAACACACTATGGATAATAAACCACATAATAGATTCGGACGAAGACCCAGGAATACCAATAGGCAATCAACTTTCACAATGGTTAGCCCTTTTATTCTTAAATGAATTAGATCACATCATAAAAGAACGCCTAAAAATTAAATTTTACGGAAGATATATGGACGACTTCTATTTAATTCACGAAGACAAAGAATACTTAAAATATTGTCTTGGAGAGATAGAAGGTTATTTAAAAGGAATTGGACTTGAACTTAATCAGAAGACGCAGATTTTCCCACTTCGACACGGTATTGACTTCTTAGGATTTCACACATACCTAACAGAAAGCGGAAAAGTAATTCGCAAACTAAGGCGTGGTAGTAAAAATAAAATGCGAAAGAAAATTCGTAAGTATGCAAGTATGCTTGAACAAAAGAGAATCACACTAAAAGAGGTGGAACAGTCTTACAAATCTTGGAAGGCCCACGCTTCGCACGGCGATTGCTATTATCTTATAAAGAAGATGGACCAATACTACAACAAATACATTAAAAAGGAGAAATCAAATGGCACAAAAAATAAGTAATTTGCCGGTTGGCGCGAAAGTCAAGGATAATCTTTCAAAATACAACGGCAAGCCTGTTATTTGGAAAATAGCGGACAAAAACCACAGCGGTTATCCATCAAATACAGTAACTTTAATTTCAGATAAGATACTATCAATTAAAGCATTTGATGGAAAAGAATCAAGAAACAGCGACGGAAACCGCCAAAGTTACGGTAACAACTATTATAAAAATTCAAACTTGCTTCAATGGCTAAATAGCGGTTCAAGTAATTGGTACAGCGCACAACACGGAGCGGACGCACCGCCAAATAGTAGCAATACCGCATATAACCCTTACGACAGCGAACCAGGCTTTTTATATAATTTTTCATCAGATTTTAAAAACGCTATGGTATCTACAAGCCTTAAAACAGCAAGACACAGCTTAGATGGTGGCGGAAGCGAAACCGTAACAAGCAAAATCTTCTTAGCTTCAAATACAGAAGTTGGCTTAGCTAATGAAAGCGGAATAGCAGAGGGAACAAAATTTCCAATATTTGATGGCGACGAAAGCAGAAAAGCCTACCCAACATCAGAAGCAGTAAGCAAAAGTAACTATACAAATTCAAGCTTAAACGCTTCAAGCCCTTGGTGGTGGTGGCTTAGAACACCTTATGCGTCCTATTCGTACAGCGTCCGCATTGTCAGCAGCGGCGGTTCTTTGGACTGGAACTACGCGTACCTTGGCAGCAGCGGCGTTCGCCCGCTTTGCAATCTGAAATCTGAAATCTTGGTATCTAATTCTACCGATTCAGATGGCGCATACACTATAGAATGGAATCAACCACCTACAACGCCAAGCGATATTAACGTACCATCAAAAGTTCAAGCAGGAAAAAGCCTTGAAATAACTTGGGGAGTATCAAGCGACCCGGAAGGAAATTCAGTAGGTTATATTCTTGAAAGAAAAGTAGACAGCGGAAGCTACAGCAGAATTTATAAAGGTATCAACAGAAGCTACGCAGATACAATTACAAAAGGTTGGCAAAATGTAACATATAGAGTTAAAGCCTACGACAATTACGGTTCAGAATCCGGATATAGAACATCAAGCCAAAGAACCGTAAATAATAACGCCGACCCTGTTATTAATTCAAATTCAAGCAGCAATCTTGGAACAAAGACAGGCGCTTTTAATTTAAGCTACAGCGTAAGCGATCCGGACGCAGGACAAGCACTTAATGTTAAAGAGTATTTAAACGGAGTACAAAAAAGAAGTTTTAGTGCTTCTTCCGGTTCAAACTATAGCTTTAATATTTCGTCTACAGAATGGCAGGAAATATTAAACGGCACACAAAGAATTAAAATAGTTGTAACCGACAGCGAAGGCGGACAAAGTGAAAAAGAATTTACATTTACAAAAAATGAAAATGAAATACTTTTCGAACTTAAAACGCCGCTTAATTCCGACGCTATGGTAACAAAAGCCCTATTAACACTTATAGGACAAATTCCAAGCGGAGCAATAAGCAAGATTGAAATTTGTAACAACGGCTACGATAGTAACCCAACTTGGGAAGACGTAACAACAAAAGTAGAAAGAGGTTCTAAAATCTTCTTAACAAACAAGACTAAGACCGCTTCAAAATGGGGCGTAAATATTCGTGTATCAGTAAAAAGAAATGGTGCAAGCGGCGAATGTTATATAGCTTCTACAGGCGGAAACTTCGAGTAAAGGGGGAGAAACAGAATGGCAGTATTACACAGGGAAGATTCCATCATAAAAATTAAGCAGGAACAAGCCGAAAAACAAAAAGGCTTTATGACAGTTGGAAGACAGATTGCCAAACTTACCGTAGAATTAACCGAAAAAGAAAAAGTTATAGAAACTTTAGGCAAGCAGTTTACAATGAATATGCTTAAAATGGCGAAAATGGAAAAAGAAATAGCACAATTAAAGGGGGGTAAATAATGGACTTTTTAAAATTAGCTTGGGAATATGAATGGATAACACTTGACGAATTAAAAACATTAGTAATTACAAAGGCTACACCTTGGGGGCAAATTACACCAGATGAATTTAAGGAAATAACAGGTCAAGACTTCAAGGAATAAAGGCGGTGCGGCAATGAAAGACGCAAGTATATTATTTGGGCTAATTGCCACGGTGCTTGGGATAATTTCTACAGTATATGCTTATCAAAAAGGGTTAAGAACAGAATCTAAAAAAGATGGCGAAAAATCGGCGACCATTAGCCAACAAATCGAACATCTAACAGAATCAATTAACGAGATCAAAGAAACAACAAGGGAAACTAACCAATCAATAAGCAAATACGCGGAAAGAATCATCAAGCTTGAAGCACAGCAATTAGGAACAGAAAAAAGAATAGACAGCATTGTCAATCTTTTAAAAGAAAGGGGAAAAGATATTGTTTAAACTAGCAGTAGCTTTCTTGCTAGGAGTAACAAGCTTCTTCCTTTTTATGCTTTACTTGAAAAATACAAGCAAAGGCAGAAGAAAAAGAATTAGGACAAAAAAAGACGGAAGAAAACCAGAATTTAAAAAAATTGTGGTATCTTCCGTTTTATTAACCTACTTTTTAGGCGTAGTATTTGGGGCTTATATAGTATTTAAGTATGACTATAGCCAATTAGCCCCTTTACTTACCTTTATTGGCGCACCTACAACAGGTGCGATTCTTTCATATTGTTACGTGATAAGAACAGAAAATGCAATAAAGCTAAAACAGCAATACCCGGCAGAAACAGAAGGCTATACAGTAGATATTAATAATACAACCGTATAGCAGAAAGGGGATCTAATGAATAAAGAACAATTTATAGCAAAAATTGGACCATTAGCAAAAAAAGAAGAACAACAAAGCGGAATACTTGCAAGCTTAACAATCGCCCAAGCGATATTAGAAAGCGGTTGGGGTAATTCCGGGCTTACAGTAAAAGGTAACGCCTTATTTGGAATTAAAGCCGGCAGCAATTGGAGCGGCAAAGTATATAACGCAAAGACCCAAGAATGTTACGACGGAAAAAATTTTGAAACAATTACAGCAGGATTTAGAGCCTACAACACTTGGGAAGAATCAATCAAAGACCATAGCCGACTACTAACAAGCCTTACCAGGTATAAAAAGGTAGTTGGAGAAAAAGATTACAAAAAAGCCTGTAGAGAAATTCAAGCCGCAGGCTATGCAACAGATCCTAACTACGCAAATAAATTAATTGGGATAATTGAAGAAAATAACCTTAACCAATGGAACGCAGCAGAAACAGCAGCGAGAACAGGAGTAAGCGGAAAGATGAATGTAAACACTTTTATTAGCAAACTATACGATATTAAAAGAAACTATAGAACCATTTATGCGTGGGGTTGCTTCGGTGGAATAATGACAAGTTCAATGGTGGAAAATAAAGCCAGACAGTACCCAAGTATGTATGATTCAGCAACAAAAGCGGCAATGAAGAGGGCGGGCAGCCAAGGGGCGTTCGGCTTCGATTGCGTAAACCTTATAAAAGGTATTCTTTGGGGTTGGAATGGTAACAGAAACGCCACTTGGGGCGGTGCAGCCTATGCAAGTAATGGCGTTCCGGACGTATCAGCCGACGGAATGATTAACAAATGTATTGGCGTATCTTCTAACTTTTCAAACATTCAACCAGGCGAAGCAGTATGGCTTCCGGGCCACATTGGCGTATATGTAGGAAATGGGCGCGTAATTGAATGTACGCCAAAATGGAGTAACGGAGTTCAAGAAACCGCCTTACTAAACCACGGACCAATAGCAGGGCTTAACGGTAGAAGATGGAGCAGGCACGGAAAGATACCATATATCAACTACAACGGAGCAGTAGCACCACAAAGACCAAGCAGCGGAAGCAAAAAAACCGTTGGAGAAATTGCAAAAGAAGTAATAGCGGGTGCTTGGGGCGTAGGCAACGACCGCAAAAGCAAACTTGAAGCGGCGGGCTACAATTATAACCAGGTACAAACAGAAGTAAATAACATTCTATCCGGAAGAAAACCATCAGCACCAAAAAAGACAGTCGCAGAAATAGCGAAAGAAGTATTACAAGGACAATGGGGCAACGGTAACGATAGAATCAACAAGCTAAAAGCCGCAGGATATAACTATAACGAAGTACAAGCAGAAGTAAACAGGCAACTTAGCGGCAGCGGAAGCGGTAGAAAATCCGTTGCGGAAGTAGCAAAAGAAGTAATAGCGGGTAAGTGGGGTAATGGTAATGAGCGTAGAAAGAAACTACAAGACGCGGGCTACAATTACAACCAGGTACAAGCAGAAGTAAACAGATTATTATAATAAAGGAGATTAGAAAATGGAAAATACTTTAAACGCAGCATTAACAGGCTTAATAATCGCAATAGTGCCAATCTTGGCAACATTCTTAGCTAATGTTTTAAGATTACAAGCAAAAAAGATTAAAGAAGAAAACAAAGGCACACAACAAGAACAATTAAACAAGTATATTGATCTTGCTACAGGTACAATAATCGACGTAGTAAAAGCCGTAGCACAAACAACAGTAGATACACTTAAAAAGAATGGCGAATTTACAAAAGAAAAGCAAGAAGAAGCGTTCAATACAGCTAAAAAAGAAATAGTAAACATATTATCAGAAGACGCAAAGAAAGCGCTTCAAGAAGCTTACGGCGACGTGAACGCTTGGTTAGAAACAAGAATAGAAGCAGAAGTAAAGAACTTAAAAAAATCAGATAATCAACAGTAAAAGAAGTATGTACTTATTAAACATAGCCTAATGGAGCCAGCAAAGCAAAATTAATTAGCGTTTATCTCATGGTTGTCATAAATGATGGAGTTAAGCACGTTGCTTTTGTTTATGTAATATAAAAACATTTAAATGCACTTGAAAGAGTGCATTTTTTGTGGTATGACGGGCATGTTCTAATGCTGGGGTGAAAATCCCCACAGAGCGTAGTTACCGACGAATCTAATAGCGACTTGCAAGTTTTAGATGGTGACATCTAGGAGAGAAGAAGCAATAGCGAAACCGTGGCTTGACGAACAGGAACAGAATACAAGGCGTAAAAGGTGGGCAAGCTAGCCACAGATAGCAAAGACCCAAAAGGTAACCGTAAACCCAAGGCGTAAATTCTGCAAGTAAACGATGAAAGTACTAGGACTTATCCCGTGAGGTCTCATAGACGACATAGTAGTAACAACGAACTATGAGAAGTCAGCAGAAGTCATAGTAGGTGGAAACACCGAAGGACTGAACAATTTAACAGCACTGCGTGGATAGACAAATATATTACTGTTATAAAACCGTTGAAAACACAAGGTTTTAGCGATTTTGATATAGTGAATTTCTCTAAATGATATTGTTTTGATATAAAAAGCGAGAAAAAATAGATTCAAAAGGGAGTTGTTGAATTAAGCGAGTTTTACGAGCGATACTTATT
>QWBY01000316.1_pt1 | contig 40874 bp, 41 predicted proteins | sample 1972471 | NCBI WGS metagenome assembly QWBY01 (sample SAMN09866722, study PRJNA288562) | Human gut metagenome isolate term6_stool, whole genome shotgun sequencing...
ACAATTCGTAACATAGTATCATCCTTTCTGTACGCTGATTATACCACGGCGCAGATCGGCAAAGAGTGTGGTAAAATAAAAGATACATATAAGAACGTAACAACGGCAAACGGAGCGTTTGTCGGCAGGAGGAGATTATGACGGAGACGAAGACGCCGGAAGTGGCCAGCAGCAATTTTATCGAAACGGAAATCAATGCGGATATCGCGAAAAATGTGTATACCGATAATCGGGTGCATACGCGGTTTCCGCCGGAACCGAACGGATATTTGCATATCGGTCACGCGAAAAGCATTTGCTTGAATTTCGGCTTGGGAGAAAAATATCAGGGTAAAACCAACTTGCGTTTTGACGATACGAATCCGACCAAAGAAGATGTGGAGTACGTCGAATCGATCGAAGAAGACGTGCATTGGCTCGGTTTCCATTGGGACGGTGAAGTGCGTTTCGCCTCGGATTATTTTCCGCAAATGTACGAATACGCCGTGCAGCTGATCCGCGAAGGCAAAGCGTACGTGGACGATCTTTCGGGCGATGAAATCCGCGAGTACCGCGGCGATTTCAATACGCCGGGCAAGGAAAGTCCGTATCGTAACCGCCCGATCGAAGAAAACCTGCGTTTATTTGAGGAAATGAAAGAGGGGCGCTACGCCGACGGCGAAAAAGTATTGCGCGCCAAAATCGACATGGCGTCGCCGAATCTCGTGATGCGGGATCCCGTGCTGTATCGGATTTTGCACGTGCCGCATCATCGCACCGGCGATACCTGGTGCATCTATCCGATGTACGACTTCGCGCATCCGGTATCGGACGCGATCGAACGGATCACGCATTCGGTCTGCACGCTGGAATTTGAAGCGCATCGTCCGCTCTACAATTGGGTCTTGGAAAGTTGGCCGGATCCGGAGCATCCGCGGCAGATTGAATTCGCCCGCCTGAATGTCACCACGATGATTACCAGCAAACGCAAATTGCGTCGGCTGGTGGAAGAACACATCGTCAGCGGCTGGGACGATCCGCGCATGCCGACGATTTCGGGAATTCGCCGCCGCGGTTACACGCCGGAAGCGCTGCGGGATTTCTGCGAGCGCATCGGGGTCGCGAAAAACGACAGCTTGGTGGATATCAGTCTGCTTGAATTTTGCATTCGCGAAGATTTGAAAAATAAAGCGCCGCGCCTGATGACGGTGCTCGATCCGTTGAAAATTACGCTCGTCAATTATCCGGAAGGGCAAACCGAAGAACTGCCGATCGCCAATAACCAGGACGCGCCGGACATGGGCGAACGCATGGTTCCGTTTTCACGAGAATTGTATATCGAACGGGCCGATTTTATGGAAGAACCGGTGAAAAAATTCTTCCGTCTGGCGCCGGGCCGCGAAGTGCGTTTGCGCAACGCTTACATTATTCGCTGTGAAGAAGTCGTTAAAGATGAAAACGGCGAAATCATTGAATTGAAATGTACTTATGATCCGGACTCCAAGAGCGGCTCGCCCGGCAGCAACCGCAAGGTGAAAGGCGTCGTGCATTGGGTAGAAAGGCATACGGCGGTACCTGTCGAAGCCCGTTTGTATGATTATCTCTTCCCGGAAGATGATACCGATGACGGACGCGATTTCGTCGAGAAAGCCAATCCGGATTCGTTGGTCGTCAAACAAGCGGTCGCGGAGCCCGCGATTTTGGATTATCCCGTGGGAACGCGTTTCCAATTCATGCGCCAGGGATACTTTGTCATTGATCCGGATACGACCGAAGAGCATCTCGTCGTGAATCGCATTGTCGGTTTGCGCGATACTTGGGCGAAATTGCAAAAACAAAAAGAAAAAGAAAAGCAGGCCAAGTAAGAAGGGAGACGTCATGAAACAATTATGGATCGCCGCCGCGCTTGCCGTGCTCGTTTCGGGGTATACGGCTCTGGCCGCGGATGCGGTTGTGCCGTCGCTGGGGAAATGGACCCTTCCCGCAGACACGACGCAGGTGGCGGGAGAAGTATCGGTGCGCGGGACAAATGGCGCGCCGAAAATCTCCGCTTTTTACCAAGACCAAGGATTTAAAAACGGTCATTACTACCTGCTGGTACGACAGAATCAGGTCGCTTTCGCGTATGCGGCGCTCGCGGTGATTCCGCAGGAACGAGCGGTGACGCCGCGGTATGATCGGACGCGTTCGGTGTATCGCCCCGTACAGAAGGAGCGTGGTGCATATTACCAAGTTCCGGAGCAAAAGGATCTGTTGGCGGAGGCGCGCAACCGTGGCGTGTATCATCGCGACGCGAAAAATGATCGCTTGCAACGGCACGCCATGACGTCAAAAATGACGCTCGATGAAGCGGCAGCGTACTGGAACCGCGAAGTCATTCCCGCGATTCCGAACCGCGTTGAAACCGTCGAATTCATGCCGACCAAAGGCAATCGAATCTACACGGCGACATGGACGACCAGTCAAATGGAAAAGGGCATTCTTTACCGCGAGATCACCCATGCCGAACTTTTGAAGAAAAACGGCCAAGTATACGCGGTGTTAGTCAGCGCCGATGATCGTCAAAGAGAATGGCTCACCCGGCTGACGCAGGCGCTTGGCGCGTGGCATTGATTCGGATTGACAAGGGCATGTACTATCGTTATGATAGGCGTAGTAAAGAAACATATATCTGGCATCTTAGAGGAGGCATATTATGGCTAATATAGCAATTGTGTATTGGACAGGATCCGGCAACACCGAAGCGATGGCGAATGCGATCGACGAAGGCGCCAAAGCGGCGGGCGCGGAAACGCAACTTTCTTTCGTGACCGACGTTACCGCGGACGATGGACATCTCGCCGGCAAAAAAGTAGTGCTTTTCGGTTCGTATGCATGGAACGACGGCCAGTGGATGGACGACTGGGCCGGTCGTGTTGCCGAAACCGGCGCGGACATTGTCGCGGATCCGGTCAAAGCGTACGCGTACCCCGATGATGACGCGCTTGAAGCTTGCCGCCAACTCGGCGCAGCGTTAGCGAACGCCTAAACCGAACGCCACGTTTACGTGGCGTTTTTCTATCTGAGGAGGGAACGTATGAAAGTCGCTGTCATTTATTGGACGAACACCGGTAATACGGAACAGATGGCGGAAGAGATCGCGCTCGGCGCACGGGATGCCGGCGCCGACATTACCCTGACCGCATATGCGGACACCACGCCTGCCGAAGCATTGCAAGCGGATCAGCTGATTTTGGGGTGCCCCGCCATGGGTATCGAGGAATTGGAGGACGGGGAAGTCGTACCGTTCATGCAGGAACTCTATCCGCAACTCGCCGGTAAACGGGTCGCTGTTTTCGGTTCGTGCGGCTGGTCGCACGGGGAATGGTTGACCAAGTGGGTGCAGGAACTCAGCGATGCCGGCGCAGAGGTTGTCGCTCCGCCGTTGTCCTGCCAAGGTACGCCGGATGATGAGGCACTGGCCTCTTGTCGCAAGTTGGGACAAGACATCGCTCAAAAATAAAACTGAAAAAGTCGCCAACGGCGACTTTTTTAGATAGCCGGAGTCGCTACCGGACAAATTTTGCAAAATTTGTCCGCGCGGTATGGGCAGAAAACGTGAGTAAAGTGCTCTCGGTATGCTATAATAGATAAAATATAGAAGAAAACAAATTAACGATACGGAGGAATCTTATGCCTGTCATTCATGTGCATTTGCTCGCCGGGCGCAAAGTGGAGCAAAAACGCGCCTTTGTGAAAAAAGTAACGGATGCGGCGGTCGCCGAATTGGGCTGTCCGGCCCAAAATGTTAGAATTGTTTTCCATACACTGACGAAAGAAGATCTCGCTGAGGGCGGCGTTTTACGCGCCGACCGCGACTGAAGGAGAGGGAGCGTGCGATGATGGACGAAAAATTTCAAAAAGAAGGTCTGACATTTGACGACGTGCTGCTGATACCGGGGGCATCGGATGTACTGCCGCGCGATGTCAAAGTGGACACCTGGCTGACCAAAGAAATTCATTTGAATATTCCGATTATGAGTGCGGGCATGGATACCGTCACCGAATCGGGCATGGCGATTGCGATGGCGCGTGAAGGCGGCATCGGCGTCATTCATAAAAACATGACGATTGATGAACAGGCGCGGGAAGTGGACAAAGTCAAACGTTCCGAACACGGCATCATTGTCGATCCGATTTACCTCGGACCGGACAACCTGCTGCAGGACGCGGAAGACCTGATGGCGCGCTACCGTATTTCGGGCGTACCGGTTACCGTGGACGGCAAGCTCGTCGGTATTATCACGAACCGCGACATGCGTTTTGAAACCGACATGTCGAAAAAAATCGGCGAAGTGATGACGAAAGAAGGTCTCGTTACCGCGCCGGAAGGAACGTCATTGGAAGATGCGAAACGTCTGTTGTGGGAGCACCGCATCGAAAAATTGCCGCTGGTAGATGGCGCGGGCAATTTGCGCGGTCTGATCACGATTAAAGATATCGAAAAAACAAAAAAATATCCGAACTCCGCGAAAGACGGCAACGGTCGTTTGTTGGCGGCGGCGGCCATCGGCGTTGGCAGTGACATGCTGGAACGCGCGGAAGCATTGGTAGGCGCCAATGTGGATGTGCTCATTGTCGATACGGCGCACGGTCACTCCGCGGGCGTTATTCGCGCGGTCAAAAACTTGCGCGAAGCATTCCCGCACACCACGAAGCATTGATCGAAGCCGGCGCGGATGCGGTTAAAGTCGGTATCGGACCGGGTTCGATTTGCACGACCCGTGTCATCGCCGGTATCGGCGTACCGCAGATTACAGCGGTTTATGACTGCAGTCGGGTGGCGGCGCGTTACCATGTGCCGGTCATCGCCGACGGCGGCATCAAATACTCGGGCGACATGGCTAAAGCCTTAGCGGCCGGCGCCAGCGTCGTCATGCTCGGCAACCTTTTGGCGGGCACGCAGGAAAGCCCGGGCGAAACGGTAATTTACCAGGGCCGTTCGTACAAAGTGTACCGCGGCATGGGCTCGCTCGGCGCGATGAAAGCGGGCAGCAAAGATCGCTACTTCCAGGAAAACATGGACAAATTGGTGCCGGAAGGTATCGAAGGCCGCGTACCGTACAAAGGCACGGTGGCGGATTCGATTTACCAGATGGTCGGCGGTCTGCGCGCCAGCATGGGTTACTGCGGCGCGAAAGATCTGGAAGCCATGCGTTCGGAAACTAAGTTTGTGCGCATTACCAATGCGGGACTGATTGAAAGTCATCCGCATGATATAAATATCACCAAAGAAGCGCCGAACTACAGTATGAATTAAGGTGCCTTCCATGCAGTGGGAACGGCATTCGATTCTGGGCGTTGCCATTGACGCCCTCACACTCGAAACCGCTGTCGCGCAGGTGGACACTTGGCTCGCGCAAAAGGAAACGAAATTTATCGCCACCGCGAATGCGGAAATGGTCATGCGCGCGTATAAAGATCCCGCGTTCGGTCAGGTATTGGCCGCGGCGGATATGGTGCTCGCGGACGGGGCGGGAATTGTTTGGGCCGGTGAACAGCTTCATAAGCATTTTCCGGCACGCGTAGCGGGTATTGATTTTATGACCGCGCTCGTGGAACGTGCGGCGCAAACGGGAACCAAGATGTATTTCTTCGGCGGCGCGCCCGGCGTCGCCGAAGAAGCGGCGCAGCGGCTGGAAAGCCGTTTCGGCACGCTGCCGATTGTCGGCGTGCGGGACGGCTATTTTGCCGCGTCGGAAAATGACGCGATTGCCGCCGGCATTCGGGAAAGCGGCGCGCAGCTTTTATTCGCGGGCCTCGGCGTTCCGAAGCAGGAGTATTGGCTGACGCGGATGCGGCCGCAATTGCCGGGCATTGTATCGCTCGGTGTGGGCGGTTCTTTTGACGTGCTTTCCGGTCGATTAAAACGGGCGCCGCTTTTCTGGCAAAAAAATCGCTTGGAATGGTTGTATCGTTTGGCTCTTCAACCGTCCCGGTTACGGCGGATGGGAGCGTTGCCGCAATTTATGTGGCAGGTGAAACGTTCCGCCAACCGAAGGAGGAAATAATATTGTCACAGATCACGATCGTGAAAGAAGGCTATCCCTTTATAGGGGGAGCTCTTTTCGTCGCGCTCCTGACAGGGTTGCTGATATCATGGCACTGGGCCTTGTTGCCTTTTCTATTTGCGCTTTTTTTCACCTTCTTCTTTCGTTCGCCCCGGCGGAATGTGCCGCGTGACCCCGACGTGCTTGTGTCACCGGCCGACGGCACCGTGATGCGGGTCGAAGAAGTAGAGGAAGAGTTGTTTTTGGGTGCGCCCTGTTATAAAGTTACGATTTTTTTATCCGTATTTGATGTGCATGTCAATCGCAGTCCGATGGCGGGTGATATTACGTTTCGTCAATACACCTGCGGCGGTTTTCGCCCCGCGTTTCAAAAAAGTGTAGGTTATGAAAACGAACGCCACACGATCGGTCTTGAAAACGAACGAATTTCGATTGTCGTTACGCAGATTGCGGGCCTTTTGGCGCGCCGCATCGTGTCCTGGAAAAAACTGGGCGATCGGTTGGGTAAAGGCGAGTTATACGGAATGATCAAGTTCGGTTCGTGCACGGAAGTGTTTATGCCGAAAAATGTGGCTGTTTGCGTAAAAAAAGGGGATCGTGTGCGCGGCGGCGAAACTGTTATCGGGAGAATAGTAGATGCGTAAAGAATGGATACCGAATCTTTTTACGGCTTTAAATATTGCCATGGGAACACTGTCCTTGATGTTTACCGTGCAGGGAAATTTCGACGCGGCCGCCTGGGCGATTTTGCTCGCGGCGGTGGCGGACGGTTTAGACGGACGGGTGGCTCGCGCGTTCGGCGTGGCCGGAGATTTCGGTAAAGAGTTGGACTCATTATGCGATGTGGTATCGTTCGGTGTAGCGCCGGCGGTTTTGCTCTATACGTGGCAAATGGCGCTCATGCCGCTCGGTTTGGGCGCGATGGCCGCTATGCTTTTAGCGGTCTGCGGCGCGATGCGCTTAGCTCGCTTCAATATTAATACGGATGTGGTGCACGGCTTTTTCATGGGGATGCCGATCCCGACGACGGGATGTTTGGCGGCGACCTATGTGTTGTCGGATGCGCCGTTACCGGTGTATCTTACCTGGGTGCTGACATTGGTATTGGCATGGGTGATGGTCAGCGAAATGCATTACCCGGATTTTAAAGGTAAAGCCGCCGATCCGGTGCAGAAAAAAGCGCTGGCGGCCGTGGTCGTCATCGGCTTGCTCTTGCTGTTCGACGAACCGTCACGCTGGGCGTTTGTATTCTTTTTTATGTACTTCTTATTCGGCATTTTAAATACAATTTGGAATCGATTGGATCGATCCGGCGGAAGGAGAGCGTAGTATGACCTATTACATGGATATCATCATGGTACCCATCCAGATCATCGTGGCGCTGTTCACGGTGTACTACACGGTCTTGGCTATTTCTGGCATGTTCCGCAAAAAAGAGGTCAAGATCCTGACGCCGAAAAATCGTTTCGCCATTATCGTTGCCGCCCACAATGAAGAGCAGGTATTGGGCGCGTTGATTGATAATCTTTTCATGCTGAAATATCCGCGTGAACTTTACGATGTCTATGTCGTCGCCGACAACTGCACTGACGGTACCGCGCAACTCGCTCGAGATCACGGCGCCATCGTCTATGAACGATTTAATAAGGAAGAGGTCGGCAAAGGCTATGCGATGGACTGGCTGTTTCATAAGGTTTATGAAACAGGTATTGAATACGACGCTTTTTGCGTGTTCGACGCGGATAACCTCGTCCATCTGGATTTTCTGACGGAAATGAACAGCCGCTTGGAAAAAGGAGAACAGGTCATTCAGGGCTACCTGAGCGCGAAAAACCCGTCGGATACATGGGTATCCGCGACGTTCGCGATGGCGTTTTGGATCATCAATCATTTGTGGCATCTGGGCAAGTATAATATCGGTCTTTCCACCGCGCTCGGCGGCACGGGCATGTGCATTTCGAGTCGGGTTCTGCGAACCTACGGTTGGGGCTGCAACTGTTTGACGGAAGATATGGAGTTTTCCATGAAAATTCTGTACGAGGGCAATATTCGTACGACATGGGCCGACGACGCTATTGTTTACGATGAAAAACCGCTCCGCTTCATGCAGTCATGGAACCAGCGCAAACGCTGGGCGCAGGGACACTTTGACTGCGCCGGAAGGTACATTCCCAAATTGTTCAAACGCGGTTTTTCGACCGGTAATATTCGCATGCTTGACGGTATTTTACAATTGTCGCAGCCGCATTTTATGCTGCTTTCGACCTTTTATTTATTGATGACTTATGTAAACGCTTCTGTCCCGTTCTTTACAAATGTGTTGTATAATGACCGCGTTATGCCGGTGGAATTTTGGACGACCATCGGTACCTTGCAATTTATTTTGCCGATTATCGTATTGTGGCGGATCAACGTTCCCAAAAAAGTTTGGCTGTACATTCCCATGTATCCGATCTTCATTTATTCTTGGGTGCCGATTACCTTCCTGGGATTCCTGAACCGACATAAAAAAGAGTGGAGCCATACCCAACATACGCGGCAAATTTCGTTTGATGAAGTGCCGTTACATTTGGACAGTAAAGGACCGAATTAATGCATATTTTCATGTCAAATGACGATGGGATTGAAGCGCGTGGCTTGCGCATGCTGGCGCGCGGCTTAGTGGATCTCGGTGAAATTACGCTGATCGCGCCGCATCAGGAGTGCAGTTCGAGTTCGTCGGCGCTGACTTTGCGGGAGCGTTTGTATCTCAAGGAAGAGCATACGGGCGAACCGCGTTTCAAGGCGTTTTCTTTTACCGGGCGACCGGCCGATTGCGCGAAATTCGGCATCTCGTATTGGTTGCAGGACACGCCGCCGGATTTGGTGGTATCCGGGATCAATAACGGTTATAACGTCGGCAGCGACGTGACTTACTCCGGAACGGTGGCGGTCGCGATTGAAGGGCATTACGAAAAAATCCCGTCGCTTGCGGTTTCGGGGCAGACATTTGATGAAGAATTTTTGGAACGGGCGGTGCCTTTTGTTCGTGACTTTATCCAAAAAGTTTTCGTGGAAGGGAAATATCCGGGATTGCTGAATTTAAATATTCCCAATATTCCCGAAATCAACTGGCAGCATGTCAAAGTCTGTCGTCAGGGCCTGCAGATTTATGAAAACGCGATCACGGCAGCGGTGGATGAAGACGGTCAGATTTACTACCGTGTCAAAGGTCGCGCGTTGCCGGATTCGGATCATGAAGACGATGTCTACTTTTTGCATCGCGGCTGGATTACGGTGACGCCGCTGACCTGGTATCAGGGTGCGGATCAGGAGATCGGCGCGGTGGAGGATCTGTTGCATTCGATTGCGCAACGAGAAGTGAAGAAATAAAAAAAGACGAGCTCAGCTCGTCTTTTTTGTTGCGGTGTTAGCGGTTGTGTTCGCCGTTATATTTTGAATTTTCGCCGAGCACTTTGGATACGGCCGTTTTCAGAATTTTTTTGCCGTACGTAAGGGCCTCGGTGTTGAAATGCATATCCGGCTGATGTAACCCGGGCTTGAGGTCGGCGCCCAGACCGTAAAAGCCGACGTGCAGATTCGGTTTGGCGATGACATAGTAGCAGAAATCTTCGCCGCCCGGTGTGGTCTGCGCCGGCAGCGTGTTTTCGCGGCCGAGCACTTCGGCAATGCTATCTTCCAACAGTTCGCACATGTCGTCGTTATACTCGGCGGCCGGTAAATCGATCAATGTTTTGCAGGTGCAGGTGCAGGAAAAAGCGGCGACTGCGTTTTCCACGGCGATTTTGATTTTTTCATTGAGCTCCGCCATGGTATCGTTATCACCGGCACGCATATCAAAAGCGAGCAATACTTTGTCAGGGATCGCGTTTGTCGCGCCGGAATCACAGAGGCAGCGGGTGGCTTTGACGCTGAACGAACGCTCCGGATTCGGTTGGATTCCCGTGGCGGCGAGTATCGCCAGTGCCGCCGCGTGCAGAGCGTTGTGACCCAAATGCGGGCGCGCGCCGTGCGCGCGTTGTCCTTTGATTTCGAATTCCACGGTGTGGCTTGCCGAGTAGTAGAGGGCGGCGATCGCCTGTCCCAATTTCGCTTCCTGGATCGGACGGACATGTTGCCCGATCAGATAATCGACATCATCCAACACGCCGCTGTCGACGATCGTGTACGCGCCCTGGCCGATTTCTTCCGCCGGCTGGAAAATCACTTTCAGCTTACCGCGTTTGACGATGCCTTCTTTAATAATTTCTTCTCCGGCCGCCAGCGCCATTGCCGTGTGGCCGTCATGACCGCAGCTGTGGATCGCGACATGCTTACCGTCGATGATATGTCCGAGCGCATCCATGTCGGCGCGTACGGCCATCGTCGGACCGGGTTTGCCGCTGTCGAAGATGCCGACGACACCGGTGTGCCCGCCCAGTCCTTCCGTGACGTCAAAGCCTGCTTCCCGCAGCGTTTTGGCCACGAATTCGGACGTTTTATGCTCCTCCAACCCGAACTCCGGGATGGTATGTAAATATTCTCTGAAATCTTGTTCTCTTGCCATACTATTCCCTCCTTTAGTACCACCAGTATAACACAGTCGCTTACGCTAAACGGACAAATTCTAATTTTTGACTAAAATATGTTGGTAAAGCAAATGATAAATGTTATAATGGACGTAATATTTTTTTTAGGAATATTGTATTCCGCCCGACGCGAGCCTTGGCATCGCGCGGTTTTTTTAACAGGAAGGAAGGGGATGCAGATGGCAGAAGAAAAGCAGAAAACTGTTGCGCCGCAAGGCCAACCTGCCGAATCGACAACAAAGTCGGATCGACGGCAGGAAGCGGAGCGTCTGCTCGGCGGTAAAGTCGGCATCGGCGCTTACATCGCGTTGATTGCGGCCATTATTTTTTTCTCCGGCATTTTGATGAAAGTCGACGGTATGAAGTGGTTGAGCGCGTTTGACTATACGACCTTGATCGGTAAGTACGGTACGATGAAAGTACCGGAAAAAGCGACTTGGCTCGGTATGGGCGGGTTCTCCGCACGGCAAGGCTTTTTATTCGCGCTCTCGCTGGCGCCGTCCGTGATGCTTGCATTGGGCGTGATCGAAGTGCTTGCGCAATACGGCGCGATTCGCGCGGCGCATAAATTGATGACGCCGCTGTTGAAACCGATTTTAGGCTTACCGGGATTGACGGGGCTGGCGCTGATTACGGACTTGCAGAGTACGGATGCCGGCGCGGCGCAGACGAAAGAATTGTTTGATGAAGGCTTGATCAGTGAGAAGGAACACACGATTATGACCTCATGGCAGTACAGCGGCGCGGGCATGATCAGTAATTACTTCGCGACCGGATCGGCGGTATTTGCGGTATTGACCGTACCGGTTATTTTGCCGCTGGGAATTATTTTCGTCATGAAATTTGTCGGCGGCGCATTTGTCCGCTTTATGTTAAATACGGTTTACGGAAAGGATTTTGCCGATGAATAACAAGGATACGCAAAGCAAAAATCCTTTTGACGTATTCGTCATTGGGGCTCGCAAAGGTTGGAATATCGCGGTCAACAACATGATCCCGAACGTCTTGATGGCATTTGCGATCGCGCACATTTTGGATCTTCTGGGCGTGCTCAATTTCATGAGCGTGATTTTCGGACCGGTCATGGGGATCTTCGGCCTGCCGGGACAGGCGGTCATGGCGCTTTTGACAGCGTGGCTTTCTCTTTCCGCCGGCGTCGGCATGGCGGTATCGCTCGCGGGGCAGGGACTTTTGAACGGCACGCATTTGACGATTTTATTGCCGGCGATGGTTCTGATGGGATCGCAGCTGCAGTACATGGGTCGACTGCTCGCGGTCGCCGATGTCAAAAAGAAATACTGGCCGCTGCTGATGCTGACCAGTATCTTGAATGCTGTAATTGCCATGTTCATCATGCGCATATTGGCGTAATGACAAATAAAAAGCACACCTTTCGGTGTGCTTTTTTTATTGCGTTATTTTGTATGTTTTTCCCGCGCTTCGTCAAGCAGAGCGATCGTTTGATCGGTGGAAAGTACCTGGCAATAAATCAGGTTCATGATTTTCAGCTCCGCGTCGTGGAGTTCCTGCGTCGCGGCCGCGCACGCATCTTCTACGCAAATGACTTGGAAGCTGTCGTCCGCTAAGCCGCGTACCGTTCCGGCGACGCACTGATCGGTGACGATGCCGCCGACGACCACCGTTTTAATGCCCATGTTGCGTAAAACACGGCAAATATTCGTACCGGTTGTCACGCTGTCGGTCGTTTTGTTGAAAACGAGCTCATTGTCTTGCGGGGTGAGTTCTTCCACCATCGCGGCTTCCGTCGAATCCGCGTGAATGAAGATGCCGTTCCAGCCGTCCGACTTCTGGACGGTTTCTCGATCTTCTCCGTCAGGCAGCAAACAGGCGATTCGCCCGAATGTAACACGCAACTCATGGTCGCGGAAATAATCGAGCAGGCGTCGCGCGTTGGGGATCGTCGTCGTTTTCAAACGATCACGGAAATACTTCCAGCGATCCCATGTGCCTTCTTTTTTCAATTCCAGCGCTTCGCCCATTTCGTCATGGGCGAATTCGTTTTGCAGATCGACGAGCAGCAAGGCCGTCGTTTTCGGATCCAGATTCAGCTCCGGATAGGTTTCGACGTCCTGGTAGTAAAACGAACGGTACTTCGGATCGACTTGAATTTTCATGAAAGACCTCCTTAAAAATATACACTTCTTTTTTATTACCAATATTACTTCTATTACTTCCCAAAGGAAATGACAGCCTGATTGAATTTTTCCGGCTGTTCAAAGAAAAAGAAATGACCGGCATCGGTAAATTCTTTATAATCGCCGCGCGGCAACAAGGTCGTGATATGCTGACCCTGCGTGACGCCGGCGGGGAAGACGTGATTGTCCGAACTCATGACAAGTGTCGGCACGCTGACGGTCGGTAAGACCGCGGAAAAGTCATTCGTCAGATAATCGTTGTAAATCGCGACCGCGCTCCATGGAGCGGCGGCGCGCATGTCCTCGAGAGCAAACCCCGCATCGGCGGGCGGCTCTCCGTGCCAGCATTTTTTGAAAAACGCTTCGGTAAAACCGTCGCGATCGTTAAGGTATTGGTTGACCTGCGCATTCCATTGATCCGCGTTGAAACCTTTCAGCGCATGACTATTCCAACGCTCGGGACTGTAGGGGAACGGCGTCATATCGATCAGCAGCACGCCCGTGACGCGGCCTTCCGTACCGAATTGGTCCCAGTAGGAAAGCACGGTCGGTCCGCCGAGCGACCAGCCGCCTAAAATCACGTCCTGCAAACCGAAATTTAAGATAATTTCGTGAATGTCAGCCGCATATTGACGGATCGTGTGCCCCGCCAATGTTTTCTGGGAGCGACCGTGACCCCGCAGGTCCCAGGTGATGACCTGAAAGTGGCGATTGAGTTCGTCACGATTTTTTTGCCAGCAGCGACCGGAACAGAGCCAGCCGTGACACAACATCAGCGGTCGGCCTTGGCCGGAAATCTCCACGTAGAGTGACGTGCCGTCTTTGGTTTTGAAATACAGCGATCCGTTTTTCATCCTCCACCTCCGAAATTACTTTAAACTGTCATATGCGGCCTGCCAGCTTTGTGTTCGAATACAGGCTTCGGCCGCGAGGTCATGTTCCATAAAACCGTTGGCCCGATACCAGGCAATTTGCTTGGCGATATCATCGGTCGCAAGTTTACCGTCGCGATCTATGTAGGGAAGACTGCGACTGACATCGGCGGCCGGCGTTTGCGTATACCGGCTGATGATTTCGACCACTTCGCGAAAACGCGCGTCCGTTTCCAGACGTTTGGCCGGCGTTATCGCCGGTGCGTCGGCGAACACCGCATCATAGTAGTCTCTGCAGGCGCGGATATACGCTCGCATAAAACGCTTCCCGGCGTCATTATTTTGGGCAAAACGCGGCGCGTAAAAAACGGCTGAGGTCTGATAGGTCAAGCGTTCTCCCACCGGCGTCAGCAATTTTACCTGACCGGTTTCCAACAGCTGGGAGGCAAAGGGTTCATTGACAATCGCGCCGTCAATTTGCCCGGATGTCAGCGCTGCTAAGACGGCGCTGACTTTGCCGAGGTTCGCATAATTTACCGCGGTGCGATCCAAGCCTGCCTGCTCCAGCAAATGGCCTGCCATGTACTGGTAAGTGGAACCCGCCTGCGTATTTCCCAGCGTTTTTCCCGCCAGATCTTTCACCTCATGCACACCCGCCGCATACGCTTGCGGCGTCACGACAAGAAAGCTGCCGGAGTGTTCGGGAACTTCACGGCCTTTATCGGCGACAAGGTAGGGAACCTGTCCGGCCGCCGCCAAATTGTAAAGACCCGCCGTCAAACCGGTAGCGCCCACGTCAATGGCGTTCGATGCCGTCGCGACAGCGATCGGTTGCGCCGCGTCAAACCAGACCGGTTCCGGCGCAATGCCCTCCTCCGCAAAATATCCTTTTTCGATGCCGATGAAAAGCGGCGCGGAACTGGCCAGCCGCAACATCCCCACTTTAACGGGGATTGGTGCTGCGGAAGGGGACGCGGACTCTTGACCGCAACCGGCCAGCATCAATATTCCTAAACAAAGCGCCAGCAGGCGCCACAGGATTTCTTTCATAATACCCCCTTACTTTACATTTATTATACCATTCTTGACTCGTCAGTGCGTGTGAAAAGCATATTTACTATAAGCGCAGACCAAATACGATTCGTTTGGCCGTAAAACGATATTGATATTATGCGAAAGTATCATAAATAGGCAGTCAGCGTGCGCGTTTTTCGGTTGGCGAATCGACTACAAGAAAATATATAAATAAAATCCGCCAAGCAAAAAGATTATGTCTGCATCGCGTCCGCGCCAAATATCGTATTCTACTTAAAATTGATTCAACCCCAAAGACGAGTATTCAAAAACTTTACAGAATACCGTCAGTCATGCGGCCGGGAGATTTCGGAAGAAGTTTCTTATACAGTAAGTAGTATGCATTTCTGTGGTGCACCAAAAATAAATTTAAGTCTTGACGTATCGGGCTGTTTTTTTTATAATAAACGAGATGAATTCATAAATTTATCAAATAATGTTAGACTTTCAAGCACCTAATTGAGAATACAAAGTAGAGGAGTTTATTTATGAAATTAAAATCCGCAACATTATTGCTCGCGTTGGCGGGTATGGTAAGCGCGCAGGCCGCGCAACCGTTCAGTGATGTAACGCCGCAGGATTGGGCGTACCAAGCGGTGCAGCAGCTGGCTGCCGAAGGGATCATCGAGGGATATCCCGATCAGACGTTTCGGGGAGAAAAGGCGATTACCCGTTACGAAATGGCGCAACTGGTTGCTCGTGCAATGGTCAGAGAAGACCGGATGAATGCGGAACAGCAACAACAGTTGCAACAACTCGAAGCGGAGTTCGCGAATGAACTCAGCAGTCTGGGTGTTCGTGTCAGCGCGCTGGAAGACCGCGTCGACAATGTGAAAATCAGCGGCGCGGTTCGTTTGTCCTATCAGACCGGCGATTCGGATATTCGTGACGGTTACGGCAGCGGTGATGACCGCGTCGAAGCAAAAGCCGATATTAAATTAGCTGCCAGCGTCAGCCCACGAACCACGGTAACCACGGTTTTGGAATCGACGCACGCTCTTAACGGCGAACCGTACACGGACGCGGGGTATGCCGGATTTAAAGACCACAATAACTATGATAATCTGGAGGTCAAATATCTTTTTGCGCAGCATCATTTCGATAAAGGCTCGCTTGTTTTCGGTAAATACCGCGCGGACTTGGGCGTAACCGGTATTTTCTACAATGATGCGTTCAGCGGTGTCGGCCTGACTTTGGGCAACCCGACAAAGGGCAGTCATGTTAAAATTTCCTACGGTCATGTACAGAGTCTGGACATGCCGTTCGTTCACCCGATGCTCGTCGCTTACGGCATTCAGAGTCGCGAGGATCATTCGGCGTTTACACCGGAATCGTTATTCGTCGAATACGCCTATCATCAGCAGCGTAAGGTCGACTTTACCGCTTGGCACTTACAACCGAGCAGCAAAACCGGTGAAGTCGTTAAAGTGTACGGCGTGGGTCTTTCCGTTTGGCCGCATCCGTTCGTCAATATCCACGGCGACTACATTTTGAATAACGCGAAAGACATAGTCAATAACGAAAAACCGAAAATCTGGACCGCCGGCGCGTCTTTCGGTATCGCGCACCCGGCGTATCCGCACTCCTTCCAGGTCGGTCTGGATTACTTCTCCAGCGATGCCGGTTCGTACTTCGGCGGAAACAAATTGGAAGTACTGCGTCCGTACCTGAGCGGCATGCAGAAACCGGATGCGCACTTCCTGCAAAACGATTCCTGGAAACCGACGGGCAACCCGATCTATGATGGCGCGCAGGCGCAAGTAAAACATCAGCTGGAATCGATTTATGGCGACCAGTCGACCGCGTCTTACTTCGCCGACATGATGGCGGAATGGACATTCGATCCGAAAAATGCGCCGAAATATTTCCGTCAGAACTACAATAGAAAACATGGCGGCGCGGAAGGCTGGATGGCAAGCCTCAAATATGTACCGGTGAAAAACGTGTACATGGAAGCGTTCTACGTTTTCGATGCGAAAAATAAAGCGGGCGCAAAACTCGATGATACGTTCCGCATCCAGGCGACCTATCTTTTCTAATGATAAAAAGCGGCTTCGGCCGCTTTTTTTGTTGCGCCATTTACAATCCTATTTTGCCGATCGTTCACCGGAGCAAAGCGCAGGTATAACGACGATCGCAGAAAATGTGTCGGCAACACCTGATTTTGTCAAAAATACTCGCTGTAAAAAAATGCCAAAGCGCGTTAAAAGACTGTCAAGTAAGGGCAACGAAAGATGGAACACGCCGCTCCGTGTTATAATACACTCGAGGTGATGAAGTGAATCCAAATATTCGTATGTTGGCGATCGACATGGACGGCACGCTGTTGCATGACGACACGACGATTTCGCCATACACACATGACATATTGACGCAGGCGCTGGCAGCCGGCGTGCGGGTGGTTGTGGCGACCGGGCGCATGTTTTGCTCGGCGCGACAACTGGCGACCGAACTCGGGCTGGGCGATGTGCCTCTGGTCACGTATTCGGGCGGCTTGATCGCTAAATGCATTTCCGGTGAAATTTTATATCACGCGCCGATTCCGCTGGCCACCGCGCGCGAAATCGTGGCGACGGCGTGCGAGTTGGACGCGTTCGTACATGCGTATGTGCATGATGAACTGTGGGTGCGCTTTCGCGACCGGCGCGTTGACGATTACGAGAAACACTGCCGCATTGAAGCGAAAGTGATCGGTGCTGAAATGGATGCATTAGCGGCCGCGCCGACGAAACTTTTGATCAATGAACCCGATCCGCAAAAAATAGCGCGCATAGCCAAGGTATTGCGGGAAAAATTTGCCGGGCGGGTGCACTTTGTACAGTCATCGCCGATGTTCTTTGAAATGGTGGCGCCTCACGTCAGCAAAGGGGTCGCCGTCGAGCAGCTGGGACTTCGGTACGGTATCAGTATGAAACAGACGATGGGATTCGGCAACGCGCAAAATGATTTCGATCTGTTGCGTGCGGTCGGCTGGCCGGTGGCGGTCGCCAATGCCGTGCCGGAACTGAAAGCGGTAGCGGGGTATATTGCGCCAAGCAACAATGAGGACGGCGTCGCGAAAACAGTCGCGAAATATGTATTGGAGGCAAATGATGGCCGGTGATTTTCAGCTGATTATTATGACGGGCATGTCCGGGGCGGGAAAGTCTCGCGCACTCCAAATTTTGGAGGACATGGGGTACTTTTGTGTGGACAATTTACCGCCGGTACTGATTCCGAAATTCGCGGAAATCTGTCGCGAAGGCGGTCCGAAAGTCCAGCACGCGGCGCTGGTTGTCGATATTCGCGGCGGTGAATTTTTCACGTCGCTCGTGGACGCGCTGCAACAATTGGCGGCGGGCGGTTACCATTACCGGCTGCTCTTTTTGGATGCGACGGACAATGTGCTGGTACGCCGCTATAAGGAAACCAGGCGGGCGCACCCGCTGGCGCCGCGCGATCGTATTTTGCAGGGCTTGCAAAAAGAGCGCGCGCTTTTACGCGGTATCAAGGAGCAAGCGGCCTCGGTAATCGATACGAGCGAACTTTCTTTGCAGGGATTAAAGGGTCTGTTGCAGCAGCAGTTTAAAAATTACAGTACGGCGGAAGGATTCAATATTACGGTGGTGTCATTTGGATTTAAGTTCGGCACGCCGCTGGATTTGGATATGATGCTGGATGTGCGTTTCTTGCCGAATCCTTTTTACCTGGATGAATTGAAACACTCGTCGGGACGGGTACCGGCGGTGAGCGAGTATATCGGCAAGTGGGATGTCACCAAGGAATTCATGCAAAAACTCACGGAATTGGTCGATTTTCTCACGCCGCACTATGAGCAGGAAGGCAAGCAGCAGTGGGTCATCGGCGTCGGCTGCACGGGCGGGATGCATCGTTCCGTTTGGGTAGCCGAAGCACTATCCCGCCACTTCAAAGAAGCGGGTTACAGTGTATCAACGGAACACCGCGATTTATTTAAAAATGACGTGCACGAGGATTACGCGCCGGCAAAGGAGTAGCTTATGTGGCATTCGGCATGGCGCTGGCTCTATCCGGGGCTGCGCATCAAACGTTGGGTTCTACTCTTTTCGGTAGGACTTTTGCTCTTGGTCTTAGGTCTGACAACCATTATTAACTACCAGGTTTTCGGTGTGCTGGAAGAATTTTTGTTCCGCGTTCTTTACGAGATGACGGGACGTTACAATTACACGTTGCTCGCCGGCGTCGGGGCGGTCCTGATCATCGTCGGCGCGCTGGTGATGATTTTCTCGTTCCAGCGTTTGATGCAGCGCATTTTGCAGAGCATCGCGCCGGAAGGCTCCGGCAAAGTCAGCCAGATGATGTTGGAACGCGCACGGCGGGATCGGGGACCGGCGATCGTCTCCATCGGCGGCGGTACCGGCCTTTCGAAACTGCTGCGCGGTTTGAAAACGAAAACGTCCCATTTGACAGCGATCGTGACCGTCGCCGACGACGGCGGTTCATCGGGCCGCCTGCGCGAGGAAATGGATATTATCGCGCCGGGCGATCTGCGTAACTGCCTGGTGGCCATGGCCGACAAGGAAAGTCAGATGGAATACATCTTCCAACACCGTTTCGGCGGCACAGGGGAATTGGCCGGACACAGTTTGGGCAATCTTTTCCTGGCGGCATTAATGGAAGAATATAAGGATCCCGTTTTGGCGCTCGAAGCGGCGAGCGAAATTTTAAATGTGCGCGGGGAAGTGGTACCGGCGACGACCGAGCCGGTGCGTTTGCGCGCAGAGATGACTGACGGCGTCTGCGTAATCGGTGAATCCGAAATTCCGGAGTACGGCGGTCGCATTCAGCGGCTGCATATTTTACCGGATATGCCGCAGGCGGTGACGGCGGCCTTGGCGGCGATCGAAGCGGCGGATGTCATCACGCTCGGTCCGGGGAGCCTTTACACGAGTATTTTACCGAATCTTTTGGTGCCGGAAATTGCGACCGCCTTGCGGCGCAGCGATGCCACCAAAATTTATATCTGCAACGCGATGACCCAACCCGGTGAAACGGACGGCTATACGGTGGCGGACCATTTGCGGGCGTTGATCGATCATATCGGGCCGGGAGTGGCGGATTACGTTTTGGTGAACGATTACGCGCCGGCCGGCGAAGTGCTCGAACGTTACGCGGCCATGGGATCCTATCCCGTGGTCTGCGATACCGAAGCGGTACAGGCGCTGGGCGCCAAAGTCGTGCGCGCGAAACTGATCGCGGACGGCATGACGGTAAGCCATGCGCCGGACCTGGTCGCCGATGCGATTGTGAATATGGTGCACGCGGTGCAGTCGGATCTTCATCCACAATTATTGGATTACTATTTTGATCGCAGTTTATAAGCGTCAGAAAGGAGGCGGCGATGTCCTTTGCCGAACAAGTAAAAGACGAATTGGCGCGGGTAGTGCCGACGGAAGTCGAAGCCCGTCGCTCGGAACTCACCGCCTTATTGCGCATGGGAGGATCGCTCGTCATGGGGAACGGCGGCGCGGGCATTCGGTTTGTGACACATCATAATCCGACGGCGCGCAAAATGCTGACCTATGTCAAAGCAACGGGCGGTATCGTGCCGCAGGTGATGGTGCGCCGCGGCAACAAATTGCGCAAGAAAAATGTCTATACATTGACGATTTTACCCGGTCCGATCGGCCAACGCTTCCTGGAAGAATTGGGATTGTTGCCCGTGACCGAGATCCGTGACGATGAAATGTTTCGTGGCCGGGAAGTCCGGCGCGCTTACTTGGCCGGCGCTTTTTTGGGCGGCGGTTCGGTCAATCGTCCGCAAGGCGATTACCATTTGGAGTTCGTCACGGAGTCCATTGCCTTTGCGACGACCTTGGTGAGCATGCTTAAAACGTTTCGTCTGCAAGGGCGCATCGTCGAACGCAAAGACGATTACATCGTTTACCTCAAAACGGGGGAAAGCGTCGCGCGGCTGTTGCAAATTATGGGCGCGGATCAGGCGTTACTGGAATTTGAAAATGTCCGCGTGTTGAAAGATATGCGGAATCAGGTCAACCGCGTGGTCAATTGCGAGACGGCCAATTTGCAAAAAACGGTAGACGCCGCGGTACGGCAACTGCGTGACATCGAACTGATCCGCAGCGTGCAGTCGTTGCACACCTTGCCGCCGCGTTTGAAAGAAGCGGCGGAACTGCGTTTGGCGCATCCCGATGTACCGCTTCGGGAGCTTGCGGGCTATACCGACAAAAAAATGACAAAATCAGGATTGTATCACCGATTCAGGAAATTGTCGGATCTTGCGGACGTCTTGCGGGCCCAAGCTCAGGATAGGGGGGAATCATGAAGCAAACCTGGAAGAATTGGCTCAATATCGTCGGCGGGATGCTGGTCGCATCGCTCGCCAACGGTCACGCGGAAGCGTATCCCGAGGCGGAGCTGTCCGCCTGGCAGGCGCCGTATGTGGGGGAAGAACAGACGGCGACACGCAGGGATAACAGTGAGACTTTAGTGTTTTCCGACAGTCCGGAGTATGTCATGGAGGAAGGCCTGCTTTGCCAAGGGACCATTGACGGCCATGGACGGCTGTACTTTTACCATGTCAACGGATCCCCGCGACCGATGCAATTGGTGGTGTATGCGCTTTCTGACACCACCGGAGCGGCGGTCGGCGTGACGCGGGAAGTAGTCGGTACGCCGGACAGCTTTTATACTCGCCACGGTCGGGAAGTATCGCGTAAAGAACTTTTTGCGTCGGCGACGCAGCGCGTGTTGCGCCTGACGGAAGGGCGGCCCGAACTGCTGCTCCAAGAAGAACGGATTGTCGTACAGCCGGGCGAATTGATTTCGGGCATTTTGGACTTGGAAACGTCAGCTCCCGTCAATGTGCGGGTCGCTATGCTCGGTACTTCGCGCACCGCCTTGCACCGCTTGGCGTACCTGCCGCCCTTAGAACAGGATGCGTCGCATGACCGCGGCACCTTTCCCGCTACGGCGCGCGAAGTCAAGCTGGCACCGTATCGTCCGGATCGTGACGGCATGCGTGTCATTCATTTGGCCGACGGTACCCGCGATTCCTACCTCAGCGGGCGCGATGAAATCACCGGACGCGAAGTGACCCTATGCGGCAATTACGGCATGACGTATACCATTAAAATTCCTCTCATCGGATTGGGGCCGGTAGATCTTTTTTTCAATCCGCAGGGAGGCGGCTATGCCGGCGATATGGCCATCGAAGTCAACGGTCGTTGGCGGCCGATATCGCTCGCGGGTCATTACCAAAAGCGCGCCATCGGTACCGATACGGTACAGGATACGATCCATCTCGGAACGTTTCCTACCGAAACCACGGTGACTGTCACCTGGACGCCGGCGGGGGCATCTTTTTTGCCCGTACGGATATGGCTGGTACCGCACGCCATGGGCGCTTCCCAAGCTGCCCGCGAGCAGGAAGACGATTGACAAAAGAACCGGCAATGAGTACAATAGTACAGAAAACATTACCGCTTGCGAGCGGTGGTGAGAGCATCTTTTAAACTGGTCCCGTGAGGCTAGTAAGGGTGGTCGTAGCTGTGTTTGCTATGCAACCTCTTTGTCCCGGGACAAAGAGGTTTTTTTATGAGGAGGCAACAGCATGGTCGACTGGCAAGGTCGTTCGCTGATTGATTTGGCGTCACTTACGGCGGCGGAAATCGAAGCGATTTTGACGCAAGCTCTGGCAATGAAAAAATTCATTGCGAGCGGCGCCAAAAAAACGGATTTATTACGAGGCAAAGCGATTGTCAATGTGTTTTCCGAAAATTCGACACGCACGCGCAGTTCCTTTGAGCTCGCAGGGAAGTACCTCGGGGCGGATGTCATTAACATCAATAAAAGCACCAGTTCAATGACCAAGGGCGAAAGCCTCCGCGATACGTTGTTGACGGTGGCGGCGTTGGCGGCGGACGCGATCGTCATGCGTCATGAAGCATCGGGCGCCGCGGCCTACGCGGTGGAAATCGGTAAACGTTTCCCGCATTTTCCGGTCGTCATCAATGCCGGTGACGGTCTGCACGCGCATCCGTCGCAGGGACTTTTGGACCTCTTCACCGTGCGGGAACAGAAAGGCAAGATTAAAGGACTTAAATATGTTATCGTCGGCGATATTCTGCACTCGCGCGTCGCGCGCAGCGATTTGGCCGGCTTTACCAAACTCGGAGCCGAAGTGCACATGGTCGGTCCGCGGACGTTGGTGCCGCGCGAATTCGCCGAGCTCGGCGCGATTCTGCACACGGATCTGAAAGAAGCGCTGCGGGATGCCGATGCGATTCAGATTTTGCGCTTGCAAAACGAACGCGCGGCGGCGGGTTTCATTCCGAATAACCGCGAATATGCGCGGACCTACGGGGTCTCGAGCGCGCTGTTGCAAGAGGTGGCGCCGGACGCGATGATCATGCATCCGGGCCCGATTAATCGCGGCGTGGAAATTTCGCATGAATTGGCGTATGCGCAAAACGCCTTTTTACAGACGCAGGTCAAAAACGGCGTGTGCGTACGGATGGCTATTTTAAATGAAGTATTGAATGGGGGTAACGGCATTGAAGCGCTTGCTTAAGAACGGCACGATTATCAATCCCGCCGCAGGCCAAAAGACGGTCGGCGATGTGCTTTTTGAAGACGGTAAGATCCTCAGTGTCGGCGAAACCATTACGGCGACCGACGGCGTCGAAGTGATTGACGTAACCGATTGCTACGTCACGCCGGGTTTGATCGATATGCACGTTCATTTGCGCGAACCGGGGCAGGAAGCGAAAGAATCCATGACAACCGGTACGCAGGCGGCGGCGGCCGGCGGGTTCACGCGCGTCGCCACTATGGCCAATACCACGCCCGTCATTGATGACCTCGTCACTTTTAACGGTGTCAAAGAACGCGCCCGCGCGGAAGGACGCGTGAAAGTGGATATCATCGGCGCGGTTTCCAAAAATTTGGAAGGACGCGTTTTAAGCGACATGGGCGATCTGGCACTCGCCGGCGCCGTGGCGTTTTCGGATGACGGTCACTATGTGGAAAGCGCGGATTTCATGCGCCGCGCGATGGAATATGCCGACACCTACGGCAAAATGATCATCGACCATGCGGAAGATTGGACGATGGCGGCGCAGGGTTTTATGCATGAAGGCAAAGTTTCGACGGCGCTGGGCGTTGTCGGACGACCGCGCGCGGCGGAAGATATCGCTGTTGCTCGCGACATTTTGCTTGCCGAAATGACGGGCGCGCATATTCATATCGCGCACGTGAGCTCCGCGCATGCCGTGGAACTCATTCGGGCGGCGAAACAACGCGGTGTCCGCGTTACCTGCGAAGTGACGGCGCATCATTTGGCGCTGACCGATGCCGAAATTAAAAATTACGATGCGGCGTTTAAAGTGGCGCCGCCGTTACGTGAAGAAGACGATCGTCAGGCGTTGTTGGCAGCGCTGGCGGACGGCACGATCGATGCGATTGTGACGGACCATTCGCCGCATGCCGATGAAGAAAAAGACGTACCGTTCTGCTGCGCGCCGAACGGCATGAGCGGCTTGGAAACATCGCTCGCCGCCGTCATTACGTACGCGCTTACCCCCGGTCACATCGACTGGGAGCGGCTGGTCGACGCGATGTCCGTGCAGCCGGCGCGACTTTTGCAGCAGGAAGCGGGCGTGCTGAAAGCAGGCGCGCCGGCGGATATTACCGTCATCGCGCCGCAGAGGCAGTGGACGGTGGAACCGGAAAAATTATATACGAAATCACTGTTTTCTCCGTTCGCGGGCAAGCCCCTGACCGGTCGCGCCGTGCAGACGTGGGTGGACGGTGAACAGGTAATGCGGGAAGGAGCTGTACGATGAAAGAAGGATATCTGTACTTGGCGGACGGCCGGAAATTTCCGGGTTACCTTGTCGGCGGACACAGTAAAGCGGCGGAAGTTGTGTTTAATACGGCGATGACAGGCTATGAGGAGTCTTATACGGATCCTTCCTATACCGACCAGATTTTAACGTTGACCTATCCTCTGATCGGTAACTACGGTGTCAATCACCACATTTGGCAGGGCGAAAGGCCGTCGATTTCGGGCGCTATCGTTTCAGAATTGACACGTTTCCCGAGCAACTGGGAAAGCGAAGATTCGCTGGGCCGATTTTTCAAGGCGAATCAGATTCCGGTGCTGATCGGCGCGGATACCCGGGCGATCACCCGCGCGATTCGTAAAGAAGGCACACCGATCGGGGTGCTTGCGACAGCCGCGGAAGAGAATTATGTGAAAGAAGCGCTTGCGCATCCTTTGCCGCAGGATCAGATCGCGCGCGTGACAACGCCGGTCGCTTATAAAATGGGCGAAGGTCGGTTGCGAGTTACTGTTATTGACTGCGGCATTAAACGGCGCATGCTGGATCATCTCGTGGCGGCGGACTGCCACTTGACGGTCGTGCCGGCGCAAACCAAAGCGGCGCAGATCCTCGCGACCCAACCGGACGGCGTTTTCATCAGCAACGGCCCGGGGAACCCCGCGGATGTGCCCGATACGATCCAGACCCTGCGTGAGCTCGTCGGTAAAGTGCCGATGTTCGGTATTTGCATGGGCCATCAGTTGCTTGCTCAGGCGTTGGGCGCGGTCACTTTTAAATTACCCTTCGGTCATCGCGGCGCGAACCACCCGGTCATCGATCTTGCCACGAAAAAAATCACGATGACGGCGCAAAACCACGGTTACGCCGTCAGTGAAGAAAATTTTCCGGCGGAGCTCGTGGTTACGCACCGTTCGTTAAATGACGGTACGATCGAAGGCTTCCGCCACCGCACACTGCCGATTCAGGGGATTCAGTACCATCCCGAAGCGGCGCCGGGACCGACGGACAACGAATACTTATTTACGGATTGGATGAAAAGCCTGAAAGGAGAACGCGCATGAGTAAAGAAATCAAGAAAGTTCTCGTGATCGGCTCCGGCCCGATCGTCATCGGTCAGGCCGCAGAATTCGACTATGCCGGCACACAGGCTTGCCTGTCGTTAAAAGAAGAGGGCTGTGAAGTCGTTCTGATCAACAGCAACCCGGCGACGATCATGACGGATACGGATATCGCCGATCGCGTGTACATCGAACCGCTGACGCTCGATTTTGTCACATCGGTCATCGCGCAGGAACGTCCGGACGGGATTCTGGCGACGCTGGGCGGTCAAACCGGTTTGAATCTCGCGATGGAACTTTTCGACAAGGGCATCTTGGAAAAATACGACGTGGAACTTTTGGGCACGCGCATGGACGCGATCCGACAGGCGGAAGACCGCGAATTATTTAAAGAAGCGATGCAGCAAATCGGTCAGCCGGTGCCGGAAAGCCGCACCTGCAACACCTTAAACGAAGCGTTGACTTTTGCGGAAACGATCGGTTACCCGCTGATCATTCGTCCGGCGTTCACGTTGGGCGGCACCGGCGGCGGCGTCGTGCACAACGAAACGGAAATGCGCGAAATCGGTCAGCGCGGTTTGGTGCTGAGTCCGATTCACCAAATTTTGGTGGAACGCTCGGTCGCCGGCTGGAAAGAATTGGAATATGAAGTCATGCGCGACAGCGATGACAACTGCATCATTATTTGTGATATGGAAAATATCGATCCGGTCGGTGTCCACACCGGTGACAGCATCGTCATCGCGCCGAGCCAGACGCTGACCGATAAGCAGCATCATATGTTGCGCACGGCGTCGCTCGATATTATTCGCTATTTGGAAATCGAAGGCGGCTGCAATGTGCAGTACGCGCTCGATCCGCATTCGAATCAGTACTATGTCATCGAAGTCAATCCGCGCATGAGCCGCTCGTCTGCGCTCGCGTCCAAAGCGACCGGCTATCCGATTGCGAAAGTGGCGGCGAAAGTGGCGCTCGGCAAATCGCTCGGTGAAATCGAAAACGCCGTTACCGGCAAAACGAAAGCGGCGTTTGAACCGACGCTTGACTACATCGTCATTAAAATTCCGCGCTGGCCGTTTGAAAAATTCAATCTGGCGGATCGCGAACTCGGTACGCAGATGAAAGCGACCGGCGAAGTCATGGCATTGGCGAAGAATGTCCCCGCCGGCTTGCAGAAGGCGGTGAGATCGCTCGAAACCGGCACAGATTCGCTCTATTTGCCGAAGTTGGAACACTTATCCCACTACGATATCAAAATGCTTTTACGGCGCGTGGACGATGAACGGCTTTTCGTCATTGCCGAAGCGTTGCGGCGCGGGTTTGACGTGCAGGAAATTTACCACACGACCAAGATTGACCCGTTTTTTATCACGCAGATTCAGCGCATCGTCAACTGCGAACGCAAGCTGATGAACGAAGGCCTGACGCAGGAACATGTGGAATTGGCGAAGTACCTCGGCTTTTCGGATCACCGCATCGCGCAACTGACGCATGTGGAAGAAAGCGAAGTAGCCGCGTTGCGCAAACAGAAACATATTACCGCCTCGTATCGCATGGTCGACACCTGCGCGGCGGAATTCGATGCCGCATCCCCGTACTACTACTCGGCGTACGGTGTGGCCGATGAAGTCACTCCGCAGGAACACAGCGTCATGGTTCTTGGTTCGGGGCCTATCCGCATCGGTCAGGGCGTGGAATTCGACTACTGCTCCGTGCAGGCGATTCGCGCGTTGAAACGGTACGGTTATCACTCCATCATGGTCAATAATAACCCGGAAACGGTTTCCACCGACTTTGATATGTCCGACGCGCTGTATTTTGAACCGCTGGTGCCGGAAGACGTTTGCCAGATTATTGAAAAAGAACAGCCGCAAGGCGTTATTACCCAGTTCGGCGGGCAGACCGCGATTAATTTGGCGGGGAAACTCGCGGCGCACAACGCGCCTTTGTTGGGGACCGATGTTGACGGCGTGGATCTCGCGGAAGACCGCAAACGCTTTGACGCATTGCTTGAATCGCTCCACATCGAACGTCCGCGCGGTTGTATGGTGACATCGCTTGCGGAAGCGCACGAAGCCACCAAAAAATTGAAATATCCGCTGATCGTACGGCCGAGTTATGTGCTCGGCGGACGCGCGATGCAGATCGTTTACCAACCGCGCGAACTCGATACCTACCTGCGGGAAGCCGTAGTCGCATCGTCCGAGCATCCGGTTTTGATTGATGAATACCTCGTCGGCCGCGAACTCGAAGTCGATGCGCTGTGCGACGGTGAAAACGTCTTTATCCCGGGCATCATGGAACAGATCGAACGCGCGGGCGTTCACTCGGGCGACAGTATCGCCGTATTCCCACCGCAACATATTGATCAGGCTAAGATCGATGAAGTGGTCGAACACACGGAACGCATTGCGCGCGCGTTGGACATTCGCGGCATTGTCAATATCCAATACATCATTGCCGGCGGGAAACTGTACGTGATCGAAGTTAATCCGCGTTCGAGCCGCACGGTGCCTTTCATGAGTAAAGTGACGGGTTACAACCTGATTGCGCTTGCGACCGGTATTTGTGTCGGCAAGACCTTGCCCGAACTCGGCATCACGCCGGGGCTGGCGCCGACGCCCGATTATGTAGCGGCTAAAGCGCCGGTGTTCTCGTTCGCTAAACTCGGTCTGGTAGAAATCGCGCTCGGACCGGAAATGAAATCGACCGGTGAAGTCATGGGGATCGGCAAAACGTATTCCGACGCGTTGTATCGCGCGATCGTCGGCGCGTACATGGGCATTCCCGACGGCGGCAACGTGCTGATTACGGTCAGTGACCGCGATAAAGAGGAAACCGCGCAACTCGCTGCGGAGTTTGTCGAACACGGGTACCACATTATGGCGACGCACGGCACGGGCAGCTACTTGGAAGAAAAAGGTATTCCCGTACAAATCGTCAATAAAATGCATGAAGGCGGCGACGTCACTTGCGCGACATTATTGCGTGACGGTTCCGTTGACATGGTGGTCAATACAATCACGTACGGCAAGCGTCCGGAACGCGAAGGTTTCCGCCTGCGCCGCATGGCCGTCGAACTCGGTATTCCCTGCGTGACCTCGCTCGACACGATGCGCGAAGTAGTGCGCGTGTTGCGCGAACGGAAAAATAATGATTTGCCGAGCGTCAAAGCCATTCAGGACTACCAAAAGGAGCGGCGTCATGAACGCGCTTGAAGTCGGACCGATTCGGACAAATGAACGCGTTTCTGCCGATATGTATCGGCTGGTGGCGGAACTGCCGCGTTTGGCGCAAACGACACGGCCGGGTCAGTTTTTACACGTGCGCACGGCACGCGGCTGGGATCCGTTGCTGCGGCGTCCGTTTTCACCGTCGCGCGTTGATCGCGAAAACGGATTGGTCGAAATGGTTTATCGCGTTGTCGGCCGCGGCACGGAGCTGATGACGCACATGCGCGCGGGCGATGAAATCGATGTGCTCGGTCCGCGCGGCACGACATTTACGCTGGACGGAAAAATGTTAATGGTCGGCGGCGGGGTGGGGATCGCTCCGATTCTTTTCGCCGCGCAACAGGCGGCGGCGGAAACCGCTACCGTCATCATCGGCGGCCGCAGTCGGGAAGAACTGTTTTGGCAGGACTATTTTCCCGACACGATCCACGATTTGTTACTGACTACGGACGACGGTTCGGTCGGCCATCACGGCTATGCGGTGGATCTTGTACCGGCGTTGCTCGCATCCGGCGAGTTTGATCGGGTACTTTGCTGCGGGCCGACTATTTTGATGAGTAAAGTCGCCGCTGCGGCGTATGCGGCCGGTGTGCCTTGCGAAGTTTCGTTCGAACGGCGGATGGGTTGCGGCACCGGCGGTTGCTACGCCTGCGTGTGCGATCGTAAGGACGGAACGCATGCGAAAGTATGTCAGGAAGGTCCTGTTTTTGACAGCCGGGAGGTGATCCTGTGAGCGCGAATATAGCCGTCAATTTTTGCGGGGTCACGATGGCGACGCCGATTATCGCCGCCTCGGGGACGTTCGGATTCGGACTCGAATACGCGCCCTATCTTGACTTGGATCAGGTCGGCGCCGTATCGGTCAAGGGACTGACACGGGAACCGCGGCGGGGCAATGCGGGGGTGCGGATTGCCGAAACGCCGGCGGGGATTCTCAATTGCATCGGTTTGGAAAATCCCGGCGTAGAAGCGTTTTGCACGGATATTTTGCCGCAGATTCACGCCGCGTCATCCATTCGCGTGATGGCGAATATTTCCGGCAATACGGTGGCGGATTACGCGTACATGGCGGAACGTCTGAATGATGAGCCGGTCGATTTTTTGGAAGTGAATATTTCCTGCCCGAATGTGAAAAAAGGCGGGATGAGTTTCGGTGTCGATCCGCACGCGGCGGCGGAAGTGACGCGCGCGGTGAAAGATCACACGCGGCTTCCCGTCGTCGTGAAATTGAGTCCGAACGTGACGGATATCCGCGTCATCGCGAGCGCCGTCGAAGAAGCGGGCGCGGATGCGGTATCGCTGGTCAATACTTTTATGGGTCTGGCGATTGATGCGAAAACGCGGCGGTCGCTGCTGGGCAACGTCACCGGCGGACTTTCCGGCCCGTGCGTTAAGCCGATGGCCTTGCGTTTGGTCTGGGAAGTCGCGCAAACGGTCCATATTCCGATTTGCGGTTTGGGCGGTATCATGACAGGGTTGGACGCCATCGAATTCATGATGGTCGGCGCGGACTGCGTCTCCGTCGGCACGGCGACGATGCGCGATCCGGCCGCCTGCGTAAAAATCGCGGGCGAAATGGCTGCATGGTGCGATGCGGAAGGTGTCAAAGATATTTCGGAAATCGTCGGCACGTTGCGTATTCCGGGTGAAAACTGAAAAATCCCGTCATTCGACGGGATTTTTTCGTGGAAAGGAAACAGTGCGGTAAAAAGTCGCAATACGTGTCGTACACGTTTAATTTTTTCGCGCGCTATGCTACACTTTTATTATGAAAATCAAAGAAGTCATTATTGTCGAAGGAAAATCGGATATTGCCCGTGTGCGCCGGGCGGTGGATGCGGAAATCATTCCGACATACGGATTTGGACTGAGTCCGGAAACGCTTTCGGATATTGAAGCGGCGTACCGGCGGTGCGGCATTATTATTCTCACCGATCCGGACGGCGCGGGGGAGCGTATTCGTCGCTATTTGACGCAGCGTTTTCCGGAGGCCAAGCATGCGTTTGTGCCGAAAGAGGACGCGATTGCGAACGATGACTTGGGCATCGAACAGGCGAGCCCCGAGGCCATTCGCAGCGCTCTCAGCAAAGTGCGCAGCGTCGCGCCGACGAACGAGGCGCATTTTACGGTAGCGGATTTGTGGGAGGCGGGCGCGGCGGGCACGCATGATGCGGCCGCACTTCGGGCGCGGCTCGGCGCGCGGCTCGGCATCGGTTACGCGAATGCCAAACGTTTTTTGGCGCGTCTGAATCATTACGGCGTCACTCGTGAAGAATGGGCGCAAGCTCTTCGGGAGGAGCAGACCGATGGAATATGAACTCGCACGCAAAGGAACAGTTCGTCGCCTGACCGAGCATTTCGGTTTACGCATGCAAAAAAAATGGGGACAGAATTTTCTGATTCGTCCCGAGGTTGTTGAAGACATTGTCGACGCGGCGGAACTCGGACCCGATGACCGTGTTTTGGAGATCGGTCCCGGCATCGGCACGCTGACGCAGGGATTGGCGCGCACGGGAGCGCAGGTCACGGCGGTGGAATTGGATCCGAAGCTGCCGGAAATTTTGGCGGAAACGCTCGCGGCGTATCCGAATGTGCGAATTGTCCCGGGAGATATTTTGAAAACGGACGTGCGCGCGCTGATGGGGGATGAACCTTTTACCGTCGCGGCCAACTTGCCGTACTATATTACGACGCCGATTCTGATGTACCTTTTGGAGCAGAAGTTGTCGCTGGTGCGTCTGGTCTTGATGATGCAGCGCGAAGTGGCGGAACGTTTGGCGGCAAGCCCCGGTACGAAAGCGTACGGCGCAATCACGCTCGCGGTGCAGTACTACACGGAAGCGCACGTGCTTTTCGATGTCGAACCGGAATCGTTTTGGCCGGCGCCGAATGTCGTCTCAAGCGTCGTGGAGTTTATTCCGCGCAAGCAACCGCCGGTGGCCGTGCGGGATGAAAAATTGCTTTTCCGTCTGGTGAAAATCGCTTTTGCGCAACGCCGTAAAACGTTTCGTAATAATATAAAAGCCGCCGGCTATGAGTCAGCGACGGCGGATGCGTTGTTGGCGCGGGCGGAGATCGACGGCGGTCGACGCGGCGAAACATTCAGTTTGGAAGAATTCGCGCGCCTGGCCAACGTGCTTTACGAGTTGGAAGAAGCAAAATAACTTTGCGCGTGCTTCGCCATTTTGGCGTAGCCGTAGATATTCGGATGGACTCCGTCATCGTATTCGTTAGGGGCGAGAAGATGGCGGAAATCGAGCGTCGCCTGCGGAAATGCGCGTACAAGCGCGTCACCGTATTCTTGAAACGCGGCGACCGCGTAAGGAAAGGCGGGCGCGCTTTGCCAGCCGGTGTAGATCGCCTCTTTTGTGATCTCCGGCGGAATGCCGATGACGATGGGCAATGCGGCATGAGCGGATGCGAAGGCGGTAATTTTTCGGACGAGCGGTCGGATATTCAGCGGCTGCTCGTTTTCTGCGTCTTGCATGATATCGTTGCTCCCCGTCATTAAAAACAACAGATCATACGCGACGGGTTCGCGCAACGTTCGTTCTGCGCGTTGCAGCACCTGATCCAGTCCCGCGCCGCACATGCCCAAGTTGGTAACCTGCAGGTCCGGTAACGCCGCGGCCAATTTGGTCAGCCAGCGGGAAGGCATCGGCACGTCAAAGCCGTAGGTTAAGCTGTCGCCTGCTGCGAGTAAATGCATAGTTTCACCTCGCGTTCATTGTAGCGGGCATGAATCTCGGTTTCAAGTCGGCGGCTCGTTTTATTTCGTGCTACAATGAGGATAACAAACCGACCTTACGGTCAAGGAGGCGATTTCTATGCGGATAATCTTATTTCTGATCGGCATGGCATTCTTGATGCCGGTAATTTTCATTACGGTTTTGACGGTTTTCTTTTGGAAATATCTGGCGGGCCGAAAAAAATGCTCGCAAGAGGGCTGTGACAAAGCATAATGATGTCGTTTGTGTTACAATAAATATCGATTGTGATGAAGGGTGAACGGAATGAAATTTTTTATTGATACGGCGATTGTGGATGAAATTCGCGCGGCGCATCGCCTGGGAGTGGTGGCCGGCGTAACGACGAATCCGTCGCTGATGGCAAAAGCGGGTCAGGACCCAAAAAAAGTTATTCAGGAAATAGCTTCTTTTGTGGACGGTCCGATCAGCGCGGAAGTATTGGCGGAAGACGCGGACGGTATGGTGCGCGAAGGTCGCGAATGGGCGAAAGTGGCGCCGCAAGTAACGGTCAAGGTACCGCTTACAGCGGAAGGTTTGGCGGCTACGCGTGTACTGGCTGATGAAGGCATCAAAGTCAATGTCACGTTGATTTTTAACGCGAGCCAGGCGCTTTTAGCGGCGCGTGCGGGCGCTGCGTTTGTCAGTCCCTTCATCGGACGGCTGGATGACATCGGCGCGAACGGGTCTGAGCTCGTGCGCACGATTGCGACTATTTTCAAAGAACATCATATTGCAACGGAAATTATCGCAGCGAGCATCCGACGTCCGCTCGATATTACCGAAGCCGCTCTGGCGGGAGCGCACATTGCGACGGTCCCGTATAAAGTGCTTTTGGCGGCGCTTGAACACCCATTGACGAAAGCGGGGATCGAGCGTTTTGCGGAAGACTGGCGGCAAGTGACACAAAAGACAAAGTAGGAGGCGCAAGTAATGGACAGGATTTTGACACTGGAATTTGTACGAGTCACCGAAGCGGCGGCGATCAAATGCGGACGCCTGGTCGGTCGCGGCGATAAGATCGGCGCCGATCAGCTCGCTGTTGACGGTATGCGCAGCGAATTTGAAAAGGTGCACATCGACGGTGAAGTCGTCATCGGCGAAGGAGAAATGGACGAAGCACCGATGCTTTACATCGGTGAAAAGGTAGGTCTCGGCGGTGACTCGGTGGATATCGCGGTCGATCCGCTCGAAGGTACCAACCTGGTCGCCAAAGGACAAAACGGCGCCATTGCGGTACTTGCGATTGCCCCGCGCGGTTGCCTTTTGCACGCTCCGGATATGTACATGGAAAAAATCGCGGTCGGACCGCGTGCGGCCGGACGCATTGATATCAACGCGCCGGTCAAAGAAAATCTGCGCCGGGTTGCGGAAGCGATGGAACGCTCGGTCGATGACTTGAGCGTCGTCATCTTGGATCGGGAACGACATGCCGATATTATTCGTGATTGCCGTGAAGCGGGCGCGCGAATCCGTTTGATCACGGACGGCGATGTCACGCCGGCGATCGAAGTCGGCATTGAAGGTTCGGGTGTGCATATGCTCATCGGTACCGGCGGCGCGCCGGAAGGCGTTTTGGCCGCGGCCGCTTTGAAATGCCTCGGCGGCGACATGCAGGGACGTTTGGTGCCGCACAGCGATGAAGAAGTACGTCGCGCCAAAGAAATGGGCGTAGCGGATATTCATCAGGTGTTTACTATTGATGACCTTGTGAAAGGCGACGACTGCATTTTCTCCGCCACCGCGATTACACCGGGCAATACGTTGCGCGGTATTCAGTATTTCGGCGGCGGCGCGCGTACACAGACCGTCGTGATGCGCTACAAGACGGGGACCGTTCGTTTTGTCGACACCATTCATAAATTCGGTAACCGCGGCATGAGCATTAAACTGTAAAAGCAGTCGGTAAATCATACGCAGCATCCGGTTTTGCCGGAGTATAAAAAGGAGCGGCGGCGGCCGCTCCTTTTTCGTATCTGTTTTGTGTTTGCCGAAAATGCGTGGTATAGTGATGAAAAACGAAAAGGGAGTGCTGCAATGAAACCGACACGGGAACAGGCGAAACAACTTTTACTGGAATACACGGACTCCCAGGCACTTATTCGCCACGCGCTGCAAGTGGAAGCGGCGATGTTGCATTTTGCCGATTATTTCGGTGCGGAGGATCGGGAAAAATGGGGTGTGATCGGTCTTTGCCATGATTTGGACTATGACCGCTATCCGGATCAGCATTGCACGGTGACGAAGCAGATTCTGGAAAAAGAAGGCTGGGACGAAACCTACATTCGCGCTATTATGTCGCACGGTTACGGCATGGTGACGGATGTCAAACCGGAAACGACGCTGGAAAAAACGCTCTATGCGGTGGACGAACTTACGGGCATTATCAATGCCGCCTGTCTGTTGCGGCCGAGCAAATCGGTATTGGATCTGACGGTGAAATCGCTCACGAAAAAATTTAAGGATAAACATTTCGCCGCCGGTTGCAATCGTGATGTGATCACACAGGGTTGTGAAATGCTCGGTATGGAGCGCCAGGAATTTTTTGCGGAAACAATCAAAGGTTTACAGAAACGCGCGGAAATCGTCGGCCTGAAAGGAAACATATAAGTCGAAAAAAGCGGTGCATACCGCTTTTTTGTGCGTAGGCAATGGCGCGTGTTGACATTCACGAGGCTTTGTGATACGCTTTGGCTAATTAAAAAAGCAATGCCACGAAGGAGAATATCCGTAACCGAAGGCACAGAGAGCAGGCGGTGGTGCAAGCCTGTCCGTACGTTACGAGGTTCCGCTCCGGAGCAACAGGTGAAGAGCCTGGCGGGCACGCCCGATACAGCGTAACAAAGTTGGCCGTAGGCAATTTGGGTGGCACCGCGAGATCTCTCGTCCCAGTGAGGATGGGAGCTTTTTTATTACCGAAAATATTGGTCACATGCCGCTCGTTATTCACGACATGGTGCGCGCTATGAAGAGTGCGAGCGGGGGAGGATTTATATGACGGAACGCGTATTTAATTTTCATGCCGGACCGGGCGCGCTGCCGGCAGAAGTACTTCAACAGGCCGCCGCGGAAATGATGAACTACCGTGACACCGGCATGGGCGTTGTGGAGCTTTCGCATCGCAGCGACGCGTATCAGCGTTTGCATCAGGACGCGCGGCAGCGATTGCGTAAATTGCTCGCGATACCCGCGACGCATGATGTTCTTTTTCTGCAGGGCGGCGCCAGTCATCAATTCGTGATGATTCCGGCGAATTTCGCCAAAGGCGGTCGGCTCGGCTATGCCGATACCGGCATCTGGGCCAACAATGCGATGCAGCAGGCGAGTTTGTACGGCGCGACTTACAAAGTGACGGATGCGAGCGCGGGCGGGTATCGCACGATTCCCATGGATTTCCATGTGAAAGAAGACACATCCTATGTGCATATTACGTCGAATAATACGATTTACGGTACGGCGTACCGGGACTTTCCGAAGCTCGACGTGCCGCTCGTCGCCGATATGAGTTCGGATTTGCTGTCGCGGCCGCTTGATGTCGGACAGTTCGGCTTGATTTATGCGGGCGCGCAAAAAAATATCGGGATCGCCGGCGTGACGATCGTCATTATTGATCGCGACTGGATGGCCAAAGGCAATGAACGCTTGCCGAAAATTTTACAATACCGCACGCATGCCGAGGCGGACTCGATTTTCAATACGCCGCCGACGTACGCGATATATGTTTTGGGACTCGCGTTGCAATGGGTCGAAGCGCAGGGCGGTGTGGCGGAAATGGACCGTCGCGCGCAGGCGAAGTCCGAGCGGATCTATGAAGTGCTCGATCGCTACCCCGAAGTCTATCGGCCGCACGCCGAACGCGCTTGTCGATCGCGGATGAACGCGGTGTTTACATTGTGTGACGAAGCGCAAACGGAAGGTTTTGTGCGGGCAGCGGCCGCAGCCGGCTTTGTCGGCATCCAAGGGCATCGTCGCGTCGGCGGGTTGCGCATCTCGCTCTACAATGCCGTACCCCGGGAAGGGGTCGAAAAACTGGCCGACTGGATGGACGATTATGCGCAACACCATCGGTAACGAAACGTATATTTCATGCGCAACGGCGCGGCCGATGAGCGCCGGAACGGCAAAAAGAGACGGGAGGGATGCCGATGTTACGATTGTTGTTAGCGCGGCACGGCGAGACGAAATGGAATCTTGAAGGACGCTACCAGGGGCAGGTCGATACCGAACTTTCCGAACTCGGGCAAACGCAAGGCGAAAAGCTTGGCGAGAGTTTACGCGCGGTGCCGATCGACGCGGTATTGGCGAGTCCGTTGCGCCGCGCGCGGGAGACGGCGGAGCATTGCGCGAAGTGGCACGGACTTCCCGTCGTTACCGACGCGGATCTGACGGAGATCGCTCACGGCGCCTGGGAAGGGAAATTGGTGGCGGAAGTAGCGCACGCCGACGGTGATCGTCTCACCGCCTGGCGCACAAAGCCGCAGACGGTGACGATGCCGCAAGGCGAATCGCTGCATGATGTCGCACGGCGTGTCGAGCGCGCGTTGGCGCGCTACCGTACGCAGTATGACGGTAAAACACTGCTGGCAGTGGCGCATGACGCGGTGAACAAGGTGGCGCTTTGCCGGATTCTCGGGCTCGACCTCAGCCATTTTTGGCAGATTCAACAGGATAACGGTTGCGTCAATGTGCTGACTTACGACGGCGGCTGGCGAGTGCTCGCGGTCAATGTCAATACGCACCTCGGTTATTTGTACAGTCAAACGGAACAAAAAAGCCTTTAATACCGTCTTTCCAAAGACATGAGATAAAGTTATTTAGAAATAAAAAGGAGCGATATTATGCTGGATATCAAATGGATTCGTGAAAATGCCGATCGCGTACGGGAGAATTTAAAAAATCGTCATCATACCGCCGATGTGGATGAAATTATCCGCTTGGATGAAGAACGGCGCACGCTGCTCGCGGAAGTGGAGCAATGGAAAGCCGATCGCAACGCGGCGAGCAAGGAAATTGCCAAATGCAAAAAAGAGGGCGGCGACGCATCCGAGATTATCGCCCGCATGAAAAAAGTCAGCGATGCGATTACGGGCCATGATCAACGGTTGCGTGATGTGGAGGAAAAACTCCATCAACAGATGCTTGAAATTCCGAATATTTGCGATGCCAGCGTACCCGTGGGCGAAGATGAAAATGATAATATCGAAGTACGTCGTTATGGCACGCCGCGTGAATTCGGTTTTGAAGTGAAAGCCCATTGGGACATCGGCGCGGGTCTGGGCATTTTGGATCCGGAAACCGCGGCGAAAGTTACGGGCACGCGCTTTCACTACTACCTCGGCGCGGGCGCGCAGCTGGAACGCGCGGTGTACAATTTCATGCTGGATATGCACACGCAGGAATTCGGTTTTATCGAAGTCATTCCGCCGTACATCATCAATGAAGACAGCATGATCGGCACCGGTCAGCTGCCGAAGTTCGCGGAAGACATGTTTAAATTGGAAGGTCTGCCGTACTACCTGACACCGACGGCGGAAGTACCGCTGACGAATTTCCATCGCGATGAAATTATCAACGGCGAAGTTTTGCCGCAGAAACTCTGCGCGCTTACGCCATGCTTCCGCGCGGAAGCGGGATCGGCGGGACGTGATACGCGCGGTTTGATTCGCCAGCACCAGTTCCACAAGGTGGAAATGGTCAAATTCGCGAAACCGGAAGAATCGTATGAGGAGCTTGAATCCATGACGCTCGAAGCGGAACAGATTTTGCGCCGACTGGCGTTGCCGTATCGCGTCATCACCCTTTGCACCGGTGATATCGGTTTCTCCGCGGCAAAAACCTATGACATCGAAGTGTGGATGCCGGCCCAGGAAACCTATCGTGAAATTTCTTCCTGCTCGAACTGTGAAGCCTTCCAGGCGCGTCGTGCCAATATCAAATTCCGTCGCAGCGCCAAAGACAAGCCCGAGTACGTACATACTTTGAACGGTTCGGGTCTTGCCGTCGGGCGCACGGTCGCGGCGATTTTGGAAAACAATCAGCAGCAGGATGGCTCGGTCATCGTACCGAAAGCCCTGCGTCCGTACATGCATGGTTTGGAAGTTATCACGCCGGTTAAGCCGCTGCGTTAATCTTACTCCCGCATCTCTTACTGACAACCGCCCCGTTCAAGGGGCGGTTGTCATTTTGACGGTAGTATGGTAATATTTATTTTATGAGTATATGAAAATGAGATTGCTATAACTGCATTTAAAGGAGGACATATTTAGATGAAAGTAGAAGTTAAACCGGTAGATCAGCACCAGGTATCTTTATTGATTGAAGTACCGGCGGATGCTGTGAACCAAGGTATCCAATCGGCAGTACAACGTATCAGCAACCAGGTGAGCATCCCGGGTTTCCGTAAAGGCAAAACGCCGCGCAAAATTTTGGAAGCGCATTTCGGTAAAGACGCGATCATGGCGGAAGCCAGCGATCTGATCGTCAATAAATACTACGACGAAGCGCTGCGCGAACAGAATTTGGTACCGGTTACCCGCGCCGATGTAGACGTGGAACAGTTTGAAGAAGGCAAGGACATGAAATTCAAAGTCACCTTCATCAAAAAACCGGAAGTCAAATTGGGCGACTACAAAGAATTGAACGTCGAACATAAACATCAGAAAGTCACCGATAAAATGGTCGACGAACAGCTGGAAGCCATTGCCAAACAGCACGCCAAACTGACCGTTGCCGAAGGCGCGGAATTGGCGAACGGCGATTTGGCGATGATCGACTTCAAAGGCTCGATCGACGGCAAACCGTTTGACGGCGGCGAAGGCAAATCCTATCCGCTCGAAATCGGTTCCGGCAGCTTCATTCCGGGCTTTGAAGAACAGCTCATCGGCCACAAAGCGGGCGATGAAGTGACGGTCAAAGTACAATTCCCGAAAGAATATTTCGTGCAGGAACTCGCCGGCAAAGATGCGGAATTTGCGGTCAACGTGTTGGACGTAAAACGCCGTGAAATGCCGGAATTGAACGATGAATTTGCGAAAACCGCGAGTTCGTTCGAAACGCTTGCTGAACTGAAAGCAATGGTTCGTCAACAGATGCAGGAAAATATTGACAACCATGACCGCGAAGAATTCCAGAATAAATTGATCAAAACGGCGGTCGATAACGCGGAAACGGATATTCCGAATGCGATGGTGGAAGGCCGCATCGATCAGATGATCGAAGAGCTCAAACTGAATTTGGAAAGTCGCAACATGAAATTTGAAGACTACCTGGAACAGTCTAAAAACTCGCTGGAAAAACTGCGTGAAAACTATCGCGAAGCGGCTCTTGCCAATGTCAAAACGGACTTGGTATTGGAAGCTATTTGCCAAGCGGAAGACATTCATGTAACGCCGGAAGATATGAACATGGAAGTGTACCAGATGGCGCAGAATTTCGGCGCGGATCCGAAAGATGTCTGGGGCATTATCCAAAAAGAAGGACGCATTTCGATGCTCGCGGGTACCGTAGCGCGTCGTAAAGCGGCGGCCTTCATCATCAACAACGAGAAACATGATCACGACGAAGTAGCGGAAAAAGAAGAAAAAGCGAAACCGTCTGACGCCGAAGCGGCGAAAGAGGAAAAACCGGCGAAAAAAGCCGGCGCTAAAAAAGCAGCGGCTAAAAAAGTTGCTAGAGATGCAGACAACGAAGAAAAGGACGCTGAAAAAGCGGAAAAATAAGACCGTCGTTTTCTTCTGTAAAGAATAACGAGGTGGATTCATTGAATTATGTACCGATTGTGGTAGAGCAAACGGCGCGGGGCGAACGTTCCTATGACATTTACTCCCGCCTGCTCAAAGACCGCATTGTCTTTTTAGGGGGTCCGATTGACGACAATGTCGCCAACATCGTGATCGCTCAACTGTTATTTTTGGAAGCGGAAAGTCCGGATAAAGACATTCACATCTATGTGAACAGTCCCGGCGGCGTCGTTACCGCAGGACTTGCGATTTACGACACCATGCAATACATCAAGCCCGACGTCTCGACGATTTGCGTCGGTTCGGCTGCCAGCATGGGAGCCGTTCTCTTGGCGTCCGGCGCGACCGGAAAACGCTACGCGTTGCCGCATTCACGCGTCATGATTCACCAGCCGCTCGGCGGCGTGCAGGGACAGGCGACGGAGATTGAAATTCATGCCCGCGAAATCCTGCGCATGCGCGAAGAATTGAACAACATTTTGGCACGCCACACGGGGCGTACGCTCGATGAAATCAATAATGATACCGAACGCGACCATTTCCTTTCAGCGGCAGAAGCGCTGAAATACGGTCTG
>QWBY01000317.1_pt1 | contig 40761 bp, 43 predicted proteins | sample 1972471 | NCBI WGS metagenome assembly QWBY01 (sample SAMN09866722, study PRJNA288562) | Human gut metagenome isolate term6_stool, whole genome shotgun sequencing...
TTTAATGGTCATTGGGGGTATTATTTCCGGAACCGTATTTATTTACCGTATCGTACGAAAGAAAGAGCAATATATCTGGAGTGATTATCTATAAAATATTATGACATACTACATGTCTGATTATATATCTGTCTCAATTACAATATCTGGTATATTTGACCCACTTTTAACCCCGATAAGCAAGAAGATAGTAGCATGGTAGTAGCACACATTTCTTTACATAGAACAGATATTATTTATTAGGCTACTGGCTGCTTTGTCTGTTTCTGGTATGAAGTGGGCGTACGTATCAAGAGTAATGATTACTGATGCATGACCCAGACGCTTCGATACAGTTTTTATGTCTACACCACTTGTTATGAGAATCGTAGCGTTGGTATGTCTTAAATCATGAAATCTGAACGTCTTAGCTATAGTAGGTGCAACACCCGATGCTATCAATGTCTTAGTTAATATTTTATTAGCTAACGTAGGTGGTATGGGTGTTTTTTCTTGTCCATGTGTTTTATGGAAGACATAGCTATCTGGTTCAGAGTGTTCGATATTCATTAGCAGCCTAATCAAATCTTTTCCCACAGATAAAGTCCTTATAGAACTTTTACTTTTAGGTGTAGTAGGTACGATGTCGGTGCTGCTCATACTCGATATGGTTCTTGATATGGATATAGTCCCTTTGTCTTCATTCAAATCAGAGAAGCGAAGACCACGCAATTCTCCTTTTCTTAAACCTGTTTCTATTGCTGTTCTTATTAATTCATAGGAGTAGGGGTAGATAGCCTTGTCCTTTTTTAAACCCTGTAGATACTTTAGATATTGTTTGACTTGTTCGATGCTTAAAGGCTGTATAGTTGTTGTCTTATATTCATCGTCTTTCTTTATCTTTATTGTGTCTTGACATGGATTGACTTCTATTAGCTTTTCTTTCCTGGCACAAGCGAAGAAGTTAGTAATGATTGCTTTGGCTGTGTGTACGGTGCTGTTTTTATACTTAGACAACATTGTGATAAATAAATCATTCAGCATAGATGGTGTGATGTCTTTTAGAGCCTTGTCTCCGTATGCCGTACACAGTGTCTTTTCTAATCGACATTTTTCTGCTTTAAGTGTACTTCCTTTAATTTGTGCACCTTTTATTCTTTCCCAGCGAGGTAAGAATTGAGAGACAGTGGTGGAGGGAGACAGTGGATTGATTACTCCGATGTTTGACTTGTACTGAAACTCTTGTAACTTATGCAGCACCTCTTGCCTTGTCTTCCCTGTAAATGTTTTGGTAAGGCGTTTCTTTTTACCTGTTACTGGATTCAATTCATAACCCGTTGTAATAATGGCTTTAAAACGTCCTTTACTGTATTCTCTTATGCTTCCAGTACCTTTTGTTGCCCGTGTGTTTACCATGCTGTTATACCTCCTTTAAAATCAAAAATACACAAAAAATTTTATGAAGTCCCATTTAAATATATTTCATTTAATTTTTTCCCCCGTGCCACCGTGAAAATTCAACGAAAAAACACCACAATATGATAAAGCAAAAATAAAAAAGAGAGAAAATGATTATAAGGGTCAAGGCATAATATGTAATATATTATATTATTAGTCATTATAGCACGGTAAAAGCAGATAAAAAAGAAAAGACATGCTACTAAATGTTGTAGCATATCCGCTCAATTAATAATATTCTAATGTAATTCTAATATACTATCTGTACTTTATGATACACACGGTGGCGTGTAAAGCGTATCGAGTATTATCGTATAAGTTATTGTTATGGTAGTATGATTTATATGCATAACTAAATTAAAAATAATAAAAATTCATCTGTAATTACACAAAACTAATAATATCAATAATATCTATGATTAAAAGTAATAATATCAGTACCTAACATCATTATCTTCTTTGATTGTTTCCAGTGTAGAAAATAACATTAAGTCCTCAACCGTTGTCTCATGCTCCAGGGCGTATAGATTGATACGGGCGTGGGCTATTTTATCCATTGGAATCTTTACCATTACTTCATTATTATTAATATCATTATCATTAATGTATTGTTTTAATAGTGCTGTGATTAATTGTGATAGGGGGATTCCTTTTATTGTGCTTATTTCTTGCATTTTTTCTTTTAATTGCTTATTGATTCTGATATGTAAATGGTCTGTTTTTCCTGTATTCATCGCATTCCCTCACTTATAAAAGAAGACTATATCACCCTATAAAATTCATCTATTCTACACAATGTGTTGACACGTGCTACAATGGGTGCAGGTAAGAGAAGACAACGTCCAATTATCAATCTTATCTATGCTCATTGAAAATAGAATACCAAACTTTATAGGGTGTGAATATAGCCACCATTTACATTATATCACACTATGTAAAGAATAGTATCAGGCTTATCATTAACTTTCACTTAATGATAAGAGTACTATAACCGTCGGTACGGGGACGACAAACGCGTACTAAAAGTTACTAATGATTCATAGTAACAGCGTGACATAACACGGCTAAACAATAAAAGCTTGAATCATAGCAAGTATACCTATGATAGGTCAAGTCACTAACGATTAAAACAAGCAAGTTATCAAGTAAGTTATCAAGTATCAAGTGAATATCAAACATTATCAAGTCCCTATGTCTTAAACAAGCATAGGGACTATTTTATTAATCAAGTATTGGAGGTAATTTTTATGGATAAAAGAATCAAGTTTGCACTGGAAATGCTAAAGACTGTAAAGAGAACAGAGTGTTTTTTAAACTACACCGAGCCATATATTAAATATAGATTAAAATATTGTCCATACGGGCAATGCAAAACCTTTATAAAAGGCGATATTATCTATCTGAAAAGCTACGAAACATTAGTAGCTTTTTTTGACACTAAAACAAATAACTTTTTTATCAAGGGTCTATATAGTACCACGACAAGAAAGCATATAAATGCGTTCTTGCAAGAGTTTGCTGATATTATTAGTTTCGTACCATACAAGCCCTATATTAATAAAGCGTTAGTAAACTGTTATACAGGTAGAATTGAAGAAATCGAGGGGGTAGATTAATTATGATAAACACAAAATTAGTATACCAACAGCAGAAGAACCCGTTTTATGATGAACATCGCAAGCATAACGGGGGTGGTTATGACCAACGCTATTCAATTTATGAAGTAGAGGGCGGTTTTAGGCTTGAAATTTCCGATGACAATATAGGTGATTTCGGTGATGATTACACCGTTACACTATGGCAAGGGGAGACATTACTGGCAATGTTTTCTTTGAATGATAGACAGGGTGACTGTGATAGAGGAATGCAATCAACATTTACAACTAAAGACCAATTACAAGTGAAAATTATGGAATTTTGCGAAAAAATTCAGTTTCCAATTACTCCTATTGAATGGGAGCATTGGGACTATGTAAGCGATAGAGCCTACTATTCCTATTATTAAACACCAATTTATTAGAAAAAAAGGAGCAAACAACCATGTTTAACTTAAAATTAAATTTAAAATTAGTAGAACAAGCCGACTGCGATAGAGTAAGAAATGATGGCAGGTATGAATACACCGCCTACGCCTTAGATGAAAAAGGAAACGTCTATCAAATAACATGGGTATCATATGAAAACTGGGATACCTTGATAGAAGAAGGCTTAGAAGATGTCTGCTGTGATTGGCAAGTCCCGTATTCTATCCGCTTGATAGAGAGGGCAGAAAAAGAATAAAACAAGTAAACAAGGATAGACGGGGTAAGAAATAAACAAATAACTTATCCCGTCTTATTTATTAGAAAAGTGAGGTAAAAATCATGAATAGACCAACAAAAAAAGCAATCATATATGCTCATACTGATAGTGTAGATTTTTATCGTGGCATTTTAGTAAAAGCAAGTCAAAACTGGGGAACTAAAACAGGCTTTATTATAAAACCCGATGATATAAGTTTTAACTTACATGATACAAATAAAATAGTGGGCTTGTCTTTTGTTAGTTGCTACATATATATTGATAACGCTTTAGATTATTATGGAACGTTAGGGGCAGGGGGAGGGGAAAGAATAAAGAAGATAAAGAGTAATAAATACTATGACTTTATCCGATATGCATACACCTTTAAAATTACAAGAGACAATGCATACTATGTAGATAGAAGTACAGTATCTTGTGAATATTATGAACCATCAGGGCAAATGGCAGGTAATACAGAAGTAGATGAATTAGCTGCTGAAATAGGCAGAATTATCAATCTAATAAAGAATGTTATTTGTGAGGGTCTTTATCTGGTAGTAAAAAAAGTAGATAGAGAAATAAAAGAAATGGAAGATACCATCAAGCTAACATTCACAGAAAAAGCACATCTTGACCATAAAAATGCAGAGGGCAATGACGTATACATAGCAAAAGCAGTAGACGAAAAAGAAAATGTATATCAAATAACATGGATAGAAACTATTGGCTTTTATTGTAATTGGTATGCACCATACAGCATACAATTAATTGAAAAAGAAGAAGAAGAAGAAGTAAAAATGTATGCACTCTTTTTAATTACAAGAAAAAGGAGCAAGAAATATCATGACTACAATTACCTATGTCTTATATCAAGTCATAAACGAAAACGGGCACACCAGACACAAACAAAAAGCAAGTGCCCACAGCAGACAAGACACACCCGACCTACTTACCATTTATCACCGCTTAGCAAAGCACCTCAAACACAAACCGAAGCGGGGGACGTACTACCTGCTTGAAGAGGGGGGTTGTCTATCCCTTATCCACATCAAAACGGGGCAAGTTCTCTATACCGTAGAACCCGTATGCTGGTAAGAATATTATTAATATTAACTATATAAAGAAGACCAAGGAGGAAAAACGATGAACCATATACAAGTGTTTGAAAACGAAGAATTTGGAAGTATCAGAATGGTAGAGATTAACAAAGAGCCATTTTTTGTGGGTAAAGATGTAGCTGAAATCTTAGGATATATCAACCCACAAAAGGCAATCAGAGCCCATGTAGACGAAGAAGATAAAACGGTGAACGATTCGTTCACCGTCAATGGCACTATGGCGGTACTCATTAACGAAAGCGGCTTATATAGCCTTGTCTTATCGTCAAAGTTACCAAACGCTAAAAAATTTAAACGGTGGGTAACAAGTAAGGTATTACCTGCAATTAGAAAAACTGGCGGCTATATCGGCGGAGCAGAGAGCATGACAGAAGCCGAAATCATGGCAAGAGCCGTCCTGATAGGACAAAGAACAATCGATGAACAAAAGAAAAAGATAGACACCCTGCAAAACGAAATAGACACAAACCGACCTAAGGTCATATTTGCAGACGCCGTATCAGCATCAAAGACCTCCATTCTCATAGGAGACATGGCAAAAATACTCCGCGGAAACGGAATAGAAATAGGACAACGCCGCCTCTTTGCCTGGCTACGAGACAAAGGCTACCTCATCAAACAAAAAGGAGAAAGCTACAACATGCCCAAACAATGGGCGATGGAACGAGGCTATTTTGAAATCAAAGAAAGGGCCTACATCAACGGAAACGGGGACAACATCATTACCAAAACCACGAAAGTAACAGGAAAAGGGCAGACCCACATAGTGAATAAATTTATAAGATAGTGAACACATATTATGAACAACGGGAGGAAACAAAATCATGATTGAAACAGACGGTAAGCATTATGTAGTGAAGTTATCAAACGGTACTTTTGCACAAGTTTTTACAGCACCACTGGCACACGTCCTTAATAATCTAAAACCTGATGAAGCCGATACGTTCGGAGTGTTTTTAGACATAGCAAAATCAGTAGGCGAGGGCACACTACTTTATAAAGTAATTCCATCTATCATTAACGGGGAATTAAAGCTAAATACCCTATACAGGGGGTGGGAATCGTATTTAAGAGCGTTATGGAAAAGGAAGTTAGGGAAAAAGAAATATGAAACCCTTACCTGCTTCATCGACTGGGAAGAAATGGCAAAAGAAGCAGAACTCCATTCATGTTTAGTACCTGAAGTAAAGAATGTATATAAAACAAAATACGGTATGTTAGAAGTACCTGAACGCCTGACCTACCTACTATAAACACTATAGAAACGAGCAGATAAACCTAAACCCTTTGTCTGCTCTTTTTTCTTGCCTGGTTGATTAGAAAAAAATTAGTAAAAGTTTAGGAGGAAATTGATATGACAGACCTACTGATGGAACAAGAACTACAGTTAGAACAAGAGTTAAAACAAGAAGCACGGGATAAGTGCTTAGCCGTCATGGAAGAAGCAAGACGGGACGGAAAGACCACAAGCACACGGATAGGGCAGAAGATAGTAAACTATGGTTTTGATTTATTCTTTAGTACCGTAGATGAATTTGTCAACACCGAATTAGCACCGAAAAGAGGTGTACAGCCTAAATACAGACCAATGATACAGCGATTATCGAGGGAAGTATACAACGATAAAAAAGATTTAGTGTCCCTGCTTTGTCTTTCTACCATTAGTGTTTGTGTAAATATTGTTTTTGGTGATAAGCGAATGATACTTAATACAGCAAGCGGTATGTTAGGTACAGCAGTAGAAAGAGAAGCACAAGCCCAGTGGTTCTTTAATCAAGACACAAGTAATAAAAAATCAGCAGAAACGGGACTGAGACAACGGGTAGGAGAATATTATAAGGAATACTACCTGTTTAATAAGGCGATGAAAGAAGCAAGCACTGAATTATTAGGTCAGATGCCTGCTTTTTCTTTACCTGAAAAAGTGTTGTTAGGTGGAAAGCTTATCGAATTATTAATACAGACAACGGGCTTATTTGAACTATTTACTCCGAAACAAGATGTAGGTAAGAACGATATAACACGCCTTATACCTACTCAAAGACTTGTCGATATATGGAACAAGAATGAAAATATCCTGCTTAATAATGTATTTAGGTCAGCACCTATGATAGTTAAACCTGATGATTGGACATCGTATTATGATGGTGGATACTACGGGGAATTAAGACCACACCACAAGTTATTAAGACTAAAAGATTTACCGAGTACATTCCATTCAAGCTATATGGCAAAACTGAACGAAGCAGACCTAACAGATGTATTGTCTGCGGTCAATGCGGTTCAATCAACACCGTGGAAAATAGACACAAAAGTATTAGAGGTAGTAGATACCATATTTGAAAAAGGCTTACAGATAGCTGGAATACCTGATATAAACCCGTTACCTGAAATTCCTAAATTAGAGGGAGACTACACAAAAGATGAATTAAAGACACACAAGCTTAAAATGATTCTGCGATTGAAGAAAGAACAACGCCGTAAATCACATTACTTGCGAGCACTGGCAATAGTAAGAACAGCACGGAAATACAAGAAATATGAACGTATCTACTTTCCTTGCAACATGGACTTTAGAGGACGTATCTATCCTATCCCTGTCTTCTCATTCCAGGGTGATGATTTAACAAAAGGGCTTATCTTAATGCAAGACACACCACCAGCCGTAGACGAAAAAGCAGAATATTGGTTTAAAATAGCTGGTTGTGAGTTTTATGGCAACGATAAAATAAGCTTTGCAGACCAGATACAATGGGTAAAAGACAACGAAGACAAGATATTATCCGTTGCGAAGTGTCCATTGGGAGTAGACATGGAATTTTGGACAGAGTGTGATTGTCCATTTCAATTCTTAGGGTGGTGCTTTGCCTATGATGAATTAATAAAATACAAAGCTATGCATAATAATTCAAGCATTGGCTGGATATGCGGTATTCCCGTAGCTTTTGATGGGACGTGTAGCGGTTTACAACACTTTTCCGCTGCGTTACTTGATGAAATAGGTGGTAAAGCAGTCAATCTCATTCCAGCCGATAAGCCACAAGATGTATATGGAGTAGTAGCAGCAAAGGTAAACGAATATCTGAACTATGATTCTATGCACGGAGACAGTGATAGTTACCAGCCACGAAAAGACGGGAAAGGACAGTACCTTAAATACGGTACGAAGTCAATGGCAAGACAATGGTTAGCATACGGCGTAGATAGAAAAGTAACAAAACGCTCCGTCATGACCTTAGCGTATGGAAGTAAACAGTACGGCTTTAGGGAGCAGATTTTAAGTGACATACTCCACCCTGCTATCGAAGACGGAAAGGGTGAAATGTTTACAGCTTCTCAAATTGCCTTAGCTTCATACATGGCTAAACTTATCTGGCAAGGTGTGTCTGATGTAGTCGTAAAGGCGGTAGAAGCTATGAAATATTTACAAGAAATAGCTACGATTGTCGGTAATAGCGGTTCACCTGTAACATGGACAACGCCTATGGGATTGCCAGTACAACAAACCTATTTAGAAATGAACATGGATATATTCAGAATGAGATTCATGAATACAGAGAAACGCTGGTACATTCCACACCTCACGGGGAATGTAGACAAAAGAAGACAGACACAAGGGATAGCACCTAACTTCATACATTCTATGGACGCTTCGCATTTACAGTGGACGATAAACAGATGTAAGAGACAAGGGATAAACCACTTCTCTATGATTCATGACAGCTATGCAACAATTCCATCACAAGCAGATAAATTATTTCATACCGTCCGTGAAACTTTTGTAGAGATGTACACAAAACATGATGTCTTATCCGACTTTAGAGATGATGTATGCCAGGTGTTAGTGGGGGAAGAAGCAAGAAAAAACACTCCTAAACCTCCTGCTAAAGGAAAGTTAGACCTCAATCAAGTATTAGATAGTCTGTACATATTCCACTAATAACTACTTAATTAATATTAAGTATATAGTAGGTAGATAGTTGACCCTTTGTCTTCTGTCTACCTACTCTTTTTTGTTGTCTGATTTGTGGGCTAAAAATAGGACATAAATTAATTGAGACACACAAGTGAGAGAAAGGGAGATAAAAGAATATTATTAGAACTATAGAAGTCTTATAGAAGTAGCATTATATAATGTATTCTTTATTGTTCTTTCTAAACAATTAAATAGTATAGAATCTTATAGTTATTAATTTATATATCATATCCTTTGTCTTAATGTACTATGTCTGGGCTGTCTTCCTTAGGCTGAAATTTAATTGAGACACACAAGTGAAAGAAAGGAGTGTTAGAAACATGTTTGAAGATAAAGAAACATTTAACGTATACCACGAACATCTACTAAATAAAGATGTTACAAAAGTTTGTTTAGAATGTGGTGCTGTCTTCCACCCATTTAAAGAGTGGGAGAAAACATCAAATTTTTGTTGTTTTGACTGTTCTATTGCTTTCTATGATAAAGAAGCAGAACAAGACACCATTACTTGTATGGTATGTCATAAGCCTATTAAAAACAAATATGAAAGGAGATGGAGATGGAATAAGATTAAGGCTTATGGCTCATATAAATTAGAGGGAAGCAGAGTTTGTAAAGATTGTACATTAAAACTTAGAAAAGAAAACGGAGGTAAAAGAAACAAAAAATGAGTGGATATGCTACAGATGCAGAACATTACAAAAAAGCAAGTAAACAGCCTATAGAACTGATGCATGAACTACTAACACATGAACAGTTTATAGGCTTTTTACATGGAAACATTATTAAATACGCTCTAAGAATGGGATACAAAGACGATAGAGTGAAAGAAGCAGAGAAGATAGAACAGTATGCAAGCTGGCTTGTCTCTACTTTAAGAGATGATACGTTAGAAGTGGAATAAACAGAAAGGAGGTGTAAATAATATGGTGATAGCAGCAAATAAAACTAAAGCAGTGGAAGTAGCAGTTAAAACACGAAGAAAGACAACGGTAAAGAAACAAGTTGAATCATTAGTCATTAAAAGGGGTACGTGCAAAGTAACAGAAAACGAAATGATTTTTAGTTTATATGGCACGACAACGATTGATGGCTGGGGTGTCTTAGATTTTGGAATCGTAGACATACCACCTGGAAAAGCCCTGTATTTAGAATCAGAATTAGCAGGCACAAATAAAGGAGTATTGATTGTACCTAAACTCTTTAATTCAGGACAAGACGTACAATTAATCGTTCCTGTAGTTAATTTATCCAGAGATTTCAGAACCCTATACGGTGGGGAAGCATTAGTAAAAGGTATCGTTGTAACCGTAACAGAACCCGTTGGGGGTAGTATTTAAATTATATTAATATTAACAAAAGAAAAGGAGACCATGATTATGGCAAGCACAAAGAAAGACAGACAGTTTATTAATGGAGTTACACCGAAAGGCGAATGCTACTATGCATTTCTCCGTAAACCAGAAACATATGAGGGCAATGAAGTAGGCTATTCTATTCAAATTAAAATGAGTGAAAAAGATTCAAAGGCTTTTGAAGACAAATTACTTACAGCGTTGGAAGATGCGAAAGACAGTTTTGAATTAAAGGCGGGGAAGAAATGGAGCAAAGAACCGTCTTATGGAAAGCATGTACTGAAGGATGGCAGTGTTGTCTTCAAATTCAAGGCTAAGACAGAAATGAAATCGAAAACAGGGGAGATTAAGAAGCGTACTATCCTTGTCGTAGATGCCTATAATAACCCGATTAAAGCAGACGACTTAGGAAATGGGTCAATTATTAAAGTAGCCTATGCTGCTGCACCATACTGGATGAATAATAACGTTAATGGAATGGCACTGTATCTTAGAGGTGTACAGGTCTTAAAGTATGTCCAGTTCGGTGGTAATACAGCAGAGGGCTTAGGCTTTGAAGTTGATGAAACAGGCTATAACAGTAAAGAAGACACCCGATTAAAGGAAGAAGACGAAGACGATGATATGCTTGAATTTGTGGAGGGTGACGAAGACAGCGACGAGGAATTTTAATCTTGCGTTGGTATAACAGACGGGGTGGCTGGAGTAAACCGATTAACAAAGAATACAGGTCAGGGCTGGAAGAAGAAATAGTCAAGGAATTAGAGACAGCAGGTATTGAGTATAGCTATGAGAAACACTACGTAGACTATACTCTACCAGCTACAAAGCACCGTTATCTTCCAGACTTTGTCCTTAGTAACGGTATTATCATTGAAGCAAAAGGGATATTTGATGTGGCAGACCGTAAAAAACATCTGGCAATAAAAGAACAGCACCCCGACCTTGACATACGGTTTGTCTTCTCTAATGCTGGTACAAAAATAAGTAAGTCCAGCAAAACTACCTATGCTATGTGGTGTGATAAAAATGGTTTTAAGTATGCTACAAAACTCATACCAGATTCATGGCTACGGGAACGAAAGCAGGTAAAGAAAAAGCTGAAAGCGAAAGATATTTATCTACGAGAAAGGAAGTGAGAAAAGCGTGCCTAAAGTACAATTTAAAAAAAGAAAAGAAACTTTGTTCTTTTCCGTTATCAATAGGAATGAGAACGATAAAAGTTTTGAGGATATGTTTTGTGAAGCGAGACGGGAGGGTGAATTTGATGTAGAATTTCATTACCTTATTCACCGTGACGGAAAAATAGATAAAGGCAGAGACGAAGACACTATTGGTGGTAGAAGATTGCCGTCCAATGAAGTGTCTATTTTTATTGTAGTCGATGTAGACAAAGCCCACGAGCGTACCGATGCACAGAAAGTAGCGGTAGTACGTTTGTTAGATAAATTGAGAAAGAAGTATCCGACAGCAGCAGGTGTATTGACCTACGATATTTACTAAATAACAAAGAAGAAGAAGAAAGGAGGAGAAGAAAGAACCAATGCAACAAGAAGAAGAAAGTACACTTGAAAAAGAACATTTACCTTGTCCAGATTGCGGTTCATCTGATGCAATGTCTCTTTATAGTGATGGACATACCTACTGCTTTTCATGCAAACAGTATAGAGCAGAGGGCAGAGAAACGATGTTTACAGCTAAAGGTGAAGATAAACCACAGCCGAAAAACACAATTAAAGAAAGCGACATGTTTATAGAAAGCCTTAAAGCCCGTGGAATAAAACAAGAGACGTGCAGAAAGTATGGCTATTTTAAGACACGGGTAAGAGGGGAACTGGTACAGGTTGCTTCTTATTATGACGATGATAAACAGTTGATAGGACAAAAGGTAAGACAGAAAAATAAGGAGTTTTATACACTTGGTAATTCTTTCTCTACTCGCTTCTTTGGACAACACCTATGGGCTAATGGACATAGAAAGATGCTCATTATTACAGAGGGTGAAATTGATTGCTTGACTGTATCTCAAATTAATGGGAATAAGTATCCCGTTGTGTCTGTTCCTAATGGTGTTACATCAGCACGGAAAGTATTTAAAGCCCAGGCAGAATGGCTTGATTCCTTTGATAAGGTTGTTGTCTTCTTTGATATGGACGAAGCAGGCAGACAGGGAATTAAAGACATTGAGGGCTTATTGAAACCACACAAACTCTTTATAGGTAATTTACCACTTAAAGACCCGAATGACTGTTTGTTAGCTGGTAAAGCTGATGCGATTATTGATGCGATATGGAACGCAAAAGAATACACGCCAGACGGAATTGTCAACGGTAAAGACTTATGGGAACGGGTGTCGGAAGAAGAAATAGAAACAGGATACGATTTGCCCTGGTCTGATATTCCGATAAATAACATGATACACGGCTTCAGAAAGGGTGAATTGGTTGTCTTAACTGCTGGTACTGGTGTTGGCAAATCTACCTTTATACGTCAAATAGCCTATGATTTTGGTGTAAAGAAAAAGCTGAAAATAGGTATGCTCATGCTGGAAGAAAATGTAAAACGGACAGCACGTGGCTTGATGTCTGTACATGTAGGGAAACGATTATATATGGACAGACACGCTATTGATGAAAAAGCCTATCAGAAAGCGTTTGATGAGACATTGGGTACAGGACGCTATGTGATGTACGAACACTTTGGCTCATTGGACGGCGATAATCTCATGAATAAAATACGGTACATGGCAATAGCAGAGGAATGTGACTTTATCATACTTGACCATATATCCATTGCAATATCTGGATTGTCTGGTGATAACGAGCGTAAGATGATTGATATGCTTATGACACAACTTCGCTCATTGGCTGAAGAAACTGGTGTAGGCTTGCTGATTATCTCACATCTTAGAAGGGCAACGGGTAGAGAGAGCACACCTTTTGAAGAGGGTGGAACAACATCACTGTCCCAGCTGCGTGGTTCTGGTGCTATTGGACAGTTGGCTGATACTGTTATTGGCTTAGAAAGGAATCAACAAGCAGAGGGGAAAGCAAAGAATCTTGTCAAACTCCGTGTCCTTAAATGCAGATGGACAGGGGAGACAGGAATTGCAGGACACCTATTCTACGATAAAGACAAAGACAATTTAATAGGAGCACCGAAACTAAAAGACATAATTGAAGAAGACATGGAGGAGGGAGAGTACATTGCTGATTTTTGATATAGAAACAGATGGCTTGTTTGATACAATGTCTACCCTACATTGTCTTTCTATCTATGATGGGGAGAAAATGACAGGCTATAAACAGGCTGAATGTATTGATGGTGTGAAACGGTTACAGCATGCCCTTGATACAGGTGAAGAAATAATTGGACATAACATCATATCGTTTGACCTTAAAGCCTTGTCTATCCTTTATCCGTGGTTCAAAGTATCACGGGAGCAAAGACACCTGGTAATTGATACACTTGTCCTTTCCCGTCTTCTATGCCCCGACTTAAAAGCATCTGATTTTGGTTTGTTTAAAAAGGGTGAATTACCTGGCGAATGTATTGGCTCACATACCCTTGAAGCATGGGGCTATAGACTTGGTGAAAGAAAAGGTACATATGCGAAAGAGACAGAACATGCATGGGATACGTACAATGACGATATGCTCACTTATAATAAGCAGGACGTAAAGGTAACTACTCTACTGTATAAACACCTACTGTCTTTAAATCATAGTCAAACCGCAATGACCTTAGAGCATGAGATACAGTGGCTAATGGTAAAGCAAGAAGACAATGGCTTCCCATTCGATGTAGACAAAGCCAGTGAATTAGAGCGAGAACTACGAAAAAGAGAAGCTGTATTATCCAGTCAACTCATGAAGATTGCACCGCCGATTCCAGACAAAGTATTCATACCTAAAAGGGATAATAAACGTCTTGGATATAAAAAAGGCGTACCGATTCAAAGGTATAAAGACTTCAACCCTGGCTCACGACAACAGATACTATGGCTATTGACTAACTATTATCACTACACACCAGAGGTCACGAGTGAAGACGGGAAGATTAAAGTAGACGAGGAGACATTTCAGTTTATTTCTACCGACCCGAAAGCACCAGAAGAAGTACAGAAACTTGCATTGACCCTAACTGAATATCTGATGATTATAAAGCGTTTAGGACAATTAGCAGATGGCAAACAGGCGTGGTTAAAAGCAGTACAGGCTGATGGTAAAATTCATGGACGTGTCAATCCTTGTGGTGCTGTAAGTGGTAGAGCAACACATTCCAGTCCTAATATTGCTCAAGTCCCACACAACGGAGCACCTTATGGCAAAGATTGTCGTAGTTTGTTCCATGTACCAGATGGTTGGTGGCAGGCTGGTATTGATGCTTGTGGTCTTGAACTCCGTTGTCTTGCTCATTACCTTGCACCTTATGATGATGGACACTATGCAGATGTAGTCGTAAATGGTGATATACATACCTTGAATCAAAAGGCAGCTGGTCTCAATAAACGAGAAGAAGCGAAGACATTTATTTATGCATTCCTTTAACAACATAGAGGAATTAAAAGTCATTGAAAACGGTGAAACTCCTAAAGATAGGACAATACCGTGCTAAGTTAAATAGGAGAATACATGACAAAAGACGAATACAGAGACAAAGTAATTAGGAGTATAAACAAACCTAAAAGCCAACAAACGGCTAAAGCAACTAAATATCCACAACAGCATTTCAACGAAAAGGAATGTAAGTTTTGTAAGAGGTTGTTTGTTCCTAAAGCACCGTCTGAACTATACTGTAGCGATTATTGTAAAGACTATGGTGTGACGAATGCTTATTATGTACGAGTACATGGAATAACGATAGAAGAATATCTAACACTGGCAGAACAACAGGGCTTTAAATGTGCTATATGTAAAAAAGAAAACTTTGCTATGGCAGAACATCATTCTGGTTGTCTTGTTGTAGACCATGACCATAGAACAGGACAGATACGTGGCTTACTTTGTCATAATTGTAATCGTGCTATTGGGCTGTTAAAAGATAAAGAACAATTTATTTTATCAGCGTATGCCTATTTAAAAAGTGTAACGACTATTCCGAAAGGAAGTACACCTAAGCAGGTGGAAGCGGTGACTGCTGGTAATTTAAGCCAGTAATGAGATAGTCTATTCTATGCAGTAATGTATAGCAGTTCATAAGAGAACGGGCAAAGAAGTAGCGAACTTTGTCGAATGTAAAGTACGGAGCAGGGGACAAAAAGATAGGTGATATTGTAGGCGGAGATGAAGCAGAGGGAAAGCAGATAAAGAAAAAGTTTTTGAAGAAGACACCAGCTATCCAGTCTCTACGGCGTGCTATCCATAGAGTATTGGTGGCTAAAGAACGATATGGCAAAGTAATTAAGTGGAGAAGAAAATATCTGAAAGGCTTAGACGGCAGACATCTTGCTGTACGGGCTGAACACTCCGCTCTTAATTTACTATTGCAGGCTGCTGGTGCTATTGTTTGTAAGAAGTGGCTTGTCTTAACAGAGGAGCGGTTAATCAAACGTGGGCTAAGACACGGGTGGGACGGTGACTTTGCTTTGATGGCTTGGGTACACGATGAACAACAGATAGCATGCAGGACAAAAGAAATAGCAGACATAGTAGTAGAAGAAGCACAGCAGGCAATGCGAGATACGGCTTCTTTTTTTAAATTCAGATGCCAGTTAGATACAGAGGGTATCGTTGGTAAAAATTGGTGTGATTGTCATTAATTAGTAGATGAAAGGAGAAGATACAAATGAGTTATTTTAAAGTAGGCGACCGTGTAGAAGTTATTGTTAGTGAAGATTCAAGTGTTAATCCAAACATAAACAAGGGAATGCTTGGTACTGTTGTTGGTATAGATGATGCTGAACCTAATGTAGGTGTTCAGTTTGATACTTATATACAAGGGCATGCTGCAAAGGGAAAAGGAAAGAACGGTTTTTGTTGGTTCATGTATGAGTATGATTTAAAAAAGATTGAGACAAAAGGAGAAGATACAAATGAGTGATTTTAAAATAGGAGACCGTGTAGAAATTATTGGTGATACGAGTTTGACTGCTAACTCATATATAAAAGAAGGAATGCTTGGCACTATTATTAATATAGCTGATAGTGGTGAACCTAATATAGGTGTTCAGTTTGATGATTATATCAAAGGACATACTGCAAAGGGAAAGGGAAAGAACGGTTTTTGTTGGTTTATGTTTGCGGAGAATATAAAAAAGCTTGAGACAAAAGAAGAAGTAGAACAGCTTTGTCTTACCCTTGAAAAGGCAATGAACCGACTTTATGAGATTGCTGATTCTTACACACTGAAACAGGCTGCTAATGGAATTATTAATATATTGCAGAAAAAGTCCGTAGGCAGATTAGAGTTTAATAGATTTAAGAAAGCATTGGAGGATAACCATAATGAAGACATGTAAAGAAATGTTACTTGATGAAGACAAAAGCTATGAAGACAGAAAAGAATTACATACCGATTTAACTACTATTGAAAGATATTCCAGTTGGTTATTTAGTTGTGCTGATACCGCAGAAGAAACTAAAGTATTGTTTGATACCGTGCTCAATTTAATATCTGCTCAAAGATTGAAAAGAGATGCAGAGATTAAAGAACAAAAGGAACGAGACATAGCAGGAATGGTAGAGTTTGAAAAGATTATTGAACAGCACGAAGAAGCGCTTATCTCTACTTATAAAGATTTAGCGAATGTATCTGCTACTCCAGGTTTAGCGGAGAGGTAAAAACTATGGTGAAGCAGACAACAGAAAACAAACAACCGCTGCTTCTTATCATTGATGGTGATATTCTTGTCTACAAATCATGTGCCAGCGTTGAAGTTCCTATCAACTGGTATGGTGATTTGTGGACATTACACGCCGATGCAGCTGAAGCAATTATCTCTTTTGAGGATAGAATGTATGATATTGTGAGTGATGTACTCTTGAAGTTAGAATATGTAGGGGAGTATAAAATCAAAGTATGCTTTTCACATGACATCAACTTCAGAAAACAAATACTCTATACATACAAGCAAAACAGAGAGGGGAAAAGAAAGCCGATATGTTACACCGCAGTCAAAGAATGGGTAATAGAGCACTATGATACGGTGTGTCTACCTCGATTAGAAGCCGATGATGTTTGTAGCATATTAGCAACAACCCCAGAGAATGAGGGACACAGTATAGTTATTTCTGGTGATAAAGACTTCCGTTCTATTCCTGGTATGTTTTATAACTTTTTAACTCGTACCATATCAAACACAACGGAAGCTGAAGCGGACATGTTCCACTTGATGCAAACACTGATGGGAGACAGGGCAGACAATTATTCTGGTTGTCCTGGTATAGGGGAAAAGAAAGCAAAGCAACTGTTAGAAGACAATGCGACATGGGATACAGTAGTCAAAGCATTTAAGAAGCAGGGGCTGTCTGAACGTGATGCTTTACAACAGGCACGAGTAGCATATATACTTAGAGCAAAAGACATAGGTGATATTGATTGTCTGGCAGAAAAGGGGATAAAGCTATGGACACCAGAAACGACAGGGAATACAGCGAAAAATCAGAAAACTTTCTTGTGACGTATATTTTCCAGCCAATAGCTACGGTGTTTTTAGCAGTCGTAATGATTGCATTTCATATAACTATGTTCATCGAAAGTATACTTCTTAGTCTATTACCTATTATTGGTATAATCTGTTTAATTATTTATTTGTTCTTTTAATTGAGACAGATATATAACAAATGCTAATTGAGACACACAAGTGAAAGTAAGAGTAATAAAAGATATATTAGAGTATTCTATTAGCCTTTAAAGGAGGTAGGACAAAATACAAACATGACATTACAACTGAATACTATCTTAGGAATTGATAACGAAGATAGAGACCCAGACATACCATATGTGAGTTATGAACTTATTGCATATCTCCGTAAACAGTTTGGTCTTACCTATCTTCTTTCAAAGGAAATGAATTGTAGTGAACCGATGCGTCTTGGATACATAAAAGGTGTCCAGGACGTTTTTGATTGTTTGGATAACTGTATAGCCAGACAAGAGCGTGGAAAGGAGGAAGAACCCTAAAAATGTGCTGGTTTAAATTACCTAAAGTAGAGGGCTTAGCTGGAAAACTTAGAGCGACAGACATGCAAAGAACAGCAGCACAAGAAGCCCAGAAACCAGATGCACCCGTCTTTGGTGGTACAAGAAGTTGGGAAGTAGCATCAAAGAAAAGAGGGGTGTCTGCACTCCGAATTAATACAGACAGAACAACACCCCCTGAAAAGTCTATCAATTCCCTGAATAAAGACAAAGCAACAGGGGTGAACCGAAATTATAACAGCGGTCTTTTTTAACTTAATATTAAGTAACTTAGAATAGGAGACAAATACAATATGAGTTGGTTAAGTAAAGCATTTAAAACAATTACCCGTCCGTTTACTGGTCTTGTTAAAACTGTAGTAGGTGGTTTGTTTGGTGGTGGAGCACGTGCACCAGAAATCAAAGTAACAAACCCTGCACCTGCTGTAGCTGCACCAGAGCCGACAGTAGGACAAGAAGCTACAGACCTTGTGGCTAAGAAAAAGAGAGTAGGAACAAAAGGCAAACGCTCACTCATGATAGATGCTGGTGGTAATTCATCGTCTGGTGGTTCTACTGGTACTGGTCTGAACTTATGATAGTGAGGTGGAATAAACAGAGTGAATGACATAGACATTACTAAAAATAGGGAAGAAACAGCTAAGAGTGCCTATGAACGAATGACAGCCGAGCGAAACCCATATATAACGAGGGCGGAAGATTGTGCTGTCTATACCATACCGTCACTCTTTCCACGAAGCGGTTCTAATGCTTCTTCTACATTCAGTACACCTTATCAGAGTTTTGGTGCGAGGGCAGTAAATAATCTAACATCAAAGTTATCATTAGCTATCATGCCCCCTAATGCACCATTCTTTATGCTTAATGCTGGTAAAGACGTAAAGAAAGAGTTAGAAAACAGACCCGAAGATGCAGCAGAAATACAGCAGAACTTAATGCGTATCGAAAATATTATCATGAAATATGTAGAGACACACCAGATACGTGTTACCATTTCTGAAGCTATTAAACTGTTAATAGTGTCTGGTAATGACTGTCTTTACCTACCGCCAGTTGAGGGTGGAATCAAACTATACAGACTGAATAACTATGTAGTGAAACGAGATGCTTTAGGAAATTGGATAAGGCTTATTACCGTAGACAGAATCTCATGGGCTGCTTTACCCGAAGATGTTAAGACAATGGTAGCTAAGGCTGGAAATGAAGAACACAAAGCCGAAGATGAAATTGAAATCTATACCGATGTGCAGCTTGTGAATGGAGAATATCAATCATATCAAGAGTGCGAGGGTGAAATTATACAGGGAACGGAAGCACATTATCCGAAAGACCGTTCTCCGTGGATTCCACTTCGTATGGTAAAAATGGACGGTGAATCGTATGGTCGTTCTTTTGTTGAAGAATATTTAGGTGATATACGTTCACTGGAAAACTTATCAAAAGCTATTGTAGAACTAAGTGCTATTTGTGCTTCTGTCTATTTCCTTGTCAATCCTAATGGAATTACGAGAGTAGCGAAACTATCAAAAGCAGCTAACGGTTCTTTTGTGTCTGGTAGAAAAGAAGACATTACCGTCTTGCAACTTGATAAATATAATGATTTGTCCGTTGCCAGGTCTACAGCACAAGACATAGAAACTCGTTTGTCTTATGCATTCTTATTAAACAGTGCAGTACAGAGAAACGGAGAACGAGTAACAGCCGAAGAAATACGTTATGTTGCTGGCGAATTAGAAGACACACTTGGCGGTATTTATTCTATTTTAGCCCAGGAATTGCAGTTACCATTAGTAAAGAGATTATTAGCACAGCTTGAAAGTACAGGGGAAATTCCTCCGCTTCCAGAAGAATTAGTAGAGCCAGAAGTCACAACAGGTGTAGAAGCTTTAGGACGTGGACACGATTTAAATAAGCTGACACAATTCTTAGCTTTACAACAGCAGAACCCCGAAGCAGCTGGTGTTATTAAATGGCGTAATGTCTGTCTGATGGAAGCTACGGCACTTGGAATTGATACGGAAGAATTAATTAAATCTGATGAAGAATTACAAGCCGAACAGCAACAACAGACAATGATGGCAATGGCTAATAGAGCAGCACCACAACTTGCTAAAGGAATGGTAGACAACCCACAAGCAGTAGGTGAAGCAATGGAAGAAGCACAGTAATATAGAGAAAGAAATGAGGAAAAGAACAAATGGCAGAAAATGATGTAAATAATCAGACACCAGGTACTGAATCTCCGTATGGGGAAAATGCTGTAACTGGTAGTGCTGAAGATGTCTTAAAAGATAGAGACGTGTCTATTACTACCACAGACACCCAGAAAGTTACAATTCCAACTGAAGAAGATGTAGACGATAAGGGTGAAAGTGATAAAGATGATAAAGACACGGAAGACAAACAGGCTGAAGACAAGGCTGATAATAAAGACGAAGACACGCCTGAAAGTGAAGATTCTGAATTACAGACAGAGGTAAATAAAGTTACTGATGCTGCTAATGACCTTAGAAAAGACCTTACTACAAAGGGGCTTGACTTTGATGCAATGGCAGAGGAATTTAGCAACAACGGAGACTTTACACCAGAAACCAGAGCAGCATTAGAAAAGGCAGGCTATCCGCAAACAGTGGTAGATGCTTTCTTATCTGGTTTACAAGCTACAGCAGAGAAGATAGTAAACACTGTCTATTCTTATTGTGGTGGGGAAGATGAATACAATAAGATGGCACAGTTTATTAAAGCCCAGGGCGAAGACACAGTAGCACAGTTTAATCGTGTTATTGAATCTGGTGACTTAGGGCAAATGAAACTTGCTATTGATGGTTTTAAAGCCAGAATGGGAGCAAGAACAGGTGTAGCAGGTCGTTCTGTATTAGGTGGGAACGGTACAGGTGGAAATGCACAGGCAGGTTTTTCCAGTAAAAGTGATATGGTAAAAGCTATGTCTGACCCACGTTATGGCAGAGACCCGTCCTATACGAAAGACATACAGAAGAAGACAATGAATAGTAGCTTCTTTTAATAACTAACAAAATAAAAGGGGATAACCACAATAAAAGAACAACAGCTTATCATACCTATGCTGGCTCTTTTTCAAAACTTGTTCATATTAAATAAATTCGATATATAGAAAGGAAGTGAATTTCTCCTACACTTTATAATGATATGCAACATATTGTGCCGACAAAAGAGAGAAAGATTGGTATGGGCTGTCTATACACAACGTATCCATTATATTTTGTTTGTTTATTATACTTAATATTAATATTATATTTCTTAACGAAAGGTAGATGATTTATTTAGAATGGCTGATGTAACTATTGCAAACATTGGTTTAAACGAGGGCGGTTCTGACAGTCTTGCCCGCTTTCTGAAAGTATTTGCAGGTGAGACTATTACCGCTTTTGAACGTGCTTCTGTCACAAATGGCAGACACATTGTACGTACCATTGAATCTGGTAAATCTGCTCAATTCCCGACTTTTGGACGGGCAACAGCAGCTTACCTTAAATCTGGTAAGTCGTTAGATGATTTGAGACAGAACATTCCTGGTGGAGAGAAAATCATTCAGATTGACGGACTGCTTACAACGTCCCAGCTTATTTCTGATATTGATGAAGCACTGTCTCATTTTGATGTGCGTGGCGAATATTCCCGACAGATGGGTGAAGCATTAGCACAGGCAGCAGACGGAGCAGTATTGGCTGAAGCTGCTAAGATGGTTGTAGCTGGAAAAGAAAATCTGGCTGGTTTAGGAAAAGGCGAAATCATTAAGAAAACGCTGACCCGTGGTATTACTGAAGAAATGGGTAAAGCTATTGTTCAGATGTTGCTTGAAATCAAAGCTAAAATGTCCCAGAACTATGTACCGAACGCTGACCGTTATGTATATATGCTTCCAGAGGGTGTAGCAGCTTTGACCATGTCTTTAATTGCTATCAATAAAGAATATGGTGCTGTAGCGACTATTACTGAAGCTAATGTACTTCGTGTAGCTGGCTTTGATATTGTTGAATGTCCGCACCTTACAGCAGGTGGAGCAGCTAAGAATGAGGGTGTGCTTCAGGGTGATGGACACGTATTCCCAGCTTCGTTGGCTAAGGACTGCATGTTTATTGCTATGCACCGTTCTGCTGTTGGTACTGTTAAACTGAAAGACCTTGCCCTTGAAAGAGCAAGACGAGCAGAATACCAGGCAGATATGCTTGTTGCTTCCTATGCAATGGGACATGGTGGTTTGAGACCCGAAGCATGCTATATTGGTTCTGTTTCTGGTTCTTAATCCAGACAACCAACAACCTAAGTAATTAAAGAGAAAGAGGAGAAGTGCCGTGTCTTCTCCTCTTTTTTTTATAGGGGCACTTGTTGTAATTGAAGCATACCAGCGTATCATACCTCCATATCATACCTCCCGTGCGTTGGTGGTATAGGTGCAATTCCTATAGTGTCCACAACAATTAAAAACACACACATATATACAAATAGACATAGGAAAGGAGCAAACAATAAATGACTATCACACCAATGACAGAATTAGAAGCTGTTAATATTATTCTGGCAAGTATAGGTGAATCTCCAGTAAATAGTATTGAAAACCCGACAAACGTAGATGTTATAAATGCTATCCGTATTCTTAGAAACATTAACAGAAGAATACAAAGTAAAGGCTGGACATTTAATACTATCGAATCTTATACAATGACACCAGACAAGAACAACCATAAAATATATTGGTCTCCACATCTTCTTTATATCGAAGCAAAAGACGGTACAAAGTATACAAAGAATGGCGAGTACCTTTATAACTTCACAGAACAGACATTTAACTTTTTAAACCCTATTGAAGTACAGGCTATTTTCTTTGTTGATTTTGATGATATGCCAGACCCGATGAGAAATTATATTTGTGCTAAATCAGCTAAAACATTCCAATCCCGTTATTTAGGTGATGCTTCGTTGGCTGAAGAATTAGAACGAGACGAACAGGAAGCATGGGTAGCATTACAAGAATATGAATTAGACAGAAATGATTTTAGTCTACTTAACTTCCCAGCCGTGTCTACTATCACAATGAGGGGGAATTAATACATATGGCACATTTATACAGCCAGGTCATAAAGAACGTTGTATCTGGTATAAGCCAACAACCAGACATTCTACGGTTACCAGAACAATTAGAAGAACAGGTAAATGGGGTGTCTACCGAAGTAGGTGGCTTACAGAAAAGACCTCCCACTCTACATGTAGCCAATTTATTTACTGTTAGTCAATCTGATAAATATAGCCCTCTTGTCCATGTAGTCAAAAGAGATGAAGAAGAAAAATACATCATGATATTTGATGGCAATGGTAATCTTCATATCTTTGATGAAGATGGTAAAGAGCACCGTGTAAATAAAGACAGTCAAGCCACATCTTACATAAGTGGAATTGATGCACGAAAATATTTAAAAGTAATTACTATTGCTGACTACACTTTCATTGTTAATACGAAAAAGACAGTCAAAATGAAAGATGGTACATGGGATAGTGGAAGATGGAACGGTGCTCAAGGTGCGTTGTTCAATGTAAAGAGTGGACAGTATGGTCGTAAATACTCTTGCATTATTAACGATGTAACAGTCGCTACGTATGAAACACCATCAGGCGAGAAAGCTGAAGACAGTAAGAAAATAGACGTAAACAACATAGCTATGGAATTAGCAGGTAGTGCCACGGCTAATGGCTGGAAAGCAGAGACAGGGGATAGCTGGGTATATTTAACAAAGCCAGACACACCCGTAAGAAAAGTAGCTATCAGAGATGGTTTTAACGGACAGGCTATGATAGGTATTTACAAAACAGTACAAAACTTTAATAACTTACCACGTACTGCACCCGATAATTTTACTGTCCAGGTGAAAGGTGCATCTGAAGTGGCTGATGATTATTATGTCCGCTACGATGGGACAGAACAGCTTTGGAAAGAAAGTGTAAGACCAGGAACGCCGACAGAACTTGATGAATCGACAATGCCACATGCACTGGTAAGAGAGCATGATTATTCCTTTACTTTAAAGCCTTTAGACTGGAGTGACAGGAATGTAGGTGATGTTGATTCTAACCCAGACCCCTCTTTTGTAGGAGCAACCATCAATGATATATTCTTTTACCGAAACAGATTAGGGCTTATATCAGGTGAAAACGTTATCTTATCAAGGAGTGCTGACTTCTTTAATTTCTGGTTTGCTTCCGTAGTAGACATGCAAGATACAGACCCGATTGATGTAGCCGTGTCTCATAACTCCGTGTCTATCTTGCGACATGCTGTACCGTTTGATGAAGAATTATTACTGTTCAGCAATGACACACAATTTGTATTAAAGGCTGATGGTATCTTATCTCCTAAAAACTGTACAATAGCCGAAAGTACTGAATTTACTTGCAACCCGTATGTAAGACCAGTAGGAGCAGGAAGACGTGTATACTTCCCGACAGAAAGAGCAGAGTATACCACTATTAAGGAATACTACACACTGGAAGATACATTAGGTTTGAAAGATGCACAGGACATAACTTCACATGTACCGTCATACATTAATAACGGTGTATATACCATTGTCTCCTCCAACACAGAGAATGTACTGCTTTTCTTTACATCAGGGAAAGAAGACACACTCTTTGTCTATAAATACTTGTTTATTGATAATAGCCGTCTTCAGTCTTCATGGTCGCACTGGACATTTAAAGAAGCAAAGGTATTAGGTGGTGGCTTTATTAATTCTATGTTGTACCTGGTAATGAATAGACGAGGGCAGATAACACTTGAAACTATGTCTTTTACCTACAATACGAAAGACTTTGAATACTATGAACCATACCGTGTGTATCTGGATAGAAAGGTGCTTTTACCAGCTATACCAGCTTCTGCTTATGATAAAGATAAAGACAGAACAAAGGTAGATATGCAAGCGGTTTATGGTACAGCACTCAATCCACATATCCAATACGGACTTGTAGACCACAAAGGCTTTTTCCGTTACTACGATGTATCAGAAATGGAAGACAGCAGGTATGTCTATATCCAGGGTAACTTAGTGGGGGAAAGGCTTGTAGTAGGTGAATTATACGAATTTAAAGCTACATTCTCCGACATCATTATCCGTAAGACAGATGAAAAAGGAGTAACAGCTTATCCAGAGGGAAGATTGCAACTCCGTAATTTCTGGTTGAATTTTGAAAAATCAGGTTATTTTAAAGTAAGAGTTAATAGCAAAGACAAAGAAAGCTATGAGTATGAAATGACAGCCCGTTTGTTAGGTAGTGCTAAAAATAAGATAGGTGAAATGGCACTGGAAACAGGACAATTTAAATTCCCAGTACAGTCACTTAATACTAACTGTCAAATTCAGGTTGTTACTAAAATGCCGATGCCGATAGCTTTAATTGGTGCTGGTTGGGAGGGTGTTTATTATAGACGGTCTGCACGAATTTAAATATAAAGAGTGGCACTTTGAACAGGCTACACCAGAAATATTATTACAATTAGAAGACCAGATACGGGATAAAGACAAAGAGGAAGCAATGGCACTGACAGGATATAAGACATTCCATGAGTGCATGCTTGCTCTTATTAATACGAGCGACACCGTACCTATTTATCTTCTTAAACGTGGTAAAGATGTGATGGGGATAGGGGGTGTCTGTGGTAATGGTGTTGTCTGGTTAGTATTAACTAAGCAAGAGAAACACCATACCTTAGGCTTTCTTCAATTCTCAAAGCGTTTTTTACCTAAACTGATTGAAGCGTACGGACATGTCACTAACATTGTCTGGACTAAAAATACAAAACACGTGAAATACCTGGACTGGTTGGGTGCGGAATGGAAAGACATAAGCCCAGGTTTTTCTATTTTTTATATACGAAGAAAGGAAAGATAATATATGTGCTGGCAAGTCTATGCTGCTGTAGGTATGAAAGCACTTGGCTTATGGCAAGAAAATAAAGCCAGAGCACAGGTCGCAAAATCACAAGCCGAAGATGCAACATTATCCATGAACTATCAACTCATGAATTATGAACAAGCAAGAGCCGATGCCTATGATGAAGTTGTTGGTGAAATTATCAAAACAAGACAAAACTCAATGCAACTTAATTCACAGGTAAATGCTGCTGTAGCGGAAGAAATGGCAGGCGGTGGACGTACAGCAGACCAGATACGGAGGAGTGCAGCAGGTGATACAGCCCGTACTGTCTTCTCCATACAAGATAATTACCGAAGAAAGAGCAATGAAATAGACCTTAATAAATATGCACTTTATAAACAGACAGAACGAGAGATTGAGGGCTTGAAACAGAAAGGTAAGCCGAATAAGCTGGCAGACATACTTGCTTTAGCCCATACTGGTGTTACTACCTATCAGGCAGCAAAGTCAATCGAAGTGAATAGAAAAACAGGAGGAGGGGACAGAAAATAATATGCCAAATCAAGTATCAAATGCGTTAGGAACAGAAAGGCAGTTTACTAAAGCCCCCGAACGTTCCTACTCTAAACAACTTATATCTCCGAAAATGAGTAAAGGTATTAACTATGAAGATACAGGTAGTGCAAGATTAGCCCGTATACTCAATGAATGGGCTGATGATATACCGAACATAATGAAGCGGAGAGAGCAGAGGGTAGAAACCGATGAAGCGTTTGCAGGTTATGAAGTCGCTACACACCCAGATAACATAGGAAAAGAGGGACTGACAGCACAGGCTATGTTTGCAAATGCAGGTATGCCAGAGTTATTAGACAGCCCGTATGCTATGGCGGTAGTAGAAAAGTACCGTGGTGAAAATGCTATCCGTGATATACGAAACCGCTATTTTGAAGAAGTGGTACTCAAAGAGGGTAGATGTCCAACACGTAAAGAAGAAATGGACAGATGGCTTAACTTTGCGAATGAAAAGAGACATGAATACGGTGTAGAAGACATACCATATTCTGAACATTCAAAAAGCTACAACCGATTCTTTAATATTGGTTTTTACAAAGACATACAAGACTATACACAACATGAGATAGCAGCCCAGTCTAAAGAAGCAGCTGAAAACAGAGCAGCTATTATGGCTGGTACAACTCAAGCTAAGTTTGATTCAATAACAAGTGCAGATTATGTAGCTACTCATACACCCGAAGAAATAGCAGCAAGCTTTACTGAACTGACACATAACTCTATACAAGGCGGTATGAGTATTACAGAATACTTACCGCTTCTAAAGGGTGGGGTAGAGAACTTAGTAGCAAATGGTTTTCCTCCAGATAAATTGGCTACTTTAGGTGAAGCAGAGTGTTACATTAACCCAGACACCACACCAATACATATTAAAGATATACTCCCTATGTCTACCTACCATGAGAGTGCGGTACAAATGGGACTTCTTCGTAGAGAGAAAGAACAATTAGATTCTTATAAGCTTTTAAAAGACAGTAAAACACTTGATGAGTTTGATTCCAATGCAGAGACACTAAAGAAAGAGAAACCAGAAATATACAGTCTCTTTGCTAAGAAAGGTATGTTATCCAGTCTTCGTGATAAAAAAGAAGAAGATATTAAATGGGAACAAAGACGGTCAATGCGTAGTGGTGGTGATTCACGGATTGGACAGGCTTTAAGCGATACAGAAAAACAGATACTTATTAATAAGGGTCGGATATGGTTTAGTACAAAGCTTAGTAATGGTGTTGATTTAGACGGAATACCTATTGATTCATTTTTCCAGACACAGGGTATTAAGCCAGCCCAGCGGATAATGATAGGAAATGCAATTCTTTCTGACATTATGGCACAGGTAGCAAAAGACGGTGATGTAAAAAATGCTTCCATTAAAATAGCACGCTTAATAAATTCACCCGAAATGGAAGCGTTTAAAACGAGTTATAGAACTACTGTAGCTGGTATCTTGACACACTTAGATACAAAGGACATTGCTTCTATGAAAAACGAAGACCCGACACTCCGTACGATACAGTTAGCATGCAATATGTACAATGCAAACCCAGCTGATGCAATGGAAGCGTTAGGGGAAAAGAACTACAACCGTATAGAGCGTATTGTCACGTTAGCCGATACGAATGAAAAGCTATGGAATGAAAAAGGCGATGGGCTGAGACAAGCATTACAGATAGAGCGAAATGTATCTACTGTACTGTCTGACCCAGATGAAAGGGCAGCGGTAGAAAATAAATACAATACAGCTGCAAGTAAAGAAGATGCAACGGCTGTAGATTGTGCCAGCTTAGGTGGTGGATATAATGATGGTGTCTATTACCTTTATGACCCGTATTTAAATAAACGTATCAGCATAGTAGCTACGGCGTTCATTGCAAGTGGTATGAACCCAGACACTGCTTTATATGCAGCAAAGACAAGGATAGCAGGTGAAGTGTATAGGTATGACGGGATAACCATACCTAAAGCAGCAATACTTGGGATAGAAGCTGATAACAAACAAGATGCGTGTATCACATTTATAAACAATGAAATAGCAGAAATGGGAGAGGGTACAGTGTGGAATTATAACTATAGCACGAACTCTTTTACATTTATCAATTCATCTACAGGTGAAACAAGAAAATATACACACGATAAGTTTATAAAAAGAGCAGGCGGACTGTATGCTGCTTATCAGGAAAAGGCAAAACAAGACGCTGCTGAAACCACATCAACTGATGGAGAAGAAGAAGACAAACCGTGGTATCAAGATTGGTTAAACCCTAAACGCTACGGAATATAAAAATCTAAATGAAAGGATATAACACATGGCAGACGATAGACTATATTTTGACTTGGCTGTACAGTGTGCACAACAGATAAACGAAAGACTTGGTGCAACTATTGACCCAGAGTGGATATATGCTCAGTGGAGACATGAATCAGGTAACTTTACTTCCCAGCTTACCATTGAAAATAATAACTTTGGTGGACTGACACAGGTAGAACCGAACGGAGAAGAAAACAAACAGCCAGATGGTAGTAACTATTACATGATGTTTGATAGCCCCGAAGACTATGCAAATTATTATGCTAACTACCTTTGTCTATATGAGGAAGACGGACTATCCAGTGCACAAACCATAGCCGACTTTGCTCATGTCTTAAAGCATGGTGGCTATTATGGGGATAGTGAAGAAAACTACGTCAATTCATTATCTAACCTGGCAGGTATGTACAGCCCTCTAACAGCTTTGGGTGCGTTTTCTGCTACAAGTTTTTTCTATGATAGAAATAATTTATCTACAGTAGGAAGAAATGAACCAAACGTAGAGAGAGGGGTATGGGACAGATTTTCCGATGCCTTTGTTGATGCGAGCCTTGATTCAGGGGACACATCAGCTGTACGGTATCTTTGGTCTTGGCTCAATCCTAAAGTAAGAGACACAGTAGACTTAGGGGAGTTTGTTATCCCTGGATATGAAAAGACATACACACCAACAGACGAAGAAAAAGCCTATGTGTCTGATTTGTTAAAAGGTGATGAGACAGCCCAGGACTTTATTTTAAGTAATGCTCATTCTAAAGAACATTTATTCATGTTGGCTGCTATGAAGAAAGAAGACTACGACCGACAGATACGAATGCTGAAAGACAGTATGCATGAGAATACCAATATATCAGGTGTTGTGGGTGGTTTAGCAGGCGGTTTACTTACACCATTCACTCTTGCTACACTTCTTATATCAAGGGGTGCAGGGGCTACGAGGGCAAAAGCAATAGGTAAATTGGGTACGGCTGTTTTCAAATTATCAAAGTATGCACCGATGCGGTCAATGAAGTTTGCAGCTAAAGCCAGTGCAGGTGCTGGTATCATGGGAATGGACAGATACTTAGCCAGTGTATATGGTGGCTTTACTCCTAACTATGCGATGAATATGGCAATGGGTGGTGTTCTTGGTTCAGCGTTCGATGCGTTCCGTCTGATTAAAAGTAAGATAGGCAGACAGAAAGAAGCTACTGAACTATATAAGATGATAAACCGTGTGGAGAGTAATACATTAGCACTTACTTATGACACGTTACCAGAATCTCACTTTAAGCCAAAGTTACAAGCAGACCTTAAACCGCTACAGAAATTAAAAGCTATTGATGCCGTTGTACCTAAACGAATGAAGAAAGAGTTTATGGCTAATGAAAAATTATTCATATTAGCGGATAAAGACTTAAAAGCTATCGTAAAGAAGTACAACATCAAAGCACCAGAAAATGCAAAGTATATCACTATTCCTGGTACAGATGTTCGTGTCTTCAATGCTGATAAGATAGGCAGCAATAAAACGACAGAACGTCTTATAGCACAAGATGAAATGATAGCTAACTTAGAAGATAGAGTAGACAAGGCTATTGGGGATAAATGGAAAAAGAATGCACCCGAAGATGCGACATTATTAGACGTATTAGCCGATTTGAAAGCCAATAACCCTTTGGCTTCTACCATTATTAAAGCGTTAAGAGAACAATGGCAGAAAGAGGGTATTGATGTAAAAGGCTTGTCTAATAAAAATATCCTTGAAATGGTAAATCTGAAAGCAGATAACATCAGACAAGGAGATAAAGTCTATCACACAACACCAGACGGGACTTTCTATTATGGCGGTGTACCTATCGAGAAATATAACCCGATGAACCCGATAACCGAAGCGAAATGGTTAGAAGATGCAACAGATGTAGAAAAACGTATGCAAGGCTTCTTACCTAAGTTTATGAGGATATTTAACTTATCGAAACATTTAGAAACAGGTACAATTTTCTCTACACCGTATGGCTCATTGTCTAATTCCCGTATTGCTTCCGTATCCCGTTTAGCACATGCTTTATTCCACGATGACCGTATGCGTGGGGTGCTGTATGATACGAAGTGGACGAACACCGTATCTGCTGAACGAATAAAGAAACAACAGGCTTATCCGCTTTATGGTATGCTTGATAGTTATTTTGACCTTAGAAACGCCTGGATAAAACAAAACAATTACAGTAAGTGGCGTGGACAGGGCAGGGCTTTCTTTGATAAGCAGGTTATGGACTATTACAACTGGAGATATGCAGACAATAAAGCAGGACATGTTACTAAGAGGGCTTTGTCTGATTGGGACGATGAAGTTGTAAAAGCAGGGGACACAATCAAAAAGATAAGAGATGAAGTCATAACTAAAGCAAAAGAAGATGCAGAATTTCATGGCGGTTCAAGAGGTGTAGGAAGTTTCATAGATAAAGACTGGGAAGCACCGACAGCCAATGAAATGATAAGACACGTTGATGATGATGCTTTAGCAAGATGGATAGCAAAACAATTTAACAATAATCATGAACAGGCTATTGCTTACCTGGAACGATATGCACATATAGCAGGGAAGAAAGACATGCTGGCAGAGCGTATGCAGAAACAGCTGGATAAAGACAATCCTGGTGTAAAACTCACAAGCAAAGAAATACAGGAACAGTTTGATAAAGAATGTCATGATTGGGCTACAGGTATCATAGACAAAAACAATTCACGTATTACATTCAACAATGGCAACCATACATATGGAGACAATCCTATATCGTTTATGAAAAGCCGATTCCCTATGGACACATCGAAGAAATTAGATGATGGTTTTAGCTTTGACGATGTGCTTAGAGATAATGACGTAGAATCGTTGATGCGGTCGTACATAGATAGAATGTCTGGTGAAATTGCCCTCCATGATGTATTAGGAGACTGGAGAAACAACGGGGTACTGGATAAGTTAAGCCAGGACTGGGAAAGAGCAAGAGGACAGATAAATGGCTTGTCTGAATCTAAAGTAGCTGAAGAACGCTATGCTTTAGAGGAGGGGCTGTCTCGTATCTTAGGTATGCGAAACGCTAACACACCCCGTACATTCTTTAGTGCTTTTTCTAATTTAATACGTACCCAGACTTATGCTGATGTAGGTGGACAAATGTTTGCAGCACAGCTTGGTGAATATGGCGGTGCTTTTGGTTATGCTGGTTCAAGAGTATTACTACGGAACTTACCTATTGTTAGAAACATAAGAAAAGCAATGCTGTCTGCTGAAACCAAAGACATAGAACAAGTAGGTGAAGAAGCCGTTAATTACTTGTATGGTAAAGAATTAAGCAGACGTATATGGGATAGCAATTCTTCTTATATATTTAGGTCGTTTAGAGATGTTTCTGCTCGTGGTAGTAAATTAGCACAGATGGCAGATAATTTTGGTGCTTTCTCTAAAATCTGTTCCAACATAACGTCTACATTGAACCAATTACCACGCCTTACTGATGAGATGATTAACCAGGGGAGAATAGCAGGTATTATTGATTCTATAGAGTGGGGATTGGGTAAACAGTTTGATAAAAAGGTTCGTAACCCGTTTAGCAGCTATTACCTTAATGCCGTGGGGGTAAAGACAGAAAAGGAAATATCTAACCTAAGAGGTGCTATTGGTAAGTATTTAGGTAAAAAGCCAACTGGTGAAGAACTGGCTAAAGCACTGGAGACATGGCGTAAGACTGATTCTACAACCTATTTTCAGTGGCGTAACCTTATGGACAATTACAGTAATAAAGTCATACAGCAGATGTCTATAGGCGGTACACCACTTGGAAAAGAGAAAAGTGTGTTTAGACAGTTATTATTCCAATTCAAAGATTATACGTTCCGTGCGGTCAATTCCCAGATGATGAGGGCTTTATCGTCAAGACAGAAAGATGATTGTCTTGCTGCTTTATATTCAATGGGAACAAACACCGTAAGTTATATGGGGCTTGTCTATCTCCGTGCAGGTGCAAAATATCCTAATGACCCCGAAGCCAGACAGCAGTACATAGAGCGTCAACTAACCCCGACACGTCTTGCATGGGCTGCTGTATCAAGAGGTGCATTGACTGGTTCGATTCCATCATTCCTTTCTGATGTGTTGGAAGTAGTAACAGGCGAATCTATGATGCGTACTACCGTCAATAACTCCTACAAAAATAGGGGTATGGTAAGTGCTGATGCGGAAGATATAGCAGGACGTGTGATAAGCCAGATACCAGCAATGCATACAATAGTTGCACCGTTAATATCAGCAGGTAAAGTAGGTAACAGATTGGTACATAGGGAACAAATGACAAAAGAAGACCTACGTGAATTAAGTAGCTGTTTACCGTTCAATGGCTGGGTAGGTACAACTCTATTAGCAAGCGGACTAAGTGAATTGGTAGATGCACCGACACGAAAAGAACAAAAGGAAAGACAGAAACAAAGTGCTAAGGTACTGAAACCAACAAAGAACAGTAAGAAACTAAACACACTTAAACCGCCGAAAGTAGCACTGAAACCAAACATGTCTCATAAACCAGAGGATAAAAAGAAGACAACAACAGCAAATAAGAGTGCTGGTATGTCTTTAATTCTTGGTGATAGCAATAAATAAATTTATATAAACAAAGGAGCAAACCAATAATGAGTGATAATGGTAGAAAAGCTTCTGTAGTCTATGAGGGAAATGGGTCTCAAACCATTTTCCTCTTTCCTTTTGACTACCTCCGTAAGGCTTTTATCTATGCACAAGATGTACAGAATGAGAACGTAACAGACCTGGTACAAGGTGTTGACTTTGAAATGGATAACAGCAGACATGTCCATCTCAAAACAGCATTAAAGGCAGGACATATTCTCCGTATATTTAGAAAGACAACGACACAACCGCTCGTAGAATGGCAAGATGCTTCCGTTCTCCGTTCAGCAGATTTAACATTACAAGAAGTACAGTTACTTCACTTAGCCGAAGAAACATCAGATAAAGTCACAGATTCAGCTGGATTGACTATTGACCCGATAAACAAGGCAATGTGGAATGCGAACTTTAAGAGAATAGGAAATGTACTTGACCCTATTGAACCACAAGACGTATTGACCTTAAACTATATTATGTCTAAGCAGGATAATATTCTGAACCAGATTAAACGGGTAGGACAGAATGAAATTAGTGAATTGTCTACGACTTACAATGCACACAAAAGCACATTGGAACGGACAGGGAAAACAGAACGTCAAGCTATAGAACGTAAAGGCACAGAACAGGTAAGCAATATTACCGATACAGCCAATGAGAAATTAAACACTATTAAGACAAAGGGTGATGAATACGTAAGTACACAAACCACTCTAAAAGAAGCTACACGTTCCTATGCAGACCAGACCTTACAGAATAAAAATCTAAGTGCTGGATATAAAGAACAGGCTCAAAAGTGGGCTGAAAGTACAGAATCTCCCGATAATACAGCCGATAGTGAATCTGATACAGGGAGAACACAGTCAAGCCGTTCGTGGGCTTTATTAGCAAAAACACTCTATGCACAAATAAAAAGGAAAATGGAACAGCTTTCTCCCATGTTACAGCAGGCTTTGTCTGCTCTTAGTGAGATTAAGACACAGCAGAGCCAGATACAAACAGACATGGTTGATGCGAAAGCTGCTAAAACTGAAGCCACTACACAGGCAAATAAAAGTAAAGAGTATGCAAATGAAGCACTTATTTCAGCCAATGCAGCTAAACAAAGTGCGAAAGATGCAGCAAAATTTGACCCGTCCAGCTACAACACACAGGAAGAAAATGATAAAAGATATGTACAAAAGACAACAGCAGATAAAACCTATTTGTCTAAAGCATATGCAATAAATACCTATCAGAAAAAGGGTGAAAGCTATACTAAAACAGAAAGTGATGCCAAATACCTAACATTAGAAGCAACTGACGAAATGACAGCCTATTTTTTATCTAAAGACGATGCACAACAAACATATCTGTCTAAATCTGATGCAGAAAACACCTACATGAAAAAGACAGGCGGTGGCGGTACATTCCTTACTACAACCGATGCAGCGGACAAATATCTTTCTAAAATAGATGCTATGGGTAAATATCTGTCACAAAGTAAAGCAGAAATAACCTATGCAACTAAAAAAGAACTTGCAAACATTCCTCGTACTGATAGTTATACCAAAGAAGAAAGTGATGGAAAATATCAATTAAAAGGTGCGTACCTGACACAAAATGACGTCTTTGATACGAATACTATTAAATTACCGAACGGTGCAAGAATCGGGGTGGAATAATGACAACATTCAAAATCCAAAGACCTAACGGGAGCTTAGAGCAGGCAGAACTAACAGAAATAAAAGACCTTTTCGGTAGTGATTTTTTATCCGTAAAGCACAATAATATTCCCTATTATGCAGAATTGGATAGTGGGTTAAGTACTCATATGTTCGTTATAAAACCTGACGGAAGAAAGCTATATGTACAAGAAACATTGGGGGTATTGGTAAACTTTAATTATACGGAATACGGTAAGGGTGTTCCAGAACGTTTAGATTTTAGTATAGACAATCCCAGTCCTAAATCGATTGACGGTATTACATTCTATAGCATACAGAAAGCAAAGCCTGGGAGAGACACAAAGGTTATTTTACATGTAAGTGCCTTTTATGGAACAATCACCGTAAAGTTAAAGAACATAAAAGCAGTTTTTAAATATCAAAACAGTACAAGTGCTACCGCAGATGTGGGAACACAGGGGATAGACGTTATCAGAACATATGCAAAAAACACTCCATTTCGAGTAAACGTAATTCCAGGATAAAGGAGAGATGCCTATGGAAATAACTATCTTCTGGTTTGGTCTTATCTCCTCTTTATTAGCATGGATAGTCAAAACATTTATCTTTAACCCACTACAAGCCCAGATGTACCGTAATGAAATTAGCATACGTGAATTATCTTCCTCTATACGGGAAATGACACGGCTGCTAACAGACTTACAAGTATCAGTGGCTACACTTGAAACATCACTGAACGCTACTAAACAAAGAGTAGACAAACTGGAGTATACACTTGAACATGCCCTTGAACAAAGCAAAAGGGAGCATAACCACAATGATACGCACAGCATTTAAAAAGTGTATTAAATCTATTACAAAGACAATAACAACCCCCATTATGAAGTGGATAGCATGGTATATAGGAATTATCTTGCTATCCACTTTTTTATATATGGTAGGCTGGTGTGTCCTATGGTTTATACATGGTAAGCCAGACATTATTGAACTACGCGCATTTTTACATGAAATAGTATCTGCACCGTGGATAGCTATGGTAGGTGCGGTGGCTCAATACTTTGTAGATAAAGACAATAACCACATACCAGATGTCTTAGAGAAAAAGACACCAACAACACCAAACGAAGAAAGGACAAAGACAACACATGACACCCGATGAATTTATTGATATGCTTGCCCCTACCGTACACGAAGTCTGTCATAACTACAATTTACCAGCTTCTGTCTGTATTGCTCAAGCTATATTAGAATCTGGCTGGGGGAGGTACGTGATAGGGAATTATAACTACTTTGGCAGAAAATATAACGGCTGGGGAGATTATGAAGAAGTAACGACACAAGAATATTGGGACGGAGAATACCACACCATTGTTGATAAATTCCAAAGCTATACATCACTGGAAGAAGCAATTATTGACTGGTGTGTCTTAATGCGAGAAGAACCCGTATATGCTGATGCACTCAATACATGGGAAACAACATGGAGTGTAGAGGACTTTGTGTATGCTATGTCTCCTATTTATGCAACAGACCCAGAATACGGTAATAAAATCATGGCAACCATTAATGCTAATAATCTTATGCAGTACGATGGTTAAAAACACGTCTAAAATCGTTTTTAAGACCCCTCCCGTTCTTTTCATGAGTAATTTATCAAAAGAGAATAAGAATGGCTAAAAATGCCCTTTATTTCAATTTAAGACAAAGGAGAGTGACCGATGTTTAAAATAGACGAAAAACTACTTGACGAATTAGCACAAGAAGAAGTGAAAGCGTTAGTTGAGGGTATGCAAGACCCAGAACTTAGACATAACCCACGCTTCTTAGAAAAGGTACGTAAATATTTGAAAGACAATGAATTACTTGTCACACCCGAAACACCTGGCGTATCTAAATTACAAAAAGAAATAGAAAAAGAACCAATACCAGAATTTAATGATTTAGGTGAGGGCTTAGATATTGATAGACCAAACTGATTTTATACAAGACAACCCGTGGACAAAGGCACAAATAAAAAAGGCAAAGGCAGATTTCCGTGTCTTTGTCTTTATTTTATGGCGGACATTAGGACTACCAGAACCAACACCCATACAATATGACATAGCTAAAAGTCTCATGACCCCGATGTCTGACCGCTTTATTATTCAAGGCTTCCGTGGTGTAGCTAAATCGTATCTGACATGTGCATATGCAGTCTGGCAGCTATGGAAGAACCCACAAATAAAAGTACTTGTTGTGTCTGCTTCCAAAGATAGAGCCGATGCCAATGCTGTCTTTATCAAACGAATTATTACCTTATTACCATTTTTAAAAGAACTATTACCAACAGACAAACAACGTAATACACAGAACGTATTTGATGTAGGACTGGCTGTACCAGACATATCTCCGTCTGTTAAGTCTGTAGGTATTACAGGACAGATAACAGGCTCACGTGCTGACTTATTGATTGCTGATGACGTAGAAATACCAAACAATTCAGCAACACAGGTACAACGGGATAAGCTGAATGAAAGTGTAAAAGAATTTGATTCTATACTGAAACCAGGTGGACAGATTCTATACTTAGGCACACCACAAAGCGAGATGTCTCTTTATAATGAATTACAAAAAAGAGGGTACACAGCACGGGTATGGACAGTAGAATATCCATCAACACAAAAAGAACGAGATGAATACGGAGACACACTTGCACCCTACATTGCTAAAGATTGGGAAGATAAAAAAGGTAAGCCAACAGACCCGATGAGGTTTGATGAATTAGAAATAGCAAAGAGAAGATTGTCATATGGTAAAGCTGGCTTCTCACTTCAATTCATGCTCAATACGAATCTGTCCGATATAGAACGTTACCCACTCAAAATACAAGACTTAATAGTAACAGACCTGGATATGAAAGAAGCTTCACTAAAATGGAATTGGTGTGCTGATGCAGGTAAAAGACATGCAGACCTGGCTTCCGTAGCATTGAAAGGTGACTACTTCTATGCACCCTTATCAAGAAGTGAAGAAACAGAAACATACACAGGTACAGTTATGGCTATTGACCCGTCTGGTAGAGGTAAAGATGAAACAGCCTATGCGATTATAAAGTATTTGAATGGCTATTTGTTTGTCATGGAAGTAGGAGGGTATCAGACAGGATATAGTGAAACAACACTCACTAACCTGGCAAATCAAGCTAAATTCTGGGGTGTGAATACTGTCTTATATGAATCTAACTTTGGTGATGGTATGTTCGGACAGTTACTTAAACCAGTCTTTAACCGTATACACCCGTGTGCTGTAGAAGAAGTAAGAAGCCTGGCACAAAAGGAAAAGAGAATCGTAGAGACATTAGAGCCAGTGATGATGAGACATAAGCTGATTGTAAATAAAACAGTTATCAAAGAAGATTACAAAGTGTATGAAAACAACCAGCACTATTCACTCATTTATCAAATGACACGATTGACTACAGACAGAGGAGCATTGGCACATGATGATAGATTAGATGCTTTGTCTATGGCTATATCGTACTGGAAAGATGTCATGGATAGGGACGAACAACAAGGGATAGACGAACAGCTTGATGAGATGCTTGAAAATATGTTTGACCCAGACCGTGGACTGACCTATATACCAGAACTACATGAGGAAGACAAACAACCAGTAGGAAAAAAGAACTATAAGAATGTCAAATTAGAAATGATAAAAGATTTGAATACGAATGAGAAAATAAAGTATAAATAAAACTAATTGAGACACATATATACGAAACGGAAATTGAGACACACAAGTGAAAGAGACGCAGGGGGGATATGAACTCTATAAGATATGTATTATAAGAATACATAAATATACTCTAAGAGAAGATACATATATATCTAAAAGATGATATATATACTCTTAGAACAATTTACTTCTCCTTATGCTACTTGTTATGTTAAGCCCCTATACCTCCAGACTTTTCATAACAAGTAGCATTCTTCTTTCTATTTGTGTGAATCACCGTAAGGCTAAAACATAAAGCGGTTATACAAAGAAAGGAGAAGAGAGTAACTAAATGATGATAATTCATAATTTAATCAACAAAAAGCTAATAAAATATACGTTATTAATATTAAGTAGTATTGCAGTCATATTAACATCGTACATAGTAGGTTATAAAGACGGTAGGAATAAGAATCGACCGACAGTCAATAATTATCAGACCCATGACCAATTACCGACCATAAAGACAAAGCTAAGCATCAAAGAAAAAGAGAAACCAACCGATGCTGACTTACAGATGGAGCAGACATACGTAGCCACAATAAATCAGCACACATATCGACTACCAGTCAAAAATGTTACTAAAGACAATATGACAGCTACGATAGACCAGACCATAGACTTGACACCGCTGCTAAAAGATACCTTAGAGAAAAAGAGACCGTGGGAGATAGGTGTGGGAGTGGGGGTACAAGACAACAAATTCTATGTCCCTGTGTCTGTACAACGTAACTACAACAATAAACATGCCCTTGAACTCCAGCTAAACATAGGTCATAATAATTCCATAATCACTGGAGGACAAATACTTTATAAGCGTAGACTGTGATAGTAGCATGATAGTAGCATAAAACACTGAAACATACGATAGCTACGGTATCCATGCTAATATATAAAATATAATTTGTGAGAAGGAAGGTAGTTTGAGATGGGTGAACTTTTTAAAACACAACATACAATAGATGAAATGCTTGATAAAATGGGTGTTAAAATTGTGCTTAACAGTGAACATCTAACCGAAAAAGATATTTTTGAAGCAGAAAAAGATGGGGAACGGGTTGTATTAAAGAAACGAAATAAAAAAGAAACTGAGAAGTAAGGTTATATTTGAGGGATCAGAAAAATTCTGGTCCTTTTTATATAGGGACGTTTAAGGGATGTAAAAATGTCACAGATGTTTTATATGATAAAATAGAAAGAAATCAGAAAAGGCAGGGGAAAAGAAAATGGATTCATTTGTTCATCTCCATGTACATACGGAATACAGCTTATTTGATGGAACTTCACGAATTAGAGATTTGGTTTCCCATGTAAAACAATTGGGACAAAATGCATTGGCAATCACTGATCATGGGGTTATGTATGGTGTAGTATATCATTATAAAGAGTGTATAAAACAGGGGATTAAACCGATAATCGGCTGTGAAATTTATGTAACGAAGGGAAGCCGTTTTACAAAAGGAACTATAGGAAAAGAAAAAATATATCATTTAATTCTTTTAGCTGAAAATAATACGGGATATAAAAATTTGATTCGTATTTGTTCAAAAGGCTGGACAGAAGGATATTATCATAAGCCCA